>ENA-OROZ01000629-OROZ01000629.1-human-gut-metagenome-genome-assembly--contig:-NODE-629-length-38482-cov-10.958180_pt1 | contig 38482 bp, 36 predicted proteins | sample MGYA00242138_ERZ509066 | MGnify/ENA primary metagenome ERZ509066 (study PRJEB26280, sample SAMEA2338691) | human gut metagenome | biome: human gut; feature: human-associated habitat; material: faeces... | reverse complement strand
CGGTACGTACGGTGCTGTGAGAGGACGGCGGTTAGTCACCGCCTCCTACTCGATTTGTATTCTGATTGCCGGCAGGCGGTCTTCTTTCCGACTTTGGGCTTGACAAAAGAAAGGGCGAACGATACAATAATACAGAAATTTAAGACTTTTGACAGACGTTGAAGAGAAGAAGTAAAAGGATTGTTTCTATCCAGAGAGCTGCCGGACGGTGCGAGACAGCAGAAAGATTCTTTGAACTGGTCTTGGAGTTCTTTTTGTGAGAGCCGTATGAAATATGGAAGGTAGCAGAAAGCGGGTGGCGCCGTTATGCGCACGACAAGATGCACAGGGCATTTTTTGATCCTGTGAAGTAGAGTGGTACCGCGAAGAGCCAGACTGTTTCGTCTCTATTTTTGAAAGAGCGAGATGGTCTGTTTTTTTACGGAATCAAGTCAGGAGGACACACATGGAACGGGTTTATAATCCCAAGGAAATCGAACAGAAATGGCAGAAAATCTGGGATGACGAAAAGGCGTTTGCCGCATCCGACGATTATTCCAAACCGAAGTATTATGCGCTGGTAGAGTTCCCTTATCCGTCAGGACAGGGGCTGCACGTTGGACATCCCCGCCCGTATACGGCGCTGGATATCGTTGCGCGTAAGAGAAGAATGGAAGGTTACAACGTACTGTATCCCATGGGCTGGGACGCATTCGGACTTCCGACCGAGAACTATGCGATCAAAAATCACATCCATCCGAAGATCGTAACGAAAAATAACGTTCATCGTTTCAAAGAGCAGCTGCACTCCTTAGGCTATTCCTTTGACTGGGACAGAGAGATCAACACCACCGATCCGGAATATTACAAATGGACTCAGTGGATTTTCTTAAAGCTGTTTAAAGCGGGACTGGCTTACAAAGCGGAGATGCCGATCAACTGGTGTACCTCCTGTAAGGTGGGACTTGCAAACGAAGAGGTTGTAAATGGCCACTGCGAACGCTGCGGCGCAGAAGTTATCCGTAAGGTAAAGAGCCAGTGGATGTTAAAGATCACTGAGTATGCGGATAAGCTGCTGGAAGGTCTGGATCACGTCGATTACATCGAGCGTGTCAAGGTTTCCCAGAAAAACTGGATCGGCCGTTCTACCGGTGCAGAGGTGGATTTCCCGATCGTAGGCAAGGAAGACAAGCTGCGTATTTATACGACACGTCCGGATACTCTGTTCGGTGTAACTTATATGGTAATTTCCCCGGAGCACCCTTATATTGAAAAGTTTGCATCCGAAATCAAAAACCTGGACGAAGTAAAAGCATATCAGGAGCAGGCTGCAAGAAAGTCTGACTTCGAGCGTTCCGAGCTGGCAAAAGAAAAGACCGGTGTAAAGATCGATGGTCTGACCGCAGTCAATCCGGTCAACGGAAAAGAAATCCCCATCTGGGTTTCCGACTATGTATTGATGAGCTACGGTACCGGCGCAATCATGGCGGTTCCTGCCCATGATGAAAGAGACTGGGAGTTCGCAAAGAAATTCAACATGCCGATCATTCAGGTTGTAGAAAGCTCCGAAGGTCCGGTGGATGTAAACGAGGCTGCTTTTGTAGACGTTGCAACCGGAAAGCTGGTAAACTCCGGCTTCTTAAACGGCATGGAGGTAGCGGAAGCGAAAAAGGCGATCATCGAATATCTCGAAAAAGAGAATATTGGTACACAGAAAACCAACTACAAGCTGCGTGACTGGGTATTTTCCAGACAGCGTTACTGGGGCGAGCCGATCCCGATCGTTCACTGTAATAAGTGTGGCTATGTGCCGCTTCCGGAAGATCAGCTTCCGCTGGAGCTGCCCGATGTAGAAAGCTATATGCCCACTGATAACGGCGAATCTCCGTTAGCTGCCATGAGAAGCTGGGTAGAGACAACCTGTCCTTGCTGCGGAGGTCCTGCAGAGAGGGAAACCGATACCATGCCTCAGTGGGCTGGTTCTTCCTGGTACTTCCTGCGTTATACCGATCCCCACAATACGGAAGCACTGGCAAGCCCGGAAGCCCTCAAATACTGGATGCCGGTTGACTGGTACAACGGCGGCATGGAGCATACCACCCTGCATCTTCTGTACTCCAGATTCTGGCATCGTTTCCTGTATGACGAAAAGGTTGTTCCCTGTCCGGAGCCTTACCAGAAGAGAACCTCTCACGGCATGATCCTGGGAGAAAACGGCGAGAAGATGAGTAAGTCCCGCGGCAACGTGGTAAACCCGGATGATATTGTCAACGAGTTCGGTGCAGATACCCTGCGTACCTATGAAATGTTCATCGGCGCGTTCGAACTGAGCGCTGCCTGGAGCAATGAAGGCGTAAAAGGCTGCAGAAGATTCCTGGAGCGTGTCTGGAAGCTGCAGGAGATTGTAACCGATGAAGCCGGCTATTCCAAGGAGCTGGAAACCAGGATGCATCAGACGATCAAGAAGGTTTCTTCTGACTTCGAGACCTTAAAGTATAACACTGCAATCGCTGCGATGATGTCTCTGATCAATGATTTCTACAAGGCTGGCAAGGTAACCAGAGATGAGTTTAAAACTCTGCTGATTCTGTTAAACCCTGTAGCGCCCCATATGACAGAGGAGCTGTGGCAAATCATGAACTATGGCGGACGTCTGTATCAGACCAGCTGGCCGACTTATGAAGAAGCAAAGACGGTAGAGTCTGAAGTGGAAATCGCAGTTCAGGTAAACGGCAAGGTTCGTGCGACCATTAAGATCGCTGCAGATATCTCCAAAGAGGATGCGATTGCAGCAGGTAAAGCTGCAGTAGCAGACAAGCTGACCGGTCAGATCGTCAAGGAAATCTATGTTCCCGGACGTCTGGTAAATATCGTTCAGAAGGGCTGACCGCGATTGCCTGCTGAAAAATAGCAGATGTGCGCTGCACAGATCGGTTGTGTTAAAAATAGAATTCCCGACAGATGTGGATGAAAAGGATTCATATCTATCGGGAATTTATGTTTTATAGGAAAGAAAAGACCTCTGGGCGGGATTGGGATTGCACTGCATCAGGATCGTGCTGCGTTTTAGCTAAATTGTGCCGTTTTTGCGTCGCTGCAGCTAAAACGCCTCGTGCAGAACACATTTTTTCCATTTTTTAAACACACTTTTCTCACAGAATCCTCCTGAAATGAACACATAATTCCGATAAACTTAAGAAAGTGTAAAATTTGAAAGGGAGGATCTCACTATGATTGAGATTTCGCATCTGGTCAAAAAATATGGCGATCACTATGCGGTCAAGGATCTGAATGTCCGGATTGAAGAAGGACAGATCTACGGATTCTTAGGACCAAACGGAGCCGGAAAATCGACCACCATGAATATGATTACAGGATATCTGGCACCGACTGCCGGAACCGTAAAGGTGGACGGCTTTGACATCGTCAAAGAGCCGGAAAAGGCAAAGGAACATATCGGTTATCTGCCGGAAATTCCGCCGCTGTACAGTGAGATGACCGTTGAGGAATATCTGAAATTTGCAGCAGAATTAAAGCGCATTCCGGGAAAGGAAAGAGCAGCGCAGATCGAAAAGGCGATCAAAACCGCACAGCTGGAGGATGTCCGGAAGCGTCTGATTAACAACCTTTCCAAAGGTTATAAACAAAGAGTCGGTCTGGCACAGGCAGTGCTCGGCGATCCTGAGACGATTATTCTGGATGAGCCGACTGTCGGTCTGGATCCGAGACAGATGATCGAGATGCGTGAGCTGATCCGCAGTCTCAAAAAAAACCATACAGTTATTTTGAGTTCGCATATTCTGTCCGAAGTCAGTGCAGTGTGTGACCAGATCCTGATTATTTCCAAGGGTGAGCTGGTTGCAAGCGATACGCCGGACGGACTGCAGGCAAAGCTAAAGGGCGCAGGCGAGCTGGAGCTTTGCGTAAAGGGAACTGCAGCGCAGTTAAAGACGCTTTTGTCAAATCTGGACGGCGTAGAAAGCTTTACGACGACAGAAGCAGAAGACGGAACCGTGCTCGCACAGGTTTCGGAGAAGGCGGACTGCGATATCCGCGAGCCGCTGTTTTATGAGCTGGCAGAGAATCGGATGCCCCTGCTTGGCATGGAGAAAAAGACGGGATCGTTGGAGGATATCTTCCTGCAGCTGACCGATAAGCCCGAGGAGGAGACGAAACAATGACAGCGATTTATAAAAGAGAATTAAAAACATTCTTTACGACGGTAACCGGCTGGCTGTTTATTGCAGCACATATCTGTCTTGCCGGACTTTACTTTTTTGCAATCAATCTGCTGTCCGGCTACAGCAATGTCGGACAGAGCTTTTCCAGTATCCTGTTTTTGTTGCTGTTATCGACACCGATTCTGTCCATGCGTATGCTGGCAGAGGAGCGTAAGCAGAAAACGGATCAGTTGATTTTGACTTCTCCGGTTTCGATCGGAGGAATCGTAGTGGGCAAATACCTTGCGATGGCGACCGTCTTTACCATTCCGGTTGCGGTGATGGCGCTGTTCCCGCTGATTTTAAGCCGCTACGGAACCGTTCCGATGGGCGAAAGCTATACGGCGCTGCTGGCTTATTATCTGTTTGGTCTGACCTGCCTTGCGATTGGTCTGTTTATTTCCTCAATCACAGAAAGTCAGATCATCGCAGCAGTGCTTTCCTTTGCCCTTTTATTTGTCGGCTACATGATGTCCTCCATTACCGGACTGATTTCCCAAACCGGCAACCTGCTGACAAAAATTTTAAACGCTTACAACTTCACCGACCGTCTGGACGCTATGGTGGAGGGAACGCTGAATCTGAAATCCGTCCTGTATTTTGTAACTTTGATCATTGTATTTTTATTCTTAACGGTTCAGTCGATCCAGAAGAGAAGATATCAGGTCTCGGTAAAAACGCTGCAAATTGGCGCTTACAGCAGCGGTATGATCGCCCTTGTCGTAGCGATTGCGGTGTTCTTAAATCTCGGATTTTCCGCCCTGCCGGATCGCTATACGAAGATTGATGTAACGAGCCAGAAGCTGTATACGCTGACACAGACGACGAAAAATCTCGTCAAAAACCTTTCTGAGGATGTGACGATTTATGTCATCAATTCGGAAAGCAGCCAGGATGAAACGCTGCAGCAGACGCTGAAAAGCTATGCAGAGCTTTCCGATCACATCAAGCTGGTTTACAAGGATCCTGTCGTTTCCCCTGATTTTTATAAGGATTATACCGACAGCATTTCCGTAAACTCCATGATCGTGGAATCCGCACAGCGATTTAAGGTAATCAATTACAACAATATTTACGAATATGACTATGACTACAGCAACTATTCCAGCTCTGTCAGCGGCTACGATGCAGAAGGACAGCTGACAAGCGCGATCGCCTATGTAACGAGCGATTCCACTTCCGTTGTTTATGAATTAAACGGTCACGGAGAAGCCAGCCTGGACAGCTCGTTTGAGGATGGCGTGAAAAAGGAAAATGTCGACCTTGCGGATCTGACACTTTTGAAAGAGGACAGTGTTCCGGACGATGCAAATGGAGTCCTGATCCTTTCCCCTACAAACGACTTAAACGCAGAGGATGCCGATAAGCTGGTTGCATACTTAAACAACGGCGGAAAGGTTCTGATTTCCACCTCATATGTCGATCGTTTCTCTGAGGAGATGCCGAATCTGACAAAGGTGCTTTCCGAGTTCGGACTTTCCATCGGGGACGGTCTGATCGTGGAGCAGGATAATGCGAGAATGTATCAGAATCCGATCTATCTGCTGCCGAACGTTTCCTCCGACAGCCTGACGAACGGTGTTTACGGAAAGAGCTATGATTATATCATGATGCCGTATGCCCAGCCGATTCTGACGAAGGAGAAGGATGGCGTTACGCTGACCACTCTTTTGACAACTTCGGAGAAGGCGTACAGCAAGACCGATTTGAATCAGTCCTCCGACGTCAAGAAAACAGAGGACGATGCGCAGGGACCATTTACTGTCGGCGTAAAAGCGGTGAAAACACTTGCTTCCGGCGAAGAAGCACAGCTGATTTTATACAGCTCGTCCTATCTGTTCACAGAGTCGGCAAACCAATACACGATGGATAACAACCTGACGCTGTTCACCAACGCGATCAGCACGATGGCAAGAGAGAGCGAAAGTATTTCCATCCCGACCAAATCAATGGCGTCCACCTATGCGACCGTTCCTACGGCATCTGCTGTCCGTTATGGAATCCTCCTGATGGGCATCCTTCCTATCGGTCTGCTGGCAGCCGGTATTATCATCTGGGCCAGAAGGAGAAAGAGATAAATGAAAAAACAGAAAATTCAAATTTTGATTTTACTTGTATTATGTATCGTCTGCGTCGGCGGATATTTTATCATCCGGAATCATACGTTTGAAACGGAGGAAGAAACCGTTTCCGTTGACGTTACCAACTTCAATAAGGATGATGTGACGGAGTTGATCCTTTCCGGCGACCACGAGGTTCATCTGGTGAAATCCGACGACGTCTGGACGGAGAACAGCCTGCCGGATGAAACCATTAAGGAATCGACGGTTAACACGCTACTGAATGAAATCGCCAACATCACGACGACGGAAACTGTTGTGGAAGCGCCGGAGGATCTTTCCCAGTACGGACTGGAGGAGCCTTTCCGGACGATCACGGCAGTCCTTTCCGATGGAACACAGGTTGTGATTTATGCCGGAAATAAGAGCGATCTGCTTTCTGAGTATTACATCAAAGTGGAAGGCGACGACAATGTTTACCTCGTTTCCAGCAATATCGTGACGGATTTCGATAAGGACCCGGAGGACTTCATCGACGAGACGGAGACCGAAACGGCGACAGAGGAAACGGCAGATTCTGCAGACGAGATGGCAGCAACTGACGCTATAGAGGAAACGGCTGCGGCGCAGACACTGGAAAGCGCAGATGGCGAGACAGAAAGTGCGGACGCAGACGGTGAGAATGCCGGGACGGCTGGCGAAACGGAAACTGCAGAAAGCTCCGGGGACTGACGAATCACAGAAGGGTTTGTTATCTGCAAATTTTGAACCACGGAAGGTTTCCTGAAAACGCCCGGAAGGCGGGAGATTTACTCCCTCTTTCCGGGCATTTTCTTTGCCATCAGGCGGACGATCTGATTCATTTTCAGCTGTTCCTCCGGTGTGGCATATTTGCGGATCGCCGTGAGGATGGAAGAAATTTCTGTGTCGGAAAAACTGATCGATGCTTCTCGGCTTTTCTGTGCCAGCGCCATCAGAAAAGGCAGTAGTTCTTTTTGCGAAAGCGAGCTGCTTTCAAAGACGAGCTTCTGTAAAAAATGCAGCTTCTCTTTTGGAATGCTCTGGACGCAGTCTTCTTTCATCCAGTTTGGTTCCGAGGTGGTGTTTGTATCATTATTTTGTTGACTGGTCATAAAAACCTCCGTTTTGAAAATATTCTGGAAAAAGCGGTATTTAGAGCCCATCGCGGAACGCCTCGAACATCGCCTGCTGTTCCGGTGAGAGCATGCCCTTTAAAAATGTCATGGGGTCGAAATTGTCGGGAAAAGTAGTTGTTCCTGTCAAAGATGCTGACGCGGAATCGAAAGCGGACGTTGCCTGCCCGGCGGCAGTATCCGTCTCGCTGCCTGCTCTTGCAGCTGCTTTAGTATAATCGGCAGCCGGATTCGTGCCGGAACAGTCTGCATCTGCCGCAGTATCGGCATCTGCGTCGGGCGCACTTTCCCGCAACGTTTCAAACAGCTGCATCATTCCTTTCATTTCCTCGAACAGCTCGAGATTTTTCTGCAGGTTGAGAAGTTCTCCAAACAGCGCTTTTTCCCGGGGAGAACAAAAGTTTTTGATCTGCTCAAACAACACGGCAAAGTCCGGCGAGGATGTGCCGGAGGTTTGATTTTTGTATGGAGGGGACGGATGCCTGGAAACATATTCCAGGGTGTAGCGCAGCTCCAGATATTTGATCCAGACCGCGAGATGGTTTTGCCCATATGGATCAAAATACGGCAGCAGGATTTTTAAAATCTGGATATGGTTTTGGGTATAGAGCGTATCAAAGGCGATGACAGCTTCGTTTTCACAGACGTTCATTAAAAAGCTTCCTTCCGGTGTTTATTCTATTCCTATGAAACAGTCAGATAGAATAGGACAACAAGGAATTGCTTTTGCCAGTCTGTCAGAGATCGTCTGTGGGACTCGAAAAATCGTTTGCATCGCGAAGGGGCATTACCCCTGGAGGAAGCAATGCCCTTTGGGATGGGAGCCAGATGCGTTCAGATACCTATGGAATCAGCATCCACAGCCATTGTTGCATCCGCAGCCGTTATTCGTGCCGATTCCGCTGCAGCCGTTGCCGCAGCAAGCCAGAAGCAGCAGAATCCAGATCAGGGAATTACAGCCGTTGTTGCAGCCGTCGTTACAGCCACAGCCGTTGTTTGCTCCGAGTCCGTTGTTGCCGCAGCATAACAGCAGAATCAGAATGAGGCAGCAGCTGTTGCCGCCGAAAAGACCGCCGTTCTGACAGGTATTGCCGCATCCGCAGTTGGTAGCTGATAAATCACTCATGGTTATGAGCCTCCGAATGGATAGTTATGGTTTAAGATATGACTGCACGTTTGTCCAGGTTTCTTACGTGGAAGGAAAATTTTTGAAACACTTTTCCTATCATTTGCTGGTGTACTGGAGCCCGGCGAGCAGGCCGGCTTTTTTATCGTATAGGAAACTTCGTTTCTATACGATAAAAAACGCTCCGCGAGGATCGCACTTTGGCGGAATGGAATTATGTCGCTTGCGCGACCCGCCGCAGGCGGAGAATCCTGCGAAGCAGGATTCTATTTTCACTGCCTTCCATAAAATGCAGCACACCTCTTCCCCCATCCTTCCATATCCTAAAAGAAAAAGGATGCGTATGCCTTGAACAGGGTAAAGAGAGTTGTCCACGCGACCGCGGCAGAGGTAAACGGGCTTTCCGGAAAAGGTGTGACGGCAGCGGTGCTGGACACCGGGATCGCGCTGCATCCGGATCTTTCCGGGAGAATCGCAGGGTTTGCAGACTTTGTCGGCGGACAGAAGCAGCCGTATGACGACAGCGGGCATGGAACCCATGTGGCAGGCTGCCTGTGCGGAAACGGAAAATGCTCCAACGGTCTGTATGCCGGAATTGCGCCAGGCTGCCGTCTGGTAGTATGCAAGGTGCTGGACGAACGTGGGGACGGAAACGTTGCCGCCATGATAGAAGGCATCCGGTATGTGCTGGACACACGCCGGATTTATCATACGAGAATTTTGAATATTTCCGTCGGGATCGGCTCGATCCGGGAAGCTGCGCTCGAGCAGGAGCTGCTTTCTTGGATTGCAAAAGCATGGAATGCAGGGCTGTTCGTCGCAGTGGCTGCCGGAAACAACGGACCTGCCCCGGATTCTGTCTCTGCGATGGGTCTGCAGGCGCACGTCGTATCGGTCGGATGTCATGATGGAAGGCAGACCCCGGGACACAAAAATGCCTGCGCCGCTTATTCCGGGAGAGGTCCTGCAAACGGCAGGGTGAAAAAACCGGATCTGGTGGCGCCGGGAAGCGGCATTGTTTCCTGTAATGCTTGGTATCGGAAAAATCATTTCTGCTCGGTAAATCATCCGTATACAGCAAAGAATGGGACCTCAATGGCGGTTCCGGCAGTCAGCGCGGCAGCAGCACTTTTGTGGGAAAAGGAGCCGCATCTGACAAACGAACAGGTACGGGAACGGTTGCTATACCATGCGCAGGATCTGGGAGAAAACTGGGGGATGCAGGGCTGGGGAATGCTTCATGTAGGCAGAACGTTAAAGGGATAAATTTTTTTGTTTCAGAAGGATTGACAAAAATTGGATGATTGTATACAATGATACCTGAATTACAGAACACACTGCTTGGAAGAAAGCGGCGAGCAAACGAAGGAGAAGGAATCATGAACAATACATTTACTAACCGTCCGGTCACCATGAATGAGAACAAGAACCTGCTCGAGATCGAAGAGCATATGTACATTCTGGATGACGTGAAGAAGCCGAATGTTTTCCGGAATATGTTCCCTTATTCGGAAATTCCGAAGATTCCGTTCAATGACCGTACCGTTCCGCACGATATGCCAAAGGACATCTGGATTACCGATACGACGTTCCGTGACGGTCAGCAGTCACGCGCCCCTTATTCCACCGAGCAGATTGTAACGATTTATGACTATCTGCACCGACTGGGCGGAGAAAATGGTCTGATCCGCGCCAGCGAATTTTTCCTTTACAGTAAAAAAGATCGGGATGCAGTGTACAAATGTCTGGAAAAAGGATATAAATTTCCCGAAATTACCAGCTGGATTCGCGCGAGCAAGGAGGACTTCAAGCTGGTGAAAGAGATCGGCATGAAGGAAACCGGTATTCTGGTCAGCTGTTCCGATTATCACATTTTCATGAAATTGAAAATGACCCGCAAACAGGCAATGGAGCATTACCTGAGCGTCATCAAGGAGTGCCTGGAAGAGGGAATCAGTCCCAGATGCCATCTGGAAGATATCACGCGGGCCGATATTTACGGATATGTTGTTCCGTTTTGCCTGGAGCTGATGAAGCTGATGAAGGAATATCAGATTCCGATCAAAATCCGTGCCTGCGATACGATGGGCTACGGCGTCAACTATCCGGGTGCCGTTATCCCGAGAAGCGTACAGGGAATCATCTATGCGCTGCACACGCACGCGGGTGTTCCCCACGAGCTGTTGGAATGGCACGGACACAACGATTTCTATAAGGCAGTTGTCAATTCCTCGACGGCATGGCTGTATGGCTGCTCCGGTGTCAACACCTCGCTGTTCGGTATCGGCGAACGTACCGGTAATACGCCTCTGGAAGCGATGGTATTTGAATATGCACAGCTGCGCGGCACGTTAAACGGCATGGACACCAGGGTGATCACCGAGCTGGCAGAATACTACGAAAAAGAAATCGGCTACCACATCCCGCCCAGGACGCCGTTTGTCGGTAAGAACTTCAATGTCACAAGAGCGGGTATCCATGCAGACGGTCTGCTGAAAAACGAAGAGATTTACAACATTTTTGATACAGAAAAGTTTTTAAACCGTCCGGTTCTGTGCGCTGTATCGAATACCTCCGGCCTTGCCGGAATCGCACACTGGATCAATACTTACTTCCATTTACCGGAGGAAAAGAAGCTGGATAAAAACTGCGAGCTGGTTCACGAGGTCAAGAAATGGGTGGACGCCGAATACGAAAGCGGCCGTGTTACCGTTCTGACCGATGAAGAGCTGTTGAAGGTGATCGATGATGCCAGCAAGAAACTGGGGATTTTATTGGTATGAGTCAATACGAAAAAGAAGAAAGCTCCGACCGATATTCGCTGAGGGGAAAGGTTTTTCATCAGCTGCGGGAGGATATTTTAAGCGGACATTATAAAGAACACGAGGAACTGCGGGAAATGGCGATCAGCGAAGAGATGGGCGTTTCCCGCACGCCCGTCCGGGAAGCGCTGCGCCAACTGGAACTGGAAGGTCTGGTCAGCATTATCCCAAACAAGGGGGCATATGTGACCGGCATCACCAGAAAGGACGTGGAGGATATTTATGCGATCCGTTCTTTGCTGGAAGGGCTTTGTGCCCGTTGGGCAACCGCGTATATTACAGAAAAACAGCTGGATGCGCTGGAAGAAAATATTTACCTGTCAGAATTTCACGCCAGCAAGGGACATGCCCAGAAGCTGACGGAGCTGGACGATCAGTTCCACGATATTTTATATGAAGCATGCTCAAGCAAAATGCTGGAGCATCAGCTGAGGGATTTCCATGAATATGTGCGGAGAATGCGCAAGCAGAACCTTTCCGGCAGTGAAAGAGGACTGGAAGCTGTGCTCGAGCACAAACAGATCATGGAGGCGATCTGCCGGAAGGATGCCGACCGCGCACAGGAGTTGGCAGCCTTGCATATGCGTAATGCTTATGATAATATGATTAAAAACGGGCTTTTGGATGCCTATGAAGAAAAGGAGAGAATCGATGGCTAAGATTCAGATGACAACGCCGCTGGTGGAGATGGATGGCGATGAAATGACCAGAATCCTCTGGCAGCTGATCAAGGATGAGCTTCTGCTTCCTTATATTGACTTGAAGACAGAGTATTATGACCTCGGTCTGGAGCATCGCAACGAAACAGATGATCAGGTGACGATTGACAGCGCCAATGCAACCTTAAAATACGGCGTTGCAGTCAAATGTGCAACAATCACACCCAACGCAGCGAGAATGGAAGAGTATCATTTAAAGAAGATGTGGAAAAGCCCCAACGGCACGATTCGCTCCATTCTGGACGGCACCGTGTTCCGTGCACCGATTCTGGTAAAGGGCATCCGTCCCTGCGTCCGCAACTGGGAAAAGCCCATCACGCTGGCACGTCACGCTTACGGTGATGTATACAAAAATACCGAAATCCGCGTAGAGGGTCCCGGCAAGGCAGAACTGGTGTTCACGGCGGCGGACGGTACAGAAACCCGCGAGCTGATCCACGATTTTACCGGTGCAGGTGTCTTACAGGGCATGCACAATACGGATAAGTCTATCACGAGCTTTGCCCGCGCTTGCTTTAATTACGCAGTGGATACGAAGCAGGATCTGTGGTTTGCGACCAAGGATACAATTTCCAAAAAATATGACCATACCTTTAAGGATATTTTCCAGGAAATCTACGAAAACGAATATCAGGAGAAGTTCAAAGAGCTCGGTATCGAATATTTCTACACCCTGATCGACGACGCGGTAGCGCGCGTCATGAAAGCAAAGGGTGGCTTCATCTGGGCATGCAAAAACTATGACGGCGACGTTATGAGCGATATGGTAAGCTCTGCCTTTGGTTCTCTTGCAATGATGACCTCCGTTTTGGTTTCTCCTGCAGGCGTTTATGAATATGAAGCTGCGCATGGAACTGTTCAGAGACATTATTACAAGCACTTAAAGGGTGAGGAAACATCTACGAACTCCGTTGCGACGATCTTTGCATGGACAGGCGCACTCAGAAAACGCGGCGAGCTGGACAAGCTTCCGGAGCTGTGCGCATTTGCGGACAAGCTGGAAAAAGCAACACTGGATACGATCGAAAGCGGCAGGATGACAAAGGACCTGGCACTGATTACAGAGCTGACGGATGTCACGGTATTGAACAGCCAGGACTTTATCAAAGCGATCCGGAAAACTATGGAGAAATAAGAGAGGTTCTAAAGCTTGATTAAGAAATTGATTAACAGTAAGCTCGGACAGCAGATCATCAAATTCGGCGCGGTGGGTTTTTTATGTTTCTTCATTGAATACGTGCTGTTGATTCTGTTTAAGGAGCTGCTCGGATGGCCGGTTATCGCAGCCAACACCCTTGCCTTTACCGTATCGGCAATCGTCAATTATATTCTGAGCATTCTTTTTGTATTCGATACGGACAAAAAAGCAAACCAGGGCAAGCAGTTCGCCGTCTTTTTCATTTTTGCAGTCGGCGGTCTGATCTTAAACAATGTCGTCTTAAAGCTCGGCACGATGGTTCTCGACCCGTTCTGGAGCCGTTCCTACATCATCGTTAAGCCGTTTGCAACCGGCGTGGTAATGGTTTATAACTTTATCACGAGAAAGATTTTCATCGAAAAAAAGCCGGAAAAAGAAGCTGGTGCTGAAGAAAAACAATAGAATGCACGCTCCGCGAGCATTCTATTGTCATGAATAATAAATAAAAGAGCCGAAGATTCCTGAAAATCAGGTCCACGGCTCTTTTTTTATTTCCGTATAATTCAAAGGTTTTATACACTGCAGGCGAAAGATCGCGGAGACATTCTACTCGCTCAGCTGTTCCCATTCCTCCATCAGCTCCATGAGCTTGTCTGCAATTTCATCCTTTTCGCGGGAGAGCTTCTGCAATGCGGCAACGTCGGTTGCGATTTTGGGATCGCTCATTTCGAGGTCGATCTGTTTATCCCGCTCTTCGAGGGAAGCAATCTGCTCTTCGCATTTTTTCAGGGCATTTTCTTTTTTGCGGCGCTGGGCTTCCTTTTCCTTTTGTGCCTGCCAGGAAAGCTTTGAGGCAGAGCTTTCTGTGGAAGCTGCAGAGGCAGCAGACGTAGCTAAAGTGCCGAAGGCTGCGGACTCTGTAGAAGCGCCCTGTTGGGATTTCTTCTCCAGGTAATAATCATAATTGCCCAGATATTGGTGCAGCGTGCCGCCGGAAAGCTCCAGAATGCGGTGCGCAGTACGGTTGATAAAATAACGGTCGTGGGAAACATATAAAACCGTTCCGTTGTAGCTGTTTAACGCATCCTCCAGAATTTCCTTGGAGGCGATGTCCAGATGGTTCGTCGGCTCGTCGAGGATCAGGAAGTTCGATTCGGAAAGCATGAGCTTTGCGAGGGAAACACGTCCGCGCTCGCCGCCGGAAAGGTCTTTGATCCGTTTGAATACATCGTCTCCGGTAAACAAAAACGCTGCCAGCGTATTGCGGATTTCCGTGTTGTTCAGGGATGGATATTCGTCCGAAATTTCTTCAAACAGCGTTTTATCGGGATGCAGGACGTGATGCTCCTGATCGTAGTAGCCGATCTGCACCTTACTGCCGAGTCGGATGGTTCCGGCGTCCGGTTCCACCAGCTCGTTGATAAGTTTTAAAATCGTCGTCTTTCCGGTCCCGTTGTCGCCGATGATCGCGACGTGCTCGCCGCGCTTTAACGCAAAGGAAAGATCGGAAAACAGCGTGTTGCGGTCAAAGGTTTTTGCCAGATGCTCGACGGTTAAAACGTCGTTTCCGCTTTCGATGCGGGGGGTCAGCTGTAAGTGCATATCGGAACGCACCTCAGTTGGCTTATCCAGCACTTCGATTTTGGCAAGCATTTTTTCCCGGCTTTCGGCACGCTTGATCGACTTTTCACGGTTAAAGGATTTTAACTTTGTGATGACCTCTTCCTGATGCTTGATTTCTGCCTGCTGGTTTAAATAAGCGTTTCGCTGTGCCTGACGCAGCTGTTCTTTTTTGGCGGCGTAATCGGAATAGTTGCCAGAAAAAACGGTCACCTTCGTGTTGTCGATTTCGATGATCTTCGAAGCGATCCGGTCGAGAAAATACCGGTCGTGGGAGACGATTAAAACGCTTCCCTTATAGTTGAGCAGATAGGTTTCGAGCCAGGAAATCGAGGACATGTCCAGGTGGTTGGTGGGCTCGTCGAGGATGATCAGGTCAGGCTTTTGCAACAGAAGTTTGCCGAGTGCAACGCGGGTTTTCTGACCACCGGAGAGCGTGGAAACCGGTTTCTGAAACTCGTCCTCGGTAAAGCCAAGGCCCTTTAAAACGCCGGTCAGTTCGCTTTTGTAGGCGTAGCCGTTTTCCATTTCGAAACGGTGCGTCAGATCTGCATATTTCTGCATCAGCTCCTCTAATGCGTCGCCGGAAAGCTGCTTCATGGAAAGCTCCGCCTGGCGGATCTGATTTTCGAGATCGAGCAGATGCTGCTTGACGGAGAGCAGTTCCTCATAAATTGTATTGTCGCTGTTGACGGCGCTGTCCTGCGCCAGATAACCGAAGGTCTTGTCCTTTGCAAAGGCGACTACGCCGCCGTCGGGCTCGAGCTGTCCGACGATGATGCGCAGCAGGGTTGTCTTGCCTGCACCATTTAAGCCGACAATTGCAGCTTTTTCATAATCTTCTATATGAAAAGAACAGTTTTTTAAAACCTGTTTTTCCAGAAATGCTTTTTCGATATTCTGACAGGAAAGTATCATGATGGTTCTCCTTCTTTATATTATGTAACAGTTTACCTGTGTGCAAATAACGTGTCAAGTCCAATCGGACGGTCGGAGTACGCATTGACATTTTTTTAACGCAGGGTATAATAGAATGGAAGTAAATGTTCAGTAGGTCTGCGCATTTACTGCGCTGACCGTAAGAAACCTTAGACTAGAAGGCAAAAATCCTATCGGCATAGCCGATTTTGAATGGATTTTTGCACGTAACTGTGAGGTTACTGAACAGTTACGAATGGAAAACAGTATCTGACAGCGGACGAAGGAGGCATACGAAGTGGCAGAGAAGGAAATTTCACAGGCTGTAATCGGCAGGCTTCCCAGATATTTCCGCTTTCTGGGAGAATTAAAAGACGAAGGTGTGGAACGGATTTCCTCACAGGAGCTGTCCGGCATCATGAATGTGACGGCATCTCAGATCCGACAGGATTTCAACAACTTTGGCGGGTTCGGGCAGCAGGGCTACGGCTACAACGTCGAATATCTGTATCAGGAAATCGGCAGGATTCTGGGGTTGGATAAAACCCACCACCTGATTATTGTAGGGGCAGGCAACCTCGGACAGGCGCTTGCCAATTATATGAATTTTGAACGGCGCGGCTTTATTTTCACCGGGGTCTTTGATAATAATCCGGCGTTGTACGGGCGTAAAATCCGAGGCATCGAGGTACGTCCGATGGAAGAGGTAGCGGATTTTGTTGAGCAGAACAATGTAGATATCGCGGTTTTGACGATTCCCAAAAACAGCGCGGAGGAAGTCGCAGATCGTCTTGTTTCCGTCGGGATCAAGGCGATCTGGAATTTTGCACATGTGGATTTGAAGGTTCCAAAAGAAGTGCAGGTTGAGAACGTCCATTTGTCCGACAGCCTGATGAAGCTATCTTATATGCTTGAGCGTTACGAAAAGGAGAGCAGGAAAACGAATGAATAAATGCGTTTTGCCAGCGTCGGGCTCTGGCCATCCAGTTGTCTGCTGGCTTTTAACTGCGGCAGAAATGAAACGCTGCGACAGCAATACTTCTGAGATTTTCGGTGTCCCGTCCGTCGTTTTGATGGAACGGGCTGCGCTTTCCTGTGTTGATGTGATTGTGTCGCGTCAAAAAAAGCTGGAAGAGCAGGCAGGACAGCTTGGCTTACATCCAAAACGGCGCGTCCTGATTGCAGCGGGCGGAGGCAATAACGGGGCGGATGGTATCGCAATTGGCAGACTTCTTTTGCAGGAGGGCTATGATGTTTCTTTTTATCTGGCATCCGATGAAGAAAAAGCGGGCGAACTTTTAAAGCTGCAGCTACATGCGGCAAAGGCTTACGGCGCCGTTATTTGTGACACAATCCCGGATGGAGAATATGATATTATTGTAGATGCTTTGTTTGGAATCGGTCTGTGCCGTCCAGCAGAAGGAATTTATCGGGAAGCAATCGAATGGATCAACGCGCAGGATGCCTTTGTGCTTGCGGTGGATCTTCCCTCCGGAATCGAAACGGATACCGGGGCGGTGCTTGGCTGCGCTGTCCGGGCAGACGTGACAGTCACGTTCGGCTTCTGGAAGCGCGGGCTTTTGTTCTATCCGGGCTGCAAATATACCGGAAAAGTGATCTGCACACAGATCGGCATCACTGAGGATGGATTTTTGGATCAGACGCCGGAAGCCTTTACATTTACTGCACCGGTGGCAGAGCTGCTTGCGGCACGCCCTGAGGATGGAAATAAGGGCACGTTTGGAAAAGTGCTGCTGCTTGCGGGCAGTGAAGCTATGGCGGGAGCGGCGATTCTGTGCGGTCGGAGTGCGTTTTATGCAGGAAGCGGCATGGTAAAGCTTTCCTGCCCGACATTGATACATCCGGTGATTCAGACGGCGCTTCCGGAGGCAATGACCGCAGATTCTGTGGAAGCATCCGCCAGCTGGGCGGATGTGATCGGCGCAGGTCCCGGGCTATCCTTATCTGATCGCGCCCGGAAAGAGCTTTTGTTTGTGCTGCAGCAGACCTTGCAGCCGCTTGTGCTGGATGCGGACGCAATCAATCTTATCGCAAAGGACGAAGCACTTTTACAGGAGCTGATTGCACACCAGCAGAATCCGGCGACGCGCCGGAAGCTGATTTTAACGCCGCATCCCGGGGAGCTTGCCCGGCTGGAAGGCTGCGCGATTGAAGAAATTTTAAAACAGCCCGTGTTCTATGCAAAAAAGTGGGCGAATCGTTTGCAGGCAGCTGTTCTGTGTAAGGGTGCGAGAAGCATTGCAGCTTCGCCGGACGGCAGCATTTATATCAATCGCAGCGGCAACAGCGGCATGGCGGTTGCCGGAAGCGGGGACGTACTGACCGGAATTGTGACGGCGCTGCTTTCTACGATCGACGATCCGTTCTGGGCGCTGTGTATCGGCGTCTATCTGCACGGTCTGGCAGGCGACTTGGCAGCCCATACAAAGGGCGAATACAGTATGACCTCCAATGATATCGCGGAAGCGGTCTGGGCGGTACTTGTGAAGCAGGAGAAAAATTATGTGTGAGAAAATGATCAAAAATCCATATAGAAGAGTGTGGGCTTGCGTAAATCTGGACGCGCTGCACGACAATCTGCGCCAGATTGCAGCCTGTCGGAAAAATGATGCCGGAATCATCGCGGTCATCAAAGCGGACGGTTACGGACACGGCGCGGTGATGCTGGCGCGGGAAATGGATGAAATCCCGGAAGTCATCGGCTACGCGGTGGCAACGGAGGAAGAGGCAGTATTGCTGGCAGATGCCGGAATCAAAAAGCCCGTGATGGTGCTCGGCTATACCTTTCCGGAGGCTTATGAGGAAATGGCGCTTCGGGGTGTCCATGCGACGGTTTTCACCGATCAGATGCTGGAGGATATGAACCGTGCTGCCCAAAAAACCGGCAAAAAAATGCATGTTCACATCGCCGTAGACACCGGTATGTCGAGAATCGGCATCCGCCCGGACGATGAGGGACTTTCCTTTGTCGCGCGCGCGATGCAGTGTCCGAATCTTTCCATTGAGGGGATTTTTACCCATTTTGCGACAGCGGATGAAGCAGATAAATCCAGAACGAATGTGCAGTATGAAAAATTTTCGAGCTTTACCGACCGTGTGGAAAAGGAGCTTTCTCTGAAAATCCCGCTGCGGCATTGCTCCAACAGTGCGTCCATCCTGGAGCTGCCCGATATGCACATGGATGCGGTGCGCGCCGGAATCATTCTCTATGGCATGTGGCCGTCAGATGAAGTCAAGCGCGACGGCATCGTGTTAGAACCGCTCCTGTCTTTAAAGAGCCGTATCGCTTATATCAAAGAGCTGGATGCAGGGCAGGAAATCAGCTACGGCGGGACGTTCTGTACAGCGAATCCTATGCGTGTGGCGACGATTCCAGTGGGTTATGCGGACGGCTATCCGCGCGGACTTTCCAACAAGGGCGATGTTCTGATTGCCGGAAAGCGCGCAAGGATCCTGGGACGCGTCTGCATGGATCAGTTCATGGTCGACGTGACAAAGATTCCTGAGGCAAAAGTAGGGGATATCGCAACGCTCATCGGCACAGACGGCATCGAAACGATTACAATGGAAGAAATCGGCGACCGCTCCGGCAGATTTAACTACGAAACCGCGTGCTGCCTCGGAAAGCGGATTCCACGCGTCTATGAAAAAGGCGGAAAAATCGTCTGTACGCGGGATTATTTTCACGAAGAGAAACTCTTTTTTTAAAGAATGGTATACGCGCTGAGAAAGCAGCCAATACTTGTCCTGAGGTAAAAAAACAGGAAAGGAAGAAAAAAGAGTGAAGCGCGGAGATATTTATTATGCAGATTTAAGACCCGTGGTCGGATCGGAACAGGGAGGTGTCCGCCCGGTGCTGATTATCCAGAACGATATCGGCAACCGTTACAGCCCGACTGTGATCTGTGCGGCGATTACTTCCAGGATGAATAAAACAAAGCTTCCGACCCATATCGAAATTTTTTCCGGAGAATATGAAATCGAAAAGGATTCCGTAATTTTACTGGAACAGCTCCGCACAATAGATAAAAAGAGGCTGAAAGACAAAGTATGCCATCTGGATGCGCGGGTGATGAACCGCGTAAACTCTGCCTTGAAGGTCAGCCTTTCGCTGGATACATAAAGAAACCGTACAAAGCAGATGTTTTCTTGACGTTTTCCAGCCAAAATGCTATGATAAAGAACTAGAAATACGTTAGATAAAGGAGAAAAGAAATGTCCGGACATTCAAAATTTGCAAACATCAAGCATAAAAAAGAAAAAAATGACGCTGCAAAGGGAAAAATTTTCACCATTCTCGGAAGAGAAATTGCAGTTGCCGTAAAAGAGGGTGGTCCTGACCCTGCGAACAACTTCAAGCTGGCACAGGTCGTTGCAAAGGCAAAATCCAACAACATGCCTAACGACACCATTGAACGAGGAATTAAGAAGGCTGCCGGCGACGTCGGCAACGTTAATTACGAATATATTACTTACGAAGGCTATGGCCCCGGTGGAATCGCAATCATCGTCGATGCCCTGACCGATAACAAGAACCGTACCGCTGCCAACGTCAGAAGCGCGTTCACAAAGGGCAACGGCAACATTGGCACACCTGGCTGTGTATCCTTTATGTTCGATAAGAAGGGCCAGATCATCATCGATAAAGAAGAATGCGATATGGAAGCAGACGATCTGATGATGACCGCTCTGGATGCAGGCGCAGAGGATTTCAGCGAGGAAGAGGACAGCTTCGAAATTCTGACCGATCCCGATACTTTTGAAGAAGTGCGCGAAGCGCTGGAGAAGGCAGGTATTCCGATGGCATCCGCAGATGTTACCATGATTCCTCAGAACTATGTCAAGGTAACAGACGAGACTGCATTAAAGGGACTGCAGCGTACCCTGGATCTGCTGGACGAGGATGACGACGTTCAGGCAGTATATCACAACTGGGACGAAGAATAAAACGGACAAAAGACCGGATTTTTGTCGGAAAGACAAAGAGGTAAGAGGATACTATGGCATACGCAAAGGAAACGATCTGCATACAGTCTGGCTGGAAGCCGAAGAACGGAGAGCCGAGAGTGCTCCCGATTTATCAGAGTACGACGTTTAAATATGAATCCTCTGAGCAGATGGGCAGACTTTTTGATCTGGAGGAATCCGGATATTTTTACAGCCGTCTGGCAAATCCGACCAACGACTGCGTCGCACAGAAAATTTGTGAACTGGAGGGCGGCGCAGCAGCGATGCTGACCGGTTCCGGACAGGCGGCAAACTACTATGCCGTTTTCAATATCTGCGAGGCGGGCGACCATGTCGTATTATCGTCCACCGTATACGGCGGAACCTTCAATCTGCTGGCGGTTACCATGAAAAAAATGGGCGTATCCTGTACTGTCGTAGACCCGGATGCGGATTACGAGACGATCTGCAAGGCGTTCCAGCCCAATACCAAATGTGTTATGGCGGAATCTCTGGCAAATCCCGCGCTGGTTGTGCTGGATTTTGAAAAATTCGCCCGTGCGGCGCATGCACATCATGTACCGTTAATCGTTGACAACACGTTCCCGACCCCGATCAACTGTAATCCGTTCGAATGGGGGGTCGATATCGTAACACATTCCACCACCAAATATATGGACGGTCATGCGATGGCGCTGGGCGGTGCGATCGTGGATTCCGGCAATTTCGACTGGTCTGCATACCCGGATAAGTTTCCGGGACTCTGCGCACCGGATGAATCCTATCACGGTGTAGTTTATACCGAAAAATTCGGCAAGGCGGCATACATAACCAAGGCAACCTCCCAGCTGATGCGCGATCTCGGCGCGGTACAGTCTCCTCAGAACGCGTTTCTGCTGAATGTCGGTCTGGAGACGCTGCCGCTTCGGATGGAACGCCACTGCTACAATGCGCAGAAGGTTGCGGAATTTCTGGAAGCGAACGAGAAGGTTGCATGGGTCAACTACCCCGGCTTAAAGAGCAGCAAATATTATGAGCTGGCACAGAAATACATGCCGAACGGCACCTGCGGCGTCATTTCCTTTGGCTTAAAAGGCGGACGCAAGGCGGCGGAAGAAATGATGGATAAGTTAAAGCTTGCAGCTATTGTTACCCATGTGGCGGATTCCCGCACCAGCATTCTGCATCCTGCCAGCCATACGCACCGTCAGATGAACGACGAGCAGTTAAAAGAGGCCGGCGTAGCGCCCGATCTGATCCGTCTTTCCGTCGGTATTGAAAATGTAAACGATATCATCGCGGATCTGGAACAGGCACTCTAAAATCCTCGTATTGCGTTTTGATCCTATGGGAAAGAGTTTTTTTGCACAGTGAGGGCGAAGCATGAGTTGGGGGAAAAAGAAGAAACACGCTTCACAGAATACCATACCGGCAGCTGAGTTCAGGCAGGAGGGGGAGTCTGCGCTTTTTGAGAAAGCGCCAAAGGAACCACCAAAGCCTGCGCCGGGAGAATATCTGGATAACCCGCTTCCCGTTCCCAAACGACATGTCCGCAAAGAAATGAATTACGCTTTTGAACCGTCGCCGGATCTTATGTTTTATGAAATTCCGGTTGCGGATAACGATGATTTTGATGTATAAAATAAATCACTCCTGCACATCCTTTTTGAAAAAGAAATGCGGGAGTGATTTTTTATGGGAAAAAAAGAAGAACAGGAAATGCACCGGGACGAGCGAATCGAGCAGACCGGTCAGTTAACGCTTACAGATAATAAGGAAGAAACCTCGATCCATCTGCTGACGATCATCGGGGAAATTGAGGGGCATGACAACCTCGGAAGCAGCTCCAAAACGACAAAATATGAACATATTCTACCGCAGCTGGCGGCGATAGAGGACAGTAAGAATATTAGTGGTCTGCTGGTTTTGCTAAATACGATGGGCGGAGATGTCGAAGCGGGGCTTGCGATTGCAGAGATGATCGCTTCTTTGAGCAAGCCGACCGTTTCCCTTGTGCTGGGCGGCAGTCATTCCATTGGCGTCCCGATCGCGGTGAGCACGGATTATTCCTACATTGTGCCGTCCGGGACAATGGTAATCCATCCGGTTCGCATGAACGGGACGGTGATCGGCGCACAGCAGACCTATGATTATTTCCGGCAGATTCAGGATCGGATCACCGGTTTTGTCTGCAGCCATTGCAGTGTTTCCAAGCAGCGGATGGAAGAGATGATGATCAGACAGGGGATGTTGAGCCGTGACCTCGGGACGATTCTTGTCGGAGAGCAGGCGGTGTATGAAGGGATCATTTCTTCCGTCGGCGGTATTCGCGAGGCAGTGCAGAAGCTTCATGAGCTGGCAGACGGCTATCGGGCAGGTCGGATGAAAAAGAAAAACAGCAATAGTGACAAGAAGAAAATTAAGTGATATACTAAATTGATCTAGTCTTTTTCTGCCTATGCTAATTTAAAAATCCATTTTGCAGATGTAGAAAAAAGGCAGGTCAGTTGGAGGGATGATTATGGCATCAACTGCGTCGAAAGGAAGGAAAAAGACCCCTGCGAAAACAGGCAGAGGCGGCGCAAAGGGTGGAAAACAAAAAACAACCAGAAAACCGAGTGCAGCTGAACTTCAGGCACAAAGCGCGATTACAAGCGAAATTATCCTGATCGGCGTATTAGCACTCACCATATTGCTATTTTTATGTAATTTCGGCGTGATCGGTGTCATCGGCAATCAGATCAGCCGCGTAATGTTCGGTATTTTCGGCACGATGGCATATGCACTGCCGGTACTTGCCTTTATTGCAATCGCGTTTGGCATTTCCAATCAGGGAAATCGGATCGCGTCCATGAAGCTGACGGCGGGAATCATTCTGTTTTTCCTGCTTGGTGTAGTCTGCTCGCTCCTGTTTCAGGGGGGGACGCTGTCGATGGATTATTCGATCCGGGAGCTGTATCTGGAAAGCGCTGAAAAGCGGCTGGGCGGCGGTGTCATATCCGGCTCCCTTGCCTGGGGGCTGCACCGGCTTCTTGGCATGGTCGGCACAGTACTGCTTTTGTTGGTGTTGGTGATTATCTGCACAGTTATTATCACAGAGCGTTCGTTTGTGAACGGTGTAAAGACTTCTGGCAGATATGTCTATGAGACGGCACGGTCCGATGCGCAGAGATACCGCGAGCGCAGCGAAAGACGCCGGAAAGAGAGCGAAGAGCGCTATGAACAGCGCCGACAGGCAAACGAAGAGCGCAGCAAACGTATCCGTCAGGAAAACGAAGAACGTTCCGAGAAACGCAGAGAAGAAGAACTCGCCCGCGAAAAAGAAAGAAAACAGCTCGCCCGCCAGAAGCAGCTTAACGCAGAGCAGCAGCGCGAAGCCAAACAACGCCGCAAGGAAGAGGCTCAGGCACGTCAGGATGCAGATCAGATCTTCCGGATGGAGAAAAAAAACACGGGCATTATGGCGGACACGACGCTGCGCAAGGCATCTGTCGGCCGTCGCGAGGACATGCACGAAATCACCATAACAGAAAATCCCGGTCAGGTGACGGAGCAGTATACCGTCAGACCGGTAAGTGTCAACCTCGATGCAGACCGCAGGAATGAAACGTTTCCCGATGCAGCGGTTGCGAGTGGGGCAGCTGTTTTAGCGACATCACCGATCATCACAGCAGAAGAGAGCATTCCTGCGGCTGCAGCGGATGCGTCCGGCTCAGCTTTAATGAGCCATGTGCGGATTCACTCCGCATATTTGAACAATGACAGTGACACAACTCCTGTACCACAGGACAACACCGCAGAACCGGCGGATGCATTTTTATCGGGAATGCAGGACCCTGTGACCAGCCAGCCGCAGGCGGATGTTTATCAGGATATGAAAGAGGTTCACTACCTGGAACCGAAACAGCCGCAGCAGACAGAAGCATTTGTACCACTGGAATCCAGGGTGGAAACTTCTGTGGTGGAAACTTCTGCACCGGAGGTTACCTTGCATATGGATACACAGCCTGCCTGTGCATCACAGGAGCTTGCTCCTACACAGGAATTGGAGCAGCCGGATTCGGACAAATACGACGCTGTGCCGCCCAAGCTTCCATGGAATGGCAACAAGGACGCTGCGGAGGAGCCGACCGTGATTCCAACCCAAAACCTGCAAAGTACCGGAGTGCCGCGCCCCAAAGCTGTGCCCCCCAAAGCACCGCAGACCGCCGCAGAAGCCACTGTCGTTGGTCAGGAGCTTGCTAAGAAACAGAAAGAACAGGAAAAGCATGCGGCGCAACAGCCACCAAAGCCTGTCGTATACCATTATCCGCCGCTGTCGCTGCTACATAAAAGCAACAACGCCAATAATATGGACAGCGAGTGCGAGCTGAGAGAAACGGCGAAGCACCTCGAGGATACGCTGCAGACCTTCGGCGTAAAGGTCACTGTTACAGATATCAGCCAGGGACCTACCGTAACCCGGTATGAGCTGCAGCCCGATCATGGCGTAAAAGTCAGCAAGATTCTGGGTCTGGCAGACGATATCAAGCTAAACCTCGCTGCGACAGATATCCGAATTGAAGCACCGATTCCCGGCAAGGCCGCAATCGGTATCGAGGTTCCGAACAAAGAGACGATGGCAGTCGGACTGCGGGAGCTTTTGGAAACGGATGCGTTTTCGAACTTCCCATCCAAAATTGCTTTTGCAGTCGGCAAGGACATCGCCGGCAAGGTGGTCGTATCCGACATTGCAAAGATGCCGCATATGCTGATCGCAGGATCCACCGGTTCCGGGAAATCCGTCTGCATCAATACGCTGATTATGAGCATTTTATATAAGGCGAAGCCTTCGGAAGTCAAACTGATTCTCGTCGACCCCAAGGTCGTAGAGCTGAGTGTGTACAATGGCATTCCGCACCTGTTAATTCCTGTCGTAACCGATCCGAAAAAAGCGTCGGCTGCGCTGCAGTGGGGCGTTGCGGAAATGACCGACCGATATCAGAAATTTGCAGACAGCAATGTCCGCGACTTAAAAGGATATAATAAGAAGCTCGAAGAACGAAGACAAAAGGGAGAAGAGGGCATACCCAACGACCTCCCGCAGATCGTCATTATCGTGGATGAGCTTGCCGACCTGATGATGGTCGCGCCGGGAGAGGTGGAAGAAGCGATCTGCCGGCTGGCACAGCTTGCAAGAGCGGCAGGCATCCATCTGATCATTGCGACTCAGCGCCCCTCCGTCGATGTCATCACGGGACTGATTAAGGCAAACATGCCGAGCCGTGTCGCATTCGCGGTCTCCAGCGGCGTCGATTCCCGTACCATTCTGGATATGAACGGAGCAGAGAAGCTGCTCGGAAAGGGCGATATGCTCTTTTACCCACAGGGCTATTCCAAGCCTGTCCGGGTGCAGGGTGCATTCGTTTCGGATAATGAAGTGTCTGATGTCGTGGATTTCTTAAAAAATCAGAACATCGGCAATGTTTACGATGCCAGCAATGAAATCGAGGAAAAGATGAAATCCATCGGAACCTCTTCGGGCAGTGCTACATCCGGCTCATCCGGACCGGAATATGATGCCTACTTTGCAGATGCGGGACGCTTTATTATCGAAAAGGACAAAGCATCGATCGGTATGCTGCAGAGAGTCTTTAAGATCGGCTTTAACCGCGCCGCCCGGCTTATGGATCAGCTGGCGGAGGTCGGTGTCGTCGGTGAAGAAGAGGGTACCAAGCCCCGTAAGGTACTGATGACCGAAACAGAGTTTGAACAGCTGGTAGAGGAAATCCTCTGATATCAGCATACAAAAGCATAGAACATGTCAAACACAGGCAAAGGAGAATGAATAGATGAAATCAGATATCGAAATCGCACAGGAAGCTGTTTTATGGCCGATTCAGAAAGTGGCCGAGCATCTGGATATTCCGGAAGACGATCTGGAGCTTTATGGCAAATATAAAGCGAAGCTTTCCGACGAATATTTAAAATCCATCGAAGACCGCAAAGACGGAAAACTGATTTTAGTGACAGCAATCAATCCGACCCCTGCCGGGGAGGGCAAGACAACGACCAGCGTCGGACTGGGCGAGGCATTTGCAAAAATGGGCAAAAAAGCGGTGATTGCGCTGCGTGAGCCTTCTCTTGGCCCTTGTTTTGGCATTAAGGGCGGGGCAGCCGGCGGCGGTTATGCGCAGGTCGTTCCGATGGAAGACTTAAACCTGCATTTTACCGGGGATTTTCATGCGATTACTTCTGCAAATAACCTTCTGGCGGCGCTTTTAGACAACCATATCCAGCAGGGCAATGCGCTTGGGATCGACTCCAGACAGATCTTATGGAAACGATGCGAGGATATGAACGACCGCGTGCTGAGAAATATCGTTGTCGGTCTCGGTGCAAAAGCGGACGGCGTTGTCCGGGAAGACCATTTCGTGATCACCGTCGCTTCTGAGATTATGGCGATCCTCTGCCTGGCAGATGACATGGATGATTTAAAGGCGCGTCTGGCAAAAATCGTCGTTGCCTATAACTATCAGGGAGAGCCGGTGACCGCAGCTGATTTAAAGGCGGTTGGCGCAATGGCAGCCCTGCTGAAGGACGCGTTAAAGCCCAATCTGATCCAGACGCTCGAGCATACCCCGGCGATCGTCCACGGCGGACCCTTTGCCAATATCGCACACGGCTGTAACTCTGTCCGTGCAACAAAGGCAGCCCTGAAAATGGCGGATTATACGATCACAGAGGCCGGCTTTGGTGCAGACCTCGGCGCAGAGAAGTTTTTCGATATCAAATGCCGGATGGCTGGCTTAAAGCCGGATGCAGTCGTTTTGGTTGCAACGATCCGTGCACTCAAGTATAACGGCGGCATTGCAAAGGAAGACCTGTCTGCAGAAAATCTGGACGCGCTCAAAAAGGGCATTGTCAACCTGGAGAAGCACATCGAAAACCTGCAGCAGTTTGGCGTTCCGGTGGTTGTTACCTTAAACTCCTTCCTGACCGACACCGAGGCAGAGACGAATTTTGTACAGCAGTTCTGTGAAGAAAGGGGCTGTGAGTTCGCACTGTCCAACGTCTGGGCACAGGGCGGCGAGGGCGGCATTGCGCTTGCAGAGAAAGTATTAAAGACTCTGGAAGAAAAGGAAAGTCATTTTGCTCCGCTGTGACGGTGGGCAAAAATTCTTAGTCTTAGACAGATGGGAGGCACCGTGATGGCAAAATCTTCCGATCAAAGAAAAGATCGGCTGCATTGCGACAAAGATTTACGGTGCGGCTTCTGTTTCCTATACCGCAGAGGCATCCAGACAGATCAGGAAGCTCGAAGAGATGGGCTTTGGAAATCTTCCGGTCTGCATGGCAAAGACACAGTATTCCCTGTCGGATAACGCAAAGCTGTTAGGACGCCCGGAAGGCTTTACGATTACGGTTCGCGACGTGTATGTATCCGCAGGCGCCGGCTTTGTGGTTGCGTTGACCGGCGCGGTGATGACGATGCCCGGACTGCCGAAGGTTCCGGCTGCCGTCAATATCGATGTGGACGAGAACGGAAAGATCACAGGACTGTTCTGATCCGTTGCCTGAAAAATAACCGAGAGAGGACCCTACAACATGGCAAAAAGAATTGACGGAAAAGCGATTGCCGCACAGATCAAACAGGAATTAAAGGAACAGGTACAGCAGCTTGCAAAAGACAACATTACCGTAACGCTGGCGGTTATTCAGGTCGGTCAGGACCCCGCATCGTGTGTCTATGTCAGAAACAAACAGCGAACCTGTGAGGAGCTTGGAATCCACAGCCTTTCCTATGAACTGGAAGAAACGACGTCGGAGGAGAAACTGCTTTCCCTGATTCAGGAATTGAACGCCCGGGAGGACGTGGACGGCATTTTGGTGCAGCTTCCCCTGCCCGGACATATCAATGAAAAAGATGTTTTAAATGCCATCGACCCTGCAAAGGACGTCGACGGCTTCCATCCTTACAATGTCGGCGCATTGAGCTGCGGGGAAGAGGGCTTTGTCCCCGGCACTCCGGCGGGCATCATTGAGCTGTTAAAGCGCTCTGATATCCGGATCGACGGAAAAGAATGCGTCGTGATCGGCAGAAGCAATATCGTCGGTAAACCGATCGCACAGCTGTTGCTTGCAGAAAACGGAACCGTTACAATCGCACATTCCCGTACGGTAAATTTGAAAGAGGTGACAAAGCGTGCGGATATCCTTGTCGTTGCGATCGGCAAACGGCAGATGATTGATGCGGAATATGTCAAGCCCGGCGCAGCCGTGATCGATGTCGGCATTCACAGAGACGAAGCAAACCATCTCTGCGGCGACGTAGACTATGAAAGCGTATTCCCGGTCGCTTCTGCGATCACGCCGGTTCCTGGCGGCGTCGGCCCTATGACGATCGCCATGCTGATGAAAAATTGTATTGAAAGCAGGAGAAGACGCCTATGAAATGCCCCAGGTGCGGCGCAGACATGAAAGAAGGACAGATGTACTGTGAGCATTGCGGCAGGGAAATCCAGATCGTCCCGGAGTTTGATCCGGCGCTGGAAACGAGCCTCCATAAAGCACTTTCCGATGTTGGAACCCAGATCGCGGAGAAAGCTTCGGAGGATAGCAAACCGGAGACAGATGCAGGGCAAAGCACTGTACCGGAAAAGCAGCCTTCGATGAAAAACCGCAGAAAAGAACGCTGGAAGGTGTTTGCAGGCCTTTTTGCCGCAGCAGCTCTCTGCGCGGGCATGAGCCTGATTTTTTGGCATCATACCCCGGAATATCGGTATGAAAAGGCTGCTGCGCAGATGAAGGAGAAATCCTACGATTCTGCAGCGGAGCTTCTGGAGCTGTTGGTCGAACAGGATCCCAGAAATGTGGAATACTTAAATGCGCTGTCTTCCTGCTACTATTTTGAAGGAAAACTGGAAGAGGCAAAGGAGCTTTGCCTGACGATCCTCGATATGGATGCTTCCTGCGAAGACGCCTATCGTCGTTGTGTCGCTATTTATGAAAAACAAAACGACTATGCAGCGATCAATGCGCTGATGCAGAGCTGTCCGGATGTCCAGATCCAGAGCCAGTATTTAGATTATATGGCAAATCCGCCGGAATTCGACCTTCAAAGCGGGACTTACCGGGAAGCGCAGAATTTAAAGCTGATTGGCAATGCGGCAGGAACTATTTATTTTACAACAGACGGCTCGGTGCCGGATGAAAACAGTCAGGTCTATACTTCACCAATTCCATTGAAGGACGGAGGCTATGAGATAAAGGCTTTGTTTGTAAACCATTACGGAATTGCCAGCGATGTCTCCTCTGCAGACTATTACATAGATATCAGCAGACCGGATGCCCCCTATGTGACACCGCTTCCCGGAAACTACGATAAACCCGTACGGATTGAGGTGGATGTACCGGATGGCTGCAGCGTTTACTATACAATGGATAAAACAGAACCGACCGCATCATCGACCCGCTACGAAGAGCCATTTTGGCTCCCGGTTGGATATTCCACCTTTAAATTTGTCACAATTGCTCCGGACGGTGTGACAGGCAGCGTAACGGAATGTAATTATACGTTGGACCTGCATCCGCTCCTGAGCATGGAGGCGGCATCCAACCAGCTGCTTTTGACGTTAAAAAATGCCGGAGTAGTGAATTCCCTGCAGGGAGATGTCCCGGATGGAGATGGCCGTAACCTCTATACTTTTAAGTATGCCCTCACGATCAACAATCATCATTATTATCTTTATCGGGAATATCACGAGTTAGATGGAGAAAGCAACGCGACCGGAAACGATTATGTGGTAAACTATATGTCCGGGGAATGCTACCGGGCAGAGAAACAGGAGGATAAGAGTTTCAAGCTGTACGCAATAGAGCAGCCGGAAAACGGACAGGAATAAGGATACTGTCTGCAGACTCTTAAAATATATTGTCCGATCGGACAGAAAGGTGAGATTTATGTATCCTATTTTAGAAACGAAAAAACTCACTGCCAACATTTACTGGATGGAAGTTAAAGCAGAACGGATCGCAAAATCCTGTATGCCCGGCCAGTTTGTGATTGTGCGGACAGATGCCGACAGTGAAAGAATTCCACTGACCATTTGCGACTATAACAGAGAAAAAGGAACGATTACGATTGTATTCCAGCCGGTGGGAGCCAGCACCCATCTGATGACCTCCTTAAAGGCCGGGGATGCCTTCCACGATGTGGCAGGCCCTCTGGGATGTCCGTCCGAGCTGACAAAAGAAACAAAGGAAGCCCTGGCTGCAAAGAAAATTCTGTTCGTTGCCGGCGGCGTCGGCACAGCACCCGTTTATCCGCAGGTAAAATGGCTGCATGAGCAGGGTGTTGCAGCAGACGTTATCGTAGGCGCAAAGACGAAAGAGCTGCTGATCCTTGAGGAAGAGATGAAAGCGGTTGCAGGAAATTTATATGTGACCACCGATGACGGCTCTTATGGAAGAAGCGGCATGGTAACAAAGACCATTCAGGATCTGGTAGAGCAGGAAGGTAAGCACTATGACCTCTGCGTTGCAATCGGTCCGATGATCATGATGAAATTTGTCTGCAAGACAACAGAAGCGCTGAATATCCCGACGATCGTTTCCTTAAACCCTATCATGGTAGACGGAACCGGCATGTGCGGCGCCTGCCGTGTTACTGTAGGCGGCGAAGTGAAATTTGCCTGCGTAGACGGTCCGGAATTTGACGGACATCTGGTAAACTTTGACGAAGCGATGCAGCGTCAGCAGATCTACAAGACCCAGGAAGGCAGAGCCTATCTTGCTGCAAAGGAAAAAGACACGCATCACGGCGGATGCGGTCAGTGCGGAGGTGAAGAGTAATGGCTGATATGATGAAAAAAGTCCCGGTCAGAGAGCAGGATGCAAAAGAACGCGCATGTAATTTCGAAGAAGTATGTCTTGGCTATAATGCCGATGAAGCAGTAGCAGAAGCACAGCGCTGCTTAAACTGTAAAAATGCACACTGCGTACAGGGATGTCCGGTTTCGATCAATATCCCCGGCTTCGTGGAAAAGGTAAAAGAGGGCGATTTTGCAGCTGCTTATCAGGTTATCAGCGAATCCAGCGCACTTCCCGCTGTCTGCGGTCGTGTCTGCCCGCAGGAAAGCCAGTGTGAAGGAAAATGTATCCGTGGTATTAAGGGCGAAGCGGTGTCTATCGGCAAACTGGAGCGTTTCGTAGCGGACTGGGCAAGAGAAAACAACATCCGTCCTGTCGGCGCTGCTGAAAAGAAGGGAAAAAAGGTAGCCGTCATCGGTTCCGGCCCTGCAGGTCTGACCTGTGCAGGCGATCTGGCGAAGATGGGCTATGATGTGACCATTTTCGAGGCGCTGCATGAGGCAGGCGGTGTACTGGTATACGGTATTCCGGAATTCCGTCTTCCCAAAGAGAACGTTGTAAAGAAAGAAATCGAAAACGTACTGTCCCTCGGCGTAAAGATCGAGACAAACGTCATCGTCGGCAAATCTGTTACGATTGACGAGCTGCTCAATGAAGAGGGGTATTCTGCAGTCTTTATCGGCTCCGGTGCAGGTCTTCCTAAATTTATGGGCATCCCCGGTGAGAATGCCAACGGTGTATTTTCTGCAAACGAATATCTGACCAGAAGCAACCTGATGAAAGCGTTTCAGGCAGATTCTGCTACTCCGATCATGGAGAGCAAAAAGGTGGCAGTTGTCGGCGGCGGCAACGTTGCAATGGATGCTGCGAGAACCGCGCTGCGTCTCGGCGCGGAAGTGCATATCGTATACCGCAGAAGTGAAGAGGAGCTTCCCGCCCGTGTGGAAGAAGTACATCATGCAAAACAGGAAGGCATTATCTTTGATCTGCTGACGAATCCGGTCGAAATTCTGGAAGATGAAAAAGGTTGGGTAAAGGGCATGAAGTGCGTGCGCATGGAGTTGGGCGAGCCCGATGCTTCCGGCAGACGCCGTCCGGTAGAAATCCCCGGCTCTGAGTTTACCCTGGAATTGGATACGGTCATCATGGCTCTGGGTACCTCTCCGAACCCGCTGATTTCTTCTACAACAGAAGGTCTTGAAACCAACAAACGCAAATGTATCGTCGCTTCCGAAGAAAATGGTCAGACCAGCAAGGCTGCTGTTTTTGCAGGCGGAGATGCCGTTACCGGCGCAGCGACCGTTATTCTGGCGATGGGCGCCGGAAAAGCGGGTGCAAAAGGAATTGACGAATATCTGTCCGGCAAATAAGGAGGACGTGTCCTATGCCTTGGTGTCCAAACTGTAAAACAGAATATCAGGACGGCTACACCGTCTGCTCCGACTGCGGCTCTACGCTTGTAGAGTCGCTGGAACAGGCAGCAACGGAGGAAGCGGCAGAATACATCCGGGATGTTGCCGCTTCGTTCCCGGATGATACGGGATTTGAGACAGAGGAAATACAGGAAGCCCAGGAGGAGACGCTGCCGGAGGGAAAGGAGCTGCTGCACGATAAAACCCGCCACGGCGTCTATGAGGGTGCATCCGACAAGGCGGAAAATTTTAAATCCGGCGCTTATACGCTGCTGACCGCAGGTGTTATCGGCCTCGTTGTCGTAGGTTTGCTCGCATGCGATCTGCTTCCGGTCCACCTGACGCTGTTTTCTAAAGTGGCGACCTGTCTGGTGATGGGAACGATGTTCATCGCATTTATCGTGATGGGAGCAAGTTCCTACAAATCCTACAAAAAACATGCGACGCAGGCGGTAGCAGAGAGCCAGTTAAAGGAAGAGCTGGTTAAATACTGTCAGGAACGCCTGAATCGTGAGCTGATCGACCAGACTGCTTCCGTTCTTGAAACAGAGAGCGACGAAACGGCATATTTTAAACGGTCAGCCGCTATGAAACAGCTGATTTCCGAAAATTTCCTGAATCTGGACGAGGAATATCTGGATCATTTCATCGATGAAATGTATGGCCAGATCTATCCGAACGAATGAAAATACGAATTCTGACCGTCGGCAAAATCAAGGAAAAATTTTACCGGGACGCGATTGCCGAATACCAGAAGCGTCTTGGTCGTTACTGTAAGCTCGAAATCGTGGAAGTAGCGGATGAAAAGACGGACGAAAATGCCAGCCCTTCCCAGATGGAGCAGGTAAAGGAAAAAGAGGGACAGCGGCTTCTTTCCCATATTCGGGACGGAGAATACTGCATCGTGCTCGCCATTGAAGGCAAAAAGCTGGATAGCGTGGCGTTTTCCCAGCAGATAGACCGCCTGATGGTGTCCGGCACAAGCACCATCGATTTCGTCATCGGCGGGTCCCTCGGACTGTACAAAGACGTCCTTTCCCGCGCGGATTTTCTCCTGAGCTTTTCCGATATGACCTTCCCGCATCAGCTCATGCGCGTCATTTTGCTGGAACAGGTCTACCGTGCGTTCCGGATTTCAAATAAAGAGCCGTATCATAAATAAGAAATCTGCCGTCAAATATGTTTCCACACTGTCATTTTTCTCTACCGCGTCTCATACAATAGGGCATGAGCAAAATCAGAAAATCACCGCAAAAACAGACAGCCATACGGGCTAAGGAGGCTTTCACAGAGTCCCTGCGTCTGCCCCGGGACGTCATGCTGGGCGCGAGTATCCTGACGCTGATCGGAGATACCGAGCTTTTGGTGGAAAATTACCGGGGAATCCTGGAATATACGCAGGAGTGTATTCTTCTGCAGGGGAAGCATACCAGAATCCGGATTGAAGGGTGTTGTTTAAAAATCGTCTACTATACCAATGAAGACATGAAAATTGCCGGAAAAATTTCCGGCGTGCGGTATCTGTAGCGGAGGGAATGCCGATGATTGCCTTAATCCGGTATTGCAGGGGATATGTCAGGATCAGCGTCCGGGGTTATGCGCCGGAACGCTTCATGAATCTGTGCGCAAACCGAGCTATCGTGCTCTGGGAGCTTAACGGGCACGACGGTTTTTATACGATGTGCATCAGCCTTTCCGATTTCTTCAAAATTCGGGATATTGTCCACAAAACCAAAACAAGGGTAGCCGTTCTGGAAAAAAGAGGGCTGCCCTTTTTTCTACAGGATGTCCGGCACAGAAAAATGTTCTTGCTCGGGGTTTTTTTATGCAGTGCATTTTTAATTCTGATGTCGCAGTTCATCTGGGCGATGGAATTTGACGGCAACCGGATGATCACGGAGGAGGAGCTGAAGCGGTATCTCGAGGATGCGGGAATCCGTTACGGCACGCCGCGGCACTTTTTTTCTGCGGAAACTCTCGAAAAAGGACTTCGGGAAGCCTTTGAAGAAATCACCTGGGCGTCTGTCAGCCTCCAGGGGACGAAGCTTGTTGTAAAAATTCAGGAAGACATTCTGCCGGACACTGCTCAGAAGCAGGAGCTGTCCAAATTTGAAAATGGAGCGGATCTTGTTGCGTCCTGCTCCGGCACAGTCGTTTCAATCCTGACCAGAAGCGGCATCCCGACGGTGCGGCCGGGAGACAGCGTTTCCCGCGGCGATCTGCTGATCAGCGGACGAATTCCGGTTAAAAACGATGACGAAACTGTTCGGGAATATCTGTCAGTCGTAGCGGACGGGGACGTGATTTTAGAAACCGACTATCGGGTGCATTTATCCTGTCCTTATGCTTACCAGTATAAAAATTATACCGGAAGGGAAAAGAACCGGAAATTTCTCACAATCGGCAGCCTGAGGATTCTTTTTCCTCCTATCCGGAAGAACTTTGCGAGTCAGGATATCGTGACGCAGCAAAATCGCCTATGCCTGTTCGGACAGCTTGATCTCCCCATTTTTGCGGGCAGTCAGACGCTGCGCGAGTATCTTCCGGTCGATGCGCGCTACGACACGGACAGCGCAAAAAAGATTCTTTTGGATAAATTTCAGAAAATAATTGCCGCTTTGGAGGAAAAAGGGGTTCAAATTATACAAAAAGATGTTAGAATAGTAGAAAAAGCCGATATCCTCACCTTGGAGGGAAGCCTGAAGATACAGCTGCAGGGCGGCGTCTGGCAGGCGCTTTCGATTTCGGACACGGCAAAAGAACAGGAGACTGCACAGAATTAACATGGCATTTACAGAACAAACACTGGAGCTGGACAACACGCATATCAGCAACCTTTTCGGACAGTTTGACTGTTATTTAAAGAAGCTGGAGCGTGCATTCGGCACGCAGATTATTGACCGGGACGGTACCGTCCATATCCGCGGCGAACAGTCGGCAGTTGCCCATACGGCGGCAGTTTTTACCGAACTGCAGGAGCTTGCCAGACGCGGAAATCAGATACAGGAGCAGAACGTGGATTACGCAATTGCAATGCATATGGAAAATCAGGAAAATACCTTACTTGAAATAGACGGCGATCTCATCTGCCACACCGTGAGCGGAAAACCGGTAAAGCCCAAAACGCTCGGACAGAAGCAGTATGTGGATGCGATCCGGGAAAAGATGATCGTATTCGGTCTGGGGCCTGCCGGAACAGGCAAAACCTACCTGGCGATGGCAATGGCAATTACCGCTTTTAAAAATAACGAGGTGGAGCGCATTATTCTGACCAGACCTGCGATCGAAGCAGGCGAGAAGCTCGGCTTTTTGCCCGGCGATCTGCAGAGCAAGGTCGACCCGTACCTGCGTCCGCTCTACGATGCACTCTATCAGATCATGGGCGCGGAAAGCTTCCAACGCAATATGGAAAAAGGGCTCATTGAGGTTGCGCCGCTTGCCTACATGAGAGGACGTACCCTCGACAACGCTTATATCATCCTCGACGAAGCGCAAAATACGACGCCTGCCCAAATGAAGATGTTCCTGACCCGACTGGGCTTTGGCTCCAAAATCGTCATTACCGGCGACGTGACCCAGATCGACCTGCCCGATGGCAAGCCCTCCGGTCTGCGGGAAGCCATGCGGGTGCTGAAAAAGGTGGAGGGCATCGGTATCTGCGAGCTGACCAACGCCGACGTGGTGCGTCATGTGATGGTCCAGCGGATCGTGAAGGCCTATGAAGAATACGAAACTGCCAAAAACGGCGGAAAGGGGAAGAAATAATGGCAAAACGGCACTATATTCCCATCACCGCCGATGTGCCGGGGGTGAATGAGGGCCAGCGGGCCTTTATCCGTAAGGTCATCCGCACCGCTCTGGCGGCAGAGGGGGTGGATTTTCCCTGTGAGGTGGACGTGCTGCTGACCAATGACGAGGCCATCCATCAAATCAATCTGGATATGCGGGAAGTAGACCGGGCCACGGATGTGCTCAGCTTCCCGGAGTTCGACCTACAGCCCGGCGAGCTGCCCGGAGAAGAGGACGCCGACCCCGGCACCGGACTGGTGCCCCTGGGGGACATGGTGATCTCCATGGAGCACGTGGCGGCTCAGGCCAAGGAGTACGGCCATTCCAACCGCCGGGAGCTGGCATATCTGGTGGTCCACTCCATGCTGCACCTGCTGGGCTATGACCATCTGGACGAGGGCCCCCAGAAAAAGCAGATGCGGGGGAGAGAGGAAGCCATCCTGGCGGAGCTGGGGATCAGCAGGGAGGATTGAAAAAACGCAGACACAAATGATTTTCAAAAAAGGAGAAGCAAATATGTCTATTGTTATTGGAAGTATGATCCTTTGCGTTATAGGAACGTTTATCCTGATGTGGATTTGCAGTATGCTGATGGGTGACGGTGGACTGTATGTGGCTTGCTTTCTATTTGTGGCGCTGATGTTTGCTTTGCTGGTGAAGATCTACATAAAACAGGGAGAAATTCAGGAGAATCAGGCGGAAATCTTGAAAAAGCTAAAAGAAATCGAACCCAAAGAAGAGAATAAGCAGGAGTAACGAGCTTTCGGCTTTTGAAAAGTTGTGGGTATCCAACATTGTCACCAAAGAAAGCATCCCCTCATATTCTGGACTGAGGTGATGGGATGAACGTATTTCGGGACGGCGTGATCGCCTTTTTCTCCGCCGTGGGGATGACCACGGTGGTGTGGCTGCTGGCGGGAGCGGTGCTCCACGCGGGGCGGCCCACGATCCCGGGGCTTTTACTGGTACTGCCTGTGCGGGGCGAGGCGTTGGCCCTGGAGCACGATGTCCGGGAGCTGCGCCGGGTGCGGAGCAGTTTACCGGGGGCACGGATCGTCATTGTCGACTGCGGCCTGACGGCGGAGGCCAGGGGACTTGCCGACTATCTGGCGGAGCGGGAGGACAACGCCGCCGTGGTGGACGGGGCGGACTTCCGGCTGGACGCCGGGAACGAGAGATAAAAAATGCCGGTCAAGGGCCGTTCGTAAGAAGGGCTGCATCGGCACGTTAAAGAGAGGAAGTCATGGAAGAACTGATCTGCCGGGAGGGCACGGTACATAGCGTCATTTTTCAGAACGCGGAAAATGGATATACGGTCCTCCGCCTCCTCACAGAGGAGGGGGAGGTCGTTACTGTGGTGGGCTGTATCCCCTGTGTAGCGCCGGGAGAGCATCTGACCGTTACCGGTACCTGGGAGGTCCATCCCCAGCACGGCGAGCAGCTGAAGGCGCAGGAGCTGGAGCGGACGTTGCCGGAGGAGGAAGAGGATATCTTCGCCTACCTCTCCTCCGGCATTTGCAAGGGCGTGGGACCCACCACCGCCCGGCGGATCGTGGACCGGTTCGGCTTGGAGACGCTGGATATTTTAGAGGCGGAGCCGGAACGGCTTCAGGAGATCCGGGGCATTACCGCGAAAAAGGCTATGGAGATCGGAGAGCTGTTCCGTCAGCACATGGGCTTGCGGCGGCTGATGGAATTTCTCTCCC
>ENA-OROZ01000626-OROZ01000626.1-human-gut-metagenome-genome-assembly--contig:-NODE-626-length-38556-cov-12.101842_pt1 | contig 38556 bp, 38 predicted proteins | sample MGYA00242138_ERZ509066 | MGnify/ENA primary metagenome ERZ509066 (study PRJEB26280, sample SAMEA2338691) | human gut metagenome | biome: human gut; feature: human-associated habitat; material: faeces... | reverse complement strand
TGCGGCAATTTGTTGCGTGGATGAATGAAAAAATCTATCCGGAGCTGTGGTGCGGTGTCGGACAGTGGGAATCTGTACTGGGGATGCAAAAGCAGAGCCGGAATCTTCAAAAAATGTGGGAGGGAAGCCTTTCCGTGCGGAACGAGGTGCTGTTTCTGAACGAATTTCGGGCTCCGCAGACCAGCTACGAAAATAAGGAGCTGGATTTGTGGAAAGCTCTGCTTTCGGAGGAAAAACCGGAGGAGCTGCTGGATCGGCTGCAGAAATACCTTGACCGGACGGAACGAGAAGGAATGATTACCAGAGAATTTCTGGTAGCGCTTCGTACCGATCTGACCCAGGTGGTGTATGCATGGCTTTTGGAACGGGAGATCAAGGCGTACGCGCTGTTTGCCGATGCGGATATGGAAAATCTGCATCGGAATTCTCTTTACGGAAGAGAAGAGATGATGGAATATACCGGGGTACTGGTTCGGAAAGCAGTGCAGTACAGACAGTACATCAACAAATCAGATTCAGTTACGAGCCAGGTATGCGCCTATATTGATGCACATTACCGGGAGGAAATTCACCGGGAGAAGCTTGGGGAGCTTGTCTTTTTGAATACCGATTATCTGTCCCGGATTTTTAAAAAAGAAAAGGGTATTTCGATCAGCAATTATATTATTCAAAAGCGGGTGGAGGAGGCGAAAAAGCTTTTGACACAGAGTTCACTGCCGATTAATACGGTGTCGTTGTATGTGGGGTACAGTAATTTCTCGTACTTTACGAAGATGTTTAAGGATAATACGGGATACGCACCGCTGGAATACAGAAGAAGCTTTGGAGAACGATAACAAAACAGCAGTAAACAGGTCAGAATAGTGAAAGAAAAAGGTCAGACTAGGGGATATTTTTTCGGATCAGATGTGGTAAAATTTCAGTTGGAAAAGTAGCTTTATAAGGAAGCTGGATATCCGATTACGAGAGCGGAACTTCAGGTGACTGCAAAGAGCGTATTAAATACGATTCTCAGGTTGGCATATTAAAGAATCTATCAATAATAGGAGCCATGACTATGGATATACAAATAATTAAGCGGGAAATGGAACGTGTCCCCTGGCAGCATCTCCCACTCCATAGACTCTCTGAGAAAACCCAGAGAGCACTCCACACAAATGCAGCAATATATCAGAGGAGGAAAAAATGACTGAGCAGAAATTAAAAGAGCTTCTGGCCGACATGACGCTGGAAGAAAAAGTAAACCAGATGAGCCAGGTGGTGGGTGCCTTTTTCAATAAAGATATGGACATCACGGCGATGGGACCGATGGCAGATAAAGGCTTTACACCGGAAAATGTAGCGCTTTCCGGTTCTGTTCTGGGTACTATGGGCGCAGAAACATTAAAGAAAATCCAGAAGGATTTCGTGGAGCAGCACCCGCATCATATTCCGATGCTGTTCATGCTGGATGTCATCAACGGCTTCAAGACCATTTTCCCGATTCCGCTGGGACAGGGCGCAACGTTTGAACCGGAGCTGTCCGAAAAGTGTGCGGCAGTTGCTGCAAAAGAGGCAGCCGTTTCCGGCCTTCACGTAACCTTCGCACCTATGACCGACCTGGTTCGCGATGCAAGATGGGGACGTGTCATGGAGTCTACCGGTGAGGATCCGTATCTGAACAGCTTGTTCTGTGCCGGAATGGTGCGTGGATTCCAGGGAGACGATCTGAAGGAGCCGTACAAAATTGCTTCCTGTGTGAAGCATTTCGCAGGCTATGGCGCACCGACAGCAGGAAGAGACTACAATACTGTAGAGCTTTCCGAGCATACCTTCCGTGACTTCTATCTGCCGTCCTACAAAGCCGGCATCGATGCAGGCGCAGCGATGGTAATGACGTCCTTCAACACGGTAAACGGTGTTCCGGCAACCGGAAACAAGAAACTGATGCGCGGCATCCTGCGTAACGAGATGGGATTTGACGGCGTTCTGATTTCCGACTGGGCAGCGATCGAGGAGATTATTTACCACGGCTACTGTGCAGACCGCGAGGAGGCAGCAGTCCGCTCAGCCGAGGCTGGTGTTGACATTGATATGATGACCGGCATTTACTGCGAAAACCTGTGCCGTCTTGTAAGAGAGGGTAAGCTTTCCGAGGATCTGATCGATGAGTCCTGTATGCGTATTCTGGAACTGAAAAACAAACTGGGACTGTTTGAAAATGCGTATAAAGACGCAGACGAGACGAAAGAAAAAGAGGTAATTCTCTGCAAAGAGCACCGCGATCTGGCAAGAGAAGCCGCAAGAAAATCCTTTGTACTGCTGAAAAACGAAGAAAAAATTCTGCCGCTTTGCAAGGAGAAAAAAATTGCCTGGGTCGGACCGTATGTCCACAGCAGAAACCTGATGGGTTCCTGGTCCTTTATCGGAGATGCAAAGGATGTGACAAATCTGGAAGAGGCCGTAAAAGCGCAGGCAGATACGACAAACATGAGCTTCCATGCAGGTTCCCCGATGCTTGGTTCTGACATCCGTCTGGAGGGCTTTGGTGAAGCGATGGAGCAGTTCCATACACCGGAGGAAGAGGAGACAATGCTTCTTGAGGCTGTAAACGCAGCAAAGGAGGCCGACGTTGTCGTTCTTGCGATCGGTGAGGACCGTCTGCAGTCCGGCGAGGCAACCAGCAACGCGAATATCCGTATCCCGGAAATCCAGCAGAGACTGCTTGAGCGGGTTTCTAAAGTCAATGAAAACGTTGTCGTTGTTCTCTTCAACGGCCGTCCGCTCGACCTGCGGGATGTCGTATCGAAAGCAAAAGCCGTTCTTGAAGTATGGATGCCGGGTACCGAAGGTGCCAATGCAATCGCAGACGTCGTTTTCGGTGCATATGCTCCAAGCGGTAAGCTGACCATGAGCTTTCCGTATTCCGTAGGCCAGGTGCCGGTTCACTACAACGAGTATTCTACCGGAAGACCGCATGTACCGGGCAAGGATAAAGACCGCTTCCGCTCCAAATACCTCGATATCCCGAATGCACCGCTGTTTCCGTTTGGATATGGTCTTGGCTATACGAGCTTTGAAATTTCGGACGTAACGCTGGACAAGACGGAACTTGGAATGGAGAATGAAATCAAAGCCTCTGTGACCGTGAAAAATACTGGTGATACGGCAGGAACTGAAACCGTACAGCTTTACATCCACGACGTGGCTGCATCCGTGGTACGACCGGTCAAAGAGCTGAAAGATTTCCGCAAAGTAACCCTCCAGCCCGGAGAAGAGCAGAAAGTCGAATTTACTATCAATGAAAAAGAACTCCGTTTCCTGACTGAGAACGAGCGTGTAGAAAGTGAGAATGGCGTCTTCGAAGTCTTCATCGGAAGCGATAGCACGACAGAGAACAAAGCAGAGTTTGTACTGAAAAAATAGGAATATATAGGAAAATGTGAAACGCCAGCCCAAAAGAGCGAAAAGGATTCGCCTTTCGGGCTGGCTTTTTCATTTCTGATGTTTCATCAGGGTGGCATATCGAAGGAGCTGTTTTCGGGAGGAAACCCCCAGCTTGTTGTAAATATTCTTATTGTGAAATTTTAATGTGTTTTCTGTAATGCTTAGGATCGTGAGAATTTCCTTTGCATTTTTTCCATCCAGATACAGATCAAAGACCTTTCGCTCTGTTGGGGTGAGCTGATGAATTCCCTTCAAAAAATATTGAAAATCATCGGGATCGATCTCTTGCTGTCTGGAATAAGCAAGTCGGGCAATTCCCTTCTGTGCGGATCCCAGATCGTTGCTGACCTGTTCCAGCTTGCCTTGCAGCTGTTGCTGTTTGCTTTGAGCCTCCAGCCGCTCCTGATTTAAAGCGGATAAAGCTGCCGCGTGGTCCTGATCCTGTTTTGCGAGGAAGGCAAAGAGATCCTCGATTTCCAGAACAGGAGACTCTTCCTGTGCCAGATCGGTGTTTGCTTTAATCTGCTCTAAGCCTTTTAATATGGGTGCGACATATTTTTTGCTGGTCCAAAGAACGGAGATCAAAATGAAAAAAGAAGCGATAAACAGGAATGCGGCAATTTTGAGCCGTACTGTCTGCACAAGCGCATGATATTCTGCGGCGGGAAGCATGACGGCAACCATATGGTCCGTGGCTCCGATGGTTATCTCCTGAATTTTGCCGATAAATTCCGTATCTTTGCTGCGGAAGGTGGTCAGATCTGCCTCGTTTTCAAGGAAAAAAGTAGGATCAGCGGGAGGAAAATAACCGGATTGATTTCCGGCAATCTGACCGGTATAATGATCGCCTTCTTCTGTCAGCAGAGCACCAAAAATATGCGCCTGTCCGCTGCCCAGTGTTTTGAGGGAAAGGGAGAAATACAGACTGCTGATCTCATAGCCGCATACACCAATCGTGATCCCATAAGCATCCAGGATAGGTACGCAGAAAAAACGGACGCTTTCCCAGGTGTCGGGCAGCTTATAAACAGGGGTAAGAAAGTAGGAGTCGGATGAAGCTTCCTTTTTGTCAGACATTAATTTGTCAATTTCCAGAAAAGAGCCCGCTAGTGTCTCCAGCTGCCATGTACTATGGAGGTTAATGTCCTTTTCCCGGGCGATCGTGGAAAAACCGCGAAAAAGGCAAACTTCATTATGGATCGTGTTTTCCGCATAAATATTTGCATACTTCAGATACAGTCCGCTATAGCTTTTATCCGGCAGGCTATCGTTGACGGTGGTGTTTAAAAAGTAAAATGCACCGCTGCAGGGTGCAAGCAGCATATTGGTGTGGACAACCTCAAAAAGCCTGCTCTGCAGGGATTCCAGTGCATCGGGAGTATTGCGGAGCTGGTCGAAGGTGATTTGGGCATCTGTAAGGTCATTTCGGACAGCTGCAGACAACTGCTTGGAAAAAGCAAATGTGTAGGCGGCCTGATTGTTGCTCTGGTGCTCGATGTCGTTTACAGAGTCCTCAAGCTGATTATCTAAAGCCCACTCGATCTCATATCCAATGGGGTCAATGGCACCGAAAAGAAGCAGTAATATAGCGATCAGAAGTGCGAAAAAGAGCATTATGGTAAAAAGGTAAAGCATCAGGCGGCGGCGCATGGAGACACTCTGTTTTTGAGCTGTCTCCAGTATGGATTTCCATTCTTTTGGGCGTAGTATCATGGTTTTTCCCTCTTGTGTCAACGCTCTGTGATCCTCCGGATTTCGGAAAGCGAAGCGTCAAGGAGCTCTGACATAACGGTTTCTGGTTCCTCCCCCTGTTCTATCCGGTTGATATAGTCCCGGTGGGCAATAGATAGCACGCTCTTTATGGTTTCCTCAAACCTCGATTGGGTTTCGCCGGAGTCGTCATACAGCGGTAATGGATAAAATGTATAGGAGCCATACATCTGATCCACTGCACCGTACAGCATCCGGAATTTTTCCTCCTTTACAATTCCCATATCGGAGAACAGTGTAGAAAACGCATTTTGCGTAACCGGCAAATAGCCAGAAACAGTAACAAAATCAAGATTGTGTTTCTGTTCTGTGATCCATTTCCCAAAAACAGCGGCGGCTTCATTCTTTCGTTCATCCGTGCTTTTCATGGCAAACAAGCCTGCACCTCTTTGTATGACTGCAGGGGAGGCATCGGAAAAAGAAGGATAGGGATATACCGCTGTTTCAATTTCTTCTGTGGTATTGTCCTGATAGGTCACATAGTCCCTCAAATATAGCATTCCTGCTGTGGAGCCGATATTGCTGATCACTTCGGCAGTCTTCCAACGGTCAGAAGCATAACCGTCTCCGGTGCAAAGCCCGCCATGGATCGCAGCACGGGCCATAGGGAAATATACCTGTTCAAATTCTTTGCTGCTGCAATCTAACGTCCCATCCTGAACAAATTCTCCGCCCCGTCCGGCAATATTGACTAAAAAGTAATGATAAAAGTCATTGATCTGAAACATTTCCTGGCCGCCGGACCAATCATAATATTGGCTGCATAAATGAAAAAGAGGCTCAAAATAGAGAAGATCTTTCTCTGATGCGCCTGTGTCAGCGGCAAACCGGTCAAATATTGTTTTGTTCAGAAACAGAAGCTCTGTTGATTTTGCAATGGGCAGCATAACCAAATGCTCCTCCAGGATGCCTTCTTCCAGAAATGCATCCACATAGGCAGAACGTTCCTCGGCAGAAAGATATTCCCCCCAATCCAAAAGCCGGTCAAGACCGATCTCTTCTACCACCCGCGGATAAGCTGTAAACAGATCCGGCATCGAAACCGCCCCCGGTTCGTTATGGGCAGAGGCGATCAGGGCATCGTCAATGGCGCTGGAATTTGTGACGGATACAACAGAAACAAAAATGCCGTTTTCTTTGCCCGTTGTTTGGTTAAATTCATCGATCATCGTATTGAGCGGCGATTCGGTCTGACTTCCATAGACGTGCCACATGGTTAGTGTAATGGGATTATTTGCGGCTTTATTTCCGCAGCCGGTCATACCTGCCAGAAGCAGAATGGTAAGAAATAAAATTGACAGCTTTTTCAACGATAGATCCTCCTTTTTTAACTAATTCGGGAAACAAAGTAAAAAAAACAGATTTTTTCTTATCTATCCTACCCTTTTGAGGGTTTGGGGTGGGGACAAAAACGTAGAAATTGCTTAAGTTATGGTTACAGGAAATGCGAAAGGAAGGGATGACTTTATTCCGGACAGTCCGACAAAATACCTCAGGTTTAACTGTCGGCAACGAAAACGTTCTTCCTTTTGATTTCTATTGTACCATACTTCCGGTGAAATCGGGAGATAAAAAAAGAAAGGAGGATTTTGATGACCCTTGCCCATAAAAATGGGCTGGAGCATGCAGCTGCAGAAGAAACAGACAGAACACTCAACAAATTATAAAACAGGAGGGTATCGTATGAAAGGTCAGAAATATTTGAAGGTTACTTCTATTCTTATGATCATTGGTGGTGTTATTGGTATTATTGCAGGCATTATTGCCATTCTCGGCGTCAGCGCTCTGGTAGCGCTTACGGGAAGTGCAGAAGAAACCGGTCTGCTTTATGCAGGCTCCATTATCGTGACAGTTGCGTCCGTCATTGAGTTTATCGCCGGCATCAAAGGACTCGGAGCATGCAAAATGCCCCAGAAGGCGGATGCCTGCATCAAGCTGGGAATTATCATTGCCGTTTTAAGCATTGTCTCTATGATTGTCAATGTTGTCGGCGGAGGAGAGTTCAATGTTACCAGCCTGATCCTGAATCTGCTTGTGCCGGGTGCATATGTTTATGGAGCAATCCAGATGAAGAAAGATAGTCAGGGGTGATCACCAGGAGTGATCCCCTGAAGAAAGCGGCATAACGGAAAAGGAAAGAAGCAAGATTGAAAAATAAAATTTTTCAATCACGAGATTTGTGTCCGCGCGCACTTGACACAAACTCGACATGCGCAAAAAGCGTGCGCAGAAAAGAGTGGAAAGTATGAAAAAATGGATCAAAATGTCAGCACTTCTTTTGGCACTTGTGATGATCCTGGGGTTGACCGCTTGCGGAGGAAGCAAGGATGCCCTCTCCGGCACATGGTCGGCTGAACTGGGTGAGGATGGTGTTATCACATGGACGTTTAATGGAAAAGGCAAATGTACGATGGAGAATGCCTACATGAAACAAAATGGCACCTATACTGTGGATGGAGATCAGCTTACGGTAACACTGGAAAGCTGGAGTGAACCGTCTACTTATACATTCTCTTTAGATGGAAACAGCCTCACTATGAATGAAAACTCGGGATACGGTATCAGCGGAACCTTCACAAAGAAATAGCAGCCCGGTGTTCCATTCATTTGGGGAGGAGGGAAGATTATGAAACAAGCAAAGACAAGATTTTGGTGTCTGTTTCTTGTGGTGCTGACGCTGCTTGCATTCACTGCCTGCGGTAAAAAAAAGGCACCGGCAGACCCGAATTTGATCGATCTCGGGGAATGTGAGCTGCTTTATAAGAGTGCATGTATCATGGAGGATTCCGCCGGGAATGACGCCATCGTTCTGACACTGGATTATACAAACAAAGAAAAGGAAAGTGCCTCCTATCTCTGGAGCGTGAACGAAACGCTCGTGCAAAATGGCACGGAACTGGAGGTCGCGTCCATCATCACAAACTATGATGCCCTTGAAACTGTGATAGATAACCAGTTCAAGGAAGTTGCTCCGGGCGCAACGCTGGAGGTGAGGACGGCCTTTGTCCTGATGGACACCACCAGTGAAGTCAAGGCAACTTTTGAGGATCTGCTGGGCAGCAAAAATGGTACGATCACCATTGATCCCTCTACCCTCAGCAGGGAAGAGGCTGCCGAAACGGAATCGGAATCAGAATCAGAAGCAACCATGGCTGCTGCAAACCAGGATCCCCTGATTGACTGGTGGAACGGAGAATGGTATGGTTGGTGGGAGATGACTGGCTGCTCAGGCGAGTATGAGAGCATGGAAGGTCAGTGGTGGGACGTCTGTGGCGTAATCGACATTGGGACCGATTATACGGGTGTGGTTACGCTATGGGATGAGAGCTACACCAAGTCAGAACCAATGGTCACAGCGCAGGTTAGTCTGAACGAGGCAGGAACCGGAGAGCATGGTACGCTGGTATCCGAGAGCGGTTGGTTTACGAACGTTGCACTGGAGCACGCAGACTGGATCGTAGATCCCGGTCTGATGGAAAGAGAAGACATGATCTGCATCGATGGCTGGTATGAAGATGGTGACGACGAGTTCCATTATGAGTTTTATCTGCGTCCCTGGGGGCATCGCTGGGGAGATGCGGGAGAGGATGTTCTGCCCTATTTTTATACAGACTGGTATCTGCCGCTGATCGAAGCCGGAAAGTTCATGCCGGACAGCTTTGATTCAGAGGCGCCGGAGTCGGATTCCGGTGTTTTAGAATCGGATGCGGGTGGAAATACAGCAGGTGGAGATGGCATCGTGACAGAAGAACAGGTACAAAAGGGCTATGTTTGGATGAACGAAGTCAATAATAATATTTTTGATACGACCTACCAGGAGCTTGTGGAGTATTTCGGTGTAGAAGGACAGTTTGTCAAGGAAGAATACAGTGACCACATGAAGGCGAACTATCGTTACTATAAGTGGATCTCTGAAGAGGATGACTCCCATTTCATTTATGTGAATTTCAAGGAAGAGGAGAATGGTGTTTATGAGGTGAGCGGCTACAACACCAGCGGCTTCTCCGGAAAGGAAGCGATTGCGAAGTATCTGGATGCCGTGAAGGCTGAGGCTGCTGAAGCAAATAAAGCTGCTTCTGCAAACGCTGTAATGAAGGATTTTTCCAAGAAGGTTTCCATGTTTGCTCACGATGAAGTCAGCATAACGATCAAGACGAAGATTCCGGAAAGCGGATGGTCCTATGATGACGGAAAACGGTGTCTTGTGGAAAATGAGGATCCTACCGCGTTTGGTGCCGGAAGCATCCGGTTTGAGGTCAGAGAAAAGGTGGAGGATTTCGATTACTACAAGAAGGACTTCGAAAATTATAAGGATATCGAAGACCGCGTGATCGGCGGAATCACCTTCCAGGGCCGTACCTATAAGTATATTGGTTATGAATGGATCGAATATATTGCACAGATTGACGATACGCGTGCCCTTTCCATTGGCCTTCGGAATTTAGACTGTGTTCCGGAAACGATGCCGGATATCATTCTCACCAATATGAAGTTCCAGTAAGGGAACCTTTTCCGGATGGGAGGATGCATTTTGTATCACTTCCTGAAAGGATAAAAAGAAAACAGAGGACAATTGCAGGAGACTGGCTCCCGCCAAAGCTTTGGCGGGAGTGGTCCGTTATTCATGACAATAGAATGCTCGCGGAACGTTCATTCTATTGTTCATGACAATAGAATGCTCGCAGAGCGTTCATTCTATTGTTTTAGAGGGGAGTGCTGCCATGAAATTGAAAATTGCATATAAAAGGATGGTTATCGTGTCAGTGCTCTCGCTGCTTCTGGGACTTCTGGGCTGCAGCGGAAATAAGAAATACACAGCGGATGAGGTTCGTTCGTTTTTTACGTCTTATTACGGTACGGGAAGATACCCGGTGTATTCGTTTTCACTGCAAAAGCAGGACGAAAACTGGCTTTTTTCCGCAAGCTGCTATGTGGGAGAAGAGAAGGAACACTATACGTCCTTTAGCTCCTTTTTGCTCCCCTTTGAGGATGCAGAAGGATTTCTGGAAATTATCCGCAAGGAGGGCGAGATCAAACGGCTCAGAAGATGCCGTGGACCCATACGTCTTTTTTCTGTATCCGATGCGCCAATGTGCAGTTCTGGAATGACATTTACTGACGGAAGCAGTATAGAAAAGGAAACCACATGCGGAGATAAGGCACTCGATTATCTTTATCTGCTTGCCGATAAGTATTATGCAGCGGCTGAAAAGCTGGAGCCGGAGATCTGCGCGGTATCTGTTGATTGCAGCTGTATGGATTATTCCTCTTCCTATTCGTTTACCATGAAAAAAGAAGGATATGATTGGTTCCTTTCTTATGATGCAGCAATCGATGACAGTGGTATTCATACGGAAGCACAAGACCAACAGATCGGAGAAGCGGATGCAGAGGAGATACTCCGTATTGTAAAGGAGCAGCAGCTTATCACAAGCGTGAAGGAGTATGAAGAGCTGCCGGATGAAGAGGTATATGCTCTTGATGAAACCATATACCGGATCTCCTTTGAGTTTGCAGACGGCAGCTCTATAGACGCTCCGATTGATGCCGGTAATGAGCTGGTCCATGGGTTCTATCAACTTGCGAAACGGATCGAAGGAAAATAAAACAGGAAAGGGGATTCAAGATGCCTTCACAAGTAACAAATTACCAGTGCCCGGCCTGTACAGGTCCGCTGCACTTTGTTGGGGAATCAGGAAAGCTGGAGTGTGACTATTGCGGAAGCACCTACGAGGTTTCCGAGATTGAGGCACTGTATCAGAAAAAAGAAGAGCAGGCTGCAAAAGCCCATGAAGATGCATCGATCAAAGATGCATCGGACCAAGAGGCTTCTGCCAAAGACGCATCGGATAAAGACACAGAAAATCCTGACAGCTGGGATGTCTCCGGCCTGAGCGGCGACTGGGGCACAGATGCTGCAGGAATGAAGGCCTATAATTGTCCCTCCTGCGGAGCAGAGCTGATCTGCGAGGAAAGTACTGCAGCGTCATCCTGTCCTTATTGTGGGAATCCAAATGTAGTGCCCGGACAGTTTAGCGGTACACTGCGTCCTGATTTTGTACTTCCATTTAAACTGAGCAAGGAGAATGCAGTAAAGGCCCTGAAGAAGTACTATAGGGGAAAGTTCTTTTTGCCGAGATCCTTTACTTCAGGAAATCATATTCAGGAGATCAGGGGAATCTATGTTCCCTTCTGGATGTTTGATGGAGAGGCAGTGGGAGATGCCCGATATGAGGCAACACGCTCGCATACTTACCGTTCCGGTGATTATGAGATCACGGAGACAGAGCATTACGATGTTTATCGTTCCGGTGCGGTTGCATTTGAGAAGATACCTGTGGATGCCTCCAGCAAGATGCCGGATGATTATATGGACTCTATCGAGCCTTATGACTATACGGAACTGAAGCCCTTTTCCACAGCATATCTGCCGGGCTTTCTTGCGGATAAGTTTGACATAACGGTGGAGCAAAGCAGGGAACGGGCGGATGGTCGTTGTGAGAATACCTTGTCTGCCGCCCTCAGGGATACGGTAAAGGGGTATGATTCCTGTCATCTCAATGGGGGAGACATTTCCCTTAAGCGAGGCAAGGTACATTATGCACTCCTGCCGGTCTGGATACTCAATACCAGGTGGAATGACAAGGATTTTCTGTTTGCCATGAATGGTCAGACCGGAAAGCTGGCAGGAGAACTGCCTGTGAGCAATGGCAAATTCTGGGCGCTGTTCTTTGCCATAGCAGTGCCGCTGTCGGTGCTGAGCTCGATCTGGGTCTGGATCACGCTTTTGTAGAGAGGGGGAACGGATATGAAAAAAATAGTGGGCCTCGTACTGTCGGTACTGCTGGCGTTTACCTTCTGTATCCCTGCCAGGGCAGAGGAAGATTACGGCGTGATCTATGATGAAACAGGGCAGTTGGGATCCGAATCCCTGCAGTATGCAGGAACGGTTACGCTTCCTGCGCTTACACAACAATATGGTGTTGATCTGCGGGTAGACGTTCTGACCTATAGTGATTATGATACCGTAGCTGACGCAGCGGAAGGAATTTATGAGCAGTATGAATATGGATACGGGGAAGCGCATTCCGGTATTACACTGACTCTGTTGCTTACGCCGGACGGAGACAGCTATACCATGGATGGGGATGACTGGTGTGTCTATCTGGGCGGTACAGATGAAAATTTGATCTATGGAGATTGGCTGTACGATCTTACGAAGACATTAGAACCGTATTTGTCGGTGGACTCCGGGGCATGGTCTGGCGACATGGACAGGAGTGCCATAGCCCTTTCAGAGGCTGTGGATGCCATGGCAGAATTTGTGACGGATCTCTTTACAGCGGAAAATGGCACCTATGAAACGGAGGAAGAGTCATCCGGACAGGACATGGTAGAATCAGACGGCATTCAGATGTCCTATATTTTTGACATTAGTGATCTGCTTACCTTTGAACAGTGGGAGGAGCTGGAGCAGCAGGCCAGGGATATTTCAGAACGGTACAACTGCGGTGTCTATGCAGCCCTTGTGGAGAATTACAAGGATTACGGTTCCGGAGATGTCTATGATGTGACCACACAGATCTATCATTCCAGTCAAAATAGCTTCGGAATGGGAGATGGGCGGGATGGCATCATAATCCTTTTGAGCATGGCGGAACGGGATTATGCGATGTTTGTCTATGGGGAGCATGCAGGATATGCTTTTAATAAATACGGAAAGGAGCAGCTGGAAAAGAGCTTTTTAGATGATTTTGGCAAGAATGACTGGTATGGCGGTATTTCTCATTACCTGGACACCTGCGATGCGTATCTTGCCAAGGCAGATGCCGGGCATCCGGTGCAGCCCAATCCTCTGTGGGGAATTGGATTGATGATCTTTTTGTCCTGTCTGGTAGCGTTGGCGGTTTGCATGGTCCTGAGACAACGGATGGGCAATGTGCAGCAGAAAGCACGGGCAGATGAGTATATTGCACCGGAAGGACTGCGTCTGACAGACAGATATGATCGCTATACCCATACCACCAAGACCAGTAAGAAAATCGAAGAAAAGAGCTCAGGCAGCAGTAGTTCGGGCAGCACTGTCAGCCGCAGCGGCGGCGGTGGTTCCGGACGAAGCGGGAAATTCTAGGGAGGAACAAATTCATGAGGAGAATGATAATGAGGACGGTGCCGGCTCTTCTGGTGTTCCTGCTCCTGTTTGGTTTTACAGCCTGCGGCAGGAAGCTGCAAAACGACACCGATATCGGCAATACAGCTGCTGTATCCTCCGAGGACAGACCGGACAAAGGAAAGCTGTCGGGGGGCAAAGGTCAGGCAGGTCAGGCAGACCAGACAGATCAGACAGATCAGACAAATCAGGAAATGTCGGGACCATTAGCGAAGAAAGAGACGCAGAAGATACAAAAGGAACAAAAGGAACAAAAGGAACAAAAGGCACTGCTCTGGCTGCAGGAATATATGGCGGGATATGCGCCGCAGGCAGCCATAGCGGCAGCACACCTTGGTTATCGGGAGGCGGAGGATACCACTTCCCTGACACAATGGATGAAAAACAACGCGCCGGAGCTGGTGAAGGAGATGCCTTTTATCCTGACAATTCCACCGGAGCGCATTCTGGGTTCTGATCATGGGAACCTGTATTGCATTGTTCCAGGGGATGACAGAACTACCCTTTCTGTGAATCATGTCACATGGAAATCCACGGGCAACGGAGTATGGCCGGAATCGGATAAGGTTCTTTACCGGGATGAGTATGCAGAGCCGGTGCTGGTATTTGTAGGCTATGAGGAATTTTACGACGAGCCGGACATAGAGATCGTTGCAAGTGACAGCGGCGGTGCAGGAGGGATTGTGACATGGAATCCGATATGGAACCCGGAGGACGGCGGTTATATGATCCTTCCCACAGGGGAGGACTATGAACCTCTGGTTCTGGATTTCACCAAGTTTGGCAACGGTATGGATCTGGAGGATTGGAATGATCCGGATAACCTGGAGCCGGCCGGGGATGATTGGTGGGTACCGCCCACAGAGGCAGGATTGGCAGATACCGATTGGGTGTGTGACGGATGGTATCTGAATCTGCTTGGCGGAGATGAAAATCCGGATTACGCAGGCACAGCAGAATTGTATTGCCAGTTTGAGGATGGACAGGAATATCAGCTGCTCTATTACGGTGTCTGGAAAATGGTGGATGACTGCCTGCAGTTGATCGTCTCCACAGGGGTAGGAAATACGCCCAGTGATGGCAGCGGCGTCTTCCCTGTTTTGATTGACCCGTCCGGGGAATATCTGTATATCCAGCAGGATAGAGACAATGGAATGTGTCCGCCTTTCTTTGAAGATGGCGTGACCTCTACGGTGCTGACCCGCTCCTATGGATAAATAACTCAGAAAGGAACAATCCCATGAGGTATAAATGTACGCTTGCATTTTTGGTGATTTTGATGTTGCTTCTTACTGCCTGCAGCAAAAAGCAGGTTCCGTCAGAAAGCGAATCCTTGACTTTGACAGAAAATCGGGAGGAAGAAAAGCCCAAAAAAGGCGTTATCGATACCCCTGCAGAGAATCGTGACGCTGCCGATGCTGTCAGTGAGGAGTCAGTCTCCCAGCCTTTGGTCAGAGAGGAAAAAGAATGGAAGGAGCTGCGGGAAAAAGCACAGGAAAATGGCTGTATCTGTTCGGTTGCTTTTCTGGGTACTTCTCTGGATCTGGAGGAAGGTATGGCAGGCTTTCTGGCATCCGAAGAGGCAGAGCAGTACCTGGATGCGTATCCATTTATCAAGGAGATACCGGACGAAGGGCGGATCACCCATCCGGATGGTGGATACGAGGTTTATTGTATCGTGCCCACAGATCCGGAGGCTTCTGTAGCAGTCAATACATGGGAGATCAATGAGGACAATGATTTTTGCGGAGAAAGCGGGCAGGTGCTTTATCGAAGCGACTGTGGGGATCCGATCCTGCTCTTGGGAAATCTCAGTGACATTATGCCCAGTCTGGATGTAGAGATTGTGGACAGGGAAGGGAGGGTTCTGAGTTACCAGCCTTTTCTGTCGCTCTACGATGGATCCCTGTCGGTTTTGCCTGAAATTTATGATTTCACCATGTATCATGATCCTGACTTTATTGGCAGATGGTCTGCTTCCATACCGGCAGAATTAGGAGGTGGTATTGCTCTGGAACTGAATATCCAGCGCGGAGGAAATCTTACCTACAGTTATGGCAGAGGCAATGGCGTACCGATTGCGGTCTATGAGGGTACCTGGAGCGTATCAGAGGACCAGAGCGGAATGAAATGCCTGGTGTTTGATCTGACTCTTGTGGAAGGCATTGAGGATAATGATCTGTGGGGTCAATATGGTTCGGGAGAGCTGTATGAGCAGATATGCGGCGCATGGACCTGGGAACGGGGAGATGGCCCGGGTGCGGCCGTTCTGAGATTAACCCTTATTCAGGGAGATCCTTTTATTTCTGGGTATATAGTAACGACTGTATTTGAGCGGGAAGATCCCTGAAGAGATTTTTGATCACTATGGAAAGGAGACAGTAAAATGCTGATTACATTAAATCAAATACCGGTTACCATACAGGAGTTCCAAACCTGTCCGCAACTGGATCTTTCTAAGCCGGAAAATACCTGTGCCATGTTTCTGTGTGCATTGCAGTTATATATAAAGGATAAGGATGCCGGAGTGGAGGCAATGAATATGCTGCGGGGACCCAGACCTATGGCTCCCTATGATATTCAATTTCTCAGAGACCGCCTGCGGGATAAGCCTTACTTGCCCCTGGCTTATTTTGAGGGAGCAGCGCCTCAGAATAATTATACTCCGGCACAGCCCTATGTACTGAATGTGCTGCCGGATCCTCGTAGCCAGGACATAGAGGCCGGGTATATCCGGGTATTTTTGAAAACAGCGGGTGCGGATGCTCAAAGACCGGTGAAGCTTAGGGAAAAGGGCGGCCAGTGGTATCTCTGGGAGTATTCCAGCATCCTCAGCGGAATACGAATCCCTGTAAAAGACGATCCCTGGGGGTGAGAATATGAAACAATGCAGATTAGGCCTCATACTGGTACTTCTTCTGTTTTTTGCTCTCTCTGCCTGTAAGGGCACAGATATAGAGAATGCTGCTCAGACTCAGACTTTTTTTGAAACCGAGAGGGATAGAAAATTGCAGGAAACATCCAAAGCAAGGTGGGAGGATATAGACGAGGACGGTGACGCAAGCCTTGAGGACTCAAGGGAGGAATCCGATATGCCTCCTTCTTCAGAGGAGGAGGCTGCGATAACGGATGCTGACGGTTCGGGCAGGGACTGTCCGACCAGTGAGCAGGCCTTTGAGCTCCTGAGAGAAAAGGAGAGTGTCCGCTATTATCTCGAACTTGGTATGGCTATGCTGGACACGGATCAGCAGGAGACTGTGAATGGGCAGAGCTGTCGGATCATCTCTCTTGGCAGTGATCAGGAAGCTCATTTTGTGCAGGAATTTCAATACGCTGTCAGCTACAGCGGGATTTATGTTTATGACGTGATCAGCGATGAGTGGCTGGAGCTGAAGGACTGATAAAAAAGAATGCCGGGGATCAAAGGTCTAAGCCCGTCTGAGCTTGCTCACAGATGGGCTTAGACCTTTTGCCCTGCCCCGATAGGAGCATAAAAGCGGCAGTATAAAAAACCTACGTTTTGATACCCTTGTTTTTAACCACTATTTCGATTATAGTATAAGGAAGAAAGCACGAAAGGCGGAAAATTATGAAATGTATTGTACTGGCAGGCGGAAGAGGTGACAGACTCTGGCCGCTTTCCCGGAAAAATTATCCGAAGCAGTTTATCTCGTTGGATGGCAGTCATTCGATTTTTCAGGATACGATTGCCAGAAATATGGCATACTGTGATGAGTTTGTAGTGGTGACAAACCGGGAGTACCAGTTTATTGTAGAAAATCAGCTCAAAGTATTTCAGGGACTGACCTGGAGATTGGTTCTGGAGGAAGAAGCGCGTAAGACGACAGCAGCAATTTTGCTGGCATGTCTGGAATTTCCACTTTCAGAGCTTATTTTTATTGTACCCTCCGATCATCTGATCCAGGGGGAAGCTTACAAGGATGCGATCAACGAAGCGGGTGTGCTGGCGAGAGAAGGCAGTCTTGTTACCTTCGGAATGCCGGTCCGGACGGCGGATACCCGGTATGGTTATATCTGCTGCAATGGAAACCATGTGGAGAAATTCGTGGAGAAGCCGGATGGAGCGCAGGCGCAGAAATACCTGCAGGATTCCAGATATCTGATTAACAGCGGTCTGTTTTTATTTAGAAATGGGGACTTCTTGCAGGAAGTCAGGCTGCATTCCCCGGAGATCCTTGGAGCGTGTGAGCGTGCGTTTGAGGATAAGCTGATCGAAAAAGGCAAACATATCTTTTACCGAAGAGAGGTCCTGGAGCAGATTCCGGCGCAGGCGATTGAAGAAACAGTATTTGAAGAGACGACACGCTGCATGGTTGTAAAGGCCGGATTTGTCTGGCAGGATATTGGAAGTCTGGAGGATCTCGGAGAAGAAGGACTGATTTCTGAAAAGGATTCCAGGCAGGCGCAGTATAACTGCGACAATACGCTGATCATCAACCGTGGCAGCCGCAGCATTGTTGTGGCGAATCAGTTGGAAGATATCACGATCGTCAATACAGATGATGCGGTTTATGTCGGCAAAAAAGGTGCGTCCGAATCGTTAAAGGATCTGCGGCGGGAAAATCCCGCACTGCAAAGCTATTTTGACATGGGACAGGTGATCTATAAGCCTTGGGGCACTTATGAGATTCTGTCGGCGGCGCGTCAGTACGTTGTGCGGAAGGTTGTGCTGACACAGGGGCGTACGATTTATGCTCACAAGCATGCGAGACGGACGGAGCACTGGATCATCGTCAGCGGGCGTGCACGAATCATGCTGGCTGGAGTGGAAAAAGAATACGGCAGCAACGACAGCATGGAAATTCCGGAAAATACCGTCCATCAGATTTCTAATATCGGTGACGTACCCCTTGTCTTTATGGAAATTTCTACCGGTGAAGAGGTTATGGAACGTGACCTGATCTCCGTGGAGAGCCGGGATCTGAATGAAGCGGAGCTGGGTTACAGGACAGAACCGTTTGTAAAACTGCAGCCTGCATTTAAAGACTATCTGTGGGGCGGCACAAAGCTGAAGGAACACTATGGCAAGCATTGTGACTATGACAGTATTGCAGAAAGCTGGGAGCTGTCGGCACATGAAGCAGGACAGAGCATTGTAGCGTCCGGACGGTACAAAGGCCGTCTGTTTGCAGATTATCTGTCGAAAATCGGGCGGGAAAACTGTGGCTGGAAATGCCAGTCGATTGAGCATTTTCCGATTCTGGTCAAGCTGATTGACGCGAAAGAAAACCTTTCTATCCAGGTGCACCCTGACGATGATTATGCCCTTTCCCGTGAAAATGAGTACGGTAAAAACGAAATGTGGTATGTCTTAGAGCACGAAGAAGGCGCCGGGATTTACTGCGGCTTCAAGCAGGATATGACACGGGAACAGGTGCAGGAGGCGCTTACGGACGGCTCGATTTTGTCGCTGCTAAACTGGATTCCGGTCGAGAACGGGAAAGCCTACTATATTCCGGCAGGTACGGTGCATGCCATCGGCAAGGGCGTTGTTGTCTGTGAAATTCAGCAAAGTTCCAACTGTACCTATCGTCTGTACGACTATAACCGTACCGACCGTTACGGTAACCGCCGCCAGCTGCATGTGGAAAAGGCGCTGGAAGTCATGGATTATCATCGATACGAGCTGCCGCAGTTCCAGGATGAGACGGTTGTGAAGGATACTTATACCTGCCGGATCCTGAGCAGATGCAAATATTTTGAATGCGCAAGCTATCAGATTCACGGTACGGCAGAGCTGCCTGCCTATTCGGATTCCTTCAGCAGTCTTGTATGTGTCAAGGGCAGCGGAATCCTGTACAAGCAGGATGAAAAAATGCAGTTTTCTGCGGGCGACAGCTTCTTTGTTCCCTGTTCCGGAGAAAAAATCCGGGCGGAGGGAGACTGCGAGCTGATTCTGACGCATATCTGATGGAAATAGAAAATCAGGACGCTTTCGCTGTCCATAGCAATGAAGTAGCATCAGGCGGTTTTACGATCGCAGCAAAACAATAGAATGCACGCTCTGCGAGCATTCTATTGCCATGAATAAAATTGCCGGAAAAGAGGACATTATGCAGAACGTATATGAAAAGCTTATCAGCTGTTACGAAAGCATTCGGGAAAAGATTCCGTTTACACCGAGGGTTGCGCTGGTGCTCGGTTCGGGGCTTGGCGACTACGCGGAGGAAATTCGGGTGGAGGCAGAGCTGGATTACCATGAAATCGACGGTTTTCCGGTTTCGACTGTGCCCGGACATGCGGGAAAATTTATTTTTGGATGGATCGGATCAGTTCCGGTGGTGTGCATGAAAGGAAGAGTTCATTTTTATGAGGGCTATCCGGTTTCGGATGTGGTGCTGCCGATCCGGCTGATGAAGCAGATGGGAGCAGAGCTTTTGTTTCTGACAAATGCCTCCGGCGGGATCAATCCGTCGTTTTCTGCAGGGGATCTGATGCTGCTGACGGATCACATTTCTCTGTTTGCCCCCAATCCTCTGATCGGGCAGAATTTTGACGAATTGGGAGTACGGTTTCCGGACATGACGCAGGTATACGACCGGAAGTTGCAGGAAATTCTGAAAAAAACAGCGGCAGAGCAGAAGATCGCTTTGCAGGAGGGCGTGTATGCGCAGTTGACGGGACCTTCCTATGAAACACCTGCAGAGGTGGAACTGCTGCGCAGGCTCGGCGCAGATGCAGTCGGCATGTCGACTGCGGTGGAAGCGGTCGCAGCAAACCATATGGGAATGCGTATCTGCGGAATTTCGTGTATCAGCAACCTGGCAGCGGGCATGACAAAACAGCCGCTCAGCCATGAAGAAGTGCAGGCAGCAGCAGACAGCGCTGCACCGAAGTTTCAAAAGCTGGTGACGGAGAGCATTCAGGCTTTTTACCGGGAGTGAGGGAAAGATTGAAAAATATCATTTTTCAATCACGAGATTTGTGTCTGCGCGCACTTGACACAAACTCGGCATGCGCAAAAAGCGTGCGCAGAAATGAGGGAAAGTATGGAACAAACACAGATTGACGACGCACTCTGCAGGCGTCTGATCGCAGCTGCGCTGGAAGCCAGAAAGCGTTCCTATGCGCCGTACTCTCATTATCATGTCGGGGCGGCGCTTTGGACACAATCGGGAAAGCTCTACACCGGCTGCAATATTGAAAATGCAGCCTATACGCCGACCAACTGCGCGGAGCGCACTGCGTTTTTTACAGCAGTCGCGGCGGGAGAACGGCAGTTTTTGGCGATTGCAATCGCAGGAAGTCCGGCGGAAATAGATGAAAACGGCGGAAGAAAGATCGGAAAGCTCACGCAGGCAGCCTGGCCCTGCGGGGTATGCAGACAGGTGATGGCAGAGTTTTGTGATCCGGATTCGTTTTTTATCGTTGTTGCAGAAAGTGAGAGCGATTACGAAATCCGCTCGCTTCGAAAACTGCTTCCGGAGGGTTTTGGCTCGGAAAATCTGGCGGATTGTATACAATAGATTGTGCGCGGAGCATTTTAATCTCCGGACCGGAATAGAATCTCAACGACAGGAGAAAAGAGGAACAGACTTCATTGGAATATGCAATTTTATTCGCGGCGCTCTTGGCGGGAGCTGCTGTTATGTTTTTAAAAGGACTCTGGGATCAGCACAGAGCGCAGAAATGGAACCGGGAACAGCTGCGAAAATCCTTTGGAAGAGCCGGCAGGACAGAATATGCAGACGGAGAGTTAAATGGAATTGTCCGATATTTTGAAAAGCATCCAAAGGATTTTCAGATCGATGATATCACCTGGAACGACCTGAACCTGGATGAAATTTTCCTGCGGATGAACAGCACCTGCAGCTCGGCGGGGCAGGAATATCTCTATGCGATGCTGCGCAGTCCGTCATTTGAGGAAAAAGAGCTGCAGGAGCGGGAGAAACTGTTGGAATTTCTGGAACAGGACGAGGAAACGAGAGTCCGGATGCAGGAGATTTTTTTCAAAATCGGAAGAACCGGAAAATATTCCCTGTATGACTATATGGACTTTCTGGACGTGCTGGGAGAGCGTAAAAACGGCAGGCATCTGTTGGTTGATCTGCTGTTTTTTCTTGCGATCGCAGCAGCTTTTGTCAGTCCGCCGCTTGGATTGTGTGGTGTGAGTGCGGTGATGTGTTTTAATATCACAACCTATCTGAAAGAAAAGAAGCAGATCGAGCCGTATCTGACCAGCTTTCACTATATTTTCCGGCTGATCCGCGGGGCGGAGGAGCTTTCCGAAATTCATGCACAGCAGCTGGAGGAAAGACTCAGCAAGGTTCGAAAGCTGTTGCCACAGTTTGGAAAGCTGAACAGAAGTGCGTCACTTGGGATGCGTACGTCGAGCGGCGATCCGATGGGTATCGTGGCGGATTATATCAATATGATGCTGCATCTGGATATCATCGGATTCAACATCATGCTGCATGCGGTGCGGGAGCAGACGGAAAATATTGACCGACTTGTGACGATTGTGGGGGAGCTGGATGCGTTGATTGCAGCGGCGGGATTTCGGCATTCTCTGCCCGCCTGGTGCGTGCCAAAGCTGACGGCAGCAGAAACGGTGGCGGACGGTGCGGCACATGGCGCTGCGGAATCCTCCGGGCAGCATTTTGAAGCTGTGTCCCTGCAGCTGGAGCAGTTGTACCACCCGCTGCTCGCCGACCCGGTCAAAAACGATATCAAAACGACAAACGGCGTTCTCCTGACCGGCTCCAACGCATCGGGGAAATCCACTTTTTTAAAGGCAGTCGCCCTGAACATGATTCTGGCGCAGACGATTCACACCTGCTGTGCGGATCATTGTCAGAGCAGCTACTGGCGCGTGATGACCTCGATGGCGCTGCGCGACGACCTTGGCAGTGGAGAAAGCTATTATATTGTAGAAATCCGTTCCTTGAAACGAATTTTAGATGCGGCGCAAAGCCCGGGTGCACCGGTGCTGTGCTTTGTGGACGAGGTGCTTCGCGGTACGAACACAGTGGAACGGATTGCGGCCTCCACACAGATTTTAAAGAGCCTGCATAAGCCCGGCGTGTGCTGCTTTGCGGCAACGCACGATGTGGAGCTGACAGGACTTCTGGAGGCAGAATATGACAATTATCATTTTGAAGAGCAGATTGCAGACGGGGATATTTCTTTCCCGTATCTGCTGATGCCCGGGCGTGCGACTTCGAGAAATGCGATCCGATTGTTGGAAATGATGGGTTACAGCGAAGAAATTATTAAAAAAGCGGATGATCAGGCGGCGGAATTTTTAAAAACCGGTGTCTGGAAAGCGTGAACGTGCAGCGCAAAAACGCATGTCCGTGCTGCGCATGCTATGCAAAAAAACAAAAAGGAATGAAAAACAATGCAGAATGTAACACTATATACAGATGGCGCGGCAAGAGGAAACCCGGACGGACCGGGGGGCTACGGCGCAGTTTTGCAGTTTGTGGACAGCCAGGGCAATCTGCATGAACGGGAATTTTCTGCGGGTTATATCCGCACGACCAACAACCGGATGGAGCTGATGGCGGTGATCGCCGGTCTGGAAGCGCTGACAAAGCCGTGCCGGGTGGAAATTGTTTCCGATTCGAAATATGTGACGGATGCGTTTAACAAAAAATGGATTGACGGCTGGCTGAAAAAGAACTGGAAGGGCGCTTCCGGCCCGGTTAAAAACGTCGATCTCTGGAAGCGGCTTCTGGCGGCGGCACAGCCCCATGAGCTGCATTTTACCTGGGTAAAAGGACATGCCGGGCACCCGGAAAACGAGCGGTGCGATCATCTGGCGACGACGGCTGCGGACACGAATGCAGTTCTGACAGATCCCGGGGTACATGGTTGACGCAGACAGCTTTTCAATGCTACAATAGAACATAACAGAAAAATTTAGCGAATGGAGACGGATCTATGGGAAATCTGGTTGCATTTATCAATTCATTTATATCGTATCTGCTTGTGTTTGTTGTATTTGCAGCTGTGATTATAGCTGCAGTGAAGGTCGGCATTACCGCGCGCCATAAAAAGGATGCAAAGGATGCGCAGAACGCGCAGAGTGCAGACGCACAGGAGTAAAATATTCGTTACAGTTCACTCGTACCCTTTTGCGTTCAGATTCCGTGATTGCACGAAAATCTGAACGCAAAAGGGTACGAAGGGAGCGCCATTTTATGAGCCAAAAAAGCTGCGAAGCAGCGGAGAGCATCGAAGATGCGCTTTTGCGAATGGCGCGGGTGAACTGTAACAAATATTCTGCGCAGAATTACACTGCGGCAGAATCAGGCGTAGTTAAAACACGAACCGGCATCGGGCACTTTGTCTGCTGCCGGTTCGTGTTGTGACGGCGGGAAAACAGTGCATGGACGCATAGGACAAAAGCTGTGGCACAGAGCCGTTTTGGAAGAACAGGAAGATGGAGGCAGTATGACGCAGGAAAAGCGGGTTCCGGAAACAGAGGTTTGCTATGGAAAGATTTACCGTCCGGAAAGAGCGGTAAAGATTATCAAAAAGGACGGGAGCAGAGGTGATTTTACACTGCGGCGACTATGAGATGGACGAAGAACTCTGATAGAAAAATAACCGACTGCAGGCGTACAGAAAAGGTGCGCAGGCGAGACAGCAGGAGAAGAATATGAAAAGAATTGCAGCATTTGAAAAGGTGAGCTTTGCACAGTACGAAAAGGATTTCGCGGACGCGTTCCCAGGCCATGAAACGGTGGAAATCCGTGCAATTTATGATGATATTACAAAACCAAAACGGGCGACAGCGGGAAGCGCAGGCTATGACTTTTCTGCACCGGTGGCGTTTGTGTTAAAGCCGGGCGAGACGATTAAAATCCCGACCGGAATCCGTGCGCGGATGGATGAGGACTGGGTGCTGTGCCTGTTTCCCAGAAGCGGACAGGGCTTTAAGTACCGCTTGCAGCTGAATAATACCGTCGGAATTATCGACAGCGATTACTATAATTCCGACAATGAAGGACATATCATGGCGAAGCTGACGAACGACTCAAACGAGGGCAAGGTGCTCGAAATCCATCCGGGCGAGGGCTTTTTGCAGGGGATTTTCATGCCGTATGGCATCACGGAGGATGACGAGGCGGACGGAGTCCGCAATGGCGGATTTGGAAGCACGGACAGACGCTGAGAAATGGGGAACGTATGAAAAAGCGAATTTTATTGCTGACAACCGGCGGGACGATCGCCTCACAGGATGGCGGGAACGGTCTGGCACCGGTGCTGTCCTCCGACGATTTTTTGGATTATATGAAAGAATTTGAAGATGTCTGCGAGTTAGTTCCATACGAGGTCTGCAGCATTGATTCGACGAATATGGAAGCCTCGTGGTGGTTGAAGCTGGCGGGACTGATTCAGAAAAACTATACGTTATACGACGCGTTTCTGATCTGCCACGGGACGGATACAATGGCGTATACGGCTGCGGCACTTTCCTATCTGATTCAGAATTCTGTCAAGCCGATTGTCCTGACCGGCGCGCAGAAATCGATTCTGCAGGAAATCACCGACGCACGGAAAAATCTGCACGACAGCATCCGGTGCGCACTTGACGACCGAAGCCGGGACGTTATGCTGGTGTTTGACGGCAAAATTATTGCGGGAACGCGGGCGAAAAAGACGGCGACCTTCAGTTATAATGCATTTTCCAGCATCAATTTTCCGGTGCTTGGGCAGATTCACGACAACACGGTGGTCTATTATATCCAGAAGGATATCTGCGGTCCGGTGCGTTTCTTTAACCGGATGGATCGGAAGGTGTTTTTGTTAAAACTGACACCGGGGATGTCCACGGAGATTATTCCGCATATTTTGAGCGTGTATGACTGTATTATTATTGAAGGATTCGGCGTCGGTGGATTGCCGGATCGTCTGCGTCAGGCGCTTTTGGAGGAAATGCAGCATTACAAGGCGCATGAAAAGATCCTGATCATGGCGACGCAGGTGACGTATGAGGGCAGCAGCATGGACACCTATGTGGTGGGGCGCGCAGCGCGGGAGCAGCTGCCGTTTCTGGAAACCTACGACATGACGCTGGAAGCGGTGCTTGCGAAGATCATGTGGATTCTGGGTCTGCACATGGAAGACCGAAAGGAAATCGAGCGTCTCTTTTACAAAAAGATCAATTATGATCTGTTTCGAAACGAGTAAACCGTTTGGATAAAACTGTATGCGGGATGGAGATTAAAATGGAGAAGAAGCGGACGAGGAGAATGAAAATGGCGATGCTCTGTTATGTGCTGGCGGCACTGTGTCTGGTATATTGTGTTGGTGTGGTTGCAACCAAGGCTGCCGGAACGAAATTTTACCTGATCTGGCTGGCAGGGACGGCACTGTTTGGTCTGTTCGGCTTTTTTGTACAAAAAGGGCTCTGGATGCGTTTGCCAATCGGACTGCGGGCGGGAATCGGCGTGCTTGCAGGCGTGGGGATTACCTGTCTGTGCGCTCTGTTGGTCCTGATTGGCAGCACATTTTCTGCAAAAGGGGAGCAGCAGCTTTCCTATCTTATTGTGTTGGGTGCACAGATGAAGCCGAACGGGCCTAGTGTCGTTCTGGAAAAGCGGCTGCGTCGGGCATATACCTATCTGACGGAAAATCCGGAGACGCTCTGCGTACTGTCCGGCGGGCAGGGCAGCAACGAGCCGGTCAGTGAGGCACAGGGTATGTATGAGGATCTGGTAAAAAAAGGAATTGACCCCAAACGGCTGATTTTAGAAGACCAGTCCACCAACACCGTAGAAAATCTGCGCTTTTCCAGAAAGCTGATTCCGCAGGAGGTTCAGAAGGTCGGCATTGTGACAAGCAATTTTCATGTTTACAGAAGCCTGCGGCTGGCAAAACAGCAGGGCTTTCTAGATCCGGTCGGGATTTCTGCGGATTCCGGTGTTTATTTTCTGCCCAATAATGTGCTGCGGGAATGTTTTGGTATCGTGAAGGACAGACTATATGGCAACCTGAAATTTTTTTAAAAATTTTCAAACTATGTGAAACCGGACGGCAGCTGTCTGCGTGTATGTAGATAGCAGGGCACAAAAGAATCCTGCGGCAGGACGATTTCCTGCCGGGAGGGTTGAAAAACTGTCGATTTTATAACACCATATAGGAAGGAATTTTCGGATATGAGAAAAAAACAGATGCTTGCACTTTTTATGAGCCTGAGCCTGCTGGCACAGGGAATGTTATTTAGCGGTTGCGGACAAAAGAGTATCGGGGAAGAGCCTGCACAGACCCGGACGGAAACGGAAGAAGCGCAGTCTATGGAGACAAGCGATTCAAAAAAACAGGATCAGACGTCTGAAACGGATGAAAAAAATCAGACGGCTGCAGATAAGACACAGGATCAGGATGTTGCGCGGGATGAGGAAAACGGCTTTGCACTGCGTTTTACGGAGGCTTTGCTGAAGCAGAAAAAAGAGGGAGAAAACCTGATCGCATCCCCGTATTCCGCATGGCTGCCCCTGGCGGCGCTGGTAAACGGCTGCAGCGGGGCAACACAGGAACAGCTGTTAAAAGTGATCGGCGAAGCAGGGATCGACGCTGAAACGTTAAATCAGACGGTAAAGGCGGTCAATGCCGGGCTTTCTCAGGAGGAACGCAGAAAAAGCTACGAAGAATATGGAGAAACGTTTGAAAGTCCACTGAAAATCGCAAATGCATTGTTTGTTCAAAAGGATGCAGCGGTAAATCAGACGTTTGAACAGCTGTTTTCGGACAATTACGATGGAAAACTCTTTTCTGTTGACTTTTCGGATTCCTCTGCAGCAAATGCCATCAACAGCTGGGCCTCAGAGAAGACCGATGGAAAGATTGTAGAGATTGTGGACTCCTTCGATGCGGATACGGTAGCGGCGATTGCGAATGCATTGTATTTTTCGGACAGCTGGAGCAGCCCGTTTTTGGAAGAAAATACGACGGAGGGCACGTTCCACGGCGCAAAGCAGGACGAGAATGCAGAGTTTATGAATCAGAAGCTAAGCGACGGCATTTATTATGAGGACGAGACGATGCAGGCTATCGTGCTCTGGACGGCAAGCGGAGGGCAGATGGTTCTGTGCCTGCCCAAAGACGGCTATAGTGCGGAAGAGGTACTGCAGAGCCTGACGACAGAAAAGCTGCAGAAAATCAGCGGAGCGGATTACCGCTGCGTACAGCTTTCTTTGCCCAAGTTTAAGCTGGAAAGCAATGTCTTCTCGATCAAAGAGGCTCTGGAAGCCATGGGGATTCCGCTGATGCAGGCAACAGACGCTGCGCTGACAGAGGTTCTGGATAACGAGGCTCTCTATATTTCGAGTGCACTGCAGAGTGCAATGGTTGAGGTGGACGAAAACGGACTGACAGCTGCTGCAGTTACCGCGATGGGACTGGAAAAAATGGCGCTGATGCCCGAAACCGATCCGATAGAGCTTACCTTTGACAGCCCGTTTGCGTTTGTTTTAACCGGAAACGGCGAAGACGCAGGCGATCAAATCCTCTTTACAGGTGTGGTGAACCACTTATAAGGCGCAGCAGAGGTTGAAACAAAGCACTGGCTGGTACAATAATATTTTTTAATCAGAATATGGAATAAAAAAGCCCGGATTTTTCAGATGCTGTCATGGCAGGGAAAATCCGGGCTTTCGGCTGTATTGACTTTAATGAAGGAAAATAATATAATGATAACATCGATAAGTCCCGTTTGACAGGGTTCCATTTTAAAGAAAAGAGAAGAAAAAGAGGCATAGGAAAATGAAAAAACTGGAAGAATATGTAAGAAGTATACCGGATTTCCCGCAGGAGGGAATTATTTTCAGAGATGTTACGAGCGTGCTGGAGGATGCTGACGGCATGCACCTTGCAATCGATACCATGCAGGATCTGGTAAAGGATCTGGAGTTTGACGTAGTCGTAGGCGCAGAGTCCAGAGGCTTTATTTTCGGTGCACCCATCGCATATAACCTGCATAAGCCCTTTGCACTGATCCGCAAAAAGGGCAAGCTGCCCTGTGAAACCGTGTCTCAGGAATATTCTCTGGAATACGGCACGGCAGTAATCGAAATGCACAAGACCTCTATTAAACCCGGACAGAAAGTGCTGATCGTAGATGACCTGATCGCAACCGGCGGCACGACTCAGGCGATGATCTCCTTGGTAGAGAGACTGGGCGGCGAGGTTGCAGGCGTGTTGGTTTTGATCGAGCTGGCAGGGCTGAAGGGAAGAGAAGCAATTGCAGGATATCGTCTGGATTCCGCAATTGTATATGAAGGCAAATAATATTACAGTTTACTCGTGGCTTCTTGTGCACAGCTTCTTATGCGAGCATGGAATCTGCCCACAAAAACCATGAGTGAACTGTAACCAAATAATTGATTTTCGAAAAAGAGTTACGTCGTAACTCTTTTTTGGCAGAAACTGATAAAACTGGACGATGGTAAGGTGTGCGGAAGATGGATAGAACGGAAGACAGATCAAAAGAGCCGAAAACCAAGCTGGTGCTGGATGACGGACGAATTGAGAGCATTCAGGAATTTATAAGCCCGGAAGAACTATATCAGGACCTGATCGAGCGGGTGCGCAAGTATCATCCTTCGGATGATATTTCCATGATTGAAAAAGCGTATCGGCTGGCAGATAATGCCCATCAGGGACAGGTGCGTAAATCCGGCGAGCCTTACATCATCCATCCGCTGTGCGTGGCGATTATCCTGGCGGATCTGGAGCTGGATAAGGAGACGATCGTGGCGGGACTTCTGCACGATGTGGTGGAAGATACCGTGATGACGGTCGAACAGGTCGGAGAACAGTTCGGAACGGACGTTGCCTTTTTGGTGGACGGCGTGACCAAGCTGCAGCATCTGCATCTTGCGGACAATTCCGGCAATAAGACAGAAGCACAGCTGGAGATGCAGGCGGAGAACCTGCGCAAGATGTTCATGGCGATGGCGAAGGATATTCGCGTAATCATGATCAAGCTGGCGGACCGCCTCCACAATATGCGCACCCTCAAGCATATGCCCCACGAAAAGCAGATCCGGATTGCGCGGGAGACGATGGACATCTATGCGCCCATTGCACAGCGTCTCGGTATTTCCAAGATCAAGGTAGAACTGGACGATCTTTCGTTAAAATATCTCGAACCGGACGTTTATTATGATCTGGTGGACAAGATCGCGATGCGCAAAAGCGAGCGCGAAAAGTATATTCAGGGAATCGTGGACGAGGTTTCCGAGCACATCAAAAAGGCGGGAATCGAAGCTAAGATTGACGGTCGTATCAAGCATTTCTTCAGCATTTACAAAAAGATGAAGAACCAGCATAAGACCATCGACCAGATTTATGACCTGTTTGCTGTCCGGATTATCGTAGATACGGTTAAGGACTGTTATGCGGCGCTGGGCGTAATCCACGAGATGTACAAGCCGATTCCGGGACGTTTTAAGGATTATATTGCGATGCCCAAGGCAAACATGTATCAGTCTCTGCACACGACGTTGATTGGAAGCTCCGGACAGCCCTTCGAGATTCAGATCAGAACTTATGAAATGCATCGTGTGGCGGAATACGGTATCGCCGCCCACTGGAAATATAAAGAAGCCTCCGACGGCAAAAAGGTTGAGGCACAGGAAGAAGAAAAGCTGGCATGGCTGCGTCAGATTCTGGAATGGCAGCGCGAGATGTCGGATAACAAAGAATTCATGAACATGCTGAAAAGCGATCTGGATCTGTTTTCCGACAGCGTATACTGTTTTACGCCGACCGGCGACGTCAAGACCTTGCCTGCAGGCTCTACACCCATTGATTTTGCCTACAGCGTCCATACTGCAGTCGGTAACAAGATGATCGGGGCGCGGGTCAACGGAAAGCTTGTGACGATCGATTACGAAATCCAAAACGGCGACCGCGTGGAAATTCTGACTTCGCAGAATTCCAAGGGACCGAGCCGTGACTGGCTTACGGTAGTCAAGAGTACGCAGGCGAAAAACAAGATCAACCAGTGGTTCAAAAACGAAGTCAAGGAAGAAAATATCACTAAGGGCAAGGATCAGTTCAACACCTACTGTAAGGCACGTTCGATCAACCTGGGCGAAATTATGAAGCCGGAATATCAGGCGGCTGTCATGAAGAAATACGGCTTTATGGACTGGGACAGCGTGCTGGCGGCGATCGGACACGGCGCGCTCAAGGAAGGTCAGATCGCCAATCGGATGCAGGAGCTTTATGAGAAAGACCATCCGAAGGTGATGACCAATGAAGAAGTGCTTGCCTCCATTGCAGAAAATAATGCCAATCAGGCGAAGCAGATGCACCCCCACAGTAAAAACGGCATCGTGGTCAAGGGGATTCATGATGTGGCAGTACGTTTTTCCAAATGCTGCTCTCCTGTGCCCGGGGATGAGATCGTCGGCTTTGTGACAAGAGGACGGGGGATTTCGATCCACCGGACGGACTGTATCAATGTATTAAACCTGCCGGAGATCGAACGTGCCAGACTCATTGAAGCGGAGTGGGAGCCCTCGGATACTGGAGCAGATGGTGAGAAATATATGGCGGAGATCAATATCTTTGCACATAACAGAAGCGGACTTTTAGCAGACATCAGTAAAGCACTGACGGAGCGCAATATTGATATCCAGACGATGAATACGAGAACGAACAAGCAGGGAATTGCTACATTGTCTACTTCATTTGAGATCAGCAGCAGGGAAGAGTTAAATCAGATCGTAGCGAAGCTGCGCAACATCGAAAGCGTCATCGATATTGAGCGTACAACGGGCTGATGCGATGCCGGCGGCAGGTACGAGCAGGTATTGGGAAAGCCGATATGGAATTGGCGGCGTTTCAACGTTTGCAATGCTATCGGAAAATAGCGATTTGCCGCTTGGCTTCTGGGAAAGGAAAACAAATGTCTGAAATTAAAATTGGGCGAAAGACGATGGGTGTCTGCGCGACAAACTGTTATTTTTTATACCGGGAAGGCGGGACAAAGGCGATCGTAGTCGATCCTGCGGAAAACGGAGCAGGGATTTTCAAATTGCTCTCCGAAAAGGACTTTACTGTGGAAGCGATTCTTCTGACACACGGTCATTTTGACCATATTGGCGGCGCAGCAGAATTAAAAAAAGCATCCGGCGCAAAGGTGTATGCATTGGCAGAAGAGAAGAAAGTCTGCCGGACGCCGGAGTTAAACCTGTCTGCCCAGATGCCCCCTGTTGTGACGATCGAAGCGGATGAATGGCTGACAGACGGACAGACAGTGGAAACCGCAGGGATTTCATTTCAGGTTATTGCAACGCCAGGGCATACTGTAGGCGGATGCTGCTATTACTGTAAAGAGGGCGGTTTCTTATTCTCCGGCGATACGCTGTTTGAGGAATCGGTCGGCAGAACAGATTTCCCGACCGGCAGCATGAGCAGTCTGGTACGCTCTGTGAAAGAAAAACTCTTTGTCCTTCCGGAAGATACAAAAGTTTATCCGGGACACGGAGATATTACTACAATTGGAAGGGAGAAGCAGTACAATCCCTACTGCCAGTAAAAAGATGATTATTGTAACGTTAAATGAAGACAGATATGCCTATGATATCCATTCTCTGGTAAAGGCCTTTTATCCGGAGCAGGAGATCAAAGTTTTTGTAAAAGGAACCAAAGAAGAACGAAGTGACGCCGGGCTGCCGGCGTTTTTCGTGGAATTTGATGAGACGTCCATCTGCGCAGGAATTGAAAATGGAGGGACTAAAACAGTCAATCTAAAGACGCCGGAGGACAGGGGAACGGTTAAAAACGATTTAAAACAGCTTTTGTACGCGCTCCTTTCCGAAGAAACAAAAAAGACGCTTCCCTGGGGAACCCTGACAGGTATTCGTCCGACGAAAATTGCGAAACAGCTTCTGGAACAGGGACAAACAGAACAGGAAGTCGCTGCCTATATGGAGCATACCTATCTGGCATCAAAAGAAAAAACGGAGCTGTCGATTGACATTGCCAAACGGGAAATGCAGATTTTATCCGGAATTCATTATGAGGAAGGATACAGCCTTTATATCGGGATTCCGTTCTGCCCAACGACCTGTCTGTATTGTTCCTTTACCTCTTTTCCGATCTGTGCATGGAAAAACCGCGTGAGCGACTATTTAAGTGCCGTGGAAAAGGAAATTGATTTCGTAAAAGAGGCCTGCGCAGACCGCGTTTTGGACAGCGTTTATATTGGCGGCGGCACGCCGACTACACTGGAACCAGAGGAATTGGAGCGGCTTTTTTTGAAACTTCAAAATACGCTTGACTGGTCACAGGTGCGGGAGTTTACGGTAGAAGCAGGGCGCGCGGACAGTATTACGGCAGAGAAACTGCGTGTGATGAAGCGTTATGGTGTGACGAGAATTTCGGTCAATCCACAGACGATGAAGCAGGAAACCCTTGATCTGATCGGTCGTCGGCATACTGTGGCGCAGACGGTTGAGGCATTTCGGCTGGCGCGGGAGGAAGGCTTTGATAATATCAATATGGACCTGATTCTCGGGTTGCCGGGAGAGACGAAGGAAGATGTCGAAGAGACAATCCGCCGAGTGCAGGAGCTTGGACCCGACAGTCTGACGATACATTCTCTTGCAATTAAGCGAGCTTCCAGGCTGAGCCAGTGGATTTTGGAGCATGGCATCAGCACGCTGCACAACACGGACGAAACGATGGCGATCGCTGCCCAGGGGGCAAAGCAGATGGGCATGGAACCGTATTATCTCTACCGACAGAAAAATATGTCCGGCAATTTCGAAAATGTCGGCTATGCAAAACCGGAGAAGGCGGGTATTTATAATATTTTAATTATGGAGGAGGTCCAGACGATCATGGCACTCGGTGCAGGAACCATCTCCAAACGCGTCTATGGCGATGGCAGAATCGAACGCTGTGACAATGTCAAGGATGTCGGGCAGTATATCGAGAGAATCGATGAGATGATACAGCGCAAACAGCGGTTATTCTCAGAAGAATAGTTGGATTTTCAATAAAATATTGTAACGTGTTATGGAAAAATGAGTACAACAAAACCGTACAGGTGCAACAGTTTGTTACTCGTGACAGTAACATCGAAACCAAAGGACATTTCTAATTACTTAGGAATGTCCTTTTTGCGCATTTGTGAATGGTTTTAGGTGCAACAAACACATGAAATAATGAAATGGAGGTCCATTATGAACAACACAGCGTTAGGAGCAGAAAAATAAAAAGCCCTTTTGGATTAAATTGGGCGCGGTTGCGGCTTGTCTCGCAATCGTGATTGCCGTAGACGGCATACTAGCTCCTTTTTCTGGCGGCATGATTGTATCGGCTTACGCTTATGGCACAGATGAAGAAATTACTACAGCCGGAGCATTAATGAATAGCGGCGCAATCAGCGATAGCGGAGAGATGAAAGGACAGCCGTTGATGTTCTATCTTTCTGGCAAAGATATTGCTACAGTCCGTTTTTCTTGCAAAAACCAGCAAATCAATTTTTTGGACTGGACAGAAAAAAAGAGATGAATATGGGAACGCCCAGAACTTTACTGTTGCCTATGGGGAGGACGAAAGCGAATAATATTATTTGACGATCAGCTGGGTGCCTAATGCTATCATTCGGGAACTGACTGACAATGAGGACAGTACGATTGCAGCTTTGCCGGAGGAAATGCGGAATGATATTATCGTCATGGAGATTACATTTGAAAACGGAAAAACTACAACAAAGGCAATTACAATCTCTCTGTTAGATGACGGTAGATTCTTTGCGTCCTTTGATGATTACCAAATCAGCGAAGAAGATACTTTTATAAATCGTCCCGATAGCGAAGCAATCGGTGCCGCACCTGTTATAGAGGATAATTACAAAGAAGCAGATCCGAATGAACCAGAGCAAATTGTCATTCCAAATAGTATTTCTTTCACAGGAACAATCATTGACAATGTGATTGAAAGTTTAGTTCCCATTATTCTTGTTGATGTCGAGGAAAATTCAGGACTAAGCTATGATAAAGTGCTGTTTGAATTGACAGAGGAACAAAAGATTGGGAATTAAAAACTGGTACGCGTGTACAAATAGTCTGCTCGGACTTTTTTCAAGAATCGACTCCCCCGATTGACAATTTAATTTCTATTACAGAAGCAGCACCCAATGATGAGTTGAAAATAGCAGATGAAGCAGCCAGAGCCTATTATGAGAATACAGTCTTTGAAGTTGTTTCTTTGGAATTCAAGAGCCTAATCGCACAATCACTTTACAACTGAATAATGGAACAGGGGAAGTTGTGAACGAGGGATACTAAGAGATTGCACAGAGAGCCGACCAGCCGGGTAAGCTGTCAGACCGACCGGCAGAACGGACTTCATTGCAAGAAAGGCTCGCAGCAATGAAGGCAAGGGTGTCCGGGACACCTGCAGGAAGGGATGCAGTAGATAAGACAAAGGGGAAGGAGATGCATGAATTAATCAGCGTTTCCCTAGCTTAAAAGCCGTAGAAATTAAGTGATAAACATGATATATTTATGGAGAAGAGAGACATATAATCTTCTCCATATTTTTGGGGAGGAAATTATATAGGTAAAATAAATATGCAGGATTTCGCAAGATTCCAATGATTAAAAAAGTGCATGATGTGCTTATATATCAGAGAACATACCATAAAGACATTGCTACTCGGTTTTCTCCGAGAGAAGGATTTGAGGATCTGGTATTTACTTCTAAGACGAACAATCCTATCAATGCAGCTAACATCAAAGATTCTATCAATTATATTGTAGATCGGATTAACAGAGAAAATCCAGAGCAGCTTGATCAGAATGCCACTGCGCCCACAGCTAGGTAGCCCAGATAATAAAAATAGTTTCGCAAACGCCTAATAACAGCATCAGTAAAAGGAGGAATCGACGAATGAGACAACGAAAAATGAAACAACAAAAAATGAAACAACGGAAATCAAAACAAAGCAAATCATTAGCAAAAATCCTGACCTTGGGGATTGCCGCAGCTACGGTCGTGTCATCCATGAGTGTACCTGGTGGATTGCTCGCACCGGAAACGGTATACGCGAGCGACAACACCGGGACGGCAGAATCCGAAGATCAGGGCACAGCGCCACAGGAGGAAACAATTCAGTTTGATGTGAGTATAAGACCAAACGATAGCGCTACCGTATATGTTATGCAGGTGACAAGTCTGGCAGATACTGATAGGATGAGCTACCAGTATAGTATCAATGGAACAGATTATTACTCATTGCAGAAACTTCAGACGCAGGAGACATTTGGCGCCAGTCAGAAGGTTGATCTTCACGTCAGAGCGGTCGGATCAGACGATACGATTTTGGCAGCTGGCAATCGTGAGATCACAACTCCGAGCGCCAGCGACGTTCCGACGATCTCCGGTACTGACAAGTTTTCAGACCGCACGGAGGTGACGATCACAGCGCCCCCCCGGTGCGATCATTTATTACACAACAGATGGTACAGTGCCAACAAATGGATCACAGCAGTACAATGCACCGATTACGCTGACAGAGACGACTACGATCCAGGCAATTGCGATAGAAGATGGTCATATTATGAGTGATGTGGTCGGAATGGCATTTACGAAAGAATCATCCGGCGGCAGCAGCTCCGGCAGCAGTTCATCAGGCGGTTCCACCGACAGCGGATCTGAAACTGCTCCGCCACAGGACGATAACAAGGACAAGACTACGACTAAGACCGAAACCAGAGAAGATGGTACAGTTGTGACCACGACTGAAATCCGGGCAGAGGACGGTTCCGTACAGATCAGGACCGAGATCAGAAATGAAAAGACAGGAATGAATATAGTGGTCAATGTATCGAAGAATGCCAAAGGTAAGATCACTTCAGCTACCGCAGAAATTCTTGATAGAGGTTTTGGCAATGTGAAGATCTCCGGGGAAGCACTTTCAGAGATCGTAAAGGCAGCAGGTACGAAAAATGTAAAGACCACGATCAAGATGCTCACGAAAAACGACTGGGTCATCCGGGAAGTGACGGTCAATGTAAATACGCTTCTGAAAAGAACCGTGAGACCTAAAAAAATGAAGATCATTGAGATAGATCCTGAAACAGGTGAGAAGCTTGTAGTCAGTAAAATGCCTTTCAGGGTAGCGGCAGATGGAAGCGTTGAACTGGATCATAATGAGCTGGGTCACGGAATCTATGAGTTAGTGACAGCCGATGAGGAAGAAGCACTCACGAAACAGATACTGCGGTCGATCAAAGCCACGAAACAATCAGCCACCATCCGCGAGAAGCAGGGGACGTACTTCTGGTTTGAGAAAGGGGTCAACTGGTTCAATGTTGATAAAGTGACTTTTTCGGTCCTCGATCCGGATGTGGCGCGCGTTAGCTCAAATGGCAGGATCACGGGTCTGAAGCCCGGAAAGACAGTCGTCAAGGCGGTTGTCAGACTGCAAAACGGTCGGTCAAAGGTCATAAGAATGACCGTAACCGTAAACGAGAAGAAGTAACGGCTGTTGGAAATACGTTACTGGAATGAGGCATGATTAAACAGTAATGGGATGACGGTGTCTGGATGACAAACACCCCCCTGGGGCTTGTGGTTTTTCAGTTCTATGGTAAAGTAGGTACAGAAAAAACGAAGTCTCAGGGGGAATTTTTATGCACATGGCAGATGCGCTGGTCACTCCGGCTGTGGCAGGTACGATGTATGCTTGCTCGGCGGCTGTGTCATTTCCAAAATATGATCTTATTGGTCTGTTGGGGATGGCTGTCTATCTGATTGCATGGTTTCTGCTGGCAGAATTATCGTTTGGTAAGTGCCTGCGGCGACTGCGTGTTGTTCTGCCGCTCGTCTGCATGGTAGGGCTGAATATGGATTACTCAGGGACGATTCGGGTTGGGGAATATCCGGTAAGCAAACAGTATCTGCCGCAGATTCACGCAAAGCTGGGGTATGTGTTTCAGGATTCAGACAGCCAGTTATTTATGTCAACTGTATATGAAGACGTTGCGTTCGCGCCACGAAACGGGGGTTATAATCATGAGAATTGAACATGTTGCACTTTATGTAAATGATTTGGAAAATACAAAAAAATTCTTTGTGAAGTATCTGGGGGCAAAATCAAATGATGGATATCACAATCAGAAAACAGGCTTTTGTTCTTATTTTCTTACATTTGATGATGGTGCACGTATTGAAATCATGAACATACCGGAAATGGCTGATTTACCGAAGAAACCAGCTCGTACTGGATATTAACATATAGCTTTTAGCGTGGGAAGCATAGAAAAAGTGGATGAATTGACAGCAGAATTAAAAGCGGATGGTTATGAGGTTATTAGTGGACCACGTACTACGGGTGATGGATATTATGAAAGCTGCATTGTTGCGGTTGAGGATAATCAAATTGAGATTACAGTATAGTGGAAAAATGTAGGTATTTGAAAGGATAAAAGCATGTCTTCAAGCAAAGAATATTTACAATTTATATTAGAGCATTCAGACATGAGAGGCACAGTTAAAATAATCTTTTTGTTCTAATTTGCTTGTTGATATTTTTGTCATACAAAAATATACTGGTGGTAAGGAGGAATAGGTATGTCAAAGGCGGGACGTCCAAAGGCAGATGTAAAAAAAGAAAAAGTAGTAAGTATAAGAATGAAGCCAGAGGATTATGCGAAAGTTAAGAGATATGCTGAATCCTCCAACAAAACCATTACACAAGTGATGCAGGAAGGTGTTGCAAAATTGTTAGACGAAAAAGAGTAGCATCTATGAGAACTTCTCCAATCGTTACGGAAGGGAGAAATTTTATGGCATCACGTCAAGGCAGGATGAAGAAGGTATTGTATGCAAGACAAAGATTGATGTTTGTGTAGGGACAGGATTTGGTTATAGTTGCAAGTATTAAACTGCAAATAAGGAAGATAGTAATCCGGCATTCTTTTGATTTGGATGTAATGGAAGAAAAAAATAATATGAAATGTGAGATAGAGCGTATGGAAATAAACTATACGTTCTATTTTTGCCTTTTTGAGAAAAGGGATTAAATAACGATTGACATGACAATCTGATTTTAATCCTTTGTTCGTTTTTTGAAAAAGATCGGGTGGAACTTTTGAAGCTGATGTGGCATAATCTTAGGGAGATTAAATCCATAAAAGTAGAGGAGTGTAGAGTTATGACGATTTTAAATCAGTTGAACAGCGCGCCCA
>ENA-OROZ01000621-OROZ01000621.1-human-gut-metagenome-genome-assembly--contig:-NODE-621-length-38957-cov-27.421726_pt1 | contig 38957 bp, 25 predicted proteins | sample MGYA00242138_ERZ509066 | MGnify/ENA primary metagenome ERZ509066 (study PRJEB26280, sample SAMEA2338691) | human gut metagenome | biome: human gut; feature: human-associated habitat; material: faeces... | reverse complement strand
ATCCCAAACAAAGGAGCCCTTTATGAGTATTGTAAACACCTTAGCCTTAGAAAGCGATAGACAGATTAAAATAAATTATGATGGAATGACCAGGGATCTGATAAAGATCCAGCTACGTGATGGAACACAGTATTCCTGCACCGGAGTAGTTGATTTTTTGCAGCCGGTACTGGATGAACATCTGCATGACTATCCGGAAATCCCTATCATGCTTCGTGGTGTTAGTGGTTTTTCTACGCCTGATCTTTATAAGCAGTGCGAGGAAAACGGCACAAGCTATGTGATCCGGCTGAAAGAGAATGGCATTCTACGTGGAAAAGAATCCTATCTTGTGGATGAGCTTGATGAAATCACCAGGAATAACAAAGTGGATTATGCGGTAGTTTATGGTGAATTCATGTACAAAGCAAAGTCATGGACTTACGAACGGCATGTGGTATGCAAGGTTGAAAAGCCGGAAAACCAGATGGTTTACATGCACACCTTTGTTGTCACAAACATGGATTCCTCACCAGAGTATCTTATCAAATTTTACTGCAAGCGAGGGTTGATGGAAAACTTCATCAAAGAAAGCAAATTCGGTTTTGATTTTGCTTCCGTAAGCAGTCATACCAGAATCATAAATGCAAACAGGCTTCAGGTACACGCTCTTGCTTATAAAATATTTAATTGGTTTAGACGATTGGCGTTATCAGCAAACATGCGAAAACAACGCATTGATACCGTCTGTTTAAAACTGCTGAAGATTGTTGCAAAAGTAGTTCATTCAGCAAGATATATCACATTCAAGCTGTGTAGCAGCTGCCTTTATAAAAACGAATTCTATGAGACCCTTTCAAATATCGGCAAGCTGAATGTACAGCTGGAATAGCAACTATTAACGAACCTTGACAGCTTAATAACCGCTCAGGATTCTGCCACAGGGATTTTATAACCTTTTAGGAGATTGGTTGAGCGAGGTTTAGGCTACATGGGGCAATTTTGGGATTCATGGCACAGTTATCAGTTCAGATACTGTTCCGTGAATAATTCAGGATTAAATTTTTAACATGATTATGAAGTATTATGTTAAAGAGTTCTGCTAATCTTATAAGACTATGAGGAGAAAATTTATGAGAGTTGATAAAGAAGAATTATTTAAAGTTTTAGTTAAGGAACATGGTTTAAATCTGTATTTGGGAGCTGGTTTTTCAGTTTATGCATATAATTCAGATGGAGATACATTGCCATTAGGAAACGAGATTAATAAGCGATTGATTAAACTTTTTTCACTGGATGATACTAGAAAATTTAATCTGAGCAAAACTTGTCAAAAGATTAAATCAAGTAATGCAGATATGTTGGAAAAGGTTTTAAAAGAGACTTATACGGTTAAAGACTTCGATGAAGAATATCTAAAGATTACAAGACTCCCAATTAAAAATATCGTTACAATTAATATAGACAATCTAATAGAAAAGATATATGATCATCCGAAATCCTCAACAAATATTTCTGATACACATATATATGGTACAGCAGGAAAAGAAAATACGGTTAGCTTGTTTAAATTGCATGGTTCAGTTACTTATCCTTTAGGCAGTCCTATGTCATTTACAGAAGTAGAACTTACAAATTTGTTTATAAAAGATAGTAAATTATTTGAGTCGGTTTCATATGAATTGTCAAAGGCTCCTACACTTTTTTGGGGAACGAGTTTGTATGATAGCAATACAATGCAATTAATTGCAAATAGTCAGGCATATTCCCATTCTAATATGCCAAAGTGGCTTGTGGTTTATCCGGATAATGACAATAAAGAATTCATTGAGGACTTTGAAGATATTGGTTTTAATATTATAGAGGCGGATACTAAAGAATTATTAATGTATTTGGCAGACCAAAGTTTTGCAAAAGAAATAAAAGATGATAAATATGTTTATAGAAAATATAGAGATAATTTTCCATCAAGTTTTATTTGCAAAGAATTGAAGAGGTCTGGTGTAAAACGTCCTGTAGTTGATTTTTTTGCTGGAGCTGAACCTATTATTTCTGATATTGTTTCGAATAATGTATTAAAGACATCGTATTTTTCAATTTTATTAGACACAATTTTAAAAGGAAATATAACATTAATTACGGGAATACCTGGGTGTGGAAAATCTACACTTTTGATGCAGTTGGCTTTTTCCGATGAATTAAAAGGAAGAAAATTTTGGTTTAATAATATAATAAAGCAAGAAGCTGAAAAACTTGTTCAGTTAGTTTCAGATGATAACCAGGTTATTGTTTTTATAGACAATTTGTATAGCAATATAGATGCGTTAAATGTTTTAAAAGAATCTCCAAATATTAAATTAGTCTTAGCAGAGCGCGCATTAAATTATGAATATGTGAAACAGTTTCTAAACATATCAGCAGATAGAATAGTCGATATAAGTGAATTAAATAAAAATGATATTCAGACAATATGCAAGTCTATGAATAGATCAAGTTCTGATGCTTTTGATTTGATGGAACAAAATAGTAACATATCGTTATTAGAGGTGGTATTTTATACTGCGACATCAACTCAGATTCAAGATAGAATTAAGACATATGTTAATGATTTAAGTGTATATGAAGATAATAACCTGAAAATTGATTTGTTAGAATTATTTACTCTTGTCAATTATACAAGTTTTTGTGGAGTACCTTGCTCTATGGATATGCTATATTTTTATTTTAGTGATTGTATTAATTCATATGAGGATATTTTATATGCACTAGGCAAAATGAATAGGATAATTGTTGAGAGTAGTGATGATGATAATTACAGTTGTAGTCAGGACTATAAGGCAATGAGAAGTAAGTTATTTGCAGAAAAATCTTTTAATATATTGAGTCATTCTATGATTGCTAGAGTTATGAATAAGTTCTTGGATAATGTAGGAAGTCAAATTGTTTATAGATATGATATTTTTAAGAGAAGAGCTTATGATGCTGATTTGACACAGAAAGCATTTTCATTGAAAAATGGAAAGAAGTTCTATGAAAAGGTATTAGCAAATAACGGTTCACCATATGTAAGGCAACAATATGCTTTGTTCTTGCAACGAAAAAAGGATTATGACATGGCTTGGAAACAGATAGACCAGGCATATACAGAATGTAAGAAGAAGATATTTTCAATTGCGAATACACATGCAATCATTATGTTTGAAATGAACATAGAAAGTAATGCAAATACAGATGAAGAATTAGATATGTTAAAACAAACTATTGAAAAATCATTTTCGACTTTAGAATTTTGTATTACTCAGGACATAAGGATAAATTATCATGTACTTGTATATGCAAAAAATGCAATTCGTTATTATAATAAATTTGGATTGGATGATTATGCAGGAAAATACATTGCTAGCGCATTATTTCAATTGAGTGGTGTTTTTGCTTCTAAAGATTATATATTTCCAAGTAGATTAAGAGAACTAAAAAGCTTGGAGAAGGAATTGAAAAATATAAAGTTAAATGTCTAAGCTACACAATATTATTGTTATCCTCAGGTGAATGTAGCATGAAAAGTTTACAGAAATACAATATAATTTATGCATAGAGGTTAGTAGAAGATAATAGATTGGATTATTGTTATTATCAACAAAGTCAAAATATAGCACAAATTTATAGAACAGAATTCATATAAGTAATTGATAAATGATTTTATTAGTTCCTGTGGATAACTCTCCCCTATATAAGGAGAGAAAAGGGGACCGTATTCAGAATTATTTCTGAATTGACATAAATCATCAGATTTTGGGCGTACTTTAATAAGCCCAAATAAGTATTATGACAATTGAATATTTTTCAGGCAATTAAAGGTTTTAGGCTTCGAATGTATTGTGGACAATTTATCGCATAAGCAATGATGACAGTCAGCTGGCTGGCGATGCCTGCAAGAAATACATCTGATTTTGTGGTGGTATGATTTCTTGTTTTTCTTCCGGCAATACACATATTTATTTTAAAATGATTAATAGCACGTTCTACGATAGCTCGTATTTTATAAGTGTCATTCCATTCTTTTCTGTCACGCTGGATACCGGGGAACATACGTAAATCTATGTTTTCATAAGTATAAGTGGTTCTGCCATTTTTAGCAGGGCTGCACGCCATTTCTCTTTGGTACTGCCACAGTATTTCATTGCAAGTGAGGCATCGTTAGGACAGGTTGGATAACCGTATGCATTGTAACCAACTTTTTTTAAAGAATTTTCATTTCGAGGATTGTAAGGAATAAGCGCTTTGGAAAAGTGAAAGTCATGAAAAAGTTTTCCATACAAATCGACCGAATCAAAAGCAGAGTCGCCAAGAAATGTATCAGGATGAAAAATGGGGTGGAGCGAAAAGAAATCCTGTAAAACAGGAACTAATGAAGAAGCATCATCTACTGACTTATCTTCATCAGGAGAATCGATTTTCTTTTCAACGACAAGATCAGGATGTGCAGCTTTAAAGTCAGCATCATCAACAAATGATATGTGTCGGACAACGCCTAATCCATTTGTGAGTATTGCGAATTTGTCAGCGTAACAAAAGTGTCCGTTGATATACATCTGCTTGGTATCAGGGCAGGTGGCAGCCTGTGAAGGCATAAGTCAATAAGCCATTTTGTAAGGGCGACATCAGGTTTATCTTTGTAAAAAGCCTTAAGTTTTTTGATAAGTGCATTTAGGGTTTTGGGATTGTTTTCCGTAACATAAAGCTCTATGCTGGAAGTATCAAAGCTAAGCATCTTAGCTAAAGAGGAATCAATTGACTGACAGATTGGTTCTGTATAATCAACCATGCGTTGGAACATCAGCTTAATGTAAGATTCAAAATCGTGCTTAAAGCGAGACATTAAAGAGGCATCAGGGACTTTGGAAAAACCGCAGAAATCACGTAGTTCTTTGCAGAGGTTGAGAAACAAGAGAAGTAATGAGTCTGTTGGAATGGAAAAATTTTTTGTAGAATGAAGGCAGAAATCGATATCCGAAATGAATCGCGCTGATTCCACGGAGTGGCCGGTCAAATTGTCGGTATTTTTCTTTTACAGCATGGACGCATTTCAACATCAACTTAATGATATCAATAGGTTTATCGGAGTCCCGATGAATAAAGAATTTTCTTGCTGTTTTCAGAGCAGAAGAAATGTCGATTTCGTAAAGATATTTGTTATCATTCTTCCGTTCTTTTTCTTGTTTTCTTCAGCGGCTTCGTTAGCAATGAAGATTCCGAAATTATAGAGTGTCAGATTTGCATAGATTTCCTGTTTTAGGAACTCGGGTTTTTACTGTGGAAGTACAAAAGCCTATTTGCATCATGTGAAAGGCTTGCCTTTCATCAGGCTTCTGGCCTGGCTGAATTACAATATCAAGAAAAGCTTTGCTGATTACATCAACAAACCCATTTAAGTGCATATGGTTGTATCCTTTATAGTCGATGAGATCCGAAAAAAGGTATTCAAAAGCAGACAGTGAAATCTGACTACGTCGTTGATTGAAAGCGGACTGAGATGGAATAAGATCAGGATCCATGTCAAAGTAATCCATAATTTCATCATTGGTAGTTCTCCTTTTACCATGCTGATAATAAGACGTATGGTATCGTAGAAAGAGAGTTTGCCCTAGTGCTGACGCATGAAATTGTGTCCAGGATTATTTGGGAAGAGCCAGTGATGTTCCGACATGTCAGAGATGATAGAGTTCAATTTTTGTTTTACATTTGATGTATAATCGTTCATAATAAATGTGTGTCTCCTTAGTATGGGAATAATTGATTCGTGGGGAAACAATTCCCTTGATAAACTAAGGGTCACCTTGGTGTTCCGATGGACAACAAGGTGACCGCACATTTTTTGTTGCATGTCAATAGGAAAATAAAAAAGATATATAAAATATGTTACAAAGATGTTAAATAAGTGCCAGCCTAAAAATAGTATAAAATGAGAACTCCTGATATTATAAGGGATAGCAGGATTGAAAGAAAAAGTTGTTAAGCTAGAGAAGCTAACTGGCATTGAATTGTTGAGTGTCAGGTACCATTAAATTTCTCTGAAATTGCAAAAGAATATGGATTTTATATTGATACATGTTCTGAGACAATTGGATTTGAACAGTTAAGCGTTTCTTATGCACATTGTATAGACAAAGAGCTATTTGAACGTTTAGGAGATTGTAAATTAACAGTAGCAAAGGATTTAAATCAGCGTGCTGAATGTAAATACATCGCTAGTATAGATATTGGTGCTTATAATACCTATCGAAATTGGAGCCTTTGCTGGTAGGTAAATTATAGTCAAAAAACAGTTTCTAAGATTTTCAAGCGCATAATCCGGAGTTACCATTGTTGTTTGGTGAAGTGGGTTCAGAAGATGTGGTAAAAGAACAAGTAGTTAAATCATTGAAAGAATATCAATTAACATTGTTTGATTAGTTGTTTCATTGTATTATAGAGAGTAGGATAGATATCACATGAAAGAGTTATAAACAAAAGTCAATAAAAGGAAATCAAACATTGGATAAAATAATCATATATAATTTTGTGTACAATATTGTGAAAAGGTAAATTGCCAAATCTTTCTAAAGTGGAGCGGTACAAAGCATGGGATATAGAGATATAATTGAAGAAGATAATTTAAATGCAATAACAGAACAGAATATATGTTACTTGGATCAGATTGCACAAAAGATGAAGAAAGGAGATATCGTCATATTTGCAGGTGCTGGATTGTCTGTATCATCGGGATATGTAAATTGGAAAAAATTGTTAGAGCCAATAAGTAAGCAGTTGAGATTGGATGATAATATTGATTTGACAGAAACAGCACAATATTATAAAGATAAATACGGGAGACAAGGGTTGAATTCATTGGTATTTGACGCATTTGACAAAGTCCCACGCAATAATGAAAATGTAAACTGGCTTGCTAAAATGCCGATATCTGAGTATTGGACAACGAATTATGATCATGTAATAGAGCAGGCAATAAGTAAACAAGGAAAAAAGTTTCAGAGATTTGTTAAGCAAGAAGACTTTAAGTATCATAAGGCAGGCCGAGAAGTGGCGGTATACAAAATGCATGGAGATAAAGATTCTCCGGACGATGTGGTATTAACGAAGGAAGATTATCAGAAGTATGATCTTACTAGAGGAATGTTTACCAAGTTATTATCTGTAGAGCTTATTCGAAAAACATTTGTATTTATTGGTTTTAGTTTTAACGACCCGAATTTAGAAAGAATTTTAAGTATTGCAAAACAATCATTATCAGGTAAGTCGCCACAGACACATTATTGCTTTATGCGAAAGGTACAATTAGTAGATTATCTAAATGAAAATAATAAACTGGAGCGGAAAAATATAGATAAATATATACAAGATCGTAATTATCAAGAACTGAGAATTGCGGCAATGGTAAAATATGGGATTTTGACAATTTTGATTAACGATTACGATGAAATCACATTGATGTTAAATCATTTGTATAATAAATATATCACAAATAATGTATTTATATCTGGTTGTATCGATCCAAAAAGATTATCAGATTATGGATCGTTTGATATGATTGATGATGGTGGTTCTAATCTGAACCCTGCAGAGAGTTTTTTAACCACATTGGGAAAAGAGCTAATAAATAATAATTTTCATATTTATACAGGATTTGGTGCTGGTGTTGGTAATTATTTATTAGCAGGGGTACTGCAAGGCAACAAAAATGGAGTAAATGGTAATGTTATAAATGATGAAATACATATAAGCAGCATGATGGAAATCAAAAACCTTGAAACGAAAAATTATATAAGAGAAAGAATGATAGAACAATGTAGTAGTTCTATTATTGTATTTGGATATGGTGATAATAATTCGGGAACCTATCAGGAATATGATATTGCGACAGAAAAAGGAAAATACATTATTCCAGTCAAGAAGACAGGTTTTGCAGCGAAAAAAATATATGATAAGATTGTGGAGAAAAATGATCAAGAGATGTTGTTTTTAGAAAAAGAAAGGAAAATAACGATTGCGGTAAAAGGAATTGTAAATCTTTTGATAAAACACAAAGAAAAAACAGAAATTGAATTAAAAGAAAAAATATATTCAGGAATAGCTCGTTCGGGAATAAAAGTATTTATTAGTTATCATTATGAATCAGATAATGAAATTGCAAAGAAAATTACAGATATTGTAAATAGTGAGAAGACAAATTTGTTTACGGTTATACAAGAGGAAAAAAAGCCAGATAGTCCAGATATAATAAAAAAATGGGTAGATAATCATATTTGCAAGACAAATTTTACGATACTACTTATAAGTAAAGATACATTTAAGAGACCGTATGTTTCGTATGAGATCGAAAGAAGCAAAGAAAATGGAAATACTTTCATTCCTATATTGATAGATGATGAAAATAAAAAATTTAACAGACAAAAAATAGATGGAATAAAGAGAAAATTGCCAAAAGAAAAGTGCGAAATAATAAGATGGTGGTATAGAGATTCAGGAGAGAAAAATATTCTTCAATGGTTAAATGCTGCGCTGGATGAGTAAGCTGCTAAATGAGTCCACAGTGGTGTCAGACACCAATGTGGTCAAAATAGCGTCAACTTAAGGAACAAGTCTTAAGTTGATGCAAGATAAAGTTATCAAATAGAAGTTAGAAAATAAAGCAATTCAGAAAATGACGCACTTTATAACAAGGACTCCGTGAAAGTCCTATTAATTAGTATAATTTTTATTTCAATCAAAAAGAAACTTTTTGATTGTTAAAGTGTGTTCGTCCCTTTGCTTTATTCTTTTTTCGTTTGAAAGTACGGCCTGGCATTATTTGAGACCTGTTACGGACAGCTTCTGAATAAAGTCTGTTAATTTCGTCGATAGTACTGATGGTACACAGTATTTTTGCAAACTGCTTGCAATTAGCAATCAAACGAAATATAATGAAGAAAAAAGAGGAGGCGATATCTATGGCAAGAACAGCAAATGTATTTGCACGTGTTGAGCCTGAAGTAAAAGAGCAGGCAGAGCAGGTGCTTGATCGACTTGGCATTCCAATGTCCAATGCGGTAGGAATGTTTCTGAGACAGATTGTACTCCAGAGAGGAATTCCTTTTGAAATGAAACTTCCGGCTTATGAGGAACCTGTTGCATATGGTTCTCTTACAAAGGAACAGTTCGATGCAGAAATAGAAAAAGGCATGGAAGATATTAAAGCTGGCAGAGTATATTCAGCAGATGAAGTTGAAGAAGAAATGAAACGGGAATTTGGTATATGAAATATAAAGTGATGTATACAGCAGGAGCCAAAAGAGATCTGAGAAATATTTTCATATACATTTCAGAGGAACTGTTAGCTCCAGAGAACGCTGCCGGACAGACAGACCGAATTATGGCTGCTATTCGAAAGCTGGACACCATGCCGAATAGAAACCGGCTTTATGAGGAAGAACCATGGCACAGCAGAGGACTTCGGTTCTTTCCGGTGGACAATTATTTGGTATTTTATAAGACAAATGATGAAAATGAAATAGTGTATATAGTTCGAATTATGTATCGTGGACGTGATGTTCGCAAGCAGTTAAGTCGGACAGAAGACATTTCAGAAAATTAAAATTTAATATGGAACCAGAGGTTTGAGCAGTTAGTCTATGAAAAATAGGGGAGCTGCTTTTTTCATACAAAGTCCATCTGAAGATGTGTGATTTAATGAGTGGTGGGGGCAGGCACCAATGTGGTCAAAAAGCATCAACTTAAGGAAAATGTCTTAAGTTGATGCAAGATAAAATTATCGAGCTGTTATCTGGGCGGAACATATTGGTGTTTATGATTCCTTATCTTGTCCAAAATCGGTTCTCATTTTTGTCAGGCATCAGCTCATTTCATTGCCGCAACTTTGCAATTTATAATAGTTATCAATTGAATATTAACCTAAAATTCGCTATACTGAATAATATAATTTGTCGAAAATATGTTTGCCGAAAGGACGGATTGCAACAAGTTAATTATTTACTCATAATGAGTATCAGAAAATGCTAGTGTTTTACTATACTTATATTTCAGTCGAATTTTTAAGACGGTGGAGGGCATGAGTCCGAGTTAGCATAGGAAAAAGTGGTAAAGTATAAATTGTTTTTACTGCAATCTGAAGAGTTATTGTGAAGGAGAGGTAAAGAATGGATGAGCATGATGTAGTGGAAGCTGGAACTGATTTACTTTTGGGGGATCCTAAGTCAGCCTTAAAAAAAATAGGTTTATCAGTTTTTGATAAGAAACAGTTTGAGGCTATATTCGTATCAGCTGGGAAAACGGTTGCTGAATATGAAAAAGATAAAACAGAGCAGAATGACATTAGGAGGATTTTGTTCTGTGAGGAAACTATGAGACTTTTAGCTAATGAAATAAGAAAGAGTAATAGTTTTGATTGGCTAAATGATTTGGATAGATGTGTTAATGATTTACTTTCTTTAAGTGAACTTGATAGCATCAATAAAGCTAGATGCAAGAAACATTTTGAGGATATAGTAATTTATCAAATTAAAAAGTTATTTCCGCAAAGGTATGGTTCTTATTGCCTGGGAGATATCCATGACAATGTTAATAGTTTGATGGCTTCAACGCAATCTAGTAACGAGACGCTCAATAAGATTCTTGAATTGATGAGTCAAAATGATGGTGAATACAATCAAAAGAGTCCAACGACACATGAAGACTGGCAGGATAAGAGTTCATATACATTACTTGAATGGCATTTGGAGAGGGTGGAAGTTGATGGTATATTTGCGCACAAAGATAGCTATACGGATGATATTATTAAACTAACAGAAACGTGGCAAAAGGAACGTGATGAATATCCGGGTTGGTATATTATTCCATATAATACGGCTGTAGAGTTAAGTATGTATACTGACGAGAATGGATTGTTACAAAAGCATGAGACGGAAGATATTGACGTAATGTTGGATTTTGCTTATGAATTGTGCTGGAGACGTATAAAAACAATGCTACCATATAGCGAGTATGAAGTATTTCACTTAAGGCAGATATGGGACAAGTATTATATAAAAATTAAGGAAAATGCCGGTGGTTCAGACAAAATACGAAAGTGGTTCTATATAGGACAGATACTGCTTTCTTGTTATAGGGAGTCTATGAATTGGAACGAATGGCAGCGTCTTATGGACATTTTGATTGTCTATCAGGATAGTGGAAATAATGGTAAAGTCGACTTAATGATAGAAAGAGCTAAGGCATGTTATTTTCAGTTAGACATACCGAGTTTGAGAAAGGAGTTGGATCAGTGCGATATTCCTAAGGAGTGTTATGAACAGAGACTGTTGGTAATAGGACTCGAGTTGGAATGTGGAAAATTGGAAGAATCACTTGAAAAGTTAAAGCAGCTCAGACAAGATTTAATTTGTAAAGTAGATGAGAATAATGAAAATTATTATCTAAAGAGTTTAGAGACATCGGTATTACAATTACTTTCTATTTGTCAGCAGGCATATTCTTTGCATAAAGAAATATACGAATTTGAGCAAATGGGAATCGATGAGATATTAGAAGAGATTGAGCGAAAAAAAGAATTTTTTGACTGGGAATCATGGAAAAATAATGTTGCTAAAGAACTTTTTAACCATTGTGTTGATAACCAATTTGAAAAGGAAACATTTGAACTAAACAGGAGTACAGTGACCATATGTTCATATAGTCGTTCGGGTCATGCGGAAGGATACCAGCTTTATAAAGTGTTAGAGAAACTTGGAATCCCATTTAAATGTGGATGCGTTACTGTTATTTCAGATATGGAATTGTCTTTGATAGCGTCTATTTATAATTTTAATAATAGATTAGGTTTGTTACTGTTAGTTCGTTGTTCAAGTACAGGGACAATAGAAAAACTTGTTAATAGAAAATTTGTAATGGATTTAGAGAGTGGGTATATTGACGATGTTATAGATATTTTAATAAATGCTATTGAGGTTAATATCGGTGAAATAATTGCAATGGGAAATGGTTTCCCGGAATATTTAGCTGGGCATATAAGGGAAAATGTTCCGATATTATTGCAAAGATTTTCAAGCCGGGCATCTGAAAGGATGCAAAAAAAGGAATTACAGTTTATTCAGAGAATTATGAGTTGTAGAAACATTCCACCTCGATTTGAAGTAACTCAATTAATGGATAAGCTATTACGGCAAATATCCGAACGTATGAAGGTTAAGCTGCTTCCTCTAATGATGGAAACTGAGATTGTAGAGCAAGTAACAATGCATTCGAGAGTTGACGGTTCAAATGGAATAGATATTTTTGACTGTTATTTTAACAAGCAAGGATTGGATACTTTGTTTGAAGAATATCATGTGTTGATAGATGAAGATGTGATAAATTGGCTATTAAAAGATGATTGGAAGTCTGATTACGAATGGAAGACAAAAGTCGTAAGATTAAAGATTTTAGATGAATATCATCTTTTAAACACTAAACAGCATGATGAATATGTGAAGTTACTTTGGTCAAATATTGACGAGAAAACTCAATTGCCGAAATTGGCCGGTTATTACTTATGGGTATATGAAACGCTGCCATATATTGATGAATCAATTCCCAAATTGTCGGTTAAGAATTATTTTATTACAAATGATATTGCTAAGGATAGCAATGATTTATATTTAAAACAATTGACACTTTTATGTGCGAATGCGGAGCTAGGCTATTGGAATGAAAAAGAGGTGCTTATTATTCTAAATAAGATAAGTAAATACTGGTACAAAATCGCAGAGAATACAGCGAATATTATGTTTGAGGATAATTCTAGAAAGGCCGTATATGCAATAGCAGCTGTGCTGGAAAATTGTAATGGCATGATTTCCGATGAAGCACGAGAGATTCTTATTAAATTGGCAAATGAAATGAATGAAAAGGGAATTTATACAAAGTGTTTTGATATATTTATTTTGCGGGATGAACAATGGGAACGTGATGTACAAGAGAATATTTTTGCAATGAATGAATCTCAATCAATAGATTCTCTTAGAGCTATGGAAAAGTATATTATACGTTATCCTGATAGTGTTACTACCAGTCAAATGCTTGGAAAGATAGTCGAATTAATTGAGCTTAGGAAAGAACCAGGATTGCTTTCAGCTATATGGATATTACATAATCTGGTATATGCGAAGAATACGGTTATAGATACTATTGGAATTGAAAGAATAGATAGATTACTGTTTTTTTTGGCAGAATTAATTAACTACGATAATGCTGCTATGAAAGATATTAAGCATTGTATTGAGCTTAGACAGGCTTGTGCGGCTCTGGCTTTTAGACTATTTGATTGGAAGACAGTAAATTGCGGTAAGGGTGTGGAAAAATGGCGTGAGATTTGTAAATCATCTGATGAGGCAAACGAGGTACGTAATCAGTGGATATGGTAAACTTTGCAGGAACTTACTAGTATTTTGGGGTTTTTAGCTATACTATTACCTATCCGTAAGGACGAAAACTATGAGAAAAATTATCTGATAGGAAAGTATTGTGCAATTCCTACCTTAAAGAGTATTGATATTTTTAAGGGAGATGGGTGGTCGGAGGACATTGGTTTAGCATCGACCGGAGTGGAACGGAGAGATTAGGATGGCGAAAAAGGACAGAACAGATAACAGAAAAATTCGTGAGCAGAGAAAGCAATTCAAGGTACCGGAATTATGTTGCCAAGGCATATACAAAATGCAATGTTGATGCAGAGATTTTACTGAATTCATTGTACTGGTTCGAATATCAGAAACAACAAATGGCATAGTTTTGCTTGTAAATTTCATATAGAAAGAGTACTATAGTTTTAGAAGACTATGCTATTTCAGCATTGATAGTAAAAATATATCTGATTATAAGTTTACAGTAGGAAATCAGATTTTAAAACCGGTTAAGAAAGATGGTAAATATTATGTTGATTTTGCATAAAATATAGTACTAGAGTATAATTCCTGACTTTGAGAGTTGAAGTTAGAGGAAATTCAGCTTGCTAAAAAGCATGCATATATAAAAGAAAATTATGAAAAGTGGAATTTTTTAGAGGCTTTTTCAGTGTCTGACGATTATAAGACAGAACCTATAGATTTCTATTTCGAATTTAAAAAGTCATCTACTTGCAGCTTGGCTGAATTGGTAAAAAATGAACATAGATATATATGCAATGATGTGGATATTAAAGAGCATTCAATTGATGATTTAAGCGAGTGCATTGTAGTGCACAACCGTAAGTAGGCTTTGAAAATATTTGCAAATATCAATAGAATATTTGATGATTATTTGAGCAAGGCTGGGCTTGAAGGAATTGAGTATTATCGGCAGTATTTTGAAATTAGTGTAAGAAGAGATGGAATGCCACAAGTATTTTTGCCATATAGTTGGACAAGCAAAGAGTATCTGATGAAGGAAGAAGCCCTTCTTTAGTTATCTGATTTACAGAAACTTATTAACCAAGTAGTCTTGATTGACTACACCATTATTATACTAGGATATAGAAAATGAAATTTAATTTTAACAAAAAAATGGTTAGCACAATAGTGATATTGATTTTTGGCGTAGCAATTACAGTTGCAGCACTGTCTGCAAAGAATATAGCGCTTGAAAATAAAACAAGCTCAGAAATAGCAACAGAGGCAGTATCAGCTACAGAGATGATATTGGATACAGAAAATACAGAGACTGGTAATGTGGATAAGAATTCATCAGATTCCTCAAAAGACAAAGCAACAGTAGTCGATGATAAGGACAAATCTGGTGATACAAAGAGCTCATCAGAAAACACCGGTAATAATGATTCCAGGGATTCATATGAGACTGATATAATGAAAAATGATGAATCAGAAAACACTTCAGACGATGTAAATAAAACAGGTGATAAGATTGATAAAAAATCTGAAATAAACAATTCAGGAATGAATAATAATAATGAACCGAAATCTGATAACGGAGTGATAGAGCTTCCAATTATACCGATTGACTAATGTGACGTCAGTTGTGATTTTACCTACATTTGAAGAAGAAACGTAAGAGGAGTTAATACAATGGAGGAAGTCGAATGAAGACAAAAAAGTTTTTATCATTGGTGTTAAGTGCGGCTATGATATTAGGTGTGGCTGTTCCGGTGGCAGCAGAACCGGTGTCAGCAGGGCAAGGTGTTGAAGCAGAACAGCAGCCAATTGTAGAAAATAGCATTACAAGTGGATATATTCTGAGTGATTTGGATTATAATACACCGGTGTATGAACCGGATGAGGCGGTGCCGTATTCTGATGATTGGGGATATTCTGCAGATGAAACTATAGAGAACAAGTATCCGGCAAATGGAGTCAGCGATATCAAGGCGAAATATCCGTCTGTTCGTAATCAAAATCCTCTTGGCACATGCTGGACATTTTCGTCAATAGGTCTTGCAGAGTTTGATCTGATTAATGATGGTGCGTTTGATAAAAATATAGATTTTAGTGAACTGCATCTGGCATATTATGCATATAATTCGCTGTTAGATCCGCTTGGTGGAACAGAGGGGGATTATGCAAAGTACTATATGAATAATACAAGTGTTCAGTATGGTTATCTCAATCGTGGTGGCAACTATTTGATGGCGGCACGCAGAATGGGACAGTGGTGTGGTCCGGTAAGCGAGAGTGATGTACCATATAGTAAGGTGGCAAGCAACGGATATACAGCAAGCACTATTGATACTTTTCTTAATACAGGTTTATCTGATGAATATGCATATTCAAAGGATAAGGCACATCTGGAAAATACATACATGATTAATATCAAGGAAAATGCATCAGATGTGAAAAAAGCCATAAAAAAATATGGTGCAGTGGGAATTATGTATAGTCATAATGATAACGGATATCATTACATAAATAACAGTTATAATGATAAAACAAATAACAGAGCAGGTCATGCGGTAATGGTTGTTGGATGGGATGATAACTATTCTAAAGATAATTTCAGAGATGGTGTTAAACCTGAAAAAGATGGTGCATGGCTTATTCGTAATAGTTGGGGAGATGGAACCGGTTCATATTATAATCAGAGTTATTTCTGGATGTCATATGAAACGTTTTCTTTATCCGATACGGCTTGGGTGTTTGATTTTTCTGCTAATGATGGATATGATAACAATTATCAGGTTGATGGAGGATTAAATGTAGCCCATCAAAGCGGTTACAGGAAATTGGCCAATGTTTTTACTACTCAGGCAAAACAGGGAGTATCTTCTGAGGACTTAAAAGCAGTTTCCATGTCTATTACATCTAAAACAAATGTTAATTATACAATAGAGATTTATACAGATTTAAAGGATAAGACAAAGCCAACCAGCGGAACAAAGCAGGAGACTGCTACCACTACAGGGCAGACAACCTATGCTGGAGTATATACCATTCCACTTAAAGCAGCGGTTAATCTGAAGCCTGGGACAAGCTATTCGGTTGTAGTGACTACTGATACACCTGCCATTGACATTGAGGCAGCGATGACCGGTGATGTAAATTATAATAATGAAATGGTGTGGGAGAATCATGTGTCAAGTGATAATACGGCAAGCTATTATTTCTATGGTACAGGGTTGGCATATTCCCGCAATTGGAATTATCAGAATGTGTATGGTAATTTCTGTATTAAAGCATTTACCGCCAATAATGTAGAAAAAGATTCTGATAAGCTTGTTGGCAGGAGCCTTACTTTAAAAGATAATATTGACATGAACTACTATATGGAGCTTCCTGAAAGTATCAAATCAAACAGCAACGCATATATGGAGTTTACGGTGAATAATAGCCAGCCATATAAGGTCAGCGTAAACGATGCAATCCCTGTTGAGAAAAACGGAAAGGTTATATATAAGTTTGCATGTCCACTAAATGCTGCACAGATGTCAGATACTGTTAAAGCCAAAATGGTGGTGGATGGTAATAGTGGAAATGAATACACTTACAGTGTAAAAGAATATGCCACCGAGCTCCTGTCAAAATCAAACGAGTATCCGGAAGAAACCATTAAGCTGGTGAAGGCACTCTTAAACTATGGAACCGCAGCGCAGAACTTCTTTAAATATAACACTGATAAGCCGGCAAATGCTGGTTTGAGCGATACAGATAAAGCTGTAGCAGCGGCTGATTTTGAGGAATATAAGGCTGTTATTAAAACAGATAGTGCAAATAGTCAGAGTAATGGACTGACATATTACGGAAGCTCTCTGATATGTAAGTCTGAGATGACAGTAAGACATTATTTTATGGTGAACGAAGGCTGTGATATAAACAATTACAAGTTCAGCTATGTTAATGCAGATGGCAATGAAGTCAGTCTGACACCTAAAAAGGCTTCAGATGGGGTGTATTGTGTAGATATAAACGGAATAATGGCACGCAACCTGAATAGTATTTTTGCATGCAAAGTCACCGAAAAGAATAAGGCCTGTATTTTCGAGCTGGACTATGGTCCGTTCAGCTATTCACAGAAGGTCATTAATAGCGGAAATTCATCTGAGGAATTAAAAAATCTGGTGAATGCGCTATATTGGTATTGGTATTATGGATATAGAAATTAAAAAGACTGCATAATTAAAACTACCGCAGAATTTAACGCTTTAACTAAGCTAAATTCCTGCGGTGGTTTCTTTTGTGCTTATCTGTTTACAATGCTAATCACGGAAGACAAGACCGCCTTTCTGACATATGGGACAAAGTAATTCACTGCTATCTGATAAAAATATGCTGTCATTTTCTCTTAATAATGACAGTATGATGGTCTATGGCTGGACACTCAAGATTATAAATAATTGTATTTTACAGGGGAATCCGTTATATTAGATATAAGTGTAACGGATTATTTTAGTTCTGCAGAAAGAGATGCAGGGTGGTAGGTGAAAAATTATATATTCATTTGAAACGAATTTTTATGCAATTTTACCACTTTAACGCATTAAAATTTAATATTTTTTTTATAAAATATGCAAAATATGACAAAAAGTACTGGACAAAATGTCCTATATAAGGTAAAATGCATATATGCAATCAAGCAGCACATTTGAAGGTTGTGCAGAAAGTATTGGGCATATTTTACGAATTGGGGGGATTTTTCATGAGAATATATCATGCTAAGGATTATGCAGATATGAGCAGAAAGGCTGCAAATATCGTATCGGCACAGGTGATTATGAAGCCTAATTGTGTATTGGGACTGGCTACAGGCTCTACACCTATCGGCTTGTATAAGCAGCTCGTTGAGTGGTTCAAGAAGGGGGATTTGGACTTCTCAGAGGTTATGACGGTGAATCTTGATGAGTACAAGGGATTAAGCCGTGAGAATGACCAGAGCTACTATTATTTTATGCATCAGAATTTGTTTGATCATGTGAATATTCCGGTTGAGAATACTCACCTGCCAAACGGCATGGAGCCGGATTCACAGAAGGAGTGCAAGCGCTATACAGAGCTGATTCAGTCTCTTGGCGGTGTTGATTTACAGCTTCTTGGTATCGGACACAATGGTCATATCGGTTTTAATGAGCCGGGCGAGTCTTTTGACAAGCAGGTACACTGTGTGAATCTTACAGAGTCTACTATTGAGGCTAATAAGCGCTTTTTTGCATCGGCTGATGATGTTCCGAAGCAGGCTTATACAATGGGCATCAAGACCATCATGCAGGCTAAGAAGATTCTTATTGTTGCAAGTGGTGAGGATAAGGCAGAGATTGTTCACAAGGCTTTCTTTGGACCGATTACACCACAGGTGCCGGCTTCTGTATTGCAGCTGCACAATGATGTTACGCTTGTAGCGGATGAGGCTGCATTGAGTTGTTTGTAGATGTTTTTTAGTTGAGAAGGTGCATGTATATGATAATAAAAAATGCAAGGGTATTTACAGAGGATGGCAGCTTTATGCAAGGTGATGTTGTCGTTAAGGATGGCCGTTTTGACAGTGTTTTGGAGAGAACAGCTGACACGGATGCGGCTGCTGACAGCACACAGCAGGAGAGTATAGATGCATCAGGTCTTATCATGATACCGGGTCTTGTGGATATTCATTTTCATGGATGCAAGGGAGCTGATATGTGTGACGGCACCAAAGAGGCACTTGATGTGATTACAGCATACGAGGCTTCTATCGGAGTGACGAGCGTGTGTCCGGCTACTATGACCATTCAAAAGGATGAGCTTTTGAGTGTCATGAAAAATGCCGGTGATTATAATTATCATGGTGGTGCACATCTTGTAGGTATCAATATGGAGGGACCTTTTATCAGTCCTTCTAAAAAGGGCGCACAGGCGGCAGAGAATATCATGCGATGTGATTATGATTATTTCTGTGAGCTTCAGGATGCGGCCCATGGCTTGATAAAGCTTGTAGATATTGCTCCGGAGGAGCCGGGGGCGATTGATTTTATAGACAGGGTAAGAGGAAGTGTTGTGGTTTCAATAGCACACACAGCGGCTGATTATGACACAGCGGTAGAGGCTATTGAGCATGGTGCAAGCCATGCCACACATTTGTATAATGCGATGCCACCGCTTCATCACAGGAATCCGGGAGTTATCGGGGCTGTGAGAGATTCAGAAAAGTGTCATGCAGAGCTCATTTGTGACGGTGTGCATATTCATCCGTCGGTTATCAGGGCAACATTTGCCATGTTTGGTTCGAAGCGCATGATTTTAATAAGTGACAGCATGAGAGCCACAGGGCTTGAGGATGGCGAGTATACACTCGGTGGACAGGCAGTGACGGTCAGAGGTTCGCTTGCCACACTCCATGATGGGACAATTGCAGGCTCGGCAACAAATCTGATGGATTGTATGCGTTTCACAGTAAGGCAGGCAGGTATTCCGCTTGAGGAGGCAATTATGTGTGCTACAGCCAATCCGGCTAAGGAGATTGGCATCTATGATGAAGCAGGCAGCATTTCTGCAGGAAAGAGAGCAGATTTTGTGCTTCTCAATGATGATTTGGATATTGTGAGTGTGTATATCGACGGAAAGGAGATATCATGTTAGGTTTTTTCAAGAATAAGTCAAAGGGAAAGGTGATCTGTTCTCCGTGCAACGGCAGAGTGGTTCCTATTACAGAGGTTCCGGATCCTACTTTTTCTGAGAAGATATTGGGAGACGGTGTGGCCGTGATTCCTTCTGAGGGCAGGTTTTACGCTCCGGCGGATGGTGAGGTGACAGCTGTATTTGATACGCTTCATGCTTTTACCATGACGACCACTCAGGGAGTCGAGTTGCTTTTGCACATTGGTCTGGATACAGTGATACTAAAGGGTGCTCCTTTTAAATCACATATTTCCGTTGGTGATCAGGTGAAGAAGGGTGACCTTTTGATGGAGGCTGACCTGGAGCAGATTAAGGCAGCAGATCTTAATGACATTACTCCGGTTTTAATTGGCAACACTGCTGATTATAGTGAGATAAAGATACTCAAAGAGGGGAATGTATCCGCCGGTGATGAGATTTTAAGTCTCGCGTAGATTTGAATATAATTATATAATAATAACGAACTTTATTGGAGTATCTCCAGTTTAGTATACATAATGTAAAGGAGGGGAAATTTATGAAATTTCTTCAAAAACTGGGTAAAGCTTTAATGCTTCCCGTAGCAGTACTTCCTATCTGTGGTATCCTCATGGGTATTGGATATTATTTATGTCCTGCAACCATGCAGGGTGGTGACATCGAGGGTGTACGTAATTTAATAGGTCTGTTTTTAGTTAAAGCAGGGGGCGCTTTGATTGACAACATGGCCATCCTTTTTGTAATCGGCGTTGGTGTCGGTATGTCGGAAAAGAACGACGGTACCGGCGGTATTGCAGCTTTAGCTTCATGGCTGATGATGACAACACTCCTGTCTACAGACTTTGTTACAAAAATCATGCCATCTATCGCTGACAGCGCTACAAAGACACTTGCATTCGACAAGATTGCAAACCCATTTATCGGTATCTTAGCCGGTGTTATTGGTTCTTTGTGTTACAACAGATTTAAGGATACAAAGCTTCCTGACTGGCTGTCATTCTTCAGCGGCAAGCGTTGCGTAGCAATTATCGCAGGTGTTGTTTCAATCCTTGTATCTGTAGTATTACTGTTTGTATGGCCATTACTTTTCGGTGCTCTTGTAGCTATCGGTAAAGCAATCGTTGGTTTTGACGTAGTCGGCGCAGGTATCTATGCATTCCTGAACCGTCTGTTAATCCCTACAGGATTACACCACGCATTAAACAACGTATTCTGGTTCGATACTATCGGACTTGGAGACCTCTCTCATTTCTGGAATGGCGAGACATCAAAGGATGTTTCATGGAGCCTCGGAATGTACATGTCAGGTTTCTTCCCATGTATGATGTTTGGTATTCCTGGTGCTGCACTTGCCATGGTTAAGTGTGCAAAGCCTGCTAAGAAAAAGGCTGCCATCGGTATCCTTGCTTCTGCAGCTATCTGTGCATTCATCTGTGGTGTTACAGAGCCTTTCGAGTTTGCATTTATGTTCCTTGCTCCTGTTCTCTATGTGATTTATGCTTTACTTTATGGTATTTTCACAATGATTACAGTAGCTCTTGGATTTAGAGCAGGCTTCTCATTCTCAGCCGGCGCGATGGATTTATTATTCTCATCTTCACTTCCGGCTGCAGCAAAGACATGGCTCATCATTCCTCTTGGAATCGCAGCTTTTATCGTATTCTACATTGTATTCTATTTCGCTATCAAGAAATGGGATCTTAAGACCCCTGGTAGAGAGGACGATGATGTCGAGGCAGAGAAGAAGGCAGTGCTTACTAACAATGACTACACAGCAGTTGCAAAGACTATTCTTGAGGGCTGCGGTGGCAAAGACAATATTGCAAGCATTGACAACTGCATCACAAGACTTAGACTTGAGGTTAAGGATATTACTCAGGTTGATGACAAGAAGATTAAATCTGCAGGTGTTGCAGGCGTTATGAAGCCTGGCAAGAATTCTGTTCAGGTTATTATCGGAACCAAGGTTCAGTTTGTTGCGGATGAGTTTTCTAAGCTTTGCGAGTAGATTTGTTCTGCAATATAGCAGTGTCGATTCACATTAGGTGATTCATATAATTTCATAATACATGATTAAAAGCCACACCGGGTGTTATGCCTGGGGTGGCTTTTTTGAGTTCGGGACGTAAGCTCCGCCCAGCGGGGTGGGAATCCGCCTAGAAGAGAGTTACTGGTCACACTGTTAGGGGGAACAGTAACAATGAGATGGATAGATGGAGAGAAAGAGAGTATTTGCTGTTGACATTTGATGGAAATTACCATTAAAATTATTGTTGAGAAGGCTACAGTAAAAGGAGTATGGTGTCAATGAAAAAGAAACCTAAAAGTATTAATGCGCTGATGGCATATATGCGAGATGAAAAAGGATTGAGTATTTCTGGAAGTAGTGATAAGAAAAAACTTAGATATATGGGTTATTTCCATGGATATAAAGGATATCGTTTTCATAATAATCCAGCGAATACATATGCATTCAATTCCTTTGATGAGGTGCAGGCAATCTATGACTTTGATATGGCGATTAAGACAATGTTTTATCCGGAGATAATGTTTTTGGAAACTGCATTTAAAAACTATGTTTTGGAAGTTATTTTGGAAGATGCTGAAAGTAAAAGATTTGCGAATATATATGCGAAATTGTTAACGGATTACAAAGCCTATCCGATAGGTAGTAATGATTATAAAAAAGCAATCAATAAAAGAATGAATCTTAGAAATAAAGTATATAGTCTTATTTCCCGAGATTATGGTAAGAGGTTTATAGTGAATCATTATTATGACAAGGATCAGCCGCTTCCTATATGGGCAATTTTTGAATTAATTAGTCTTGGTGAATTTGGTACATTTGTAGGTTGTCTTGACCAAAATACCAGGAAAAAAATTTCTAAGAGCGTAGGCATAAAGGTTGCTTATGACCGAGATGGTAAATTGTTACCATTGATCGTATATGCCTTAAAGGATTTAAGAAATGCTGTAGCACACAATAATACGATTTTTGATGCTAGATTTAAAACGGGTAAGGTAAGCTTGAGAATTGCTAAGTGTATAAGTGCAGAGACAGGAATTAATAATATTACATTTGAGTCTATTGTTGATTATGTGATTCTTATAAGCTTTATGATGAAACTATTAGAGTGTCAAAAGAAGAAAATTATGGCATTTATTCGTTTGTTTGAAAAGGACTGTGAAGAACTTAGGGGAAAAGTTTCTACGTCCATTTTCAACACAGTTGTGTATACAGATACCAGAACGAAGTTGAATTTATTGAAAAAGTATTTGTAGAGAATTCAAAAATATTTGTGGAAAATTCAAAAGTGCTATTGCATAAAAGTTTTCATTATGGCATAATATATTACAGAATTGCGGCGGACGTCTGCGGACTATGCCTAAGGGAGTTGGATGCGTCCGGCTTCCTTTTTATTTTATAGAAAATATACATATAGGTTTTGATTGTGTGTATATTTACTAAAAAAGAAGTTCAAGAGTTGTTAGTATCATCGAGCAATCTTAAATGATAGTTTAATAAGCTGGTATTTATAAGGATTCGAGCATTTGCTCGAATCCTTTTTTTAGTTTACGCGACATAGGTGCGTACTACCGGGGAAACTCACTAACATACCAAAATAGTGGGAAATATATAGCTTTACAGCAAGGGTTGAAAAACAAACAAACGTTTGCTATAATAAATGAAGCGAGGAAATAAAAGTATATTAGGTTTAGTAATTTAAGTATTCATTTAATTTATTGTAATTAGGGAAAATCCAATATCAATCGATTGATAGAAAGAGTGATTTTATATGAACATATGGCTAAAGTTAAGGAAAACAGCTGCAATTACATTATGTGAATTACTTGCAATTGCTACAATTTTTACAGGCTGTGCCTCCACTGATTCATCAGGCACTGAAGGTGCCGGGCATGCCGCAGGAGCTGAAGTGGCAGGTGAGGATTCTTCCGGTGCTTTAGGCAGCAAGGATAATGCGGATGGGCCACAGGAGGATCTTGTAAACAACAATTCTTATGTTTCACTTGATGCGATTCCTGCATATGATGGCAAGGCATACGTGGCTGTCAACAATAATGAGCCTTTTTTTACGGACAGCGATATGATTACCACTGCTTTTGAAAATTACAGTGATTTGGATTCACTTGGCAGATGCGGTGTGGCTTATGCCAATATCTGCAAGGATATCATGCCGACTGAGGAGCGTGGCAAGATAGGCATGATAAAGCCATCAGGCTGGCATACGGTGAAGTATGATGTGATAAAGGACAGGTATTTATATAATCGCTGTCATCTTATTGGCTATCAGCTTGCCGGCGAGAATGCCAATCCGAAGAATCTTATTACCGGTACGAGATACCTGAATGTGGAGGGCATGCTGCCGTTTGAGAATCTGGTAGCGGATTATGTAAACAATACAGGAAATCATGTGCTTTACAGGGTGACTCCTATGTTCTCGGGCAGCAATCTAGTTGCAAACGGCGTTCTCATAGAGGCAAAGTCGGTTGAGGATAACGGTGGCGGCATACTTTTTAATGTCTATTGCTATAATGTGCAGCCCGGAGTCGGAATAAACTATGAGAATGGTGACAGCTGGCTGGATGGCACCACTCCGCAGCAGAGCGCTCAGACGGATACACCGCAGAATGAAGGCTCGCAGAGCAGCGCTGGAAGCGGGGCAGGAGAATCCGGCTCTTCAGGCAGTACAACAGGAAGTGCATTATCAGGCTCAGATAGCTCAGCAGCAGAAAATAGCGCTGCAGATTCCTCAAACAGCGAGACTATGGTTCATATCACAGCAACCGGCAAGAAATATCACCGTGCGGGCTGTCGGACTTTGAAAAAGAGTGACACAGAGGTAACACTTGATGAAGCAAAATCCATGGGCTTGTCACCGTGCGGAATTTGCAATCCGCCACAGTAGATGTGCATTAGCATTTGCAAGCCACGGCACCGCCAGGGCGCACGCATATGCATTTGATTGAGCGAATAGCGAAGCCGCTTAGATACTGTAGGATTATGTATATGAAGCACAGAAATGACTTGCCATGGAGGGCAAGTCAAGGAGAACCGCGCCATGGAAGGCGCGTTTCGACGGTTTCGTCAAGCATAGAAGAATAAAAAGCATAATCCGTACAGTATCTTAGCGGCAAAGCGTAGCGAAAGCAAAGCATATGCGTGTGCCCTAACGGTGCCGTGGCTTGCAGCCCGTCCTGTAGTACATCCTATAGCACATACAGCAAAATCCCCTGTAACCCTTGACGATTGCAAAACCGAAAAGTATAATAGAATAGCTAATGAATTCAATATTTTAATATAGATGGAGGAAACCAAATGGCACTGAGCAAAAAGCCGGTCAACGGCATGAAGGATATACTACCTGCAGAGATGGAAATCCGTGATTATGTGACAAGCGTGATCAAGGATACATATAGAAGCTTCGGATTTACACCGATAGAGACACCATGCATGGAGAATATAGCGAATCTCACAAGCAAGCAGGGCGGAGAAAATGAGAAGCTGATCTTCAAGGTAATGAAGAGAGGCGAGAAGCTGAATCTGGAGACAGCAAAGGAAGAATCGGATGTAGTAGACTTTGGAATGCGCTACGACCTTACAGTGCCACTTTCAAGATATTATTCAAACAATGCCAACAACCTGCCATCGCCGTTTAAGGCACTTCAGATGGGCAGTGTGTGGAGAGCAGACAGACCTCAGAGAGGCCGCTACAGACAGTTTACACAGTGTGATATAGATATACTCGGAGAGCCAAGCAATCTGGCAGAGATAGAGCTGATTACAGCAACCACTACCACAATCGGCAGACTCGGCTTCGAGAACTTTGAGATAAGAATCAACGAGAGAAGAATCCTAAAGGCTATGGCTGCTTACAGTGGTTTCGCTGAGGAGGACTACGACAGCGTATTTATCACACTCGATAAGATGGACAAGATAGGAGTGGAAGGCGTTGCAAGTGAGCTTGCACAGGATGGCTATCCACAGGAAAATATTGACAAATATCTTGATTTGTTTAAGCTTTTGGAGCAGACAAGGGATGTCACTGAGGGTGTAAATATACTTTCAGAAAAGCTTGGTGAATATTTAGACGAAGAAGTGGTTACAAATATGACAGAGATAGCTACGGCCGTTAATGCCACAAAGGGAGCAAAGTTTGAGCTCGTATTTGACCCTACACTTGTTCGTGGAATGAGCTACTACACAGGAACTATTTTTGAGATATCAATGCCTGAACTTGGCGCAGCCTGTGGCGGTGGCGGACGATATGACAAGATGATTGGAAAGTTCACCGGAAATGATGTACCGGCCTGTGGTTTTTCAATCGGTTTTGAGAGAATTATCCTGCTTCTCATGGAGAGTGGCTTCAAGATTCCAGAGAGTCCAAAGAAGGTGGCTTATCTGGTTGAGAAGAAATATCCGGCAGACAAGCTTGTTGATGTCATGAACCAGGCAAAAGACGCAAGAGCAAACGGACAGCAGGTGCTTGTTGTGCGCATGAACAAGAACAAGAAATTCCAGAAGGAGCAGCTTATGAAAGAGGGCTACGAGGAGTTTGTTGAGTTCTTTAACAGATAGGAATCTGATAAGCAGCAGTTTAGCTGTGTAGCAGCGGTACCAAACAGTTATTAGAATAAATATATAGTAGAAATATAAGGAGTATAAAATGGCAGAATCAATGCAGGGCTTACATAGAAGCCATAGATGTACAGAGGTATCAAATGCCAATATCGGTGAGAAGGTCACCGTGATGGGCTGGGTACAGAAGAGAAGAAATTTAGGAAGTCTCATTTTCGTAGATTTAAGAGACAGAAGCGGAATACTTCAGATAGTATTCGGTGAGGAAAATGTAGGTGCAGAGGGCTTTGAAAAGGCAGGCACCTTAAGAAGTGAGTTCGTCATCGCAGTTGAGGGAACTGTCCAGAAGAGAACAGCTGCTGTCAATGAGAACTTAAAGACAGGTGATATCGAGGTTATCGCTACATCAATCAGAGTGCTTTCAGAGGCACAGACACCTCCATTCCAGATTGAGGAGAATTCAAAGACCAGCGAGGACATCAGACTTAAATACCGTTATCTGGATCTTCGCCGTCCTGATATCCAGAGAAATCTCATGCTCAGAAGCAATGTGCTTCGCGTGATGCGTGACTTTATGGCAAACGAGGGCTTTTTGGAGATAGAGACACCAATCCTTTGCAAGTCTACACCGGAGGGCGCTAGAGACTATCTCGTGCCAAGCCGTATACACCACGGACATTTTTATGCGCTTCCACAGTCACCACAGCTCTTTAAGCAGCTTCTAATGGCTTCAGGCTATGACAGATATTTCCAGATTGCACGATGCTTCCGTGATGAGGATCTGCGTGCAGACAGACAGCCTGAGTTTACACAGGCCGATATGGAGCTTTCATTCGTAGATATCGATGATGTAATCGAGGTAAATGAGAGACTGTTAAAGCACCTTTTCAAAGAGGTCATAAATGTGGATGTTGAGATTCCGTTTAAGCGTATGCCTTGGCAGGAGGCTATGGACAGATTTGGTTCTGACAAGCCTGATACACGCTTTGGTATGGAGCTTTGCGATGTTTCGGAAGTGGTAAAGGACTGTGGCTTTGGAGTATTCACAGGAGCTCTTGAAAACGGTGGCTCTGTCCGCGGTATCAATGTAGAGGGACAGGCAAAGATGCCTCGTAAGAAGATTGACAAGCTTGTAGAGCACGCAAAGGGCTGTGGAGCAAAGGGACTTGCTTATCTGTGCATCAATGAGGATGGTACATACAAGTCATCATTTGCCAAGTTTATGACAGAAGCTGAGCTTGATGCACTTGTTGCAAAGATGAACGGAAAGCCGGGAGATTTACTCCTTTTCGCAGCAGACAAGAATAAAATCGTATGGAATGTACTTGGAGCGCTTCGTCTCATGCTCGGAGCTGAGCTTGGCCTGATTGATGAGAACAAGTACAATTTCCTCTGGGTAACAGAGTTCCCACTTCTTGAGTGGTCTGATGAGGAAAACAGATTTATGGCAATGCATCATCCATTCACTATGCCTATGGAGGAGGATTGGGACAAGATAGACTCAGATCCGGGCGCAGTTCGTGCAAAGGCATATGATATCGTACTCAATGGTACAGAGCTTGGTGGAGGCTCAGTGCGTATCCATCAGGATGACATTCAGGAGAAGATGTTTGAGGTGCTTGGTTTCACAAAGGAGCGTGCACATGAGCAGTTTGGATTCCTGCTTGATGCATTCTCATATGGTGTACCGCCACACGCAGGACTTGCCTTCGGTGTTGACCGTATCTGCATGCATATGCTGCATACAGACAATATCAAGGAGGTTATTGCATTCCCTAAGGTAAAGGACGCTTCGGACCTCATGTCAGAGGCACCCGGAACTGTAGATCCAAAGCAGCTTGAGGAGCTTGGAATAGCTGTAGCTGCAGAGGAAGATGAGGAATAACACTATAATATGAATTTGAAAAAAAATATTTTCAATGCGATTACCATAATACTGCTCGCCGCACTTATTGCGGGGGCAGTATTGCTTAATAACAGGATAAAAAAGCTCGAGACACAGATGTCATACACCTCAGACAACACATCGGTGATACTTTCCGATGTGCAGACCATGCAGGATGATATCAAGTCCACCCTTGAGGAGGAGGCCAGCCTCATAACAGACTGGGATATTTCCTTAAAAAGTGCAGACTTTACCGATATGACATACACAGTCTCTGTCTCGGTGGTGCCAAAGGAGTACACAGAGGATACAAAAACCAGTGTATTTTTCGGTACAAACGAGATACCGCTCGAGCTAAACGGCATCAAGTATACGGGCGAGGCCACACTTCCGCTGTCTGAGGACTATGCAGGCAATGTGACATTTCTGTTTGTTGACGGAAATAAGAGAAGCACAGAGGTGCTCGATGAGTTTGAAGGTGTGACATCAGTGTTCAAAAATGTAGCATCCGGCATACTTGCCGATAAACCAACCTTTGACAATGGCAGCATAAAGCTTGGCACAGATGTAGATGTAGCGGTCATGGGAAATGATTACTTTGACTTTAACAGTGTGCAGCTCGTAGTTGCAAGCTCAGATACAGAGCTAAAGACATACGATATCCGACAGCTGTTGGCAGAAAACGGCACGGATAGTGCAGACTCTGCAGACACAGACTCCATCACATCCGCCTTAAGCCGGAAGGATGATGCCAAAAAAGATGGTTCAAAGAATAACACCGAAAATGATACCTCTGATGCCTCAAAAGAGGACGACGGTAAGCTCCATAGCCTCGAAGGCACAGTCAAAATCGAAGACTTAATCCCTGTCACAGCCGCAAGCAATATCAAAATATATGTCAAAGCAGTATCGGCACAGGGCTACACCTTCACATATGACCTGTTCGATGGTACCGTAAATCAGGACATCACAGACTTTGAAACCACAGCCGACATATCCGGCGGCGACTACACAGTAACCGACCCGGCCGGCAGCAAATATGAGCCATAAAAATGTGATATAAGTGTAATTATTTAAAATCAGTTTTTCTTGTGTTTTCAAGGCGGCTCAGAATGTTTATTTATAAACAATATATAACTACTAAATAAAGCTCATTTCACATCAGTGAAATGAGCTTCAAATTTAAGAAGAAAAAAGTGCCGGACAAAATTTCACGCCAGTGAAATAAGTCCGGCACTGCCAGAATGCAAGGTAGCAAAGCGCCTCGCTCGTAAACCTAAATTAGCCGGAGAGTACACGGTGTGTTCCGAAGAAAAATGTGAACTGCCGCGGAGTTCCATAAAGTAAAAAAGAAAGAAAATGTAAATAAAACCGTAATCTGCCCGGACAAATAACCGCGGCTGACTTCACATTTTTCTGAGGAATATACTGTGTGCTATGCCGGCAACCTCACAGCCTAAAAAGCGAGGCGCCCACCTGCGCCTCACCCTTCTTTTTTGCTGAGCGGCAGCGTAAATATAAACTCAGTTCCCACACCCTCAGTGCTTATCACATTTATATTCTCACCATGCGCCTGCACGATTTCTTTAACTATAGACAGGCCAAGTCCCGTACCGCGCTTATCCTTTCCGCGGGATAAATCACTCTTGTAGAAGCGCTCCCAGATCTTTGAAAGGCTGTCCTTTGGTATACCGATACCGTGATCCTTTATTGATATAAACACCTTTTCATTTCTGATACTTGTCTCAATCTTGATACTCGAATCATTATTTGAAAATTTCACAGCGTTGTCAATCAGGTTGTAAAGAATCTGCTGGATTTTGACCATATCACCGCGCACGAAAAGCTCTTTTCCGGTGAGCAGCAGGTCAAAGCTTAAGCCCTTTTCACTGCATTTACCTTCGAAGGTGAGAATTGTCGTGCGGATCATTGTATTGATGTCAAAATCAGCAATATCCAGGTGTATGCCGTGATGACCGAACTGGTTCAGATCAATAAGACTCTTGGTGAGCTTATTGAGCCTCTCGGTCTCAAAAAGGATGATGTTTAAGTATTTATCCTGCATCTCAACAGGAATGGTTCCGTCCAGCATGGCCTCCACGTAGCCCTTTATCGAGGTAAGAGGGGAGCGGAAGTCGTGTGACACGTTGGAAACAAACTTGCGCTGATCCTCCTCAAGCGTATCAAGCTCCGTTGCCATGTAGTTGAGTGTGTTTGCCAGATAGCCGATTTCGTCATTGGAATGTACATCAATCTGGGCAGTGAAATCGCCCTTTGCATACTTCTTTGCGGTCTTTGTGATTCGTGTGATTGGCTGGTAAATGGAGCGGCTCATCATGACAAGCATAATAAATGCCACTGCAAAAATGAGCGCTACAGTGTAAAAGGAGATATTCATAAAACCGTTTACACCTGCCGTGATATGGCTCATTGTCTTGTGAATGACTATGTAGCCGATATTCTGGTACGAGACATTTACCGGGGAAAATACGGACAGCATCTTATGCTTGAAGGAGCCGTAAAAATCTCCAATCATATAGTTGTCGCTGCCAAAATCGGTGACATCAAAGCCATTTATCACTACAGGCTTAGAACTGTCATTTTGGGTATCAATGCCTATTGACGGATCATCTGAGTCCATGAGCAGCTCACCGTCAGGGCTGACCACCCATACCTCGGCATCCATATAGTCGGCTACGATTTTCATGTGATTCTGGAAATCGCTAAGCGACATGGATGAGCCAAAGTATTCGGCGGCGTAATCACCTGCAATGATGGATGCTTCCCTGTAGAGATTGGAAGCCTCCTGCTTTTCGATATAGTCTGTGGTGAGATGCTGTGTAAAGGTGCATATAATGAAAAAAGCGATGACACCGTAAATCAGATAGCTGATTAACAGCTTAGTGTAGATGGTGTGCTTCATTATTATTTTACCTCAAACTTGTATCCGATGCCCCAGACAGTTGCGATGCGCCAGGTTGGCTTGTCCTTGATTTTCTCGCGGAGACGCTTTACATGCACGTCGACAGTGCGGGTGTCGCCGACATATTCATAGCCCCATATGTTGTCCAGAAGCTGCTCCCTTGTAAACACCTGATTTGGAGATGAGGCAAGAAAATATAAAAGCTCAAGCTCCTTTGGCGGCATATCAATCTGCTGTCCGTCATAAGTGACAGAGTAGTTGGACAGATTTACAATAAGCCCCGGGTACTCCACACACTTGATATCTACGGAAGCATAGGCCTCCGGCTTTGCAGGCTGGAAACGTCTGAGCACGGCCTTGACTCTTGCCACAAGCTCCTTTGAGTCAAATGGCTTGAGTATATAGTCGTCGGCGCCAAGCTCCAGGCCTAAAACCTTGTCAAATACCTCACCCTTTGCGGAGAGCATGATAATCGGCACATCGGACTTTGCACGTATCTCACGGCATACCTGATAGCCGTCTATGCCCGGAAGCATGAGGTCCAAAAGAAGCATGTTTGGCTTGTAGTGCTCAAATGCGATAAGCGCCTGCTCACCGTCATTTACGATTTTGGTGTCATAGCATTCCTTAGTCAGATATAGAGATATAAGCTCTGCTATATTGTTGTCGTCGTCTACTATCAGTATTTTCTGTTTAACAGCCATTTCTAATCTCCTTCTTAAAAATTATTTATATTCCGTAAAAGTAAATTGTCGTTATTTAAAGGTTGCGATGGTTACTCCGGCATCGCCCTCACCAAACTCACCGAGATGGTATTCCGCAATAGTTTTTGTCCTCTTCAAAAGTCCATGCACAGCCTTTCGCAGTGCACCAGTGCCTTTTCCGTGGACAATGCGCACTGATGAAAGATGAGCGATATATGCGTCGTCTAAGTATTTATCTAAGAGAGCAAGTGCCTCATCCGTAGTCTTTCCTATCAGGTTGATTTCTGATGAAACTGACAGCGATTTGCTCATCTTTATCTTGCTTCCGCTGCCGCCGTACTTCTTGGCAGGAGATACATCGTCGTTTAAGAGCACGAGGTCATTAATATTAACTAACGAGCGCAGTATACCCATCTGCACATACAAATCACCCTTGGCGTTTGGCAGAGTGTGGACGGTTCCCTTCAGATTGAGGGAGAGCACAAGCACAGAATCACCGATGCGCAGCTTCTTAGGCGCCTTGTGATTTGCCTTGGCAGTGTTTTTCTTGATGTCTGACAGCTTCTTTTCCTTGTCATTCATCTTGTCACGAAGGGCAGAGCGCTCCTTTTCCATCTGGCTCATAGGAGCCTGTCCCTGTCCGTATTTGTTGAAATTGCGGATGGTTTTGTCGGCAAGCTCTTTTGCATCCTGCAGTATCTTGTAGGCTTCCTCATTTGCCTCGCGTAAAATCTTGTCTTTGCTCTTGTCTATGCGCTCGTTTTTCTCTTCGAGCTGTTTCTTGAGCTTTTCAATCTCGGCCTTGTAGCTGTTGATTTCAAGCTGTTCCTTTTCGATAGTCTGTCGCTGTGACTCGAGGCTTGCAATCAGATCCTCAAAATCAAGGTCGTTATCATTAATTCTGCTTTTTGCATCCTCGATGATGTTTTCGTCCAGACCAAGCTTTGATGAGATTGCAAATGCGTTACTCTTTCCAGGAATACCGATTAACAGGCGGTAGGTAGGGCTTAAAGTCTCCACATTGAACTCACAGCAGGCATTTTCCACACCGTCTGTGGAAAGCGCATACACTTTCAGCTCGCTGTAGTGTGTGGTGGCCATGGTGATGGCGCCATACTGGTGCAGTCTGTTTAAAATTGAGATGGCAAGTGCCGCACCCTCTGTCGGGTCGGTTCCCGAGCAGAGCTCATCGAACAGGCAAAGGCTTCTGTCGTCAGCTTTTTCAAGGATTTTTACGATATTGGTCATGTGGGACGAGAAGGTACTGAGACTTTGCTCAATACTCTGCTCATCGCCTATATCCGCAAAGACATCCTCAAAGATGGCGAGCTTTGACCTGTCAGCCGCAGGAATGTGAAGACCTGCCTGACCCATGAGAGTCAAAAGTCCGACAGTCTTTAGTGAAACAGTTTTACCGCCGGTGTTTGGTCCGGTGATGATGAGCTGCTTATATTCCTCGCCGAGCCGCACATCTATAGGAACCACCTTTTTAGCATCCAAAAGCGGATGACGTCCCTTTCTGATATTGATATGCCCCTCGGTGTTGAACTCCGGTGCCACACCGTTATATGATTTAGCCAGATTTGCCTTTGCAAAAATGAAGTCAAGCTCTGAAAGAATCTCATAGTCCTGCTCCAGAGCAGCCGCATTCATGGCAACCTTGTCGCTGAGCGCTGCAAGGATTTTTTCAATCTCCTCCTGCTCCTTTATGAAAAGCTCCTTGAGCTCGTTATTCAAATTGACGACAGCCATCGGCTCGATAAAAAGGGTAGAGCCGGTAGATGACTGGTCGTGCATCATGCCGGGTACATTGCCCTTTGCCTCAGCCTTTACAGGCAGACAATATCTGCCGTCGCGCATGGTCACAACCGCATCCTGCAGATATGTCCTCGTTGTGCTGTTGTTCATGAGCTTGGTGAGTTGCGCATGGATTCTGTCGTTCATGCCGCGTATGCTCTTTCTTATCTTAAAAAGCTCAGGACTCGCATCATCGGCAATCTCTTCCTCAGATAAAATGCATCTCTTAATCTCATCGCAGAGCGCAGAAACCGGTTCAATCCCTGTAAACAGACCGGAGAGTGAATCCTGCTTCTCATTGTCCATGGCGCTTCTGCCATAAGCCTTCACGCGCTTTGCAACCTCCAAAAGACTGCAGATGCGAAGAAGCTCGGTCGTATTCAGTGCACCACCGATATCAAGCCTCTTTAGGGAAGCATGTACATTGTGTATGCCAACGAAGGACACTCCGCTGTCCTTGTACAGGCGGCTTAGTGCATCGGCAGTGGTGGTCTGCAGATGTCTGATTTCGTATAAATCGGTGATAGGCTCAAGCGAAAGACACCGCTTCTTTGTCTCATCACATGCTGCGTAGCTGCTTAGCATGGTGAGGATTTTGTTATATTCCAATGTTTTGTAAACTTTTTTATTCATTTCTATATCCTTATATTACTGTATCAGATATTTATTGAAAATATCTTAAATAGATGGTTGAGGTTTAAACTCATATTAACACATTATAGCCGAAAATTGTTTAAAAAACCACATTAAATTATATCTAAATGTAAAGGGATGCCGGGGCAAGGAGCTATCGAGCCATGGAAGGCGAGTAGCGACGGTTTCGTCATGTATAGAAAAAGTAAATGCATAATCCATACAGAATCTTAGTCACGCAGCGTAGCACTGTTGGGAGCAGTGCAGCAGTCCGGCGGGTACATGCCGCAAGCCCGTACTCAAAGAAAAAATATGGTTGCAACGCAATATAATTCAGAATATAATGTAAGTTAGTAACTAAAGACATCTAATCAGGGTGACAATATGGAGCAATTTATCAGAGAAAAGATAAAGGATAAACCGCTGAATAAAAAAAGACTTGCAAAAAAAGCAGGCACAGCAGCACTCTGCGGAGTGGCATTTGCAGTGGCTGCAAGCATTGTTTTTGCTATATTTCTGCCGGTTATCAACAGACAATCAAAAAAAGCTTCAGATGGAAAAAATAATAATGATGTGCAGACAGCCACACAGCAGTCAGGCATAGATGACAGCAGTGATGCATATAGTGAAAATGGTACACAAAGCACAGAGTCCGGCACTTCTTCGGAGCCGTCTTTGCAGACCTACCAGCCTACACTCGCAGATTATCAGGCAGTGCAGAACCAGCTCTACAGAGTGGGCACTTCGGCCACGAAATTTGTAGTAGGAGTCACGGGTGTGACAGATGCCACTGATATTTTCAATAATTCCTATGAGACCGAGGGTCAGGGAGTGGGAGTGATACTGAGGGACAATGGAAAGCAGCTAATCATTCTGACAGAGAAAAATGTAGTGGATAAGGCGGATAAGCTTAGTGTAACCTTTGTAAACGACATGATGGCTGATGCTGCGTTGGTAAAGTATGACAGCAATACGGGTATAGCAATCATTTCCGTGGATAAGTCACTTCTGGACGATGCCACAATAAGGGCTATAGCGGTTGCGGAGCTTGGTAATTCAAATATTGTTTCAAGAGGAGCATCTGTCATTGCGCTTGAGGCAAACTATGCCATTCTCACAGGTCTTGTAACGTCAACAACCAACGAGCTGTCGGCGCAGGACAACAATTACTCGGTGCTCACCACAGATATCGCAAGCAACAAGTTACAGAGCGGTATACTGATTAATACAGATGGTCAGGTCATAGGGCTTTCGCTGCAGGATTTCAATCCGGCGGAGGAAAACAATACGCTCACGGCTGTCAGCATAAGCGACCTGTCACCTGTCATTGAAAAGCTCGAGAGCGGCGCAGATGTGCCGTACATAGGCATCACCTGTACTACAGTTACAGAAAAAATAGCAAACAGATATAACATCCCAAAGGGTGTTTATATAAAGCAGGTTACCATGGATTCACCGGCATTTGTCTCGGGGCTTCAAAGCGGAGATGTGATAGTTGCGGTAAACAATACAGAGGTGTCGAATGTGTCCGCGTACAACACACAGCTTATGAAGCAAAAGCCTGAGGATACCTGCAATCTGAAAGTAAAGAGAAAAGGAAGCAACGGCTACACGGAGATTACCTGTCAGGTGAAAATCGGAGTGATGAATTAGCCGAAATTAGGAGGATATATGAAGTATATTTCAACTCTCCGCGAGGGAGAGAGAATCAATGAGATTTTTTTATGCAAGAGCAAGCAGACAGCCATGACCAAAAGCGGAAAGCCTTATGACAATGTTATCCTGCAGGATAAGACAGGCACGCTGGATGCCAAGATATGGGATGTGGGCTCAGTAGGCATTGAGGAATTTGATGCAATGGATTACATAGCCATAACCGGTGATATCACAAGCTTTCAGGGCAATTTGCAGTGTTCCATAAAGCGTGCGAGAAAGGTAAACGAGGGAGAATATGACCCTGCGGATTATCTGCCGGTCAGCGATAAGGATGTCGAGGTCATGTATAAGGAACTCATGGGCTTTATCGGTTCTGTAAAGAATCAGTACCTGTCACAGCTCTTACATAGCTTTTTTGACAATAAGGAGTTTGAGCGCCGTTTCAAGTTCCATTCAGCCGCAAAGAGCGTGCACCACGGCTTTGTAGGAGGTCTTTTGGAGCATACACTCGGTGTGACGAAGAACTGTGATTATTTTGCAAAAATGTATCCGGTTTTAAACCGTGACCTGCTTCTTACAGCAGCTATTTTCCATGATATCGGAAAATTAAAGGAGCTTTCTACTTTCCCGGAGAATGACTATACAGACGCTGGTCAGCTCCTCGGACATATCATGATTGGTGCAGAGTGGGTAGGCGATGCGATTAAGAGCATCGACGGCTTCCCGGTAGTGCTCGCAAACGAGCTGAAGCACTGTATACTTGCCCACCACGGCGAGCTTGAGTTTGGCTCTCCGAAAAAGCCGGCACTTGTCGAGGCACTGGCACTTAGCTTTGCAGACAACATAGATGCCAAAATGGAGACCTTCAGGGAGCTGCTTGTAAATGTGCCTGAAAACGATACAAAGTGGCAGGGCTACAACAGATTTATGGAGACAAATTTCCGCAGAACAAGTGTGTAAAAAGCGGACAATATTAAATATAGCTATGGTGTGATTTTTGGTGTGAAAGCTTGTGCCGGATACAAACATTATAAAGAGTAATTATATATAAAATAAAGAAGAGAAAAGCATGAAAAAAAATGACATATTTGAACTTGAAATAACAGATATGGGAACAGATGGCGAGGGTATCGGACATTATGATGGCATGACCTTTTTCGTAAAGGATGCACTGATTGGTGACGTCATAACAGCCCGCGCAACAAAATTAAAGAAAAACTATGGCTACGCAAGAGTGGAAGAGATTAAGACTCCTTCCACTTTTCGCGTTGAGCCGCAATGTGAGCTGCACAAGAGATGTGGCGGCTGCCAGATACAGGCGCTCTCCTATGAAAAGCAGCTTGAATTTAAAAATAATAAGGTGCGCAACAATCTCATGCGTATAGGTGGATTTTCCGAGGCAAAGCTGGACAGTAAAATGCAGCCGCCTGTTGGCGCAGACAATCCATACCGCTACCGCAACAAGGCACAGTTTCCGGTGGGATATGACAGGGATGGCAATATAGTGACAGGCTTTTATGCATCGCGAAGCCACAATATCATCCCGGTTGAGGACTGCAGGCTTGGGGTGCCGCAAAACAAAGAGATACTGGATATCATAAAGGAATGGATGAATGAGTGCGGCATCACGCCGTATGACGAGAACACACACAAAGGGCTCGTGCGCCATGTGCTTATCAGATATGGATTTACATCAAAGCAGATTATGGTGTGCCTTGTGATAAATGGGGACAGTCTTGAAGCAAAACGCCGAGCCGGGAATGCAGCAGATATACTGTGCGAAAGACTCTCAAAAATCGATGGAATGACTTCGATTTCCTACAATATCAACAAGGAAAACACAAATGTCATCCTTGGCAAAAAGACGGTCTGCATATGGGGAAGACCATATATTGAGGACACCATCCATCTGCTTTCTTACCCTGATTTCACACCACAGGGGACTGGCATCACATATCAGATTTCTCCACAGTCGTTCTATCAGGTAAACCCGAAGCAGACAGAAAAGCTTTACAGCACGGCACTTGCATTTGCAGGGCTCACAGGAAATGAAAATGTCTGGGATCTCTACTGTGGTATCGGTACCATATCGCTCTTTTTGTCACAGAAGGCAAAGCAGGTGTATGGAGTGGAAATAGTGCCTCAGGCAATCGAGGATGCCAAAAACAACGCGAAGCTCAATGGCATCACAAATGCACATTTTTTCGTAGGAAAGGCTGAGGAGGTGCTGCCACAGTTTTATGAGAATGCAAAGAAAACTGAGAAAATCACTGATGATACAGCATCCACCGGACGTACAGATATGCTTCGCCCGGATGTGATAGTCGTTGACCCTCCAAGAAAGGGCTGTGATGAGAAGTGTCTGGACACAATGCTTGCGATGTTACCGGAGAGGATTGTATATGTGAGCTGTGATTCGGCAACATTGGCAAGGGATTTGAAGATACTCTGTGAAGAGAAGTATGAACTCATGAAGTGGCAGGCATTTGATCAGTTTTCTCATACGACGCACGTAGAAAGTATTTGCCTCCTCGAGCGGGTGAGCAACTGAAAAATATTGATATGAACTAAGTAAATTTATAGACATTTTCTTATCGTAAAGCTATAATATTAAAATCATATAGAACAGATAGACATTGATTTTAGAAAGTGATACAAATGAAAAAGCTAAAAAAGAGATTCATTGTTCCGGCAGTGGTATTTA
>ENA-OROZ01000619-OROZ01000619.1-human-gut-metagenome-genome-assembly--contig:-NODE-619-length-39018-cov-4.365578_pt1 | contig 39018 bp, 34 predicted proteins | sample MGYA00242138_ERZ509066 | MGnify/ENA primary metagenome ERZ509066 (study PRJEB26280, sample SAMEA2338691) | human gut metagenome | biome: human gut; feature: human-associated habitat; material: faeces... | reverse complement strand
AGTTGGAATAACATCCTCGGTGAGTATATCCCCCACAACGCTATCGGCAGCAGCTTTTACAGAACTGAAAAAGATAAATTTCTTGGCAGAAGATTGAAGAAAGAAATCAAAAATTTTCTGAGTTAAGCCGGTGTTGATATCAAAATAAAATTGGGCAATTGATTGATTTTTCGTGTCATGAGCTTTACCTGCTAAATGAATGATAGCATCAAACTTCGGAAGATTCTGAGAAGCAAAAGATTCCGGTTTTATATCCTCCCATGAGAAAGTATTTATTACTCCTTCTTTTTCCGGAGCCACAATGTCCAAGCCATAAAGAATATGACGGTTCTTTATAGCTGTAACAAGATTAAAACCCACGAAACCGTGGATACCGGTAATCAGTATATTCATCCTCTAAACTGTTATTTTCCTATACAATGATATATAAAACCTGCCTCCTGAAGTTCTTTCTTATCATAAATATTCCGTCCGTCAAAGACTATCGGTTCTTTCATCGTCCTTTTCACCACACCCCAGTTAGGCACACGAAACTCCTTCCATTCCGTCACTAAAAGCAAAGCATCCGCATCAAGTACAGCATCATACATACCCGTGGCATACTCCACCAGATCCCTCACTCGCCGCCGACATTCCGTAACAGCAACCGGATCATAAACCTTCACCATAGCACCGGATTCAAGAATTTTATCAATCAAAACCAGCGCAGGGGCCTCACGCATATCATCCGTTTCCGGTTTAAAAGCTAATCCCCAAAGGGCAATCCTCTTCCCTTTCAGATCTCCCCCGAAGTGTTTCAACAGTTTATCAAAAAGAATACTTTTTTGAATTTCATTTACCTCTTCCACTGCTTTCAATACTTTCATCGGATATCCATTCTTCTCAGCCGTTTTAATTAGAGCCTTCACATCTTTAGGAAAACAAGAACCACCATAACCACATCCCGGATACAAAAACTTACTACCAATACGGTTATCTGCACCCATCCCTTTACGAACCATATTCACATCTGCGCCTACCAATTCACACAAGTTAGCAATATCATTCATAAAGCTGATACGAGTAGCAAGCATCGAATTTGCTGCATATTTAATCATTTCCGCACTGGGAACATCTGTAAAGATCAGACGATAATTATTCATCATAAATGGCTTATAAAGACGCTCCATTATCGCTTTAGCCTTCTCCGATTCCACACCTACAACCACGCGATCCGGCTTCATGAAATCATCCACGGCATCACCTTCTTTCAGAAATTCCGGATTGGAAGCCACGTCAAATTCGATACAGACATTCCGTTTGTCTAGTTCTTCTTGAATGGCAACTCTTACTTTCTGAGCCGTACCTACGGGAACCGTACTTTTAGTTACCACCAAAACATACTTTTTCATATTCTGCCCGATGCCACGGGCTACTTCGAGCACATAACGCAAATCCGCACTCCCATCCTCATCCGGGGGAGTACCAACGGCACTGAATACCACCTCAACATCATCCAAACATGAAGCTAAAGAAGTAGTAAACTTCAAACGCCCGGCATTGAAGTTCCGGTGCACCAGCTCTTCCAAACCTGGTTCATAGATAGGGATGACGCCTTTTTTCAGATTCTCAATTTTAGACTCCATCACATCGACGCAAGTCACATCCACCCCCATCTCAGAAAAACAAGTACCTGTCACCAAACCGACATAGCCGGTTCCTACTATTGCGATTTTCATATTGTGTTATTTTTATTTTTTTTGATCTTACAAGTGGTAAAAAGAGCGATACCAGTTCACCGTTTCTTGCACGCCTTCTCGGATGGGTTTATGCGGTTTGAATCCCAATTCCTGCTGCAAAGCCGTCGTATCCGCATTGGTCTGATAAACATCTCCCGGCTGCATCGGCAGATAGATTTTATCGGCTGGATGTCCTATTACCTCTTCAATAGCCTGAATAAAGTCCATCAGTTTCACAGGAAGAGAATTGCCGATATTATAAATTTTATAAGGAGCTGTAGAAGTACTCGGATCGGGCTTCTCCGGATTCCAAACCTTATCGGGCTGCGGAACAGAATCGACCACCCGCAATACACCCTCTACAATATCGTCGATGTAAGTAAAGTCCCGAAGCATGTCTCCATTATTAAAGACCTTTATCGGACGATTATGTAGTATAGCATCTGTAAACAGGAAAGGAGACATGTCCGGCCTACCCCACGGACCATATACGGTAAAGAAACGAAGTCCGGTGGAAGGTATATTGTATAAATGACTGTATGTGTGAGCCATCAACTCATTCGATTTTTTCGTTGCAGCATACAAGCTCACCGGATGAGCAATACTATCTTGCTCCGAGAATGGAACCTTGCCATTCAATCCGTAAACGCTACTGGAACTGGCATACACCAAATGCCGGATGGCATTATGCCTACAGCCTTCGAGCACATTGAGAAAACCATCAATATTACTTTCCACATAAGCATACGGATTTTCTATCGAATAGCGTACACCAGCTTGTGCAGCCATGTTGATGACAATATCAAACTGTCCATTAGCAAAGAGCATCTCCATCGCCTGTCGGTCTTCCAGATTCATCCGTACGAAACTAAACTTCGGGAAAAGGTTGCTCGAAACAAACTTGTACCAAGTAATTTCGTCCTCACTAATCCCTAAAGTAGCAAGACGACCGAACTTCAGGCTAATGTCATAGTAGGAGTTTATATTGTCCACCCCTATTACTTCATCTCCACGTCGCAAAAGGCGCTTACAGACGTAAGAGCCGATAAAACCGGCAGCACCGGTCACTAATACTTTCATTTAGAATAAATAAAAAACAAATAATTAAAAATCTTGTACTTGGTATATAAAGCAGAATTACCAATTTAGTTAATGAAGGATTTTAGGAGTAGAGAAATATTAAATTTTTGTAATCATTCAGATCGGATATTTCTTCAATATACGTATTATTGATTCATAATCCTTCCTGACACATTCAATTTCTTTTTGTGAAATTGAACGCTTCTCCTGCATTCGTCTTTCAAAACGGCGTGCATCTTTTCCAAATAATATAGGAGTCTCTTTAACAGGTTTAGCCATAATTCTTTGTATCTTATTTACTTCCAGATATTTCTACACCCGACAAATCCTCATATATTTCCAAATGCCTTCTCACTACATTCTCAATAGAAAAATCCCATTCTGCCAAACGTCTGGAATTCTTTCCCATCTCTTGCCTGAGTGCTTTATCTTCAATCAACCTTTTCAGCCGATCGGCCAAGGTGTCACTGTCTTTTACCGGGATCAAGTATCCGTTATACCCATCCACTACCGTTTCTTTGCAGCCGATGGAATTTGTCGTTACAATAGGACGCCCTACAGCCGTTGCCTCTATCAGAGACTTCGGAAGTCCCTCTTTGTAGTAAGAAGGAAAAGCCACTATATGGCAATCTTTCAGCAGATTCAACACATCCGTCCGATAGCCAAGCCATTGGATATATTCCCCATCACATACCGCTTGCAACTCCTCTTCTCTGATGGCTTTGGGGTTATCATCCAACCCACCACAAAGCAGAAACTGCACTTTGCCTTTATACTGTTCTTTCAGTTTCAAAGCAGCATCCGTCAGGACGAATATCCCTTTCTCCACAATCATGCGGGCGGTCAACAATACTTTTATCTTCCCTTCTTCCGGTTCAGGGCTATAGCAAAACTGCTGCAAGTCCACTCCCGAACCTTTAATCATTGCAGCCTGATCCTCCCTGATAATACGGTTATTCAGGAAAAGAGACTTGTCTTCATCATTCTGGAAAATAACAGTAAGACGATCGCGATAATGTGAGAAACGCAGAACTTTAGGAAGTATTTTTGATAGAAGCGACTGATTCTCTTCCGAAAAAAAGATCCCCAATCCACTAACGGCATTCACTACTCCACGGACACTCGCCAACTTTGCAGCCAACGTTCCCCAAAGGATAGTCTTAAGCCCTACATGGTGCACCACATCCGGCTTTTCACGATGATATAGCCAATAGAGGAACCAACAAGTATGCAATTCTTCCATCACATTTTGTCCCGAGCGGCTCATAGGCAAATCAATTACTTTCAAACCAAGGGCTTCTATCTCTTTCTTTTTCCCAGTGTCTTTGGTAACGATAGTAACATTGTAGCCAGCTTTTCGGGCACGAAGTGCAATCTCTTTGCGGTGGGAAAGGAAAAACCAATCGACGTTGACGACAATAAATAGAAGAGGCATTATTTGTTTTTATAAAAAGATGAAATGTCAAATTGGCGACCGAGTTCAAAATCAAAAGAATCAGGGACAAATCCCCAATATCCACTCCCTGAATAAAAAGTAGTCTCTCCAAAAATGATATTTCCGTCAATATTATATAAATCAATCCGAACATGGGGAAAATCTTTCGATAAGATTTCCGCAATCTCTATCATACGATCAAAATTCTTAGGTTTCAAAATTTTCATTTTAGAAATAGGATAACTGTCCGATTTCACATTTAAAGGTGTCCAATCTCTTGTAAAGAAATTCAATTTAGCGCCTTTTTCTCTTTCAGTTAAGACAAAGAGGCTATGAACATGTCCATCAAAACAAAACATTTTATAGTCAACAAGGGAAACATCCCGATTATCTGCATTAGAAATAAGCTTCTCTATAATTATTCTTGGTTTTCCTCCCAAATACCCCCATTCTCTTCCTGGGTTAACTTTCGTATTCAGATTAAGCCAAGAGTTTACAGTTTTTATCGTTTTAAGAATATCCAAATTCTCTTTATTCCTACAAATAATGATATTATTACTTCCCCCACCATCCGTGGATTTTATAACAAAAGAATTGGGTAATTTATCAAACACAATATCTTCTGCTGAATCATAAACTCCATAAATTTCATTAAGATACTCTCCTAATCCCTTTGATTCCACATATCCTCTCACAGTATACTTATCAGAACAAATCTTCAGTAATGGATCTCGATAAAAACACTTGTACATTTGAATCTTTTCTGTAAAGCGTTGTGGATTTTTAAAATTCAACTTATGTCCCATTTTTATCCTATATTGCCATTTTAACATAATAGGATCAGGAATAAAAGAAAATAATCTCAATATCGCAAACCTAAGTTGTTGATTTTTAAATACTTTTTTATAATTCATAGAGTATATGTTTATATCGCAGTATTTTAGAATGTAACATAAATTCTCGTAGCCTCTTCTTTATGCTTCACACAATATTCAATAACTTCATCCGTATAATCCCCAAAAGCAGCACCTGTTGTAAACTGAAATAGCCATGTGGAAAAAGCTGATATATTATATTCTATTAGGCGAGGATTCCCCAAATAATCTATCATAATATCCAATGCAATACAATGAAAATGAGGAATACACTTACCAATTTCAATTGCAAACTGCTTGACTTTAAAAAACTCTGGGATAACAAATATTTCTTTCTGAAAATCAATGCCATTAAACACATGGCTTGTTTCACCATATTGATTGCAAACCCTATCATGAATCATCCCATCAGTTCCAACTCCAACAAAACAACCACCGGCATGTGCATTATCAACCAAAGATCCCGATTTTCCGATGCGCATAATCACATTCGGAATTACAATCTCACTATTTTTTACAGATCTATAAATCTGAACACGAAGAGTATTCACTGATGTTTTACAGAACTGCGACATAAACGGAGACTGTTTAAGTACTTCTTGCACCAAAAAGTTTTTGCCGAAAAAAGTAGTAAGAAAAGGAATAGATAATGTTTCACCACTACCTTTATTTACAAATAGACCATCTATATTCTTATCAAAAAACAAAATATTACGACCAGAGCTAGAATCTATTGACGGTTTCACTATAAGTTTATCAAATGAACAAAACATAGATACAATATCTATTTTATCTTTATCAAGTTCATTATAATTTTCATCATAATATATGCCATTTATATTCCTCAGCAGAGTCCGTGGAGTGACCGAAACTGCAAACTGTTTAAAAAGGAATTTATCAAACATACATTTATCTTCATAAAGACTTCGATATCTTATTGGATTTAAAATAGGTTCTATTACATTATGACAAATATCATCCGGCACTATATTGATATCCTCTCCAATATACTTTGAAAACGTTCTATAATACTTTCTATTGACATGTCCGGAAAGAGCCGACCATTTTCTCACCCATGCTTCTTCATTTTTGCACCTTTGATTACTGATACGAGAAATTTTCATTATTTCAGAAACTTCCCTATTTGCTATAATCTTAGATACTCCTAAAGCTAAAACGTAGTTATAGCATCTGTTTATTGTATATAGTATTTTCTTTACATTCGACATTTCATTCTACGACTTAAGTAAATTTCAAGAACACTTTCTCCGCTTTCCTCTTATTTTTATAACAATATTCAATAATTTCATCCGTATATTTTCCAAACATAGGTGAACCTGCAAATGGGTAAAACCAAGTACTCAATCCTGAAATATTAAACTCTATAAGTCGTGGATACTCTTTCTGATCAATCATTATATCCATCGCCAAACATCTATGATAAGTCACATAAGAGGCTATTTCTATAGCAAATTCTTTGATACGATTATAGGAAGGAATACTCAAGTCGTTACTAACAAAATTAATTCCGTTACGACTAAATGTTTCGCTGTAAAACTCTCCATTTACTAAAATATTAGTCTTCACCTTCAACAGAACTATTCTTAAATGCCTGTTGTTTCATAAAACATCTATAGTTCTTATCATATAAATAATCTGACATAACATTAATCATCTTCGTGTAGAGACGATTAAAAGAGAATGCCCAATATTTTATAGTAAAACGATTCATTACTTTTTATTTTTAAATATTTCTTTAATATGCTTCGATAATAGTTTAGTTCCCACTACAAAATTTCGATGATAATACATGTAAAGAACCGCTCTAACAATTTGTTTCTTCAAGTAAATTACCTCAGTCGGTGTTAGAGATCTATCACTCCAATCTATATACCATAAAGAAGTATCTTCAATTGAAAATCTTTTCTTGCATGCTCTGTTCTCTGCTTCCAGACGATACCAAGCCGTCACACAATCCGATTTTATAATCTGATAATACCGTGCTATCCTCCTCCACATATCAATATCTTCTCCTTTACTAAATCTTTCATCAAACATTCCTGCTTTACCAAAACATGACCGATGTATTACAATGGCATCTGTATGTATGAATGTAGAACGATGATTCAATTTAAAAAAATCATCTATCACATACGTCTTACCTTTTCTACCTAAATCCGCCTCTACGTAGCTAATAGAAGAAGCAAAAAACTTATAGTCGGGATATACTTCTATCAATCCATTCATCAACGATAGATAATTCGCATCCCATCTATCATCTCCATCAAGAAAAGTAATCCATTCATTATTTGCTTCTCGAATCCCCCTATTCCTTGCACCAGAAACTCCACCGTTTTCTTTATCAATAATCCTAATTCTACTATCTGCTATGTCAGCTATCACTTCCCGGCTTTTATCCGTAGAGCCATCATTGACCACAATCAATTCAAAATCATCATAAGTCTGATTTAATACAGACTGTATCGTAGAAGCAATACTCACCTCCTTATTATACAAAGGTATTATTACAGAAAAACGTACTTTATTTTTCATAAACACATAATATTACTTAAAAAAGAGGCTATTTTTTCAACCAAGGAATATGTTTTATCCAATAGACATCAACCATTTTGAAAAGAAATCAAAAGAAGCTTCATAACTATACTTATGGAGAAATAGATCACGGGCTTCCTGATAGAAACCGGCACAATCATGAGAGCTAACTAACTTATTAATTGTTTCTACAAATGAACAACAATCATTACATTCATACATAAGCCCGCATCTTTCATAACCTTCAAAAGCTTCCTTTGTTCCAATAATAGCCTTTCCATACATTAAAGCTTCCGCTGTTTTGGTTTTCATCCCTCCCCCTGAAAAAATAGGAGAGACAACAAAAGTAGCTATTGAATAATAATAAGATAAGTCTTCTACAAAACCGTACAATTCTATTCGGGGATCAGAAAAACGCTCTACTAAATGATCCATGCCTTTTCCTATAATAATCAACCTCCCAGGAATTTTAGGTAGCACTTCATTGGTAAACCATGTTATCCCTTCTATATTAGCAAAAAAGGCAACACCAACAAATAAATAAATAATTTCATCCGACTTCTGCAAGCAGATATCCGATTCAACATATTTATCAGCAAAAGAAGTCGGTAAAATCAAATCTGCATTACGACCATATAGCCTATGTAGTTCTCTCGCATCTCTACTATTCAAGGTTATTAAAAAGTCGGAATAACAAACAGCCTTTTGCTCCGAATACCAGGCAGCCCAATAAAAGGGCAAATGAAATAGACCGGCAACACGCACTAATTCAGAAGCATATTGTTTCTCTATATTATGAAAAAAGCAAATTACTATAATTTCCGGATATTTATTTTTGATATGCTCGGCAATTCTTCCTTGTAAAGATTGACTTATAAAGACTATATGATATTGATTTAGAGACAATTCTTCTAAAACTCGTTTTATAAAACTCCGATCTACGCCAAACAAATATTTTTTTATCTTTCCCTTTTTATTAGATGATGATAATATCTTCAAAAGATTTCCACTATCCAATAATAAATTTATATTTCTTTTATTCACTTGGTCTGCACCGCCCTTTATTTGTATCACCTCTTCTCCAATATACAATATATTCATCATTTAATAGGCTTTAAATGTCAGATAATCTACTACATTAGAAAATAAAATTTTAGAGAGAGAATTATCCATATAGCAAGAACGATAATCCAAATGTGGTGAAATAGTTCGAGAATAAGTCATTTGCAAATTTGTAACCAAAAAGACAATGAAGAAAATTGCTATTATTGATTGATTTCTCTTTTTATCTCTCAAAAATGGAATAAATACAAAAACAACAATAAACTGTATAAAGTTAACAAAACGCACAAACCCATCAAAGTTGGAATAGTTCAGTGTAGCAATTATCAAATACAAAAGTACTATATTAAGAAACTTATTCTCTTCATTGAAAACTTTTCTTTTGAGCAACAAGAGGGCTGTACAAAAAACAAAGAATAAAATTAAAACATAACGAATTGAAAACAGATTTTCACCTTCAAGCGCATAATGTTCTACTCTTTTCAATATTAGTCCTAAATAGCCTACATCTGGCAATAGTTCCATCAAAATCTCCATAAGGTTTAAGGAAGACAGAAAAATCGAAATAAGAAAAAAACAGAAAAGTAACTTAGAATTAATCCACTTATAAAAGAATAGAGGAAAAAGCATCAATATAGAACTATGAATCCCTACTCCTATAAAATACAGAATAAAGATTTTCATCAGATTCTCTTTTGCCAAAAAGCATGCAAACAAATAAAAGAAAAGTGCAAAAGCAGCAGCATTTTTTATAGTTTCAGTTACTTGAGTAAATAATATGAGACCAAATAACGATATAAAACAAACCCAGAAAAGATTCTCTTTCGTACAACGGATACCTTCAATAGAAAAAAGTTTTAGTACTGTAAGAAAAAATAACATGTATATAAAAAAAGTCCAAAACAGAGATATAATCTGAACATTTTTAAAAAAATACACTAAAAGAATATTCACAAACATAAAAGAATAGGTTAGAACATCCTCAAAAATCAAATAAGAATTTAAAGAAAAACTTGAGCCTACCATAAATTGATAAGAATTATAGTATCTCACAATATCCGTATCCATAGCCGCTAATGAAACCTGCGTATAGGCCAATAATGCAAAAGACATAGACATCAGAAAAAACAAAAAATTATATTGCCGGATATGTAATTGTACCTGACTAATGAAAAATAGTACCAGAAAAATAGAAAAAAAAGGAAAAAGAAACCAAACAAAGAATAGATACGCGATATATAAATTAGATTTATTTGTATACATTACTCATCAAATAATGACATATATTCCTCTGATACCTCTTTCCATGACTCCGGCATATATTTCTTTGTATAAGCTATTAAATCTTCCTGAACTATTTTAGAGTTTTCGTCATTCAATAATCTATTAATAGTAGCCACATCATCTTCTTCACTACCCAAATAGTAACAAACTGAATCAAATTCACTTGTTGTACAACTACCTTTAGTTGTCAAAACAATAGCTCCGTTTAAAATGGCAGCAAAAAAACTGCCTCTCCGTTCTGATACTCCATCAGGAAAGGGAAGATATATATATTTTGTATTATTTAGGATTGAAGCAACTTCCCTATTAGATAAATTAAAAATAAAATCTATATCACAATTCAATGCTTGTAATTTCAGTTGCTCTACATAATCTTTCCATTCGTCAGCAACCATACCTATAATTGCAGTTTTCAATAAACAAGATTGCGCCCGAAGTTTTTTTACCACACTTATAAATTTCTCTATGTTTTTCCCACTAGATATCAAGCCGAAAAAAGCAATATCATACTTTCTATCGACAGTTTTCTTTATGATGGAAACTTTATCTATATTTGAAAACAATTTAATCACATTATAGTGAAATTTTCTAAATGGAAACTTCTTTAAGGCATGTTGTCTCTCAAAATCGGTAGTAAAAATCACACGATCGGCAAACAACAAAAAAAGATTGGCAGCTAACCGATACCTAATATTCATTCTTGAATTCTCATGCAAAGTAACTGTAAATATTTTACTTGTAAACAACGCATAATATATACAAACCAAATGCGGAACAATACTTGCATAAGATGATTTTGTTGGATATTGTAAGTTTAGGTTCTTGATCTTAAATGAGTTTATTTCCCTTATAAGAGCTGGCAATTCTTTCAATATCCACTTTTTCCATACTAAACATTCCCATTTATCAGAATCAGAATTTACTAATTGATAAGAATAGTCTCCAATACCACATTTATCTGGAGGGAAGGCCCCAACCAATAACAAACACTTCTTATTCATACTTTTCGAAATAGTTTATACCAAATAAACAAGATAGCTCTGCACTATATAAAATATTACCAATGAATTAATACTGAACGTCCAAATTGGATGCTAACCATTCACTCTATCTCAAATTCAGTTTATTAAATAGATTCAACCATTTATTGATTAACTCTAATGGTTCGTATTGATGACTTTTTTCTATGGCAGAAGTTGCCATAGAAAAAAGTCGATCAGAATCATTCATTAACACTTCCACTTCCGATGCAAATACTTCCACATTACCATTGGGAACAATCAACCCATTTACTTTATCATCTACTATATCATGAACAGCTTCAAAACTATCCATAACTATAGGAACACATCCATTTTGAGCTGCTTCCAACAAGACTAATGGAAAACCTTCAAAAGCACTGGTCATAAAAGAAATCTTTGCCCGCTTATAATATGGTTCAGGATTTGCATATCCTGTCATAATGACACGCTGTAATCCAAGTTCCGATATCATTTTTTTTACTATGGCCAAATCACTTCCATCTCCTACAATTTCAAAATTCCACGAAGAAAAGGCCGGATTCGTCTCTATTTTTTGCCATATTTTAAGTGCCAATGAAAAGCGTTTATGAAATTCACTGATACGCCCTACCATAACTACTACATTTTCTTTCTTATCGTATTGACTCATATCAAAAAATGAGGAATAAGACAAAGGATTTCCAATAGCCTGTATTTTAGAACTTGAACCGAGCTGGCGTTGAAAGCTTGAGGATAAAACAACATAGGCATCACATATCCGTATATTCTTTTTATGATGTAGACATTCTCTAACCAACACATAAAGATAGTATAAAGGGAAAAGAGCCTTTCGTATGTTAAATCCTTGCTTTATGCATACAATGCTAAACAACGAAGAATAAGGTAAATAGATTTGTCCATGATGTAATGTTATTAAAGGTATACCTGTTTTTTCTTTTACTTTTTTACAAAGCAGCATACTATCGGAGATTGTATCATGATTTAAAAGAATTGATATTTCATTCTTAATCAAATCATTAGATAAATAATCCACATTCATGGAAGAAGCGATTTTTCTTTTATCGGGCAATGGTAGTATACTTATAGCTTTATCTAACAAGTAAGCAGGTTGATCCAGTTCTTGTTGAAAAGAGTATATAACAATTTCTACTCCTTTCTCTACAAATTCATTTGCAAGTACAGTCATAACTCGTTCTGCCCCGCCTAACGATGGAAAATATTTATAAATAAAAGCTATTCTCATGATTTGTTTATTTCGATTTCTTAAAAAAATAGTAGATCATATCAAACTCCCGCCAGCGCAATAAATAGGCTATTAATATATAAAAAATGCTTCCTGAAACACCTCCTATTATTATTTTAAGAAAGTTACTATCAAATAACAGAGTGATACCAGTAATCAATACACACATTAAAATAGATGTCAGTAAAAAACGAAACACCAAACGGAATTCATCAATGAAAGATATTCCGATAACCTTACGAGTATAAATCCCTACAATCAATAGATCTACCAAAGAATAGCAGGCCATACTTATGCAAATTACCTTTAAACCGAAATTTAATGAAACAATTAAAATAAATATTGATACTATTTTTTTTAGGATTTCACTATTCATAGTGTAATCGCTTCTGCCTTTTACACTCAAAACATTAGCATTCATACGCATTAAGGGATCCCACATATAGCCAAAACATAAAATTTGCACGTAAAACACAGAAGGGAGCCATTTATCCGTTAAGAGTATTTGAATTAGAGGTTCCGCTAAGGCTATTAGTAGAAACATAATAGGAAATGTAATAAAACAAGCCATACGAGCATACGCTAAAAAGTAACTCTTCAAACGTTCACTTTCACTTTGTATATCGCATAATACTGGATACATTGATTGTGTCATAACGGAAGTAAGATTACTCGGCAAAATATAAGCCATCGATTGACCACGTGTATAAAATCCTAAATCAGAAGGAGTAAATCTTTTCCCTATGACAATCGTGTACATATTTGAATATAAAGTATGTAACATTCCTGCCAACAGCAATTTTGACCCAAAGCCGAATAATCCACGAAACGATTTCACTGAAAACATTCGAAGCGGGAACCAACGAACATACGACCAATAACAGATAACTAACACCATATTACTCACTAATGTTTGACAAACCAAAGCCCAGACACCACGTCCGGAAATTGCCATATAAATACCGGTTCCTCCACCAACTAAAATAGACAAAAGTGAAAATATGGCTAACACTTTAAAATTCAAGACAGCTATCATTTTTGTCCTTTGTACCAAAAAGAACGAACAAAGTATTAAATTGATTCCAACTACTTTTATAAGATCTTTCAGTAGAGGTTCATGATAAAAATCAGAAATTAAAGGTCCACTCAAGTAGAGGATAATATATAAAAGAATTCCCAAAAAAATATTTGTGTAAAAAACGGTAGAATAATCTACTTCTGTTCGATCTTGTTTTTGAATTAAAGCGTTTGAAAAACCACAATCAATAAAACTTTGTGCCAATGCTATAAAAATAGACAACATGGCTATTAATCCAAAATCAGATGGTGACAATAATCTAGCGACTATTAGTCCTATCACAAACTGCATTATTTGAACTGAAAATCTTTCAATGGCTGTCCAAAAAACACTGATTATAGCTTGTTCTTTTAATGTTTTTCGTTGATTACGCATACATTAACATTTTCCCGACTCTATCTCTTACCAACTCGGATACGGATTACCTTCCAAGCCCTCTAAAATCTCAATTCCATTCATGGTTACCGTAGTAATATGTACATGAATCAATACGACTCCTACAATTAGCGGAAAGCGAAGGAAATTAATAGTCTTCGACTGAAGTTCATCATTGGTCATTATTCAATAGAGTTTCGTTATAAAAAAGTTTGATGAGTACATAATGATTCTGTGTTTCAACAAAAGACATAACTAAATGAAAGTCATTCTGTTTACCCGACCACTCCTCTATCTCACTCCTCAATATACTCCCACGGATAAGGATTGTCCACCACATTCTGAAATTCTGCAATGGCCTCCTGCTCTTCAGTAGTAAGCGACGCGGAATCCCACGAAGCGATGATGGCACGGGCTTCATCCGCCAAAGGCTCATCGAACACTTCACCATAGCAGGCGGTTAGCAGACGGAGTTTCAATAAGGAAGCGGGAAGGGCATCAAGAAGATCCCAACAACGGTCCAGAACTTCCTGAATATGTTGCTGCTTTTCACCGTAATCGATGAAGGAGGCATTGTAACCCATCAGGAGAGCCAAGCAGACATGGGCCTGTTCTTCAAGGGTGGAACCTTTGGCACCGGAGTCATACAAGGCGGTGGTCAAACGGTAAACCTCACTGTTACGACGGGACAAATCATCACTATAGATGGGACTATCGTCCATACCCAAATACATCAGTTCATGCGCAGCGCGCTGAAGAGAGGCGGCTTCTTCGGAAAGAGTCATACTATTTTAGGAATTTGAATTATTTAATTACTTCTATCAGATCCGGATGGATGGACGCCATGGCAACGGCGATGACACCCTGGATTTTTATGACCAGACGACGGTCACGGGCACCCTTCACTTTCAGAAAAATGCCTTCCTGACCCTCGAAGTCACCACCCGTGACACGGACTTTAGTGCCTTTGGACAAATTCAATTCATCAGGACGGAAGTAAAGGAGCTGCTCATGGTAAGTACCGGCCACGGCAATGAAACGTTGCATCTCTTGATCGGGGATGATTATCTTCTGACCGCTTCGGGTATCGGTGATATACTGCAAATAAGCAACCATGGACTTGACACGTTTCACTTCGGAAGGACAAGCATGAACAAAAATCAAATTGTAGATGACGGGAACCAGGACACGGACTTTTTTCCCGTTTTTGATGCTTATTTTATATTGCATGGGAACGAAATAGTCGATATGTTCCTTCGCAAACAGTCGCATGGCATCAGGCTCTCTACGGTAGGTGGCACGCATGGCATACCAGACTTCGGTCTCTTTATCCGCTTCCATTTTTCTATGAGTAGTTCAAAAAAGGGTGTTCTTTCGGGGCTTTGAATATCTTATACACTATTGATATTCAATCACTTGCGACGCATTCGTGTAATATACAGCAATATTTGCATCTCTCTTTTCTAATAGTTTTCTGTAGTTGTTCATTAACTGACAGATAAAATACTATAAACGAGTCAGTTGAAAGCAAAAAGCGTTTCAATAGACGTTCGTTTAATGAAACACCAATTTGGGGAGATTTACGGCTGGGCATTCTTACAGAATAATGCATCAAATAACTAATTTTATCAATTACATAAACCGCTGAATATAAAGAATCTGCACCTTTAACTTTCAAAAACAAAAAAATATTTATAAGAATATTTTGTTATTCCAGATATACGTTTTAACTTTGTGCCATTAAACGAACGTCTATTGAAACACTTTTATAATTTCATCGACACCACATTAGCATTTACCGGATTCTCCCCCCTCTTTATACTCTTTTCCCTATAATAATGTACGCACGTGCTACACGCGCACAGACGCGTATTTTCTTCTTTTTTTAAAAGAAAAATCCCCGTGTATTAAATAGAGGGTAGGGTACCCTACCCTCTATTTAATACACGGGGATATATTTTATAAATATTGAAGTTTTTCTCATAAAACTTGTATTCCATGCTAATAACCATTAATTTCGCATCGTAAATATTAATTTATGTTTTATTTTAAAACCATTATTAGACATTTATGATTAAAACTACAAATTTTAAAAAGTGACGGTAATAGAGGGAAAAGTGTCCATTATTATCACAGAAGGAACGGAGATCGATACGGAACGTTTAGTTGCAAGCGTGAAACTGGCATTATCGGAAAAAATACCGATAGAAGATCAGAAAGAGAACATCTTAGAGGCATTTGCCAGGCAAGCGCATGAACAGAAAAAAAAGGATAAGAATCAGAATGTAAGAAAAATAGCAAGGATATTATCGTTGTTTTTCAAGTTCCCGAAAACAAAAGGGAAAGGCAATCTGAAAGAAGAAAGTGCCGAGGCGGAAATCTATAAATCCATCCGGGACATAGCCGAAGCGGAGGAAGAGGCACTCAACGATCCGAAACAATAAAAAGTTAAAAACAACCTTGGAAGATTAGGCTTTTTCACCGGAAAAGTCTAATCTTTTTTTTGAAATCTACTGTTTACCTTTGTACCGCTCAAGACAAACAAACATTGGGCACAAACAAACAGCTTAAAAAAAACGAATACCATGAAAGACATCACAATCACCACCTACAACGGTTACAGCACCGTGGCAGGAGAAACCACCCTCACGCAAGTGATAAAAGAGATACGGGAAGGGAAAAACCTGGCAATCGTACAACGGATAGAAAAGCTTGTACACCAAGGTGAGACGGAGAAAGCGGACCGGACAAAGAAGCAGCTACCCTACCTCACACTGACGGCCAATTACCACCAGGAGAGGTTAGCGTACAGTATCAAAAACTACAACCCGGTGATCACCATCGATATAGACAAACTGAAAGACGAGCAGATAGGCCCCCTACGCGAACGCATTGAAAGCGATCCGGACGTACTGGCGGATTTTCTCACTCCCAAACGACATGGATTCAAGGTATTTGTATACCTGCAATCGGCATGGGCCTGCAAAATGAGAAAGGCAACATTCTCAACCCGGGAGATCACATACGAGCAGTTGGAATATTACCACGCACAGATGTACAAGGCATGTCAGGAACACATTGAAATGCGGTTGGGAATACCCGTGGACAAAAGCGGAAAGGACATCGGACGGGGCTTCTTCACATCGTTCGATACGCAGGCTTATCTGAACACAGAGCTGATGGAAAAGATAGAGACGGTGGAAACGAGCATTATTCCTCCGGAAAAGAAGGAGAAAAAGCCCGGAAGGAAAAAGGAAAAGAGTAAAGGGCAGGCTTCTGAAGACGGAGAAACGGGCACAGTAGAACCCTGGGAGAAGTTAGAGTACAGAAAGGCATTACAAACCACCCGCCGCTCGGAGAAGTTCGAACCGGGAAACAGAAACACTTTTCTCTACACCTTAGGCAACCGATGCTACAAGAAGGGATTGAGCGAGAAAAGCGTTCAGCAGTTGGTACGGCAGGATTTCGCAGAGGCAGAGATAGATATAGCCACCCCCATACACAACGCATACCTCTATACGAACAAGACCGAAGAGGCGGAAAAGAAAAAGGAGGATAAGAAACCGGTCATCACCCAGGTACTGGAATATCTGGAAGCACATTATGACATACGCAGAAATACGATATTGGAACGGTTGGAGTTTATCGACTTTGAGGAGAATGCGTCCGGGATGAAAGGAAAATACCGGCCACTGAGAAACAAGGACTACAACTCGATATTCGTAAACCTCCAAATGGCGGGCATATCCTGTTTCCAGAACTATCTCAAAGCGGTGATAGACTCGAATTATGCGAAGAACTTCAACCCGTTTGAGAGTTATTTCTACGGACTGAAACCCTGGAACAGGACTACGGACTACATCGGACAGTTAGCGGATACGGTGAAAACAAAGGACACGGACTTCTGGAAGGAGAGCCTGAGAAGATGGATCGTGGGTATGGTGGCGTGTGCACTGAAGGAGGAGGCGGTGAACCAGTATGTGCTCATTCTATACAGCGAACAGGGAAAAGGAAAGAGCACCTGGATCAGGAAGTTGCTGCCACCCGAACTCGCAGAATATTACCGTAACGGGATGATAGACCCGGGAAACAAGGATGACCTGCTACTGCTGTCCAACCGGTTGCTCATCAACATGGAGGAGTTTGAAGGGGCGAAACAGGGAGACATAGCGGCATTGAAACGGATCATCACACAGGAGAGCGTGACGGAGCGGAAAGTGTACGACGTACAGGCGGAACGGTACACCCGCAGAGCATCGTTCATTGCCAGCACCAACAACCGACAATGCATGCAGGACATGGGAGGAAACCGCAGGTTTCTGCTATCCGTACTCACGGAGATTGACTTCCACACACCGGTAGACTACGAAGGGGTATACGCACAGGCAATATATCTCTTACAGAACGGATACCGGTACTGGTACGAGGGAGATGAAATTACAGGACTGAACAAACGGAACGAACAGCACCGCATGAAGGAGCCGGTGGAGGAGAATCTGTACGTCTATTACCGGGCGGCTACCCCCACGGACATTGAGGTGAAATGGAGGCCTGCGGCAGCACTGATGGGAACCATCAGTTTGTACGGACGTATACAGGCAAACAGGCAGACACAGCAGGTACTGGTACAGGTGTTGGAGAGGGACGGATTCCCTAAAAGGATGAACGAAAGCGGAATAACGGAATACGCGGTGATAGAGTTCACACCCGATCAGGTGAGTGCGAACAGCAGGAGAGTTGAAGAAAAGGGAGAAGGGAGAATGGAGAAGGGAGAAGGAAAGGGGGAGAGACAGGAGGAGCTACCGTTTTGAGAAAGGGGATTCACCACAAAGTAACACGGAGTTTCACAGAGTTTTTATTATCCGGATAAAACGCAGATTAACGCAAATGATCACAGATTAAAATCCTGTTATTCTTTATCTTATACCTGTTTTTCTTTGCGAAAATCTGTGTTAATCTGCGTTTCAATTAGATAAGTATACATATCATGCCCCGTAACGTATATTCTAATGTAGCATGGAATATATTGTCACGGGGCATAATATATTAGGGCGTTTTATTTACAAATATTTTATCAGGGGGTATCGAGGTAGCGGACGATCAGGCTGACCTGACGGCGGGTATAGGAGTGGTCGTTCTTCCCTTCCCCACCCTGATAAAGGAGGCTATGGAGCTCTTTGTTCTTACGGATCCAACCCCGGAGCTTACACATGGCATAGGGAATGGGAAGGTTAGGGTGATACAGATGGGCAAGGTCGGCTTTGAGGTAGGACTTGACGACAAACTTCGTCTCTTCTTCATTTTCATTCATTACAATATGCTTTTTAGTTGTTTTTTCGTTCTTCAAATATAACAAATATTACGGACATCAGCAAGCTTATAACACAATATAAACAACTATGAATCAAAGTATTTGCAATACAGAATAATCTACAAAAAAGTACGTTCACCCACTCTTATGGAAGAGGTTATCTTTGTCACATCGGAAAGGAAAAGAAGCGCTGTTTCCTACCGGTAAATCAAATTTTAAAACTAAAAAATCATGGGAGTACCTTTTAAAAAGATTGCAAGAAAAGACCCGAGAAAGGCGGATGCGGTGGAGAAGTTCTACCCGCAATTGGTGACCACAGGACCCAATGCGGATCTGGACGCAGTAGCGTTCAAAATGAAAGAGAAGAGTTCGCTTACATTAGGAGACATACAGAGTGTGTTGACCAACTTCGTAGAGGCGATGAGGGAAGTGTTGTACAGCGGACAGTCAGTCAATATCAAGAACTTCGGTGTGTTCAGCCTCTCGGCACGGACCTTAGGGACGGAAGATGTAAAAGAGTGTACCGCCAAGAACATCAAAGCGGTGAAAATAAATTTCCGACCTTCAACCAGCATCCGACCGGATATTACAACCACACGCGCCGGAGAGAAAATAGACTTCTATGACCTGGAAGCCTTGCTGAAGAAGAAAGAGGAAGAAGGGGGCGAAGGAGAGGGAGAAGACCCTTCAGTTTAAAGAACAATGGACAATGGACAGTTGACAATTGACAATGAACAATTGACAGTTGCTATGCAGTGTAGGGACGATGATCAACAAGAAAAAAGTGCTTAGAAAATTAAGAAAGCACAGAGCAATTACATAGCGCAGCCAATTGTCAACTGTCAATTGTCAACTGTCAACTATCAATTGTCAATTGTCAACTGTCAATTAAATAAGTATGAAGAAATCAATCTGGGATAAAATCCTAAAAATTGTGATAGCAGTAGCTTCGGCTGTGTTAGGAGCGTTAGGGGCAAATGCGATGAACGTATAAGTTCGGAAGGCATGAAAATGCGACAGGTTCGCAGATCGTTTTAAATTGAAGGCTGCACAGTAGAAGATACTGCACAGCCTTCATTTTTAACATATCTTGCTTACACGCATGTACGTCATACAGGAAGACATTACAATGTCACTGTATCCGACTTATCTCCAGGTAATCCAGATTGCAATCATTGGCATCTTCCCTGCCATGAGACATATTAGAATCAAATCCTTTTCCTTCCGGATTGAGTCGCAAACTGACCACATGACGTCCGGCTTTCAAATTCTTCAATATATAATTTGACCTCGTTCATTTGTTCCAATCACCTGTAGCTTCCAGAATAAATGTCCCGGAATCAACATTATCGACAAAGACAGAACGGATGGTACAGTAGCTTCCATCCGGACCGTGCCCGTTAGCGCCGGAAAGGACAAGAGCATAATCACCATCAGCAGGAACATCAATTGTAAAGGCCACATCTGCCGGTTTAGTATATAAGTCCACTACAAATCCCTTCCCGGAATAGCCGGAATGAACATTACTGAACGTTCCCTTCGATACAGCATCTTCCGCTTCAAAAATTTCCCGCCAGTCAGTTTTAATCACCGGATTGGAACAGTCGGACTTAAAACCTCGTTTGTCCACCGAATACACAGAATAAAAGCCGGCAGATTCCCGGCTAAGATCATATGGGAACGTTATTTCTTTATCTTCTATCTTTGTGCCACACAAGAAATAACGCAAGCCGGATTCTACCGGACAGTTAATAATCTGTCCTTTCTGTTCCAGTACAGGTTCCATCGGTGACCAATCCTCACGAGGTCCCGGCTGAACCAGATTCATTTTATCACTCGCGTGTGTTGCTGTCATCACAATATCAATTGTATAGTCTCCTTGTGCCGTAGCAGGCAACAGATAAGGTAATTTTTGGTCTTGTCCGTTCACTGTAATTTTTTTGACTGTATTCCCTTTTCCGGTAATATTGATATTCAGTACTGCATCCCGATAACGGAAGTTCTCCAATGAAATTTTACCGGCCACAAGATCGGGTACTACCGGAGTAAAAGTAATCCCTTCTTCTTCCATGGTCATGCCAAACAATACACGGTAAACCATACTGATATAAGATGCCACCGACCACAACTGACGGGAAGAATTCAATGCCGTACCGCAATCATAACCCGTATCATAGGTCATATTCTCTTTGTGAGTCAAAAATAATGCACCGGCACGGACCAATGATTTTATCATATGTTCCACTACTTTCGTATTTTTCACATCACGGGCGGCATACATATAAGGGGTTTCCCAGACCGGCCATACACTCTTGTTGTGATAAGAAAAGTCATCCGGAATGCTCGGATATAGTACGGCAGCTCCATAAGGATAAAGCGGAAAGTTCTCTACCATTTGTATACTCTGTCCGGTAGTCGCTATATCCAATACAGCTGCCAGACCATTGGACATCACCCCTACTCTTTGAGTCGGCCTGTAACCCAGGTATTCCGGATAAAGATAGCAAGTATAGCATCCTTGTTTTTCATCCCAAAAGTGCTTATTTATATTCTCCTTCAAAAGACCGGAATATTTCTCCCACATAGCAATCTCTTCTGCCGGTTTCTGAATAATACGCCCTGCAGTTCCAAGAAATTGATAAAAGAATTTATGTAATGCATTAGTTCCACTGGAAAAAGAATCAGCAATCACAGAATTTATAAACCAGTTGGGATAGGTATGTGTACGCCAGTCCATCGAACAGGTTTCTCCTTTAAACAAGCCAACATTGGCATCAAATGCCACATGGATGTCTTTCAACGCCGTGTATTTCAGACCATCGTATACAGATTCCAACCAGCTCTTATCACCTGTGTACAAATAATATTCCCAGGCGGCCATTGCCCACACGACACGATCGGTAGAAATAGGCCAGGATCCGCCACTACCTGTATCCTGAAGTGCTTCTTTCGGATTTTGTAAAGTCTGTTTTTCTAATGTCTTACGCGAGACCTCCGGCAGTATCCAGGCATAAGAGAAATAGATACTGTACACAGCATCACGTGTCCATGTATCGGGCCATAAAGCGCCTGCCATAAACGTACTGTCCGTGCGGATATCAAGCTGCATCTCTTCCAGGGCCATATTATAAAGGGCTACCAACATACGGTTGTTTTCAGCTGTAAACCGAGGAAATGTAGAAATATCTTTTTGTAACTTCCAACGATTTTCTCCATGATAATTCGACTCTATTTCCGTATCAGAAATAGCAACAGCTTCTCTTGTCCCAAGGAAAGAAGCATCAATCACTTCCTCCGGAGTTATCATAAAAGAAAGGTCTGTACCTTTTTCACGTACAATATTCCAATGTGACTTAAAGTCTTTTACACGATCGGAAGCTCCCATTGCGATTCCATCTCCCCGACGCATCAGATGTAAATCCCGTGAAGTAGCCTTGTTCTCAAGTGTATACCAACCGCAATTCTTCTGAGTCAAGAAATCAAATCCACCATATTTCCATTTCAGATTTTCTTGTCCCTTACCATCAGAAGTTACGCACACAACCTCTTCTCCGTCAAACTGCAGGTATTTCCCGCTTTTCTTATTCTTGATCAGAAACTCTTCTCCGGGAGTACTTTCAATAATCCAAAGGAAATCATCTCCTGAGGGCTCGGCAGCGAAACAAAAAGTTCCCTCTTTCTCGCCTAAGTACTCTCCGGTATCACGATTCTGTAAGCTCCACTCGGAATAAACTCTATCATTACGGCAGGAAACCAAAGACAATAATACAATCAGACTAAAACATAAATGTAATTTCATATAAGTAGTACTTCAAATTTAATTCATACTATGACAACCTATCATCGAAACGCAGATTATCGCAAATTCACGCAAAAAATATCGTCCCTCAAGTACAGCAAACCTTCTAATTTGCGAAAATCTGCGATCATTTGCGTTTTAATAAAATGTTCATTTAATGAGGATACAGTACTTAAAGGAATTATTTTATAATCAATTTTTTAGTAACCACATTATTTCCGCATTCTACACGAACGAAATAATGTCCGCTGCTCCAACCATCCACTGGTATGTCTGTGGTAGGACCTGCAACAATCGTTCTAACCAGTTGTCCGGTCACGTTATAAACAGAGATCCGATTATTATCAGAATTCGTCTTTACGGCAAACGAAGCATCTTTTTCAACGATTACAGGATAAACAGATACAGCCTCTTCCTGCTTTTCCGTGCTTACGCCTGTCCCACTTCCCTTACCAAGTTTTACACCACGTACACAGGTCGGCTTAATCCCGGCAGGCATAAAAAAGGTTTCATCAAAAGAACCACGACCACTTTTACTATATCCGTTATTCTCTGGTTTAGTAGCCGGATTACGAAGGTTAACATTTACTTCTTCGTCGTTCACCGAACAGATTGCCATATCATCATATCCGTCACCATTAAAATCCAACAGTAAAGGAATGTCATTTTTAGTTCCAAACTGCATATTCGCAATATCCTGATTTGCAAAATCCGGAGTTTTATATTCTGTAGCAGAAGGAGTAAAAGAGCATAGCCAATTTCCTTTATCATATAAAACAACATCTGCCTGTCCATCATTATTCATATCTCCAGCCAACAAATAATCGCTTTCCGTAATGCCAAAAGCAAGATTTACATCCGGAGCCATTGCCATAAAATGTATAAGCCACCAAAGTCCGTACTCATTGTCACGGCGAATAGCAACATCACCCACGCCGTCACCGTTGAAATCTGCCGAGAGTGCTTTATCTCCTACTGCCATTCCATACACAACTTCCTGCGGATCAATAAAATTATTATTTCCATCGTTATAATAGAATCGCCAATGAATAAGCTGGTCTACCGAACAGGAACGGTCTACCTCGCATAAATCAAAATAACCGTCACCATTGGCATCATATACAAAGACTTCGGATATCTGCAAATCTTTAGTCTGCGTAGGAACCGTAAGGTCAATCTTTCCATCCAAATCGAAATCGAACTGATAACCTGCCCCGTAAGACCAATACACGATACCATCGGATTTTTGAGCATACATAAAAACAGCCATCAAACAGGCCAGAGTTGCAAGTATTAACTTTTTCATAACCATTAAATTTAAATTATACAATAGTAATTCATCAACATTTATTTAAAACTTTACCGAAGTACAACTGAAGAATATAAAGAGTAAAGACCCTTCTCTTCAGTATCATTAATAGTCAGCAGATAAGCCCCCTTCGGTAATGGAGGAATGCTGCAAGAGAGTATCCCGTTATTAAACCGGAGTCTGTCTTCATAACAGATACGGCCTCCCATATCCATTAACCGGATTTCACAAAGATGTTCCTGTTGCATTCCACCAGATACAATCATCAGAGAACCTTCGTCAGTAAAACAGATTTTTATTTCATCTTTTTTTTTAAAAGAATCAATTCCTGTATACCCGTCAGACATGAAAATCAAATTATCATAGTCGGCACTATTCCTGTCTACCGGTCCCATGAAAACAGATATTACAATAGCATCCGCCCAATCTTCTCCCCACAATCCGATGAGGTCTTGCTGGATATTCCTTTCATATTCCACCCATTCGCCGTCTTTGGGCTTTACGGGTGTCAATGTAAGGTAAGCCAATCCCGGTTGAGAATATCCTACCCGATAGAATATGTCTTTCGTTTCCCATACAGGAGAACTGGCAGACGGTTTTATCAGACGGAAACCAAACCAACAAGCCGTGGTGTTGTGAGAACGAATCGCTATTTTAAAGCGGTTGAATTGATCAATAGGTACACGTATGGCACCATCCGAAGTGGTGGTGAAACGAATCATTCCCGGAGTTACCTGCAATGCCCTCTCACCCGCAAATGCATCCGTTATCCTATCGGCATGAGATACATTACCGTTATAATCATTGGATACGATGAGAGGTTCCTGATCATCAAAAACTGTAATAGCACTGACTTTTCCGGAGCGTAGGGTTTCTCCTTTGGCATCGTATTGGAAAGGAAACAGATCAAATGTAACAGCTTCTTTTCCGGGTTCCTGAGGCATTCCAACCGTATTGTTCAGATTCAGTACCAAGGTGGCAAATGTATCCAATGAAGGGAGTGACACCCGTATTTTAGTACCTTCCCGGGTATAATCCACTTTCCGGCTTTCTTCCAAAGTAATGCAATAAAGATCTGTCGGAGTCACATTGTCCGGCAGTGTAAAAGATACCTCTACTGCTTTTGTCTGAGGGGCTGCATTAACTGCATCCCAGCGCAAATCTATTGTAGAACCATAATTTACCAAATCGACAATCAAAGCATCCATCCGGCGAGTTCGTTTGTCCCAGCGTCTTTTTAATTTGGCATAGATACCGGTGGTATTACTCAATGATAAATCCGAATAATTATAATCGGCAATCACATAGGCATGATTGGAATAATACAGATAGGCTCCGTAAGCCTCTGTAAACTTATTCCAGCTGGCTATCCGTTCGAGTACTTCCACCGGATAATTTACAGCATGGAAAGGTACGGGATCTGTAAAGCTTGCCACTCCGTCTACGACCTGTGCAGCCGGATAACCACCGGCAGAAAGGCAGGTAGCAAATTGATAATCGATATTCTGTTTGGGCCAGCCAGTCGTTAAATTCATCTCAGCAGGCGGATAAAAATTGGCAAATACAGGCTTATCCGGATAACGTGATTTTGCTTCATAAATATCACGGTAGAGGTCTGTATATTTGGTTCCCGTACCAAAAGGCCAAAGCTCCATAAACTGATGGTTGGCTACGGCTCCCGTAGTATAATGGGGAATGTTTCCACTTGTAGAAGGTAGTTGTAAAGCCGTCGTAGTGACATCTGTACGTACCTCTTTCACTGCCAAATCCAAACGATTAACCAATGGAGCCATTTCAGATGAAAAGTTGCAAGCTGCAGAAGTTCCGTCACAAACATAGTTCTCAGGTAAGCCATACCAATCCCAACGATATCCGTCCCAGTTATACTCCTTCTGCGCCTTTACAGCCTGAGATACAAAATAATCATTGAAATTTTTAAAAGTCTCCCCTCCTATTGTATAGGAGGCATCGACTGATTCGCTGGTAGACATCAAGTAAAGATAAGAGTTGCCATAAGTAATGAAACTGCGGTCAGCTACATTCCGCATAGCCCAATCGGGATAATTATGAGCGAAAGCCGGAGTGGCGGCATATATACCGGTATAGCAAACAGAACGTCCTCCGATACTACGGAATTTCTCTATTTTCTTTTTCATTGTCTCTTTGCTTGTCCAAAGGCGATCGTCTCCTACATAAGTGTTCCACGTTTCCGTTTGAGGAGCAATCTCTTCGTGAGCTCTCATCCAGGGATGATACTCCAATGTATTAATTCCTACAGCTTCCAGATTATGAGCCCATTTATCCACATTCAAGGAATTATCAAAAATACAGGTCCACCCGTGACGGAGATTCACCTCCCGCCCTGTTTCTTCAAAGGTAGCCAAAGGCAAAGCCGCAGGACGTGAATTATCCATATCAGCAGACATGACAGCAAGAACACCCGTTAGCGGTACTATTACAGTGCCATCGACAGTACCATACCCTTTTGAATCGGCATAATGTTCATAGCGAGGCTTGTCTGCCGACCAATAATTAATAAGGACCTGTCCGGTAGAAGGACGATAAAGAGCCATATCGGTATAGCCATCGCCATTAAAATCACCGGTAAAAGGAATATCTTCTGTTGTACCGAACACTACTCCGTTAATAGCCAAAGGCATATCGAATTCAGGATAACCGGTCAAAGAAGAGAACGCAACATACCAGGTTCCCGTAGAAGGACGATAAACAGCAAGGTCATCTACCCCATCACCGTTAAAATCACCAGATAAAGGGATATCTCCGGGTAATCCGAATTGACCTCTGGCATCGACATTCCCCTCACAAGGGGAAAAGTCGATATACCAGGTGGCCAGTCCTCCGGCTCCGGAACGCATAACGGCAATATCAGTCTTTCCATCACCATTAAAGTCACCAGTCACGTACTTATCGGTAGCACTGATGCCAAAACTTACCGAAGGGCTTGTTATCCAATCTTTTTTACCATCATTTATTTTCCATACCCATTTTATATTTTCACCGCTAATCTCTACCTCACAAATATCTACCAACCCATCGCCATTATAATCGCCCACACAAGCTCCCCCTATAAAAGCAGCATCCACCGTTTGAGTAATATGAGACTGATTGCCGATATCATAACTCCATCCCGATTGTGTCCTGTAAATCAAATCGTCGTGCGCATTCATCCAGGAAGCGAGAGATCCAAAGACAACTAACAATAGAAATTTCTTTTTCATACTTTTTCTGATTCAAATTAATATCCGGGATTATTCGGTCTCAAATTGGGGTTGGCATCAATATCATCCATTGGAACAGGCAATAACAGATGTTTGGGAGTAGTAAAATTGGTTTTGCCTATACTATGAAAGAAATTTTTTGCATACTCTCCGTTTTCATCATAACGAATCAAATCGAACCAACGGTGACCGCCTTCAAAAGCCAATTCCATACGACGCTCGTGACGAATGATTTCACGCAACTCTGCCTGGTCTTCGGTAGTAACATTAGGTAATCCCGCCCTGACACGAACACGATTCAACGGCCCTCCTTCTTCATAAGAAGCAGCAGGAGCACATGCCTCTTCGGTATGCCCGGTTTCATTCAAAGCTTCGGCATACATCAGCAACACATCGGCATAACGCAATACAGGAAAGTTCAAAGGACTATCCATTGCACGGTCCTGCCCAATATCTTCACACAAGAATTTCTTCACATTATGTCCGGTTTGAGAAACCGAAGGGTTATAGGCCCATCCTTTATACTGGTCGCCCTGACACCAGACAGATACTACCTTACGCAAATCTCCGGCTTCATATGAATTCACAAATTCCGGGTAAACGGCAAACCAGCCAAAGTTTCCCCATCTGCCACCAATGGCTACCGGAGCCAAAGGAGCCATATAGTCATTGTGCCAAGCTCCCTGTCCAAGTATGTCAAATTCGGAATAGGTAGTTATATCTTTTTCGTACTGTACCTCAAACAAGCTTTCGGGGCCATTCTCACGCAAATAATCAAAGTTCCAATCGTACCTTCTGTTTAATGAATACACATTCAAAGCATTCAATTCTTCGATGGCCTGAATGGTATCATCATATCTTTTCAGCGTAAGATAAACCTTTGCCAATAATCCTAAAGAAGCACCTTTGGTAGCACGACCAATGTCGGAAGATTGTTCATATTGCACAGGCAGCATGGTAGAAGCATCTTTCAAATCCTGTATAATCAGTTCATAAACCTTTTCTTTGGGTGTACGATGAACCTGTAAGTCGTCTCCTGCTGTCTGCTGAGTCTTAATCAGCGGAACATCTCCAAACAAACGTACCAGATTGAAATAATACAGAGCACGAAGGAAATGTGCTTCTCCCTTATATTGAGTAATCTTATCCGGACTTACATGGACAGCATCATCTATGTTATTCAAAATCCAGTTCGTACGACTGATGCCTGCCCAAGGGCCCCGCCATAATTCTTTTGCACCAGAGTTATCACTGGTAGTTATAAAATTGGCAAGTTGGGTAGTTTCCAACCCATTGCCTCCCGCTTCATTGCCTACACTACCCTCTCCGGCCACAATATCCAGTGTCCACATACGGAGATTGTACATATACGAACTTTGCAGACGCTGGTACATGGAGTTGACTCCACTTTCTATTTCTTCTGCCGTACCTTTCTCGAAGAAATTATCGGTAATAATCTGGTCACTGGGTAATATTTCCAGCTTATCCATACAACTCTGACTACAGAGTGACAGTCCTAAAAAGGCGAATATATAAATATACTTTTTCATGGCTTTATCATATTAGAATTTAACGGATACACCAAACATATAGGTACGGGCGGAAGGATAAACTCCATAGTCCAGTCCACTTAATCCGACTTCCGGATCCAATCCTGAATAGTTGGTTATAGTACAGAGATTATCGAAGCTAACATAAAGGCGTAACGCTTTTACTTTTGCCCTGTTTGTCCAGTTTTCCGGAAGCGTATAACCGAATGTCAGATTTTTGAGCTTTGCATAAGAACCATTTTCCAGCCAACGGGTAGAAGCTCGTGAGTTATTATTCGGGTCGGCATATATGGCACGTGGCATAGAACTGCTGGTTCCCTCACCCGTCCATCTCTCTAAAGTAGATGCCAGTTGGTTATAGGTACTGTTCATACTCTCATGGCTGGCTCTCACACCATTCCAGACCTGATTGCCCAAAGCACCCTGAAAGAAAATACTCAAATCAAAATTTTTATAACTGAACGTGTTATTGAAACCAAAAATACAATCCGGAGACGGATTACCGATAACCGTACGGTCCAGATCATTAATTTCACCGTTTCCATCCACATCAACAAACCACATATCACCGGGAGAGGTGTTTTTATAAGGGTTGTGAGACGCTTTGTCCGCTGCACGATTTTCCATTACAGGCCCGGTGAACACTTCATCAAGTGTCTGGTATACTCCTCCCAGTTTGTAGCCATAGAAAGAGTTTATAGGTTGTCCTTCCCGAATAAGGCTTACACCGTTCAAAATTTCAGGACCGCCAATAGAGACAACTTCATTATGGTTGAAGCTCATATTAAGATTGGTCTCCCACTTAAACTCTCCTACAAAGTTCTTTGTATTGATGGTAAATTCAAAACCCCGATTCAGTACCTTACCTATATTTACCGGTGGCCAATCTGCCTGTTCCAAGGAAGTACCACTTGTTTGGGGAACCGGTTTTTTAGTTAACATATCACGTGTGTTTTTCACATAAAAATCAAGATTTGCAACAATACGGTTCTTTAAAAAACCAATGTCAACACCCACATTATACTGTTCTACAGCTTCCCATTTTACTGACGGGTTGGATAAAAGATAAGGATATATCAAATTTACCAGATTTGATTCGAAACCACGTTGAGAACCAAAATTGTAAACTCCGTTCACGCTCAGCTTATCGGCAAAAGCATAAGCACCGATATTCTGATTACCTGTCTGTCCGTAACCGACTCTGAGTTTCAGTTGAGAGATGGGCTTCACAGATTGCATAAAAGATTCGTTACCAATATTCCATGCGGCAGCAAAGGAGGGAAAGTAACCAAAGCGATTGTCTTTACCGAATTTCGACGAACCGTCTGCCCGGAAAGTTGCTGTCACTAAATAACGGTCATCATACGAATAATGTAAACGTGCCATGTACGACATCAACGCCCAGCGCAATGAATTACCTCCTACATCAGTCGCTTTAGTTGCATTATCCAGTTCCGTAGTCAGTTCGCTGGCACGCCCGGAACCAGAAGCAGATACACTCTCTTTTTTGTATTCCTGATAAGAAGTACCTACCATGGCATTTATCCGGTGTTTCCCGAAAGACTTATCATAATTCAAAGTATTGTCCCACAAATACAACTGTTCATAAGCAGAAGAAACAGTTTGCATGGTATTCTTCGATTCATTCATTCCCCATTTGTACTTAGGAATATACGAATTATTATAATCATACCCTAACTCAGCTCCTCCTGTGGTTTTGAACTTCAGTCCTTTTATTATTTCCCACTCAAGAGAAATATTGGATAACATACGGAATCCTTTCATCCGATAATTTTGCTCATTGATAATAGCCACCGGATTTAGTGCATTTCCATTCCATTCTGCATTACCGGTAGGGCCGGCATATTCACCATTTTCATCCTGAATTGGAATAGAAGGCAAAATACGCATTGCATTTTGAATAACTGTGCCGACCGGTTGAGTACGACGATTCTCCGCACTCAGGTTTACGTTTGCTCTTACCGTTACATTCGATACAATTTTAGAGGATATATTCGATTGCAGACTCAAACGATTATAAGACGAATTCTTCATAATACCATCCTGCGTATAATAGCCCAATGAGGTAGCATGGCTTATTTTCTGATTTCCACCTAACATGGAAAGATTCACCTTTTGCATGGGTGCAGTACGGAAAATGGCATCCATCCAGTCGGTACCCGTTCCTAACGACTCCGGATCGGAGAAAGCCGGATTTAAAGAATATTCAGATCCGGCATTAGTACGCATTTCGTTATGTAAAGCGGCATATTGTGATGCATTCAGCATGTCATATGTTTTTGCCGTATGTTGTATGCCGTAACTATAATCAAAATTAATTTCCGTATGCCCTTCCTGTGCTTGTTTAGTAGTAACCATCACTACGCCGTTGGCTCCCCGGGAACCGTAAATAGCCGTAGCCGAAGCATCTTTCAAAACATCGATAGATTCTACATCATTAGGATTCAGATACCACATACCGCCATTGACAGGTACCCCATCGATAACATACAAAGGAGATGCATCATTTATGGTACCAACTCCACGTATAAGAATAGAGACATCACCTCCCGGAGTTCCGGAATTTTGTACAACCTGTACCCCCGACATCTTTCCTGCAATAGCTTGCATCACATTAGAAGTAGCATTCTTAGTAATATCCTCTGTCCGGACTGAAGATACGGCTCCCGTAACGTCTTTCTTACGCATGGTTCCGTATCCTACTACCACTACCTCATCCAATGCTTCGACATCTTCCTGTAACACTACTTCAATAAAAGCCCTTCCTGACACATTTACTTCCGTAGTGACATATCCTATATACGAAATAACCAGAACAGGGTGTTGTCCTGTAATATTCAGTGTAAAGTTACCATACAAATCGGTAATGGTAGCATTATTAGTTCCCTTCTGGGAGATATTGGCAGCAATAACGGGCAATCCGTCCGGCCCTTTTACAATACCTTTTACTGTCTGTTGTTGCTGTGCCCCATTCATAATTCCGGTTTCAGTATTTGTATTCAGGTCTACTGTAACACCGGCATAAAGGGTAATGGGAGAAATAAGAAACATTGCAGTCCCTATAAGCAAAATATGCTTCATACGACTCTTACATAGATACTCTGTTTTCATATTCATTGTGTTTTCATTTATTATAGTCTATTTATATCCCGATCAATAAAAGAGTTTTGGTTAGCATCGAATGACGAATGTAAAAGTACGGATAAGCAACATACCTTCTTTCCGCCATTTTAGCTGATAATTATGATATCTTACCATAATAATCATTTCAAGGTCTGTTTATTGGTATTATTCCAATATTTTATTCTGTTTTTCTATTTCAGAAAGCGTGGTTTGCCACCTTTGCGCCAATACTCCTCGATCTTTTCCAAAGAGATTCCTTTGGTTTCCGGAACATAGAAGTATCCCCATATCAAAGCTGCTAAAGCCACTACTGCATAAAACCAGAATGCACCGGCCGGATTTCCCAGATTCTCACCTTCCACATATATCTCGGTGCCACTGATAGTGAAAGCATGCACAATTTTGAAAAAAGTAAAAGATACAATACTATTAAAAAACCATACGGACAAAGAACCGATGGAGGAACCCAGCCCTCTGAGTTTCTGAGGAAATACTTCGGAAATGATAAGCCACCCCAACGGACCAATGCTGATAGCGAAAAAAGCCACATAGATAAAGACCAATGTGACGGACAACCATTTACCTGCATTGCCTAACGAAGCGGAGAAAGCGAAACAAATACCTAATAAAACCAGAGAAACCGTGATTCCTGTCAGACCAGTGAAAAAAAGTTTACGCCTTCCCAACCGATCTACAAAATACACAGAAACAATGGTAAAAAGCAGATTGACGGCTCCCACTCCCACAGAAGCCCAGATAGCAGAAACCGTACCGTTAAACCCAGCCATAAGAAATATTTTAGGGCTATAATAGATGACTGTATTAATTCCCACAAACTGTTGAAAAAACATAATGCCAATACAGATGATCACAGCATTGCGTAACCAGGGCTTAAACAATTCACGATACCCGGCTTTCTCCTCACGACTTTTGACTACTTCTCTCTTAATTGCTTCAAATGACTCGTCTCTCGATTCCGGACTCTCGATACGTGACAGAACGGCCAATCCTTCCGATTCTCTTCCACGACTCATCAGCCATCGCGGAGTTTCGGGCATGTATAGCATACCTACAAACAAAACAATAGCCGGGATAACTCCGACGTAAAACATCGGCCGCCAACAATCTATCTGACTTTCATCGGCAAAAAATAAATCGGAAAGATAAGAAACCAATACTCCTATCGTAACCATCAATTGAAACATCGAAACCAAAGCTCCCCGTTTTTTTGCAGGAGAGATTTCTGCAATATAAAGAGGTACGGCAAAAGAAGAAACTCCGATAGCTACACCCAAAAATAAACGTGAAGCAATCAGATGATAAACATCGGGAGCAAATCCGGACCATAAAGCGCCAATGGCAAAAATGACAGCGGATACCAATATTACTTTTTTACGTCCGAGCGTATCTGTAATCTTTCCACAAAAGAGTGCTCCTAAAATAGCACCACACAATCCGGAAGCCGTAATTATTTCAATCATACTATTATCGATTCCAAAATCTTTCTGGAAAAAAGGAATGGCTCCTGATATCACTCCGGTATCAAATCCAAACAACAGTCCACCTGTAGCAGCAACTACTGCTATGACATAAATAAGCTTACTATTATACTCTGTTTTCATGGTAGTTAAATTGGGTTATTTATTAATGTTTCTCTGCTTTATTAAGGTTCATAATTCTCCCATACTTCTTTTTTCAGTTCCGGACGGGGAACATATAAAAATGTATCCGGGTTCTTTTCAAAAGTTGTATAGATTGCTTCACCTTTTACAATACCCAGCTCTGAATAACCGGCAGGAGATTTACATATCAGCTCCGACTTATCATACAATGGATTTGCCTGCCACTCTATCTCATTTTTATCGTTGAAAACGGGAAACCAGGCGATGCCTTTATGCTTACGGACTCCATCATATTCAAAACCATAATCACGATCACACCAGGCACCGAATGTCAATGGTTTATCCGGATTGGCACTAATAGTGGCATGTGCCCAGTATGGAGGTACAATCACAACATCACCGGGATGGGCATAAACGGCAAAGCAACGTCCGGGATTGTCTTCTGCAAACTCCTGCATATAAATAATAGCTTCACCCGACCATATCTCATAAACTTCCGGAGTAGACCAATGACTGAACTTTGAAACCCAATGAATGTGCCCCTGGCTACGTATCGGTTCTTTGCCTAATTTTCCGGCTGCATAGGTCACTACTCCATAAAGAAGGTGCCTCTCTTTCAATAACTCTGCATGGATCTTTTTACCAACATCCATAGCAATGGCATACACTACTTCCGGACCCTCACAATCAGGATCGGATAAACTCTTACGAATGTCTTTCAACAAACGATTCTCTACCTGAGGACCAAAAACATCGGCCCCATAAACGAACCCCATGGGGTTCGTTGTAGGTTCTATATTAAAACCCGGATTAAAAATCATATCAAAAAGCAGATTAAGGATTATGTTTGACAAAAGCTTTAATGGTAGCACATTGCTTTCCTTCGGATTCTCCGTAAGGACGGATCGTATACTCTTTCACAGATTCGGGAACTATAAAAGTTTCAGCATAATGAACCACAAAAGGCTCAAATTTTCCTGTCGGACTTTCTACAATAGCTTCTCTTCCTTCTACCAGATTAAGCACGTTCACACTACCATCTGTCCGATGCAAAACAGGAACCGTAAACCAATGCCGGCGGGTTTCAATAAACTCATTCTCATGCAAACCGGTTCGCTCTTCTTTCCAGCCTTCCCCTTCAGCGATTAGCTCTATCCGATTGAATATTTCTTTTTTAACCCAGGATTCTGTACGATTCCACTGAATAACTTCCTGGCCATGCTTTATATTGATAGGACGTGGACGACCATCCAATCCTAAACGTCCCCAATCCCAGAGTTTGAAAGTAAAAATATAAGGGGTTGCACTAATTTCAAGTACCATCCCGTTTGTTCCGGAACAGTGTATCGTACCTGCCGGTATCAACAAATGATCGTGCTTCTTAACAGGGTAATTGCCCACATATTTCTCCGCATCAAAATGTCCGCTCTCCTGTGCCTCATTAAGAGCATTAATCATCTCTTGCGGATCAATGCCTTCTTTCACACCCAGATAGACAGTAGCATCTTCTGCGGTATCCAGCATATAGTAACTCTCATCTTGTGTATAGTGCATACCAAATTTCTCTTGTATATATTGCGTCAGAGGATGTACCTGCAAACTCAGATTTCCCCCTCCCATCGTATCAAGAAAATCAAAACGGATAGGGAATTCATCGCCAAAACGTCCATATACCGGATTGCCCAGCAGACGTGCCGGATAAGCAAAAACAAGATCAATAGACGGTATTTCAAAACGAACGTCTCCAAAACTGAAATAAAGGCTGTTTTCTTCAGGAACACAATCAAAGCACCAGGCAAAATTAGGAACATCGCGGTCCAGGTCACACACCTCTTTCATCCATTGTCCGCCCCAAGGTCCCGGATCAAAAAAAGGAACTACCCGAAACGGCGTACGGGATGCTTTTTCCAATCCGTTCCATACTGCCTTTGCTGTCGCCATCTTAGGAGTACCAGCTATATTCGTATCGAGCACGTAATCCCATCTCTTCATCAATTTTTTCTTAAACCGGTCGCAGATACGCCAATCAACAAAAAAAGCACGTTTATACTGTAAAGAAGCACGTTCTTCTTTGTTTTCAACACCAACGTTGGATACTTCATTACGACGGAAACGCATCTGTATTTCCCAACGGGCCATATCGGCATAAACCAATAAGTCGGATGTCGGCTGTATATAAGCAGCTCCAACTCCATAGACAAAAACAATACCTTCGGCAACGGCAGCAATCTCCGAACGGACATCTTTCAACTTCTTTTCGTCAAAATAACAATCCATTGTCTGACGAGTCATATAGCCGAATATTTCATCGTCTGTAATATCCTGTTTCAAAAGAGCATTTATCCTTTCCGGTGATAACATAGCATCCTGCGAAAAGAACCAGTGAGAAGAAGGGAAAAAAGACTGTAAAGCCTCTACCACCTCATCATCCAACACCCCCTGATAACATTCCAGAACTACGATCTTTACTTTTTTATCAATTTGCGACAAGTCTTTATTCAAACAATCGGAAATAGCTTCCCAACCTACCCGGCATTCTTCTTCCATACCCGGCACATTTACCACCGGATATTTATCATAATTAGATTTATCATTAAAATATCTGTTCATAGCATTTTTCTTTTTTTATTGTTGACAACGTACATGAAATTCCCAAAAGGGCCGCATTATCTCCTAATAAAGAAGTTGTTATCTCCACTTTATTTTCCGGGGCCCACACCAGACGATCAATCCGTTCTTTGAGATAAGGTAATATGATATCCGCACTACGCATAATGCCACCACCAATCACAACGATTTCCGGATCATAAGCATGAATATAATTGATGATGGCTGCCGCCCATACATCCATACAATCTTTACACAACAGAGTAGCTTCCGGCTCTCCCCGTCTCATCAGGTCAAACAAGGTCTTAAAATCATAAGAGGAAGCTTTTGCTTTATATTCACTGCTGATTTTGGGATGGGTACGAATTATTTCCGGCAGAAAGAAAGAAGAAGCCATTGCTTCTACACAACCAATATTACCACAGGTACAACGTCGTCCCCGATAATCCACAACGATGTGTCCTCCCAATGAACCAGCCTGATAATGAGTTCCTTTAATAATCCGTCCATCTAAAACAACTCCGGTACCAATACCTGTCCCGATAGTCATCATTACCATATTCCGGCTATTTTTCCCGGCCCCCATATACCATTCTCCGGCAAGTGCCAGACGAGCATCATTATCGATAATAAATGAGGTTCCCCAGTTCCTGTCAACCCAGGAAGGCAGATCTATGTCACAGGCATCATCGTATTTATCATTGGTAGAAGTTACTCTCTTTTCCTTCGGATTTACCATACCCGGAAATGCAAGACCCATACCTGCAAGCTCTTCTCTCGGCACTTTCCATTTGCTCAACAGCCTGTTTATTACTCCTCCCATAGCAGGAAGATTACTATCCAGACTACCAGCTATGGCAGGAAATGAACTGAATTCAAGTATCTCATTTCCTTTTACCAAACCGATTTTAATGATGGTTCCTCCTAAATCTATTGCTATACAATACATTGCAAATCAGATTAAATGAGGAATACCATTTACTTCAATCAACCTTGCGGAAAATCCTTTCTCGGCAATTTCGGCATAATTGTGTCCTGCATCCGAAGGCCAACAAGCTGCAAATGAAAAAAGAGAACTTCCTACATTTGCCATCCGGTGAGCCACTCCTCCCGGAATATAATGCAAACTGCCGGGAAACACTCGCTCTGCCCATACATTGCGTTGTTCGTCCATGAGGATAAGCATTCCTTCTCCCTCTAAGCCCCAATAAAATTCTGCCCGGTCGATACTCGCATGATAATGTCCTTTCGTCATCATATACTCATTGCCGACTTTTCCCGGATACAAATAAGTAATACCGAAATACAATCCTCCCGGAGTCCCTTCCTTTTCGGGTAAAAAACTACTGACTTCGTAGGCAAGCTTGTCCTGAGGCATTTTTTCAAAAGCTTCCACATCGGCAAAGATGCCTTTTAAATCAGATAAATTCCGGGAAATTTTACAAACATCACGTCCAACTAAATTCTTATCGGTAAAGAACAGTTCAGGAAAGATAATTTTTTTATTTTCCATAATCACCTATATTTTAAGATTCCACATGTAATTCGATGGGAACAAAGGTAGGTGATAGACACAGGCGTCCTGTCTCCTATTTTCCCCGATAATTATGTTATCTTATCATTAATATAGGTATATAGATTTTAATTGATAATATTCCAGAATACAGAGTATATATTAAATAGCCTTTTTGTTTTTCACACCATACTGTTTCTGGTACTCAGTGGGCAACATATTAACTGTCTTTTTGAATTGCTCGATAAAGTTAGACAGGTTATTAAATCCCACTTCCATACTCACAGTAGAGATTTTCATCTTACCTTCTATCAAGAGCCGCTTGGCATGCCCGATACGCATATCATTCAGATATTGTACAAAAGTTTTCTTTGTCCGTTCTTTAAAATAACGGCAGAAGGCAGTAGGGGTAAGTCCTACTAAACCGGCTACATCTTCAAGTTTTATCGGCTGATTAAAGTTTTTCACCAGATATTGGTATATCTTATTAAAACGTTCAAAATCGGAAGAATTGACTGACTGGGTAAAACCGACACTGGCAAGCAACTCATACTCATCCGTATTAGCCATCATTTCCAATAGAGTGATCAGATTGGTAACCCTCACTACCCCATTTGAATCAAAAGTATTACGGATAAAATCAGCAATACGCTCGCGTGCCGTTCCTGTGAACTTTATACCCCGGCGGGAACGTTCTATCAAACTCCGGATATGCATAAATTCCGGCAAGTTGATCATCACTCCTTCAAATAGCTCTTTACGGAAGTAAACACACAAACATACAGATCGCAATCCGGTTTCTTCTCCAAAAAACTCTTTGTTGTTTCTCCACTCATGAGGCAACTGAGGACCAATAATACAAACATCCCCTACCTCATAACTCTCTATATGATCACCCACAAAACGAGTGCCACTACCTTGCTCTATACACATAATCTCTATTTCGGGATGATAATGCCACGGAACAATAAAGTAAGGTAAATCCTCCCGATAGAAATTAATGTAATTCTCCACAGAAAACGGAAGTTCTTGATAAAGTGGTTTCATAGTAATACACAATTGGCTAAGTAATCATTCTAAATTATATGATATTATTATTGAAACGCAGAAACTCACAGATTCACGCAAAAAATATCATCGCTCAAGTATAGCGCAGCCATTAAATCTGCGATCATTTGCGTTTCAATAAAACGCTGTCA
>ENA-OROZ01000615-OROZ01000615.1-human-gut-metagenome-genome-assembly--contig:-NODE-615-length-39202-cov-4.941426_pt1 | contig 39202 bp, 29 predicted proteins | sample MGYA00242138_ERZ509066 | MGnify/ENA primary metagenome ERZ509066 (study PRJEB26280, sample SAMEA2338691) | human gut metagenome | biome: human gut; feature: human-associated habitat; material: faeces... | reverse complement strand
GAAACACTCATAAAAGAGAATCTTTCGCTGAAATATACTTTTTAAGGGACGACTAATTAACTTTTACTATATCTTCATTTTTGTTTTCAGGAATCATACGTTAAAGAATTCAAAAACAATAGTTGTATTCCATTATTCCCAAATCTTTCCAGAATCTCTATCGTTATTTGCATTATCAAGTGATAGAAAACTATATTACTAACATTAAAAAAATAACGATTATGAAAAAGATTTGGTCTCTTCTTGTGATGGCGATTGTAGCTGTTCAATTTGCTTTTGCAGGTGATGTTATTACTAAAGATATTAACCAGTTGCCACTTGCGGCACGTAATTTCATTAATCAGCACTTTACCAGTCCTCAGGTTTCGCACATTAAGATTGATAGTGAAATAATGTCGAAGAAGTATGAGGTACAACTGACAGATGGTACAGAAATAGATTTTGATTCTAAAGGTAATTGGACTGAAGTAGATGCCGGAAAAAAGAAGTTACCTGCAACAATTATTCCCTCTTTTGTGAATGATTATCTGAAGATGAATAATTTCACCAATGAGTTCGTTACCAAAATAGAGCGTGACCGTAAAGGGTATGAGGTAGAGTTGAATACTGATATATCTTTTAAGTTCGATAAGCAAGGTAAATTTCGTAAAGCAGATCATTAATCACTGTTAATAATCTAACCTCAAAGGACTTTAACTATGATAAAAATAAAATTTAGTATTTTGGCTGTCATGTTGATGACAGCCTTATTCTCCTTTAGCTCTTGTAGTGACGATGATGATACTTATTTACCTCCCAATCAGGCTATCATAAATGCATTGAACCAGCTTTATCCCGGTGTGAAAAACATAGAATGGGAGCAGAAAGGTGTTTATTATGTGGCGGATTGTTGGGTAGGAAATGACGAACTCGATGTGTGGTTTGATGCCAATGCCAATTGGATTATGACAGAAATGGATATCTTTTTCGAGAATCTGCCAGTTGCTGTCAGTACTGCGTATCAGGAAGGAAATTACGCCAATTGGGTAATTGATGATTTGACGAAGCTGACTTTCCCGCAAAAGCCGGAAGAATTTGTCTTTGAAGTACAACAGGGAGGGCAGGAACGAGCTTTGTATTATTCAGAATATGGAGGCCTTCTTCGTGAAAAAGACATCTCTGATACAGATAATACCCACTGGCCGGACATTAGTTGACAATTGACAATTGACAGTTGACAATTGATCGTTGACAGTTAGCTGTGCTATATGCTGCATAGCCACTGTCAATTGTCCACTGTCAATTGTCAACTAAATAACTACATTTGCTTGTAGTCTTTTGCCAGCCCTCCTTCGCTTGTTTCTTTATACAGAGAAGGCAGGTCATGTCCTGTTTGTTTCATCACTTGTACAACTTTATCGAAGGAGACACGATGCATTCCGTCTGTGAATGAAGAATATAGATTTGCATCCAACGCACGTGCCGCAGCATATGCATTACGTTCAATACAGGGAATTTGTACCAATCCGCAAACAGGATCACAAGTCATGCCCAGATGATGTTCTAATCCCATTTCAGCTGCGTACTCTATTTGTGCCGGGCTTCCTCCGAATAACTGATTGGATGCAGCTGAGGCCATTGCACATGCTACACCTACTTCCCCTTGACAACCTACTTCCGCTCCTGAGATAGAAGCGTTGAATTTGACAATATTTCCCACTAATCCGGCTGTTGCCAATGCACGCAGGATGCGAATGTCACTGAAATCGCGGCTTTTGTACAGATGATAAAGTACGGCAGGTACTACTCCACAAGAACCACAAGTAGGAGCCGTGACTATTTTCCCTCCGGAAGCATTCTCTTCGCTGACAGCCAATGCGTATGCAAATACCAATCCTCGTGACTGCAAGGATTGTTTGTATCCCGTAGCACGGATATAATAGGTTGAGGCTTTTCTTCTCAGATTCAGCGGACCGGGTAATACACCTTCCTCTTCCAATCCACGGTGAATGGAATCTATCATCGTCTTCCAGACTTCGTTCAGGTAATCCCAGATATCAAAGTCTTCGCATTCTTTGACATATTCCCAATAGCTTCTACCATTGCGTTCACACCATTCCAGAATCTCTGTCATGCTGTTCATGCCGTATACATCCGGACTTTCGATAGAAGGAGTATCGTTGTTCTCTGCCAAAGCTCCGCCACCAACACTATATACGGTCCAGTTTTCTATTAATTTATCATTGACATCGAATGCAGCAAAAGTCATCCCATTGGGGTGGAAAGGGAGGAATACTTTAGGTTGCCATATAATTTCTACGGGAGCTGTAGGTTCCAGCGTATCAATGATGGCAACGTCTGTCATGTGTCCTTTTCCTGTGGCGGCAAGACTTCCGTAGAGGGTTACTTTAAACTTGGTAGCGTCCGGATGGCGTACCACAAACATTTCGGCAGCTTTGCGTGGCCCCATTGTGTGGCTGCTGGAAGGACCTGTACCGATACGGTATAACTCTTTAATAGATTTCATATATAATAAATGTGCTTATTTTCAACTCTTTCAGTACCATCTCTTTTTCCGGAAGAAAGCATATACGATGATACCTATGATTGCCATTAATCCCCAGGCAAAACAGTATCCGTATCGCCAATCCAGTTCGGGCATCACTTTGAAGTTCATACCCCATACGCCTACCAGAAACGTTAATGGTATAAAGATGGTAGAAACGATTGTTAGCCGTTTCATGATGTCATTCATTCTCAAATCATTGTTGGAAATATAGAGGTCTACCAGAGATGAGAGTGTTTCTCTGCATATTTCAATGGTTTGCAGTACAAATTGTAAATGGTCGTTTACATCATTGAAGAAGGCACGGTTCATCTTGTGCATCAGAGTGCTCTCTCCGCGCAGTAGTTTTATGTATTGCTCTTTTAAGGGGAGTATTGATTTTTTCATCAGCATATACTGGCGACGCAGGGACTGAATTTGTACACCAATGTCATTTCCGTCGCTGATGGTCAGTAATTCTTCTTCAAGATCTTCAAGGGCATCATCTATGTCGGATACCATTGAGGTATAATTGCCTATAACACTATTCAAAAGTACACTGAGCAGATAATCGCTTTGTCTGCCTCGTATTTTGAGTACATCATTGCGTAGGGCAGTACTTACATCATCAAAAAAATCAGTTTCTTTTTCAAGGAAAGTAAGTACGTAATTGGTACCCAGAATAATACATACTTGTTGTTGCTCCAGTTCATCCAGATCTTCCTCGTTTTTTTTAGGTGCAGGATAGAAGAGTTTTAAAATCAGTACGATGTAGTTATCGTGTTCTTCTATTTTAGTAGGGTGATTGGCATTCAGGATATCTTGTAATACGAGAAAGTTTATTTCGAAATGTTCGCATATTTCACGAACAGTTTCAGTATTCTTCATACCATGTACCTGGAGCCAGTTGATACGTTCACTATTCAGAGAACTGCTGATTTCATGAAAGTCTGCTCCTGAAACCTCCTGCATTTCATTAGCATTGTATGTACAAAGGTGCAGATGGGTAGGCGTCTGGCTCTCACCCGTATAAATTAATTTCTCGCTTAACAGGTTGTTCTTCATGCTTTATTTTTTAGTTTTAGAAAACCATTCCAACAAAAGTAATGATTTTCTATATGAGAACAAGTTGTTTAATACATTTGTTCGCTTTTATGCCAAATCTACAACTGTAATCCCGGCACCTCCAAATTGTACATGTTCATCGGCAAAGTGGCGTACACCTGGCACAGTATCTAAATACTGGCGGATAAGAGAACGAAGTATACCTGTACCAGTACCATGAAGAATACGTATGCGGCTCATACCTACCAATATGGCATCATCTACAAAGTAAGTGACAGCCTGCAAAGCCTCGTCTCCACGCATTCCACGTACGTCAATGTCTTGTTTGAAATTTAGTTTTTTCTCATACATCTGATCGTGTGTCTGGCTACTGACAAAAGTACTCTTTGCCGGTTCCTGCTTCTGTGTTGTGGCATTAGTACGTTCCAGCCTCTCCAGTTTAACGGTTGTTTTGATACTGCCAAAGCCTACCACTGCATTTTTGCCATTTATTTCCAATACCTCTCCAACGCTGGTTTGGCCTTTTAGTTTGACATTATCACCTATAGTGATAGGTATCACTTTAGGAACTTGCTGGGATTGTGTTTTTTCTTCCGAAGTTGCTTTTTGCTTGTCTTTTTTTCGATTCTGCCTTTCTTTTAGCTTCTCCATTTTCCGGGCAATCTTATCTTCCTGTTCTTTGGAAGCAAGTTCGTTCACAGAAGCGCGGAAGTCATTTAATTCCTGGCGCACAAGGCGGGTTTTTTCTTTTTCTGCCTGTGCCTCCTTGATAGTACGTATGGTATTCTCTATTTTCGCATTCGATTCTTGTAGCAATCGTTCGGCTTCTTCTTTTGCCTGGCGGATAATTTCCTTACGGGATTTCTGTAATTCCTCCATCTCGGTCTGATACCGGGCGATTGTTTCCTCCATATGTTTTTCACGCTGGCGGATAGTCTGACGTTTACCTTCCCAATAACGTTTGTCACGAACAATATCCTGGAGATATTTATCCGCATTAATATATTCGCTGCCTACAATTTCTGAAGCATCGGCAATGACATCCTCAGGCAGTCCGATTTTTCTTGCTATTTCTACAGCAAATGAACTTCCCGGGTTACCTATTTGCAGCTGGAAAAGAGCCTGCATGAGATGGCGGTCATAAAGCATGGCACCGTTCACTACTCCTTCATTATCTTCTGCAAAGTGTTTTAGATTCTGATAATGTGTAGTGATAACTCCGAATGTCTTTTTCTGATTGAAACGCTTCAAAACTGCTTCGGCAATAGCTCCACCTATCTGTGGTTCTGTTCCACCTCCGAATTCGTCGATAAGGATAAGGCTGCGTTCATTACAATTCTTCATCATCATTTTCATGTTGGTCAGATGAGATGAGTAGGTACTCAGGTCGTCTTCAATAGATTGTTCGTCACCGATGTCAATGAATATGCTGCTGAATATTCCTGCATGGCTACGTTCATGCATGGGGATGAGCATTCCGCATTGCAACATGTATTGCAGTAATCCTACTGTTTTGAGACAGACAGACTTTCCACCGGCATTAGGACCGGAGATGATGAGAATACGCTGTTGCTGATCCAATTCGATGTCGAGGGGCACTACCTTTTTGCCATGCTTGGCGAGGGATAGTTGTAACAATGGGTGTATAGCCATAGTCCAGTCCAGTAACTGCTCATTCTCAAGAGAAGGTTTCAGCGCATGGGTCTGTATGGCGAAATAACTTTTTGCCCGTATAAAGTCAATCTCTGCCAGAAACTCATAAGATTGTAGAATTTCCGGGATAGAAGGACGCAGCATATTGGAAAATTCTGTCAGAATACGGATAATTTCCCGTCGTTCATCTCCCTCCAGTTCACGAATGCGATTGTTGGCTTCTACCACTTCCGCCGGTTCTATAAAGACCGTTTTTCCACTGGCAGATTCATCGTGTACAATACCTTTTATTTTTCTCTTCAATCCGGGTGCAACAGGGATTACGAGGCGACCATCACGCATGGTGGGTGCCACATCTTTATCTACATATCCTTCGGATTGAGCACTGCGTAAAATGCTGTTTAGTGAGCGTGAGATGCTTCCCATCGTACTTGCAAGTTCACGACGAATACGTGCCAGTTCCGTTGAAGCATTGTCCTTTATCTTTCCGTATTTGTTTAGTATACCGTCAATCTTTCCTATTAGCTGGGGAAATACAGCAATATCTCCCGCCAATCGTTTCAGACTGGGGTAGGGGCAATCACTTTCTTCATCCTCTTCATTGCGTTGAAGGAATCGTACGATGTCGCGAATCGTTTCTAACGAACGTCTTAAATCAAACAATTCCTGTTCGTCCAGGTACATTCCTTCTATTCGCACGCGTTTCAGTGACGGGCGTACGTCAAAAAAGAACTGGTCGGGGAAACTGTCTTCTTCCTGTATGATGCGGACAAACTCTGTGACTTGATTTAGCAGTTCCTCCACCTTCTCATGTTGATCGGAGAAACTCATATCTGTTACACGTTCCTCGCCCAATGTGCTGAGACATTTTTCTTTCAATAGTTGTCTGATTTGGTCAAATCCTATCTTTTGCTCAAAATTTTGAGGATATATCATTGATATTTACGATTTAGCTATTTACAATTTACGATTGAGATAACTCTCTGTAATTTGAATTACGAGGCAAAAATACGATTATTTCATGAAAAAATCATTAGAATGTTTGCAGATTTAAAAAAGATACGTACCTTTGCACCGCTTTCAAAGGAAAGTGCTTCTGATAAAGAAGTTTTGGAGAGGTGGCAGAGTGGTCGATTGCGGCGGTCTTGAAAACCGTTGTACTGCGAGGTACCCGGGGTTCGAATCCCTGTCTCTCCGCTGAAAAAGAAACGGACAATGAACAACAAAGTCTCACAAATTCAATGTTTGTGGGACTTTTTTTTATTCCCCTTATGTCGCCTACCGATATCGTTTAGACCCTAAAAAGACAAAGTTAGTAACCTAATTTGCCCCCTGACAACAGAAAACGTAAAAAGAGTACACTTAGTCCGAGATTTGCGAACTCCTGTCGCTGTTTGGTGAACCTGTATGAACTTTATTATAAGCTGATTAACGTAGTTTTGTGACCCCAAGAAGTGAGCTTATGAAGAGTACATTTTCCGTTCTTTTCTTTGTGAAAAAGGCAGCAAAAAATCAATGGTAGTTACTCTATTTTTGTTCGTATCGCGATTGATGGTGTTACAAGCTGTTTTAATTCCATACTGGACGTTCAATCCAAACTTTGGGACGGTGTAAGGCAGGTAAAGCTGCCGGACGTTCTGCGGAAGCTACCCGTATCAATCGATTGCTGGATGATATAAACGCATCCCTTAATACCATCTATCACGAACTGCAAAGGCGTGACAATTATGTTACCGCCGAAAAGGTGAAGAATGAATTTTTAGGGCATAGCGAGAACCATGACACCATTCTTAACCTTTTCCAAAGGTATAATGATGATGTGAAACAGCTGGTCGGTATATCTAAAACGATTGCCACTCGTCGTAAATATGGATGGTTTCCGAACGGTTGGAACAGGTTTTATAGGCTAAAGCGGAAAACTGCTAAATATATTAAAAGACTGATGCTTAATAATAATTCTAAAACTGATTCATAATGGAAACTCAGCAACGTTTATATATTTTATGAATACGAAATGTTGCAAAATGGCTACTTTTTGTCGATATTTGTCCAATCTGTATTAATAATGCGAATCAGTAGTTGAAAACCGGACTCAACTTAATCGTATATATTTGTTCAAAACAAGGCGATATAAACTACCTTTTATCAGGAAAAAAACTACTGTTCTCTCTTTTATAATCTATAACCAAAACTTCTGATTCTATAACCGGAACTTTTGGTTATAAAACTTAAAGTTTTAATCTTACAACTGAAACTTTTGATTATAGTTTACCTTTAATTGTCCGTAACTTTACTTCCTATGAAAAGGTATTAATTTAAGGAAGAAGCAGATTTTATATATAAATGTCTTGAGTGTTGCGGATAAACTATCGGCAATCCCTTTAGTTCATTCTATACAGGTTTGGACCAAATATCCAACTACCGATTCGCATCAATAATAGATTACAGACGAATATTTTTAGCCTGTTGGGTTTCAATGTATAATCATGAATCTTATTGAATAGTAACCAGAGCAGAGAAAACACAGATATTAATAGTGAAAATTCAATAAATATATCTATTGCCAACTAAAAACATAAAAGATTAAGAATTTGTCAACAAGAAGAATTTGTATAAACTATTTTCTATATACATACCTTGATCCTCCCCCAATACAGACATCTCAATCATCTATTGAAAGAAGAAACAGTCAAAATAAGCATCATAACAACAATAATCTGTTACCGTCATCCTTGCTCCTCTGCTTGTAAAGAAAGTCCAATAAGAAACAATGAACAGAATATACAACTTTTCTTATAATTCGCTTTTACAGTGCACGAACAAATATAGCATATACCACTGATAAACAAAGAAATAAAAGTTATTGAAAGAACGACTAAAGAAAGTTGCAATATCCGTCCATCAATATCTAAAAAGATGTTAATAAGCAAAACTTTATCTCCCCTAACTGGTTGTTATCATACAATAAATAGATATCTTTGTGATAAATAGTAAAGGCAATTTGTTGTTATAGCAAATTACAGTAGACAAAATAAGCAATATTTAATGTATGAAAATTAACTTCCGGGAATCACTGGCAGCTACACTTATAGTAAGTGGAGTTGTTTTTAGTAGCTGTGTAGATAGTGATAAGAACTTCTATGATCCCAATTACCGTGCTCAAAATCCAATGGGTAACATAAGTGCCCCTAATGGCTTTGACTGGTTATTATTCTCTTCGATAAACCTTAATGTGAAGGTTAACGACACATTTAACGGACAATATCATTATACGGTAGAGGTGTTCGACAACAATCCTGTAATATCTCCGGATGCAACCCTCCTGACCAAAGGATTTGCCAAATTGGGTCAGGACTTCACTACCGAATTGCCTGTATCCAATTCGATTCCGATGCTTTACATTCGCCAGATTGCTCCGGATGGATTGGCATCAATTCGTGCGTACAGCACAGAGAACGGGGTTGTTAATTGCGACTTCAGTACTCCGGTGACTACGCAAACTACCAGAAGCATGAGTACACGGGCATTCACGACAATGACAACACCAGACAGTGAAGATAAGAGTATATTTCCCGAAGTATCACCCACAAATGAAATATTCGATCAAAACAACTTTAAAGCCAACGGCAGTTATAAAGTTACTGCAAAGACAACCAAAATAAATATTTGGGCATCAGGAGTTAGTTTGTATGTTACCGAAAACATAACGCTGAGCGAAGAAACATACCTTGCTGCCAATTGCAAACTATTCATACTGCCCAATGTGACTGTAACAATGCCACAATCAAAGAATAATGGCCAAATCAACTGCTTGATTTCAGTAGGTAAAGGGGCAACATTAAAAATAGAAAACGATATGCAACTGGATAATAACTATAAGTTGTATAACCAGGGTACTCTCACCGCCCGTAATGTCACTTATACCAACAGTTCTTTCATCTATAATGGAGAAAAGGGTATTATAAATATCTCCGGTAAACTGACCGGCACGAACGGAAACTCTAATATGCTGAATGAAGGAGAAGTGACTGCCACCGATATAGCTGTCACAGGTGATAGTCATATAAAGAATATCAATAAAGTAACCGTAGCCCAACTGACCAGCCTCAACTGTAAAAACGGTTCATGGGAGAATGAAGGTGAATGGACTACCACAAACATGCACATAGAAGGCTGGAATGATTATAGCCTCAACAAATGCAAACTAATCATCAATCAGCTATTAGACCTGCACGAAGCTAAAATCATAAATGACGCCGGTGCATTTATTAAGACCAGCAGGCTGTATATGGACAACACATTAATAGAGATGGGTGCCAAGGCTATGTTTACAGTAGAAGAGCAAGCCGAATTCCGATATCATACAAAAAACAGAGGGTTCAAGGGTACAGGCAACGAGAAAGCACTTCTCAAAATGAAAAAAGCAGTTGCTACGAATCCCGACAACAATGACATGATTCATTATTCCGGAAATTTACAGATTGTCTGTGATGATCATCCGGATTCTAAAAGAGATCAATGGGGGAATATTCGCTGGACAATGACAGGTGGTGCCGAATGGGCAAGTGAATCTACCAATCCTGTAGAAATCGCCAAAACAGAATGTAGTGAAGGCTCTGTTACCAATCCGCTTCCTCCAACTGAACCGGAATTCCCGACTATCATAGAAACAGCCAATAAATACACACTGCTGTTTGAAGACCAATGGCCTCTCTACGGCGACTATGATATGAATGACATTGTAATACAGCTCAAAGGTTTGAAGTATGAACTTGACAGTAAAAACAAAACGAACAAAGTAACATTCACTGTTACCCTTCGTGCCGTAGGAGCAACCAAAGCTATCGCCGCCGCTGTAATGTTAGACAAAGTACCGGCAAGCAGTATAAACAGCATTGCATACAAAGCCCATAAACCCACCACATTCAATCTTCAAAACAGTGGAGTTGAAGCAGGTCAGAGCCAGGCTGTGATACCTCTCTTTGACGATGCACACAAATTAATGGGAAAGAATACAAGAGAGTTCATCAATACCCAGTCTGGCAGTGACAATAATGTAAGCAACAGTGATCTTCCCGAAATAGAAATCACTGTAAACCTGACCAATAGCATAGAAGAAAGTGCCTTCAACATCAACAATATGAATTTCTTCATCATTACCGACAGAGCCCAGCAGAGAAAAGAAATCCATATGCCGGGACGTCAGCCAAGCGATTTGGCCAATACCCAACTGTTCGGAGGAAATGATGACGGCTCAACGGGTACGAAGTATTACATAAGCAAAGAGAATCTTGCCTGGGGTATCATCATACCACAGTCGTTTAAATGGCCTTTGGAGTATCGCAATATTAAAGATGTATACAAGGAGTTTGAAAGTTGGGTAACCAGTGGTGGTACAGAGAACCCCAAATGGTATACTACCTTCGACAACAACGGCACTTTCCAGAACAATAAAAATTAAAAATAAAGTAAAAGCCGGAGAATAAGAAAATCCGGCTTTTATTTTGTCCGGGAAACAGACTTTATTTGAAAACAGAAAATAACTTTATCGTAAAAGAACACAGTTATAAAAATATTATATATATTTGCACGGCTTGAGACAAGAAAGACATCAATCACGTATCAACAAAGCAAGCAAAGTAAAAAGTTTTATTATAGACATGAGAAAAAAAATATTGCTCATTGATGACAAGGCATCCATCGCAAAAGTAGTTTCCATCTATTTGGGAAAAGATTACGATTTCACCTATCATGAAAATCCTATTAAAGCCATTGAGTGGCTGAATGAAGGGAACGTTCCGGATCTTATTATCTCGGACATCCGTATGCCGGAAATGATGGGAGATGAATTCTTACTTTACATGAAACGAAATGAGTTATTCAAATCCATACCTATTATCATGCTTTCAAGCGAAGAAAGCACAACAGAAAGAATCAGGCTTCTGGAAGAGGGAGCAGCCGATTACATCCTAAAACCATTCAATCCTCTCGAACTTAAAGTCCGTATTAAAAAAATTATAGACTAAGTCTTTCTATGCTACATCTTATCTATATCGGAAGGTACGAAAAAACGATTAAACGCTTTTCCAAACTCCCCAAAGAGGAGTTTTACAATGTAGCTACATGTGATAAGGCTATCAAAATAATAGATAAGATACGGGAGAAGTTTGATATAATCATATTATACGAACAGACTAATACACAGACAGATATCAAAGATATTGAGTCTTTGCGGAAAAAGTATCCCGGTATCTATATGGTATTAGTGATGGATTCACTTACACAACAAGAAAGTCTGCAATATCTGAAAGCCGGTATCAACAACACCATACCATTTGAAAGCCCCCAGGAGGCAATAGACAGCCTGATAAGCTTTCAGAAACGCAGAAAGCAACAAAAGATAAAAGACCTACAAAAAAGAGGAGAGAATATACAAACATTCAGGCTTCCTCTCTGGAAAAGATGTTTTGATATACTTTTTTCGGGTACTGCACTATTAGGCTTGTCTCCCCTACTCATTATTACTGCGATAGCTATCCGCCTGGAGAGCAAAGGAGCTATTATCTATAAATCAAAACGTGTAGGAAGTAATTATCAGATATTTGATTTTCTGAAATTTCGTTCCATGTATACGAATGCCGACAAGCATCTGAAAGACTTCAACTCCCTGAATCAATATCAAACCGAAGAAGAGACAACCGAAGATATTATCTGGGGAGAAATGCCCGAGCTTAGTGAAAATGAAGACGGGATAGTACTAATCTCTGATGACTTTGTCATTTCAGAAGAAGCGTATATCAACAAAAGAAGCCACGAACAGGAGAATGCATTTGTCAAACTCGAAAACGATCCACGCATCACGCGGGTAGGACGTTTCATTCGTAAATACAGCATTGACGAATTGCCTCAACTTATCAATATATTGAAAGGAGACATGTCAATAGTAGGTAACCGCCCCTTGCCACTGTACGAAGCTGAGTTATTAACCAGCGACGAATACATCGACCGCTTTATGGCTCCGGCGGGACTGACAGGACTTTGGCAGGTAGAAAAGCGTGGAGATTCAGGAAAGATGTCGGCAGATGAGCGTAAACAGTTGGATATAAAATATGCCAAAACATTCTCTTTTTGGATAGACATGAGAATTATCCTGAAAACTGTTACTGCATTTATACAAAAAGAAAACGTATAATATATACAGCTTATATGGCAGACACTCTTTTCTATACTGCAGACAGCATATTCTTTCTCTGCATTGCGATAGCCGGCATCTATCTATTTGTTTTTGCTTTGGCAGCATTATTCAGAAGATCAGAGAAATATCCGGCTACCGGGAATATGCATCGTTTTATACTTCTGGTTCCTCCGGGAACAGAAATCTGTAAACAAAAGTATCCGGAAGAGTTATATACCCTGCTCACTTACGAAAATCTGTATCAGAGTATAAAAGAACTGGATGAGTCGCTATACGACATAGCTATCATTCTGGGAGAAACAACCAATGTATCTCCGTGCCTGCTAAAAGAAATCAATAACGCATACGGATCGGGGACAATGGCTATGCAACTACACCATATCATTGAATGCCGTCCTACCCGAAAGATTCGCTGGAAAGCAATCCATGAAGAAATCCGAAATTCAATATTCAGACAAGGACATGTCCAGACAGGACTTTCTTCGGCACTCGAAAAAACAGATATTGCCATAGACTTCAAATGGCTGAAACAAAACCTGAGAAGTCCGAAAAGCAATCTGGAAAGCAGATTATTACAGCAGAACATCTATATAGAATATATGGACCACATCCATATATACAGTAACACTCCTCGTCCCCGTCCCTATTCTATGTCAAAGCGAAAAGCCGTCTCAAAGCTTCCTGCAGTACTAATGGAAGGCAACTGGGATTATGCAGACAAATTATTCCGGCAGCTTTTGCCCTCATGGAGAATCCTACTTCTCTTCAGCAGTATCTGGTGCATCATAGCCACCTGCTATGACTGGAGAGCTTCTTTGAGTTGGTGGTTCCTGTTGTTCGCCCTGCTATTTACTCTCTGTCTGGCTATCCCCGATTATCTGGTAGAGAAGAAAAAAAAGAAGTAACCTCCCAAACCCTACAAATATATATGGACATCAGAAAGCTAAAACATAACATTAAGCAACACCCGGGCTTAAAACAGGCCGTACACAGATTTATTATGCATCCGGTAAAAACACGCCCCAACTGGTGGATACGTCTGTTTTATTTTGTATACCTGAAACGGGGGAAAGGTTCGGTTATTTATCGTAGCGTACGCAAAGATCTTCCGCCGTTCCGTAGCTTTTCACTCGGCAAATACTCAGTTGTGGAAGATTTCTCGTGTCTCAACAATGCCGTAGGAGATTTGATTATCGGAGATTATACCCGCGTGGGATTAGGAAATACGATCATAGGCCCTGTACAGATAGGCAATCATGTAAACCTGGCACAAAATGTGACTGTAACCGGATTAAACCACAATTACGCAGATGCCGAAAAGCCGATTGATGAACAAGGAGTAAGTACTGCCCCTGTGACAATAGAAGATGACGTGTGGGTAGGTGCCAATGCAGTCATTCTACCCGGAGTGACACTTGGAAAACATTGTGTTGTAGCTGCCGGGAGCGTTGTAAGCCGTTCTGTTCCGGCTTATACAATATGTGCCGGAAGCCCTGCACGTATCATCAAACGCTATGATCCGGTAAGCAAAGAATGGAAAAAAGAACTCAAGTAACTATATATAATGAGAAATACTACGTAATATACCTTATTTAAGGGATTGTGGCTATGGGGTAAACACTCTATCTTTGCAGTATCAGAATTTAATTAATTAGTCATAATTTTATTACGTAGCCACATTTAAGTAAAATGAAACAGTGTCCTGTCGAAGTGATTTCGCCAGGATTTTGTTTTTTATATACAAAAAATCCCCGAACAAAACAGTGTCCGGGGAGAGCATATATATAAAAAGGTAGGTTTATTGGCCTACCTCACTTAGTTTTTCCTTTACCTCATTGGCCTTATCCGCTACTTTACCTGCAACTTTAGCACCTGTTTTCACAGCTTTTACTTTTGCATCTTCCATTGCAGCTTCGGCATCTGCCTCAATTTCATGAAGGGCATTAAACACATCATTTTTCAGTTTCTTAGCTTTCGCTGTGCGCGAAAAGTGATAAACCAGCGCACCAATGGCAGAACCTAATCCAAGACCTACCAGAAATTTAGTATTTCCACATTCCATAATCAAATAATTTTATGTTAGTTAATAAAATAAATACATTGCAAAGGTAACTTACTGTCGCGAATGACTAAACAAAGATGCAATCCACAGAAACAGAACAGCACCTACAACAGAAGTTATCAAACTACCGATAATACCAGTTGCCGCCAATCCAAGTAAAGCAAAGACCCAGCCCCCGAGTACACCGCCAATAATTCCTAAAACAAGATTGACCAGCAGTCCAAAGCCACCTCCTCTTGTTATTTTACCAGCCACATAGCCGGCAATAATTCCTATCAGAATATACCAGATAAAATTCATAATATTCTCTTTTTGTATTGTTTATACAAGGAACGTATCTCCTCTGTAAAAAGTTCGCAAACAGAAGAAGGAATTAACGAGAATTTAGGAAAGGCATGATTATAAAAAAAGGCAGTATAGAAATAAACTCCTATACTGCCTGCGTCTAATATAAAAAGGATCTTTTTTTATTTATCGCCGTACATCTTAGCTCTCAACTCTTTAATATGATCGGAAGTAATATATTCATCATATTCCATCATCTTGTCAATGATGCCGTTCGGAGTCAGTTCGATCACACGATTTGCCACAGTCTGAATAAATTCGTGGTCATGTGAAGAGAACAGGATATTACCTTTATATGTTTTTAGGTTGTTGTTGAATGCCTGAATAGATTCCAGATCGAGGTGATTAGTCGGCGTATCTAAGATCAGACAGTTTGCATTGCGAAGCTGCATACGCGCAATCATGCAACGCATCTTTTCACCCCCCGAAAGTACACTTACCTTTTTCAAAACTTCTTCTCCAGAGAAAAGCATACGTCCCAGGAATCCTTTCATATATACTTCATTCCCTTCACCATACTGCCCTAACCAATCTACCAGATTGAGATCGGTATTAAAGAAATCCGTATTATCCAACGGCAAATAAGCGGTAGTAATCGTCACTCCCCAATTGAAGTGACCGGCATCCGGCTTCATATTGCCATTGATTATTTCAAAGAAAGCCGTCATGGCACGTGGATTACGTGAGATAAATACGATCTTATCGCCCTTCTCAACGTTAAAGTTCACGTCATTGAACAGCACTACGCCCTCTTCGGTCTTCTTACTCAAACCTGAAACCTCAAGGATCTGATTGCCCGGTTCACGTTCGGGTGTGAAGATAATGCCCGGATACTTACGTGAAGAAGGTTTAATCTCTTCTACATTCAGTTTCTCCAACATCTTTTTACGGCTGGTAGTCTGCTTGCTCTTAGCTACATTGGCGCTGAACCGGCGGATAAATTCTTCCAGTTCTTTCTTCTTCTCCTCAGCCTTTGCTTTCTGGTTCTGTTGCTGACGGAGAGCCAACTGACTGGATTCATACCAGAAACTGTAGTTACCGGCAAACATATTGATTTTTCCGTAGTCGATATCAACCGTGTGTGTACATACTGAGTCAAGGAAGTGACGGTCATGGCTCACCACCAATACGGTATGTTCAAAGTTTGACAGATATTCTTCAAGCCATGTCACTGTCTCCATATCGAGGTCATTGGTAGGCTCGTCCAGCAGCAAGTTATCCGGATTACCGTAAAGCGCTTGTGCCAACATCACACGTACCTTCTCTTTACCACTCAGCTCACCCATCAACACATAATGTTTGTCTTCTTTAACTCCCAGGCCACTGAGCAACATGGCAGCATCACTCTCGGCATTCCAGCCGTCAAGCTCAGCAAATTTCTCTTCCAGCTCGGAAACCTTCAACCCGTCTTCATCGGTAAAGTCTTCCTTGGCATACAACTCTTCGCGTTGCTTCATGATGTCCCACAACACAGTATGTCCCATCATCACAGTATCCATTACCGTGAAAGCATCCCACTTAAAGTGGTCCTGGCTCAACACTGACAGACGTTCGCCCGGACCTAATGTTATATTTCCGGTAGTCGGATCAAGATCGCCATAAATTGTGCGAAGGAAAGTGGACTTACCTGCACCATTGGCACCAATAATACCATAACAATTCCCACTTGTAAACTTCAAATTTACATCATTAAACAATACTCTTTTACCAAACTGTACCGAAACGTTTGAAACTGTAATCATCTTTTATATTTACGATTTTAACTATTTACAATTTACGATTGAAATGTCTGTAATTCACAAACAGGTTGCAAAGATAGACATTTTTAATGAATTACATGCTATGCAGCATGTGTCAATCTGACAGAAAAGCATTACCTTTGCAGCGTTTTTTGACATGTTTAGCAGATTGGCAGAGTTTTTGCTGGGAGGCAGTTACATTGTAACGTCCTATTGACATGAAATTGAATCCATTTATTAAGAACAAAAAAGATAAAGATATGAATCCTAAAGAAAAAGAAACAGCTAAAGAACAAGAGTTGAACGCTGAAAACCTTGCAGACGAACAGTTGCAGGATACAGAAAATACGGAGGAAGCAGCTCCCCTGACTAAAGAGGAAGAGTTGGAAAAGCAGTTGAAAGAAGCTGATGCTACCATTGAAGATCAGAAAGATAAATATCTGCGCCTCTCTGCCGAATTCGACAACTACCGTAAACGTACGGTAAAAGAAAAAGCTGAACTGATCTTGAATGGAGGTGAAAAGAGCTTGAGTAGTATCCTGCCTGTGGTTGATGATCTGGAACGTGCTATCCAAATGATGGATAAAGCAACAGACGTAGCAGCCGTTAAAGAAGGTGTGGAACTTATCTATAACAAATTCATTTCTGTATTAGGACAAAATGGCGTAAAAGTAATCGAAACCAAAGATAAGCCTTTGGATACAGATTACCACGAAGCCATCGCAGTGATTCCCGCACCGTCTGAAAAACAGAAAGGAAAAATTCTGGATTGTGTACAGACCGGATACACACTGAACGATAAAGTACTGCGCCACGCCAAAGTGGTAGTTGGAGAATAAAATATATATATGGAAAAGAGAGACTACTATGAAGTGCTGGAGGTATCGAAAACCGCAACAGCAGAAGAAATAAAAAAAGCGTATCGTAAAAAAGCCATTCAGTATCACCCGGACAAGAACCCGGGCGACAAGGAGGCGGAAGAAAAGTTTAAAGAAGCAGCCGAAGCATATGACGTGCTGAGCAACGAGGACAAACGTGCCCGTTATGATCAGTTCGGTCATGCAGGTATGGGTGGTGCTGCCGGAAATGGTGGTCCGTTTGGCGGCTTTGGTGGAGGTATGTCTATGGACGATATCTTCTCCATGTTTGGCGATATCTTCGGAGGTCACGGAGGCGGTGGTTTCGGAGGCTTCAGTGGCTTTGGAGGCGGAGGCGGTCAGCAACAGAGACGCTATCGTGGTTCTGATCTTCGTGTGAAAGTAAAACTGACGCTGAAAGAAATCTCTACCGGAGTAGAAAAGAAGTTCAAACTGAAAAAGTATGTGCCTTGTACACACTGTCATGGAACGGGTGCAGAAGGTAACGGTGGTTCTGAGACTTGTCCGACCTGTAAAGGTAGCGGATCGGTAATTCGTAACCAACAGACTATTTTGGGTACGATGCAGACCCGCACCACCTGCCCCACTTGTAATGGTGAAGGTAAAATCATTAAGAACAAGTGTAAGGAGTGTAGCGGTGACGGTATCGTATATGGAGAAGAAGTGGTAACCGTTAAGATTCCGGCCGGCGTAGCAGAAGGCATGCAACTCTCCATGAGTGGAAAAGGTAATGCCGGAAAACATAACGGTGTACCGGGTGATTTACTCATCCTGGTTGAAGAAGAGCCACACGAAAGCCTGCTCCGTGATGAAAATGATTTGGTATACAACTTACTTCTCAGTTTCCCGGCAGCAGCCTTGGGAGGAGCTGTTGAGATACCTACCATCGACGGAAAGGTAAAAGTAAAGATTGATGCGGGTACACAGCCGGGTAAAGTGCTTCGTTTGCGTGGCAAAGGCTTACCAAGTGTTAATGGATATGGTACAGGAGATTTATTGGTAAATGTAAGTGTCTACGTGCCCGAAGCATTAACAAAAGAAGAAAAGAGTACACTTGAAAAGCTGGACACTTCTGATAATTTCAAGCCCAATACTTCTGTGAAGGAAAAGATCTTTAAGAAGTTCAAGAGCTTCTTTGATTAAGCACATTAGTGTTTGTTTCATATTATTCAAACGCAGGCTAATGCAAATTTTCATATAATTCATTTTACTGTAGAGTATAGGATTTGTTTATGAAAATTAGTGTTATCCTGCGTTTTTTATCTTCCTCAAAGAACTACCAAATCCTATTATGACAAAGTGGTTCTTTCACCCAAACATATTAATTATCAATCATTAAAAAAGTACGTACTTTATTAGTCCAAACTATGCATTTTAACAGAGAGTTAAAAACGTAATTAACGTGCAATTAAATACGTATTTCTATAAATAAGAATTACTACTTTTCTATCTAAGAATATTATTATTGTAAAGTAATCATTTTCTATTTCTACATCAAATTTATAGTGCAATACTATTTTAATCGATAATATTTTACATAAGCAATAATAACAAGAAGTATAAGTGATATTTCTCGAATACCAGTCATTAGAGAGAATAATAATGCTCTTTCTACTTCTGAATAAATTTCAATTAATTCTTTTGAATAATTTAAATATGCGGATAGTAAATTAATGAAAAGTATCAAAGGGATAATCCAGAACCGTATATAAGGAAGTTTCTTTACGCGAAAGCATGTTACTAATAAAGTAAATGCAACAATTGCCAATAAAGACGGAGCTATATAAATATTATGAACAAAATTCACAATTATTTCATACCCGATTAACTCAGTAAATCCCAAAATTGATCTTATTATAAAGAACAATATTATTCCATAACAAATATCCTTTTTCATTTTTCAAATTTTATAAGTGGTTCATTATTCTTTAATCCTTTAAAAGGTTCTAATCTATTAATTCTCCCTTGTATCCTATCTATTTGACCTTCAGACTTTCCTATGTGGTACCCTCCAAGAATCTGAGCACCCTCATCTGAAACACCTTGAATATGCATCCAAATGGTAGTAGCAATTCCTGATTTACCATTATAAGTAACATCATAGCCTATCACATAACCATTATCTACATTATCATTACCTGTTTTATAACTATTTTTATATTCAGTAATATCCTTTCCTAAAGGATATAATACTTCCTTATTAGCCTGAGGATCATTCAATTTACCTTCTTCCTCTAATTTCTCTCCTTTTTTTTCTAAAGCAGCAACATCAGGATCTCTAACGATTATAATATCTGAAATTCCATCACTAGTTTTAAATAACAGTTCCCCTTTGTCATTTCTATAATCAGTATAATTCATACCACTTGGATCTATAAATCTCATTAAGTTATTATTACAGTATCCATATGGACTTACATCCTAATATTTCTCGCACAACGGATCCCGGGTTGTAAAATGAGGGATCTTATTAAAAGAAACTACTCCTTCTTTGGCCTGCTACTCTTGTATTCTCCTCTTGTATAGACTCCAATCCATTTATCCATGTCGGCATACTTATATATCAGAAAAATAAACAAAAAGAAAAAACCGGTAATGCACATATCTATTTTAGTACTCCTTAATTTTAATTCTTTCTTTCCAATATAACTCAGGCAAGGTATTTGCTTATTATAATACACATTGCTTTCATAAAAATCACGAGCAGCAATTCTTGATATGTAAATAGACTGCTTTGATTCATAGTTTTTTTTATCTATAGTGTATTTATAGATGATCGTTTTAGTTTCTGTGATAGAATCTATTTCAACACGCGTTTCAAGATACTCCGGCTTAACATATTCAAAAATATCACCAAAACCATTGTACGCTATATATTGTAGAAAAGCAAGTAGGAAACCTCCTCCCCAAAATAAAAAATTACAATAAAACACTAACTTCACAAACAATTTCATTTTAACGCCCTCCATTTTTTAAATGTTCTTCTACTAATTTTGTTGAAACTTCAGTTACTACTGATGTCACAGCTTCCACTTTTATCATTGATTTTGTTGTATTAGCTACTACAGTACCCATCCCTTGTGTTATGCCATTTACGGCTGTATTTACAGTTCCTTGAGTCGCACCTTGTTCGGTTAATATAGTAGCTGTTGTTATGTTTTTGGACATAGTTCCTTGAATAACCTGTGCAGATGAAGTAGCTGCTTTTCCCATTACCCCTAACAATCCACCACTTAAACCATTTATAGCCCCACTTATGGCTCCACCTTTAGCCTTATCTGCAAAATTATTTGTCGAAACATTACTTACTGCTTGAGAAAGAGTATTATCTTTTCTTATTGCTGATACTACCTGTCCCGTAACATCTCCCGCAATTGCCCCTGTAGCTCCACCAACCGTTCCTGCAACAGCACCTACTCCAATTACGACTAAAGCTCCACCCCCTGTAGCAACCGTAGCTGCAACAGCCAGATCTACAGCCGCACCGGTTATAGCACCAGCTACTGCCCCTTCTGCAGCCCCTGCCCAAACATCCGTACCATTTTTATGAGCTTCATATGCGCCTTTTAACCCTCCAATGAATGTTCCAATGGCAGTTCCAATAAATCGTCCATCCGGATCCACATATATCATCGGATTCCCCGCACAGTATCCATACGGACTCAAATCATAATATTTCTCGCACAACGGATCCCGGGTTGTAAAATGAGGGATTTGAAACTCTTGCATGCGTGCCTTTGAATAATATTGATTCAAACCATGCATGGAAATCAACTCCTTTTATAATCAAAACTTTCTATAACTTATTAATTTTATTGTGGACCAAAATACCATTTCTTTTTGTAACACTTTCACTGTTCAATATTTTTCAAACCTTGTAAATTATAAGTATGAGTAAAAAGAATTTCATTGATTAACAGACAATTCATCTCACATTATAAATACAAACGATATACAACAAGCCTGTTATCATTAAAATATGTCCAACAAAATCTCATCAGTATCTTGATCAAAGATTATACCGTTATCCGCGTCCAAATAAGTACATAAGTCCCTTAAAAGCTGCTCTAAAAACACCATATCAATTTTCCGCTGTTTACTAAACCAAAATGTGATTTTCCCTAAATATTCAGGAAGTACCCTTTTGGGTATCAATACTTTTCCATTTGAGAATATTATTGCAAAGTAGTCATTTTTTATTTCAGCAGTATATTTATATCTTTTTTTTAATAACACTGAACCGGCAGGGAAGCTCAACCACTCTATAGGATCAGAGGTATCATTTTTATTAAAATTATAACTCAGCGGTTCGTATGGTCCGCACCTATCAGGAAGAAGAGCCCCATCTTTATAATTAATAAAAAAATCAACTATTCGCCTAGAATATTTATTGGAAATATTACTATCCCCAATAGTATCTAAAAATTTATCGTACTCTTTTTCCGTAAAATTCCAATCTTTCATAAACTCAACAAACATTGAATCTGTGAAGTTTTCCCTTGTCTTAATCTGTAAACAAATATTTTTATAATCAAAATTTCCCATAATTTATTAAATCTATTTTATTGTGGACCAATATCATTTCTTCTTCTGATTTCTTTAGTTGGTATATTACCGGATACATGGGTCTTTTCTCCGGTTATAATCGTGAAATCTTTACCTGTACCTTGTGCTACTTGACGCTCTCCTCTTATCTGTTTTGTATTCGAAAGGGACTTGACATCTTTAATTTCAATAATTTTCGTGTCAGTTATGGTATCTGGGATAACGGTTACTTTTTCTCTTGTTCCTGGTAATGTAACTGTTTTTTTGGCTGTATTCTTAACCTCACCTATACTCTCTAACACTTTAGCTTCATTTTGTATTCCCCGTTTCATTGCACTCACGCCATCTACAGCTTTATCTGCAGTTTTAGCTGTATCAACTGCTTTATCTATAGCACGAACACCTTTTATTGCAGCTCCCGCTCCACCCGGAATCACAGGTAAAGCAACAGCAGCGGCATCAAGCACTATTCCTACTCCATCAACAATTGCCCCAACAATATTACCACCTTGTACATTGTTGACAAAGCTTTTAACTCCCATTGCAAGGCTGGCTATATCCCATGCCGATTCTACATATTTCCCCGTCGGATCTTTATACCTCACCGGATTATTCAATGCATATACATACGGACTCACCGTATAGTACTCCTCGCACAGCGGGTCTACCTGATTAAAACGGTTCATGATGGCATACATTGCACGTGCACCAAAGTTATATTCATCCAGATAATTCGTACCCATGAATTCTTTGCCACCCAACCCAAACGGATAAGTGGTATAAGGCTTTCTATCCATTATGCCGGATGGATAATAACTGGGATATCCGAAAGCTTTTTTACTCCCTTTCTCGTATTCCCAAGTACAACCGATATGGGCTTTGACGGCATAATAATTTCTATAACCGGTGCGATTATACAAATTCAAATAGCCATCCAAAGTGGTGACTCGTCTCAATTTCCCGGCAGCGTAATAGTAATCTTCACTCCAATCATTGATTCCGGTGATATAGGGATCGGTGTTGCTTACCACTGTATCTAAAGGGGAGTCGGTTTAGTGGGGTAAGAACCATAAGAATCACGCACCTTGCGGCCAGTTAATGTCCTCTAAGTTTAAATTCTCCGCGCTCAAAATGTTCAATCACAGTAGGCGTTGTATAATTGATACCAAAATTATCCGGTCCAAAGTCATATTTTACTAAGAAACGTTTTTTGAAATCCCGATAGATTTTCATAGCCCACTTTACATACTCTTCGTCTTTCTTAATAAAATCCCAAGCAGGTCTATCAAAATATTGTTTGGTAAAATAAAAGCGAGATGGAGGGAGTAATTGGTCTTTTGTGATTTTTTCAAAGTCAAATTGAATTATAAGTTCTTTATCAAAGTCTACATAATATGTAAGTTCTCCTGATGGTAGTAAGCAGCTTTTATATTCGAATAGTTCAATCCACTTTGGTAAAGTTAAATAAACTTGACCATAATTTAATAATTCGGCATTAAGCTTCGCTATGATAGGATTTGCATCAAAACTATATGTTTTTACGCATACAATATCACGCTCTTCTAACCATTGCTGTATACCAAGTAAATCTTCCGGTAATACATAAAAATTAATTTGTGATGATAACATGTTGTATTTTTTATTATGAATATTGTTTTAATTATAAGGAATAAATATAGGTCGTTGTCCCGTTGCCTTTTCAATATCATCAAGGGCTCTCCTTTCTCGCGCAACCGGAGTACCGTTTTTGTTCTGACGCCCTACTTGTATATCTTTAACCTCACCAGTAGTAGGATTTATACCTCTTACATCCACGGTACGTCTAGTTTTTTCACCATTTGGGGTAATAATAGTTCGCTCTGTTCCTACTTTCGTAAAACCGTCACTTTTCAACTGTTTTATTGCTTCTGCAACTTTATCTTGATGTGCCTGACCCCCTCTTCTTCCAAATGGATTCGGAACAAATTTACCGACTTCTTCTCTGACTTCTGAGGTAACGGTTTTACGAACGATCTTTTCTACTGGCTTTTGTATAAAAACACGAGTAGAAACTGCTTCCATTTTTGCTCCGGGGATAAAATTAGAAAGCGCACCTTCATTATAACTGTTCCAGGCTGCCTCCATATTGCGGGCATTACTTACCCTATTTAAGGTGGGAGCGTTCACCGGCTGCGATTCAAGTAACCAGCCTAATACAATAGGAACAACTGGCCAAGGAAATCTCCCATCTGGATCTTTATATCTCACCGGATTATTCAATGCATATGCATACGGACTCACCGAATAGTACTCCTCGCACAACGGGTCTACCTGATTAAAACGGTTCATGATGGCATACATTGTACGCGCGCCAAAGTAATATTCATCCAAGTAATTCGTACTCATGAATTCTTTGCCACCCAAACCAAACGGATAAGTCGGGTAAGGTTTTAAATCCATTATACCTGATGGGTAATAGTTCGGATACATCAAAGCGTTCCTACTACCTACTTTGCGTTGCCATGTACAGCCAATGTGATCTTTAGTAGTGTAATACGTGGTATGATCCGGGGAATCATAAAAATTCAAATGACCATCCGATGTGGTGACCCGCCGGAGCTTTTTCGACTGATAATAATAGTCTTCACTCCAGTCATTAATTCCGGTAATATAGGGGTCAGTGTTGTTTACCACCGTATCTAAAGGGGTCGTCGGTTTAATAGGGTAAGAACCATAAGAATCACGCACCTTGCGGCCATCCGCCATATAGGAGAACGTGAGGAGATTTCCATCAGTGAAAGCAACTACCTCCGGGAGATTCAGGATATTATTCTTGATCTTTCCAATCCGATTATCAAGGTTCTTCACTAAATTACCATTGCTGTCGTAGAAATATTCAACATCAGCATTTTGGTCATCAAGATAACGAAGATTGTAATAACCAACAGAGCGCCTTTCATCGGTTGCAGACTGAATTTGATTACCATGATACTTAATAGCCAATTTAGTTGTGTAATCAGGGTAAAAGTCCTCAAAGACACGCTGGTAGGTAAGTAGGTTCCCCATTTTATCGTATGTAAAATTCTCCCCGTGTTCCGTCGGCCTACCGTCCATCTTATATCTGCGGGTACTCAGCAAACGATTGAGTCCGTCGTAAGTAAAACGAGCGACCGGAATTGTATTTACCGAATTTGACAGACAGGGAATATTCCCGTTATACAAAGGGGTTACCCCCTGCGGAAGATCTTCATTGTAGTAAATCTTCTCTCTCATGCCCGGTTCGTTGATCTCCGTAGGCCACCCCCTGACATTGTATTTATAACTAGCCGTATCAGCGTGATTGTGGATCAACTTCGTTTCTAAACGTCCTACCTCGTCATACCGATAATCTGCCATCAATACACGGGGATCACTGTCGAATGTATGATACAATTTTGATACACGCCCGGCAGGGTCATACTCATACTCATACGTGGTTACATGGCTGGCAACTCCTGTCGAGCCGGAAGCAGCGTCCGGATAAATACTTATATGTTCCTTACGAACAGAAACAGGCTGATCGGTAAAATTGTAATTAGTGAAGGTATAGTTCTTGAAACCAAAAGCGGAATTTGCCGTACGCTGCGCTTCACGACCCCGCCGGTCGTAATAGTAGGCGATGTAGTCCTTTTTAGAGGGATCATTCAATAGTGCGACAACCTGCCCGGTAAGTTTCCCGTACGAGGACTTTGGCGAGGACGCGAAAGAGGAATAATAACCCGGGCGGTTTTGAGAACCGATAAACTCACTAAAGATATTGGTATAGTCATAGTCGTCATAATAGTTAATAATCAGTGGGGTGCATCGGAGGCTGATTTGTGCTACCGAAGAATACCCGTAATTTTCCATAGGTGTTTGAGCCCCTGTATATCCAACAGATAGTACCTTATTCTGACAGAATGTTATCCAGTATTGGTGACTACTGGGTGATTTAAAAAATCCCCAGATAACCTGTCGCCCCAAGTGATCATATTGATAAGACTGCCACCGTTTTACCTCTCTGTCGTTGCCGTCTTGCTTAAGCACCATGCGGTCGGACTTGTCATAGACGTAGTAGATCGGTGCGCAGCCCGGAAGTTTCTTTTCGATGCAACGGTCCCTCCCGTCATATCGGTATATATATCCATACAATTGGATAGGTTCGCTCTGACTGCAAAGCCAACTTTCCACAGCGGTAAGCGCATCGGCGGCGGAAGGGGGGAGGACGATTCGTTTGCGCCCTCTGTCGTCATAAACGATATAGGTGTCATGGGCAACGGTTCCATTCATTTGGCGGGTTAAAACTAAACGTCCGGAAGAATCAGAAAAAGTGTAAGTGATATGTCCATCCTCATCCGTGACTTGGGTGATGGTTAGCTCGCCGGGTGTATAATTGCCGGAACGGGTAAGCTTTATATCACGATCCAGCTCTTCCACCTGGTAATAGGAGCAGGACAGAACCCCCGACGCTTTGTTGACCAGATAGGCATATTTCACCGCCTTTCCGTTCTCTTGCCAGGTCTGTCCGGGTCCATATGCTTCACGGACCCGGTTCAACTCGGAGTTTTCGTATACCGTGTAATGATAGGGATTGGTATCCGCATAAAAATCAGTATTCCCGGCGGGACGGGGAAGGAACTCCATCGTTTTCCGGAAAAAGCCATCATAGCCAATGGGAGTCTGTAGGTCTTTTCCTTGTGGGGTGGCACCTACTTCCAGTGTTTCGTATTCCAGGCCGAAAGAGTCGTAGTATGTTACTGTTTCGCGTGAACGGCTACCGTCCTCCTCTGTCATCAGATGAGTTTGCACATAATGTTTGTTTTTGTTCTGAGCCTTTAGCAGAGAAGGCAGAGACAGGGATATGCACAAAAGTAGAAGTGTAAAATGAATGGTTCGATTCATGTTGATTTACTTTTATTGATTATACTTTTATACTATAGATGATAACCGGGAGTATTGTATGTGAATGTGGAAATAGTCTTTTCAACCCCATCTTCAAGGATATACGAACGAATAAGACGTCCCCAGTAATCATACTCAAAATAAGTATTTACCCCATCCGCGCCTCTGATGGAGGAGACTCCTATCAAGGGCCCGTAGGTATATAAAGTGCTATGCGGGAGGTTGGTGCCGGATAGGGCGAAGATATCGGGCTGGCCTTGTGCCTCCAACTGTGTAAGCCATGCCCGATCTTTATTGAGTGCGGAAAGTACCTTGGCAATATTGGCATTTTCTACTTTAAAGACAGGATACTGATTGTAATACGACCAAAGATAGCTGGTGTAAATCTTGCCATCGGAAGTGACCGAACTGATATTTCCAAAATCATTATAGGTGTATTTGAGGCGATCTTCGTATTGGGATAATGTTGGGTTCCAAGCTTGAACGGCGTAAATATTGAGCCCCGCATACTTGTTTCGTAAAGAGGTCATATCTTTTCCACAAACGCGTTTATAAACCAACAGTTTATTGATCGCATTGCATGACAACAGGAAGTCTTGTCCCAAATTGTCTGTTATATTCTTCTTGGCCTCTTCAGGGTATATAAACTGTTCTATAATCTCACTGTTGCCTGTGCGGGTTCGGGTCCATAGTGGGTTTAAGTGGTTGGTTGCATAAAGAGTACCTCCATTTAAGTCTGAATCAAATCCATCGTATACATCACTACTGTCGGGATGATAAACATGCTCGCGAGTCAGGATGCTTGTCTCGCCTGTATCCGAAAAACGGGTAGTGCGTTCACGTTTCAAACGGGAAGCGCCTCGTTCTTTCATCCACGTATAGTCTTTATATAATTCTTGAGGGCGACTATCGTACTCCTGAACGTTGCAAACACGAGTCTTATAGGGCCGTCCAAAAACAACTGCGAAAGTATGATCATCCTCCTCTTTGAGTGGCTTTTGGTAAATGGAATATTCGTATTCGTGTTTTTCTGCCAACGTATCTCCACTGTATATCTCTTTTTTTATAAGGTGCCCGTATCGTAAAGCGTCTTTGCCTCTGTCGGGATCAAAGGGCTTTGAAATATCCTGGCGAACTTGCCTTGGAGAGAAAGGATCCTGCGGAATGCCACCATATAAATCCCACTCAGGAGTACTGAAATGATAGTCTGTACGAATTTCTGCTCCACCGGCGATCACTCGTTCCCTCACATAAGGATAAATCACTGAATTGCCATTGCCGAACGAGATATTGGAAACAGGAGTCGCACCCCACGTGTGTGTGCGACAAAGATTTCTTCCACCGAGCTGGTCAATAGTCAGTCGCTCCTGTACCGTGCAATAATCTCGTTGAGTCACTGCTACCTTGGCTACACCAAGTCCGGTACCGTCATTCCCGTATTTTCCTTCCGGAGCAGAAAGACCATACTGAAAATAACGAACTCTGGAAAGGCCACCATGCATATCGCTCTCTCTGATCATGCTTACCCGCAGTCCTCCTGCCAAATAGACTTTCTTTTGGTAATTCGCAGCACCGCTGAATACCTTTCCGTACCGATTGGCTTCATAACTGAAGTTTGTACGTACTCCCTCCGGTGAGAAGATATCGGTTAGGACACCTGTTTTCATATGGTATTCATTGCATTCGCGGGCACTATCTCCATAATGGAAGTAATAATCGTCGTTTACGTAATAACGGCCGTAGGGAATAAAGAGCCGGGTGCCGTTATTTAATTCATGCTGACCATTATAATATCCCCAATGATCCATTGCCAAGCTGGATACAGGCTGGACATTATCAGGTTTATCATATAAAAAAGAGTATAAACGGCGCTCGGGATCTCTACCGGCAGTAACAGCGATTGAATCTAATTTTGTGAGTTCCGTGTATGTATTGTACCGGGAGATATAGAATTGAAATTTCCGGATAATACTTCCGTCTTTTGACTTGACTGTAATGGTACTTAGGTTGTCTTCCGGGTCCTGCTCAAATAAAACGATACCTCCGCCAAAGTCAATACGCGTTAGCTTGCGTTCGTCCACAAAGTCGGAATCGTAAGGATTGAAAATCGCATATTCCTGTTCGCTGGGATAAGATGAACTGAGTATCTCGACTTTTCCATCTGTGATATTTCCATAATAAACCCGACCTCTTTGCTTGATTAGTAGTCTATAGCCTCCATAATAATTAGAACGAGACATGGGGACATTCACACTGTCTGAACGACGTAAGAAAGTGTTCTCTTTTATTGGAAACCAAGTAGGATCAGATACAGAGCTTCTGCCGCTGCCAACATTATATTCCATTTTATCTTCCAATACAACATAATCAGAAGAATAGCTGGGATTAATTCGCTTTCGCTGTAAACCGCTGTATCTAAATGATATACACGCTCTTGTTTGACGGGAATTAATACTCTTGCATAGCCAGCGGGTATTATAATTTCCGGTCTTCTCCGTATATCCATCCATTTCTCCACCAAACTCATACCAGACACCATTTTCGTCCTCTATATCGACACCATTTTCGCCAATAAGTTCCCAACCGGAAATTTTTAAAGGCGTATACGGATAGATACCAAAACCTGCATTGTAAGGAATATAGTTGTATCCTGTATATTTTACTCCTAAATAAAAAGTACCACTTCGGTTAGGTAATTTATAATAGAAATGATCGGGTTCGCTGTCACAATCCTTATCTTCAATTCGTCTGAAGAAGCGAGTTAGTTCATCGGAGTTACTGTTATCTTTGTTTTTAAGATATTCTAAGGTTCTGTATCCTCCGCGTTTTGCGTCATCCGGAATACCTTTGATTTCCCGCATGACGGAAGGCTCGGCATTTAATGTCCAGTTTGTACCCACCCAGCCGCTTAACTGATGGAGTTTAATTCCGGCAGAATGATAGGTCAAAGTGATAGGAAGTTCTAAATCGCCGGCTTTAATGGTATACAGCGGAATGGTGATATCGGCCAATCCTGTACTATGATTAACCGGATAGCAAATATATTTTTGTACAGCCGCCGCTTCCGGAGAGACAGGCGAGATTTGAGGTTGGGAGATTTTGATGGGATTATCGGCAGAGACCGTTTCGCAGCATCCCATACAGAGGAGCAAGAGAAAGGTGGCGGTTTGATAAAGGCTTGATAAATTTTTCATAATAGTATTTGAATATAGTAGTCAGTACTCAGATTTTCTCGCCATAGACTTTGCCATTGACGATCAGACGTAATACATAGCGCTCTGATAGCAAAGAATCAATAGCGATGGACTCACGATATTGTCCCGGACGCAATGCTTTCTTCGGATAAATAGCCAACAGTTCACCCTGAACGGTATATAGAGCTATTTCAACCTCGCAGGAAGTATTCAGCATATATTCTACAACCAGGTTATTGCTTTCCTGATAGAATTTACATTTTCCTATCGCATCCTCTAATGAGAATGAGCCATTGTGGGATGCATTCTTTCTCAACTGCCGTTGTGTAAGTGTCTCTTCACGCTTCTGCCGATTCTCCGCATCTTCATTCAATGTATAATATTGGTCAACCGGAGGATAGTAGAAAGCAGTCTGAAAATGAGGAATGGAAACACCGTGGCGGATTAGGGTGTTTTCCACTGTCTCTAATACCGGATAACGATAGCCTGAAGCATACCAACTGTAAGTATCGGTCTGTGTAACAAGTGTGTCTGTGTTAATGCGATATGAGATACTGTCCGGAGTGAAACGGCGTAACCACAAGGTGGAGTCTTCTGCCATTACGGATTCGTTGCTCAGGTTCAGATCTTGTACAAACCGTCGTTCTGTATGTATCCGTAATACATCAGGAATAGTATCTCCGGCTATGATCAGGGTTCCTGCCGCATCCACCGAAACGGTGGTTTTGCCTAATAGTTCCATGCCATAGGCATGTTGGTATTCACCGGTATAGCCAAAGTAACTTTCGAAGTGGCTATCCAATTGTATGGGATATACGGCCAGAAGTTCCGGATGAATTGCTTTCTGGTAAGTGGATATATTTTCGACTTCGGTTTTCCATAGAGAATCTCCTGCCACACGATAAGTGTATCGGGTTCGATGTTCAGTGCCTGTCAATAGAGAATCATTGCCGGTATAGATCAGTTCATACTGTTCGTCTACAGGAGTCAGGTGGTCGAATTGCCATACTTTTCCCGTACCGCTTTCTCCCGGAGGAAGAAAGCGAATTTCCTGTTTATAGATTTTGTCACCTACCCGGGGGAGGGTGGTCGATTTGTGAAAGAGGGTTTGTGCATGTGAACCGAATAAGTAAAGGCAGAACAAACACATAAATAAAATCTTTTTCATGTGGGAATTATTAATTTTATATTCATAATCATATAAAAAAGGAAGGAAATCTATTAGCCGGAGATAGAGATCAGAAGGTCAATAGAAATAAGGTTATGAAAAATGTTATATTGCTGAAAATTAGATTGTTACAAAGGTGTACACTCTTGTATGACATAAGTGTACACTTTTGTTGTATAAGAATGTACACTTTTGCATGGTAATAATGTACATTCTTGCATATCTCTTGTCAAAACGCGTGTCGCAAGTCTTATTTGTGTTGTTTCACCATGCGGATAGTGCCGTCTTCGTTATGATATAACTTATCTGCGCAAATAGAACGTAACGCAGGATTGTTGGATAAGGATATCGTGTGATAGAAAGCAAACCACTCCCCTTTGTACTCTACGATAGAACCTTGATTGGTAAAGCAATCGGAAGGTTCCATATAGACACCCATGTATTTCCACGGTCCTAAAGGGTTGTCACTTATGGCATAACGCATACAGTTATAGCCTTTCATGCCGTCATTGTTATTGGGCTCGTGATTATCAGCATAAGAAAGATAATATTTTCCTTTATATTTATGTATCCACGTAGCTTCGTGGAAATCATCTAAACCTTCCATAATTTTCATCTTACCATCCAACTCCATCATATTGTCTTTCAGTTTGCCCCCTTTGCAAATGCCACCTCCACCGTTATATATATAAACTTGATCGTCGTCATCTGTGAACACGCAGGGATCTATCATGGGGTCCATTCCTTCGATGTATCCTTGAACTGTAAAGTTGGCAGCAGGTTCTTTACTGGTGGCTACTCCTATTTTCCAACTATTGTTTGTATACGTATCGTTGGGATGTGGGAAATAAAAATAATAGGTATCATTCTTATAAGCACAGTCCGGTGCCCACATGAACCCGCCTTCTTTACGTCCCCATGGCACTTGAGAAGCATTCAGTATTTCTCCATGATCTTTCCAGTGCACCATATCATCGGTAGAAAAAACATGATATCTGTCCATCAGGTCACAACCCTGAGGTGGATCTATGTCATGCGAGGCATAAACGTACAAGCGGCCGTCTGCCCAGACATGGGCAGATGGATCGGCTGTGTACATATGTCGAATAAAGGGATTGGGAGCCAGACTGTCGATCGTTACTTTCTCTTTCCCGATCGTTTTGTTTTCTGGTGACTTGCGAGAAGCCATGCATCCTACTAATAATAAAGTGCATATAGCATAAATATATTTTTTCATCATCATGTTGTCCGAAAATTAATGTTTGATTTTTTTTGATTTAATAATGCTTTCTCCTGAGATTAACCCATCCGAACTCACTTTCACTTTTATCTTTCCCGGTTTAAAAGTGGTACGTACAGCTACTCTCATAAGTCCTCCTTCTGCCTGTAATTCTGTATCTCCGGGGGCGTGATAGGATAAGTCTTTACCTTCGGTAACATAGAAATTATAGGAACCTTTGTATATACCTTCGCCTTCAACTTCAAATTTCAATAGATTATCGGCCCATGGACACCAATGCCCATCCTTATCTACCACTTTGGCTGTCACTATGAAAGCGTCGGAAGCATTTGCTTTCAAGATAAATTCTTCTCCGGTGGGCTTAGCCGCAGGCTTCTCGATTGTAACTTCTATGGCATAGGGCTTATCGGAAGATTCTATTTTCTCTGAACAAACAGGGTGTTTGTTCGTATCAAGACCTACGGCTTCTACGGTACCCGGTTCCCATTGGATATCTCTCCATGTACATTGGCGGGTTCTTTGATCTGGCTCAACAATACCGTACGACTTTTTATTGATAAATAGTTCGACGTAGGGACAGTTGCTCCAGGCATCAATATTTTGAATACCTGAATAGTTCCAGTGGCTTTGGAGTGCAACTCCCGGTTGCTGAGAATAGGGTACCCAGAGTGCTTTTTGGTAAATTCGGTACTTCAGTTTAGGAAAGCGGTTTCCATCCATTGCGCATGAACCCAGGCTCTTCTGATTTTTCATTCCATTCAGATAGATTGTATAACCTTCACCGTAAGTTTCTACCAGCATCCAGTCAATCCAACCGCAAGCCTGATTGTCCAGGTTATCTAAATAGTTTCGTATGTAATCCATTGAAAATTCCTTCTCGTTATTATAATCAAACCGTGCGATGCACCAACTCGGAAGTCCACTCCAGTTGGCACCATAAACCTCTGTGTTTAGTGACGGGCGGCCTTTTACTTTTTCATAACGATTGGTATAACCAATCACAATGGGTTCTTTCTCGTCCCATTCAGGAGGATAACCGTCACGATTGAGAACCAGCCGGGGTTGTATATAATCCCATGCTTTCACTTCGCTGAGTGTATGTGATGGCAGGTATTTATCTCCATCGTATGCCAATCCGTTATTCGATTCCCAAATAACGACGGACGGATGATTACGAAAGGCTACAAGCATTTCCCGGTCATACTCCCGTTTGTATGTTTTGGCCGGTTCATTCTTTAGTGACCATTCTCCGTCTCCACTGTTTACAATTAATAAAACCCCGTAAGCATCACAAGCTTTGAGTGCTTCTGTGAAAGGTGGCTGATGTCCAACACGCAATGTATTACCTCCGCACTGGGCAATAAGGGCAATGTCTTGCCATTGCAAAGCAGCGGGGATAGCAGCTCCTAATCCCGGATATATGTTTCTGCTTCCGAAGCCTCGTAAAATACATTTTTCTCCGTTCACGTAACAGTAATTTTCATCCCAGGTGATTTCTCTTATTCCAAATGGCTCGCTTTGGCTATCTGCTAATTTGCCGTTTACGTATACTTTATTCAATACCGTATATAGGTATGGAGTACCGGAGCAACCAATGGGATACCATAAATGAGGGTTCTGAATAGATTCTGTATGGTCAAACAACTGGGTTGTTCGGGCTGATACCTTTTGTTTGTCGGAGAAAGACAATACAGTGTGTCCTTGTTGATCCTGCAGATAAGTGCGCAACTCAATATCCTGCTCTTGATCTGTAGTGTTGTCAACGTTTACCTGGAAACGTATCGTTGCTTTTTGAGGTGTAGCCGATACTGTTCCCAAATAAGTACCCCATTTCTTTAATGGAGAATAGCGGTTGAATGGAATATGTATTTTATGCTTTTTGTGCATGTATATCGGGCAAACGATGCCACCCATAGCCTGTCCGAATCCTTCATTTGTACCAAACTCCGGCCAGGTAAAAAATGTGTTTTTAGCATTAGAGACTTTAATGGCTATCTGATTTTCCGTATTCCATTTTATGTATTTTGTGATGTTCACAACAAAGGGGAGGGCACTACCTACATGAGTGACTATACCCGGATGCTGTACTTGTGTGTTACCGGGGATGGCTTGTCCATTGATAAAGACAATAGCCGCGAAGTTTATTCCCTGAAATTCAAGGAAGATTTCTTTATCCCGGTCTTTTTTGCTGAAGCCTATTTTTTTTCTGTACCAGGCTTCTCCTCTCCAGCAACGTTCGCCTGTGCTGGCATTTAAGTAGGTATCGCGTTCATTGAAACAGTGAGGAATGCCGACCGATTCCCATTGATCGTCTTTAAATGCCAAACCTGCTATTTCCTGGTCTGAATAATTGTTTTCGACCGGATAAATGGCAAGTTCGCTGATACGCTTCGGTAACTCTTCATTCTTTTCGGACTGGCAACTTAGAATTGTCAGCCTGATGTATCGATAGGATGCCGAAACAGGGATGGAGAGGTAGGTATATGTTACCTTTTCAAAATAACCTACTGTATTGTTCACATTGGATATGTCACCTTCTTTGTGAAGGTCACATGCTCTTTTTACTGTACCTTCTGCCATCGGATACCAATCTTCGTTATTAAGGCTGGCTTCCATTTTCACAGTGGCAAATCGTGTCTGATCTCCTTTGAATATTAGTTTGAAGTTTTTAAGCTGTTTCTTTTCATGCAGATCGATGAATAGATGTTTTTCTGATGAATAATCTGCTCTCCATTCCGTATGAATATCATCGTCATTTATCTCTGATACTTTTTGCAATCCATAAAGAATACTTGCGTCCTTGGCTAAGTTTGTTTCTTGCCGGATTACTTTAGAAAATTTCCATGGAGTGTCTCCTAAATTAATGGACTGTTGCTCTTTTGAATATATATGTAATTGGCTGAACAGGGTAACGCATGCGAGTAATAAATATTTTTTTTCCATATAGTGAGAATCTGAATTGGGTTATAGAATAACGCACTTCTGTCTTTTTATAGTTGAATTTGTTTTAATCATGACGATATAGCTACCTTTTTCCTGTAAAGTGATGCTCCCAGCCTCCTGGATTTGATTCTGATACACAATGCTACCGTCAGTTTTGAATAGGGTTATATCTCCCGTTCCTTTGATTGAATAGTATACTGATTTTCCCTTGCTATGGATGAAGATAGCTTCTTCTTCCTGATTTGTGATTCCACTAACCTGATCAATCGTTAGCGTGGATTTAGCAAAGAGGCTGCCTCGCTTTCCATTATCTATGGCCTGTACTCCCCATTCATATACACCATTGGACTCTATTTTTATTTTATATGAACATTGAGTGAGTTGGCCCGAAATGCGACCAACTTTGATAAAGCCAGAAGATATATCTGCCGGTACCGTCATATAGCATGTCCCGGAGTCTTTCTTTTTTAGATAAATGTTGTACTGTAATGCACTTTGAGGGGTGATGTCGTCAGTGGCGGGATCCCACGATAAGGAAAGCAGGTTAGTACCTTCTATCAAACTGGCTCTTAAATTCTGAGGGGTTCCCGGAGCTTCATTCTTGCTTACATTAGAGGTGTTTTTCCAGAGTTCAGTATTACAACCCGAATTGCAAGCGTCTTTTGACCATCCTGAAATCCATGCATCCAGCCGGCCGTCATTGTCAATGTCGATCAGTTGTTCACTTCCATGGGTAACTCTCGGAAATGCCCAGCCATAATTCTCTTTATTGTACCATGCCATAGGCTCGAAATCAAAATTCCCCTTGTTTACATAGAGCCAGGTAGTATGTTCATACGTATTGTTATGACCACCTACTAACATGTCTGCCAGGCCATCGTGGTTGATGTCGCCGAATGAAAGCTGCCCTCCGTCTATCGGAAGCAGTTGTTCTTTTTCTATTTTTTCAAAATCCCGGTTTCCTTTGTTCTTATAAATATAGAATTTTTTTTGACCGTTATTGAAATATACACCTGTTATGATAATATCTGCCCAACCGTCATTGTTTAAATCGCATACATCACATGAGGAGTTGGTGGTTGTATCAAAGTTATAATCTGATTCTGTAAATGTACCATCTTGCATGTTCCAATAAACATGCATTTCAGATTCTCTTGAATAACCATATCCGGTAGAAACGATATCCAACCAGCCGTCATTATCCAGATCGACGAAACACACACTGCCGTCGGTCATTCCATGGAAAGGTTTGTTACCGTTTAAGGGCGTTTTCTGAAGCTCGAAGGATTCTCCTTTTATGTTCCTGAATAAATACACCACTCTTACCGCGTCTTCATAATCATCTCGGTTCGATCTTTCTTTTTCATCGAAACCTGTGATGAGCAAATCGGTATATCCATCATTGTCATAGTCACCTGCCACTGCCCAATTGTGCCCTTTCCCTCCGGTTTTTCCATTGAATATGGGTATTAATCCTGATTCTGATACTGGTATCTCTTGAAATTTGTATGTGCCGTTAGTCTGTACTCCTTGGTTGATATATAAACGTGCTTGTATTGTTGAGAGGCGAGTACTCAAATCATTCCATTGATAATTCCAATCACTTAGCCCGGGAATAAATAGATCCAGAAGTCCATCATTGTTCATGTCGAACCATACCGGACACGAAAAAGCGGTGGAGGCAAATGGAGAGGTTAGTTTGTTGAAGGTACCATCCCCGTTATTCTGATAGAAGCTTTCCTGAGTTTTCGTTGCACTGCCATGATTATTTTTATCACTGTAAAATAGATCGAGGCTACCGTCGTTGTTATAGTCACCCCATGCCATGTTGGTATATGTGGCATGGACAAAGTCCAATGGATCTCCACCGATACTCAATAGTACAGGTTTTTCCATGTATTCAAATCTGACATTTTCAATGTCCCCTGGAGTCTGAGCATGTGATACTATGCTCAGACAACTACTACATGCGATTAATAATAGTTTCAGTTTCATAATATAAAATTTAAGAGATGATTTTGTGTATTGCTATTTCTTGAAGGACCATTCAGGTTTCCATTCTATGCTTATTCCCTCCGGATGGAAATTAATTGGTAACCAAATATATCTGGAATCTATTAAGTCCAGTTTGTTCCACCTGTCAAACATTATGATATATTTATCTTTCTTTGGATCTACTGATATGGCAAATGTACTTTGTCCTCCAAATGACTTATTTGCATTCTCTCCGATACAGGGATTACCCATTGTTTTCCATTCGCCCAGTATGGAGTCGGCGATTGCATATTCTGCTTCATTAGGGTCCCATCCACTACATCCGGAAGTGATCAGATAATATTTGTTTTGTCTTTTAAAGATGGCTGGGGCTTCTCTGTACTTTCCGGAAAAGGCAGCTCTATATATCCCTGTGTGTGTCAGATAATCGTCTGAAAGTAAATGGAAGAATAAAGTGGAGTTACCTTTGGTTGAATAGATATGATATGCTTTTCCATCTTCATCTTTAAACAAGGTCATATCTCTACTTTCTTCTCCACCGGGACGAAGAGAGTGTAAATATTGGAAGTTTCCTGTCGGGCTGTCTGATATAGCCACTCCGGCTGCGGCCTTCGAATAATTATAGTTGTCAATATGCATCCACATCACAAACTTCTTTGTTTTATCGTTGTAGATTACCTTGGGACGTTCTATGACCATAGATGGATGGATGTCGGATGTCGGATCTGTCATGTCAGGTTTTAATACGATACCTTCAAACTTCCACGATTGCAGATTTTTAGAAGAGTAGCAGGCTACTCCTCCTGCCTCTGTCCTGTAACAATCCCACTCTACACCAGGTGCATGGTAAGTTGAGTCATTTTTATATTCACCATACCAATAGTAGGTTCCATTGTGATATAAGATTCCTCCTCCGTGTGCATTAATCGTGTTTTGGTCTGTATCTGTCCATATCTCTCCTGAACGAATCGTTTTTGATGAACCACATGAGTAAAATACAATTAAAATCAGGCTTAATAAAAAAAAACTTGTTCCTTTCATTTTGTTAAATTTATGTTATAATCATTTGTGTTTGTCATCCTTTGTTGCTTCTCAAATTCTTTGGGGGTCATATTAAATTGTTTCTGAAATAATTTGATGAAATAGGAGGGGGAGTTTATCCCGACAATATAGCATACTTCTCCTGTACGATAGTGTCCTTCGGCTATCAGTTCAGAAGCTTTTTTAAGCCGGATGAGTCGGATAAAGTCGGTAGGCGATGTTCCGGAAAGGGCTTTGATCTTTCGGTGTAGGCTTGACCGGCTCATATTAGTAATTTCAGACAGGCGTTCAACACCAAAGTTTGAGTCTGTTATATTCTCTTCAATAATACCAATGATCTTATTTATTAATTCTTCATCAGCTTTGCATAATCCTATTGAATGAGATGTAACGTAAGGCTTTTTGATGAATGCCTCTTTTTCTCTTTTTCTGTTTTCCAGCAGTGAACTCAGTTGGGTTATCAGATATTTGAATGAGAAAGGTTTTTCAATGTAAGCGTCTGCTCCGGTTTCAAGTCCTCTGATTTTACTGCTCAAATCATTCTTGGCTGTTAATAGAACGACTGGTATATGACAATATTCAATATCTGTTTTTATTTTCTTACAGAGTTCGAAACCATCCATTATAGGCATCATAATATCTGTAATTACAATATCGATATTTTTTCTTTCAATAATATCAAATGCTTCGGCACCATTTGTCGCTTTCTCTATGGA
>ENA-OROZ01000602-OROZ01000602.1-human-gut-metagenome-genome-assembly--contig:-NODE-602-length-39897-cov-15.121279_pt1 | contig 39897 bp, 30 predicted proteins | sample MGYA00242138_ERZ509066 | MGnify/ENA primary metagenome ERZ509066 (study PRJEB26280, sample SAMEA2338691) | human gut metagenome | biome: human gut; feature: human-associated habitat; material: faeces... | reverse complement strand
GCTATTCTCAAACGAGACAGCTCCTCAATGATTAGTATTCCTACCGCCCATACGGTGTTGCATGAAGGAGACTACATACAAGCCGTAGGCAGCGAAGAGTCACTGGATCAACTGGCTGTGTTGGTAGGCAATAGAGAAGAAGGTGAACTGCCTTTGGATAAAACACAGGAAATAGAGTCTTTGTTGTTGACTAAAAAAGACATGATAAACAAACAACTGGGTGATTTGAACTTACAGAAAAACTTTGGTTGTACAGTGACTCGTGTTCGTCGAAGCGGTATTGATTTATCTCCGTCTCCCGATCTAGCCTTGAAGTTTGGTGATAAACTGATGGTAGTCGGTGAGAAAGAGGGACTTAAAGGAGTAGCCCGCCTGTTGGGAAATAATGCGAAGAAACTATCTGATACGGACTTTTTCCCCATTGCAATGGGTATTGTATTGGGCGTGTTGTTCGGCAAAATAAATATCTCTTTCTCTGATAGCCTGTCATTCTCACCGGGACTGACCGGGGGAGTTTTGATGGTAGCTCTTGTGTTGAGTGCGATAGGTAAGACAGGACCCATTATCTGGTCTATGTCCGGACCTGCCAACCAGTTGTTGCGCCAGTTAGGTCTGCTTCTTTTCCTTGCCGAAGTAGGAACTTCCGCCGGAAAGAACCTCGTAGCCACTTTCCAGGAAAGCGGATTATTGATGTTCGGAGTAGGAGCTGCCATCACATTGGTGCCGATGCTTGTTGCTGCTATTGTCGGACATTTCGTATTTAAAATCAGTCTGCTCGATTTGCTGGGAACTATTACGGGAGGGATGACAAGTACTCCGGGACTCGCTGCCGCCGACTCGATGGTGGATAGCAATATTCCGAGCGTAGCTTACGCAACTGTTTATCCGATTGCCATGGTATTCTTAATTCTGTTTATTCAAGTAATAGCCTCGGCTGTATATTAACAGAATTTCATATAATAATTGATTGTTAAATAAATAGTTCGTATCTTTGCCGCCTCAAAGAAAAAATGAGGTGAAACGATTGTTATTGAATATTACACGCTACTTCTTACCGATACTATTTGTATCGTATCTGGTAAGCTTTACATTCTTTGCCCACGTGCATGTGGTCAATGGCGTGACAATCGTCCATTCACACCCGTTTAAGAAAGGGGCGGCACATAAACATTCTACAGTTGAACTGCAACTGATTCATTTTCTGTCTCACTTAACGGCAGACGGTGCGGCTGTTGTTTTTGCTCTTTCCCTTTTTATTCCTTTCTTATTATGCTTGTTGCCCGGACGTTCGCAACACACTCACTATCACTGTCCGTATCATGGGGTAGTGGGACTTAGGGCACCCCCGGTTATTCGTTTCTATATTCTTTAAATGATGATACCGTACCTTGCATGAGGTAGGGCATTATCTGTCTATCCATGTGAATACTTATCGAAAACGAATAACAAACGAAAAATGAAGAAATATATCTTTTCGCTTGTCTGCCTGTGCTGCACATTGTTGCCTGCCCTCGAAGGACAAGCTCATGAATATCCTAATCATCCCGAATTACGTAAGTCAGATGCCAATATCGTTGGCCATATTCTTGATAAAAATACAAAAGAGCATTTACCCTATATTACAGTCGCCTTGAAAAGTACGACCATCGGAACTGTGACCGATGCTACCGGGCATTATTTCTTGAAGAATCTTCCCGAAGGTAATTTTGTGCTGGAGGTCAGTTCGGTGGGATATAAAACCGTCAGACGGAATGTGACGCTGAAGAAAGGGCGTACATTGGAAGAAGATTTCGAGATAGAAGAAGATGCGGTTGCTTTGGATGGCGTAGTCGTATCTGCCAATCGTAATGAAACCACCCGCCGTCTGGCTCCGACACTGGTGAATGTAGTAGATTTGAAAATCTTTGAGAATACCAATTCTACGACTTTGGCGCAAGGCTTGAGCTTTCAGCCGGGTGTCCGTGTAGAGTCCAATTGTCAGAATTGCGGTTTCCAGCAAGTGCGTATCAATGGACTGGATGGTCCTTATACGCAAATCCTGCTCGATTCCCGTCCCATTTTTAGTGCGCTTTCCGGTGTGTATGGTATCGAGCAGATCCCTGCCAGCATGATAGAACGTGTGGAAGTGATGCGTGGAGGTGGGTCGGCACTGTTTGGCTCATCTGCTATTGCCGGTACAATCAATATCATCACCAAAGAACCGATGCGCAACTCCGGTATGTTATCTCATACGATTACGGGAATTGGCGATGGCGACGCTTTCGACAACAGTACGGCATTGAATGCGTCTCTCGTGACGGACGACCAGCGTGCAGGTCTGTATATCTTCGGTCAGAACCGCCACCGTTCTGCGTATGACCATGACGGCGACGGATATTCCGAAATACCCAAATTGCACGGTCAGACAATTGGTTTCCGTTCGTTCCTGAAAACAACGACTTATTCGAAACTTACTTTTGAATATCACCACATGGAAGAATTCCGCAGGGGAGGAGACTTATTGAACCGCCCGCCTCATGAAGCGAATGTGGCGGAGCAGACCGAACACTCAATCAATGGCGGAGGACTGAAGTTCGATTATTTCTCCCCTAACGAGAACCATCGTTTCAATGTGTTTGCATCTGCACAGCATATCAATCGCGACAGCTATTATGGTCCAGGTGACAGAGACCCTTTGGATGCTTACGGAAACACCACTGACTTGAACTGGATGGCAGGCTCACAGTATGTCTACAGCTTCGGCAAATGCATCTTCATGCCTTCCGACCTGACTGCCGGAATAGAGTTCAATCAGGACAAACTGGAAGATAACATGTGGGGATACAACCGCACGGTAGACCAGAAAGTGAATATCGGTAGTGCTTTCCTTCAGAACGAATGGAAAAATGATCATTGGGGATTCCTGATTGGCGGCCGTTTGGATAAGCATAATCTGATTGACCATGTGATATTCAGTCCGCGTGCCAACTTGCGTTATAATCCGACAGAAAACATCAATCTTCGTTTTAGTTACTCATCCGGCTTCCGTGCTCCGCAGGCTTTCGACGAAGATTTGCATGTGGAAAATGTAGGCGGTAATGTAGCGATGGTTGAACTGGCGGATAATCTGAAAGAAGAAAGATCACAGAGCTTGAGTGCTTCGGCAGATATTTATCATCGTTTTGGTGCGTTTCAGGTTAACTTCCTGGTAGAAGGATTCTATACAAAGTTGTCGGATGTTTTTGCCCTTACCGACGGAGAGGTAGTGGATGGAATTCTGACACGTACCCGTCACAATGCATCAGGAGCGCAAGTTCTGGGATTGACACTGGAAGGAAAGATGGCTTACCTGAATAAAATCCAAGTTCAGGCGGGAGTCACTCTGCAACAGAGCCATTACAGCAAACCGCACATCTGGAACAAAGAAGCTCCGGCGGTGAAGAAAATGATGCGTACGCCAAATACTTACGGCTATTTTACAGCAACCTACACCCCGATAAAACCGTTATCTATCGCTCTTTCCGGTACCTATACCGGTTCGATGCTGGTTCCCCACGAGCCGGTTCCGGGATTCCTTGAAAATCCGATAACGGTGAATACCAAAGACTTTTTCGATATCGGTTTGAAAGCTGCTTATGACTTCAAACTTTACAAGTCGATGAACCTCCAGTTGAATGCCGGCATACAGAATATTTTCAATGCCTATCAGGACGACTTCGATAAAGGAGCTGACCGTGACTCCGGCTATATCTATGGTCCGTCACTTCCGAGAAGCTTCTTTGCCGGGGTGAAGATCAGTTATTAAGATTCGGTTAAGATTTAAAATCGTTATAAATAGGGATTGTTTTGCATGGAGACAATCCTTATCTTTGCAAAAAAACAAACTAAACCCTGACTTTACTGCACAGAATAGATGTGCAAGATTACCGGATGAAACAATTGTACCTACATATAATGAAGTGGTTTTTGCCTGTACTGTTTATCTCGTACATGGCAGGAATCACTTTATTTACTCACTCCCATGTAGTAAACGGGGTAACGATTGTCCATTCGCATCCATTTAAAAAAGGCAGTGAACATAGCCATACGACGGTTGAATTCCAACTCATTCACCTGTTGAATCATGTATTGGTGACAGACAGCGGATTAATACCTACATTCGCGGTCGCTGCTTTATCTCTATTATGTATCCTGTTTATCCGCCCGCAAGTTGAGCCATATCACCGTTCTTGTCCGGGCGTCATATCTCTTAGAGCACCTCCTGTCGCTTAGTCTATCTTTTCGGGAACAGTATTCATCAGTTAGGAACAACGATTAATGATCGCTGCTTCCCTTTCCCTTATTATTATTTTTGATTTTAAACATTAAAAGACTAACGACAATGAAGAAATATCTTTTAGTCCTGGCCGGCCTGTATTGTGTCCTGTCATACGCATTGGCTGAACATCCGGACTACCCTGAACTGAAAAAATCCGATGCGAACATCATAGGCCATGTACTGGATAAGAAAACGAAAGAGCACCTTCCTTACATCACCATTGCACTGAAAGGAACAACGATAGGAACCGTGACCGACGCTACCGGACATTATTTTTTGAAGAATTTGCCGGAAGGTAACTTTATACTGGAGGTTAGCTCGGTCGGCTACAAGACCGTGACCCGCAACGTGACTCTGAAAAAAGGAAAGACACTGGAAGAGGATTTTGAAATAGAAGAGGACGCGATTGCTTTGGATGGGGTAGTGGTTTCCGCCAACCGCAGTGAAACGACGCGCCGTTTGGCTCCTACTTTGGTAAATGTCGTCGATCTGAAGCTATTTGAAACGACTAACTCTTCCACTTTATCGCAAGGGCTGAACTTTCAGCCCGGTGTACGTGTAGAGACAAACTGCCAGAATTGTGGTTTCCAGCAAGTCCGCATCAATGGACTGGACGGACCGTATACGCAGATTTTGATAGATTCCCGTCCCGTATTCAGTGCCCTTTCCGGAGTGTATGGCCTGGAACAGATTCCCGCCAGCATGATTGAACGCGTAGAAGTGATGCGTGGGGGAGGTTCCGCCTTGTTCGGCTCTTCGGCCATTGCAGGAACCATCAATATAATCACCAAAGAGCCTTTGCGCAATTCCGGCCAGCTGTCGCACACCCTTACTGCTTTAGGGGGCGGCTCCTCATTCGATAACAATACCTCCCTGAATGCTTCATTAGTGACGGACGATCATCGTGCCGGACTGTATATCTTTGGTCAGAACCGTCACCGGTCCGGATATGATTATGACGGAGACGGATTCACCGAACTACCTAAATTGAAGAATCAGACAGTGGGCTTCCGCTCTTATCTGAAAACAAGCACTTACTCCAAACTAACCTTCGAATATCACCACATGCAGGAATTCCGTCGGGGAGGGGATATGTTGGACCGTCCTCCTCACGAAGCCCATATTGCAGAGCAGTTGCAACATTCGATTGATGGTGGAAGTTTGAAGTTCGATTATTTCTCGCCAGATGAAAAGAACCGTCTAAGTATCTTTGCGTCAGCCGCCAATACAGATCGGGACAGTTATTACGGACCGGGTAACGATCCTCTGAAAGCCTATGGAAAAACAACGGATTTAACCGCTATGGGCGGCGCGCAGTATGTACATACGTTTGATAAGTGTTTTTTTATGCCTTCTGACCTCACGGCAGGACTTGAATATAACCGTGATCGTCTGAAAGATAATATGTGGGGATATGACCGCCACACGGATCAGACGGTAAATATTTACAGTGCTTTTCTGCAGAACGAGTGGAAGAACGACCGTTGGGGCATTCTGATCGGTGGTCGTCTGGATAAGCATAACATGGTAGATAATGTCATCTTTAGCCCCCGTGCCAACTTGCGTTTCAACCCGACACAGAATATAAACCTGCGTTTGAGCTATTCATCCGGATTCCGTGCTCCGCAGGCTTTTGATGAAGATATGCATATTGAAAATGTGGGCGGAACAGTGGCAATGATTGAGCGTGCGAAGAACTTGAAAGAAGAGAAATCCCAAAGTTTCAGTGCGTCCGCAGATATGTATCACCGTTTCGGAGTATTCCAGACGAATTTCTTGATCGAGGGCTTTTATACAAGACTGACAGATGTCTTCGTGTTGGGCGAACCTTATGACCGTGGCGATGGGATATTGGTAAAACCACGCAGTAACGGTCCCGGCGCGAAAGTGATGGGGCTAACGCTGGAGGGCAAAGTGGCTTATCTTTCCATCCTGCAAATACAAGCGGGACTCACTTTGCAACGCAGCCGATACGATGAACCTCATAAATGGCATGACGACGCACCGGCAGAAAAGAAAATTTTCCGTACTCCCGATACATATGGTTACTTCACAGCTACTTATACTCCCATCAAACCTTTATCCATTGCCCTGTCAGGAACTTATACCGGGAGAATGTTAGTGCAACGCATGGATATCACCGCCGAGAACGCCGAACTGGGCGCAATGCCCGAACGAAAGGCGGAAGCCATCCGTACACCCCGTTTCTTCGATTTGGGAGTGAAACTGGCTTATGACTTCAAGCTATACAAAACAGTCGATTTGCAACTAAACGGCGGAGTTCAGAACCTCTTTGAGTCTTATCAGAAGGACTTTGATAGAGGAGCTAATCGGGATTCCGGCTATATTTACGGGCCTTCTCTGCCGAGAAGTTTCTTTGCCGGAGTGAAGATTAGCTATTAGGTTGTTTCTATACGATTTTGCAGACTTGTCGAGTTTTACAGGGTGTAACTAGTCGGTTTCTCGTCAAGATTCATTAACTTTGTCGGGAAAATAAATGCTAAGCAATGGATATACCGGCTTTACACACACTAACAAACGGCATTATTATCGGAATATGTCTGTCTATATCTTTCGGTCTTGTCTGCTTCAAGCAGATGGCGCACGCCATTAATCCCAAATACAGGCGTGCATGCCATTTCTTCATCGCTGCTTCTCTCATTATCGCTGCCGGTCATTTGGCGGAGTTGCTGGTTGACGGGTTCGGCGTATACCGGTCGTTGGACTTATTCTCAATATTGGTGTTGGTGCTTGCTTCTTCGCAGGCGTTGATGTTCACGTTTATGTTGATATTGCTGTTCGACAGCAGATACGTCACTTTTGCCAATGTGATGAAGCATGCGGCGCCTTCGCTCGTTTTCATTCTGCTGTATGTGGTGAGTTGCTGCATTGAAGCGGACGTCTGTGTATATTCTTTAGCAGAATGGCGTGCGTGTGTCGTTCACAATCTCCCGTTGGCAGTGCGGACCTTGTTCGGTGTCACCTATACCGTACAACTGTTCGTTTACGTCCGCCTCTTTTTCCGTAAAAAACACCGCTACATCACGCATTTAAAAGAATTGACCGGAGAGTGTATCTCAAAACTGGAACTCCGGTGGACGATGCGCGCTTTCCTTTATGCGTTGAGTATCGGCATTGGCGCATGGGTTTTACTTGTCTGTCCGGGACCGATACCCGAGTTTAGTTTCAGTTTCCTTATCGTGGTTTTCTATCCTGCTTTTGCATGGCTGTACACTAACTATCATTACACTTACGAGATGCTACGCCGTTTTATCGTCGAACAGGATGGAAAACTGTCCCAACCACCGCTTGAAGCCGATATGGGCGACCTCATCTGTTACCTGCAATCCGGCGATAGCAACCACTTGTTTGAAGAGCTCGAAGCCTATCTGCAGAAAGAACAACCGTACCTCGACTACAACTTCAAGCGTGACGACCTGATTAAAGCTCTTGGCACAAACGAGCGTAATCTCTCCGCCGCTGTGGGGCGTGCCACAGGACTGACCTTGCAAAATTATCTTCTCCGCCTGCGCATCCGTCATGCCATGGACTTGCTCCTGCTTCCGGACTACGCGAACCACACAATCGAAGACATTGCCGGAGCGTCGGGCTTCAAGGCAATGCGCACCTTCAACCGCAATTTCCGCGAATTGGTAAAAATGACTCCTACTGAGTTCCGCCAACAAAAGTCTGTACTTTAAAGGAGAAGGCGATACTCTTTTATCATCAAATGCTGTTGTTTCCATCAATGCATAGGTAGAAGTTTCTCCGAACAATGGAATTTCCGGCAATCCTGCAAGATTTGCAGGATTTTGGCTATACAATGCAGGATTTTGGCTATACCTTTTCGTTGTTGCATATTATTTTTGTCCGAAAAGAGAACACGATTTATTCACCCTTTTAGAAAGACAAAAGACGTATGAAACAACTAAGAATCTTTTTCCTCTGCCTTATGGCAGCAACGTTGGCAACCGCCTGTGGCGACGACAACAATGACGACAACTCCGTGCCCGTAGAGAGCATCACCCTCAATCATGAGACTCTGACCCTGAAATCGGGAGCGACCGAAACGCTGGTTCCCACCATTGTCCCCGACCGGGTGACTGCCGAATCCGTAGTATGGAGCAGTGACAAAACTTCCGTAGCCACCGTAAGTAAAGACGGACTGGTGACCGCCGTAGCTGAAGGAACAGCCACCATCACCGCCACCGCACGCGAAAAGTCCGCCACCTGCCTTGTGACGGTCAGCAGCAACAAGACGCTTGTCACTACCGCAGCCGAACTGAAAACCGCTATTGAAACGGCAGACGGCACTGCGGATGCACCAACACAAATCATCCTCGGTAAAGATATTGAGATTGCTGCGGATGCAGAGCATTTTGCCTTTTCAATAGACGGCAAACACATTGCTATCGACGGCGGAAATAATCCTATCAGCGGCGATAATTATAATATTTCCCGTACCGCTAGCGACAAAAGCCTTTTTGAGCTTACAAACGGCGCGTCATTGAAGCTGACCCACCTCGACATTTATGGAAATGCTGATGCCCATTTAGCTGAAGTCGCCTGCATATTTGTTAGGGCGTCTTGCAAACTAACGCTGGGTAACGGTTTCGAATTATATTCCGGCAATGGGGATGATAATGACCAGCTAATTGGTATCTCTGTCGGTGATAATGCTACGCTTATTATGGAAGGCGATGCTGAAATCTCCAAAAGCATAAGGGGGCAGGAAGTGCTTGTTGCCCCTACAGGAATACTGCAACTGAAAGGCGGAAAAATAAAAGCAAGGGAGGAGGGAAACTATGGGAGTGAACGGAGCCTCTGTCTGCAAGCTGCGATTAATGGCAATCAAGTGACCATCCCCACCGTTACGGTTGAAAACGAACTTCCGGCGGATTCTGATTTTAAATTAGATCTATATGATTACGTGTTGAGTCGTTCCACTGTCCGGCCAGGAGCCGAAACCGTTGTTAAGGGAACCGACAGCTACACCTTGACTGACAGTGATCTTATGAAGTTCCATCTGATGACTAATACTACTGGGGGCATGACATATTATGACAGTCTTTTCGAACTTTATCTGGACGGTAATGCTATCAAGATGCGTGCGAAATGACAAACAGCACAGAACGTAACCAATAAATAGATATTCACTTTCCTTAAAACAATCATTATCATGGCAACAAACGAAAAAATCACGCTCAATGTTGACCTTTACGACAACATCATGACCGAGCAAAAAGGCGACTACACCGGACGCGCACGCATCACAGGCAGTCTGCACAACAAAGAAATCGCAGCACGCATCATCAAGGAGCGTACCGAGTACCGGCAGGAGACCATCGAGAACATCCTCGACCTTGCCGACCAGAAGAAGGTGGAAGCCATCGCCGAGCGTGGTAGACGGTGTGGGACAGTACATCGTCACCGTACGCGGTTCGTTCCTCGGGGAGAACGCCCAGTTTGACGCCACGAAGCACTCGCTCGGTGTGTCCTACACACCGGGACAACTGCTGCGCGACCAGCTCAAAGCCGTAAAAGTAATCTGCAACGGGCTGGCACAGACGGGGCCGGTCATCAACTCCATCACCGACTCCGTGACGAAGAGTATCAGCCAGGTCATCACTTCCGGCGGTCCTGCCGTTATCAGCGGAAGCAACATTAAAATCCTCGGTGACGACCCTTCGGTCGGCATCTATCTCACCAAAGACGAAGAGGGAGCCGTCCCGTTGAAAGTGTCCGTCATCGTTCACAACGCACCGTCACAACTCACCATCATGCTACCTGCCATAGAAGCCGGAAAGCTCTATGCGCTAAGCGTCACGACACAATATAGCGGAAGCAACAAGGCATTGAAAACGCCACGCTCTTACCGTTTCCCGATTCTGCTGGGTGACGAAAACGCGGGTGGCGGCGGTGGCGGCGGCGAAGCGCCCGACCCTGAAATCCCCGGAGGAGGTGAAGCCCCCGACCCGGCTGCATAAAGAAGCAGGTCACGAATGAGGGCGGACAGTCCGGCTGCAGACAGCGCATCCGCCCTCATGGCAAACAAAAAAGGCGGCAGCCTTTCATAATTTACCCTTTTAAAGAAAACAGAAAGACGCATGAAACAACTAAGAATCTTTTTCCTCTGCCTTGTGGCAGCAACGTTGGTAACCGCCTGCGGCGGCGACGACAAAGACAACTCTACACCGGTAGAGAAAATCACCCTCGACAAGGAAACACTCCTGCTGAATTCCAACAGATCGGAAACACTGACCGCCACCGTAACTCCTGCCGGCGCAACGGAAAACACCGTGACATGGAGCAGCGATAAGACCACCGTAGTCACCGTAGACCAAAACGGGAAAGTGAACGCCCTGACCGAAGGAACCGCCACCATCACGGCAACGGCAGGCGGTAAGTCGGCAACCTGTGTCGTAACGGTATCGGATGCTGTAATTATCAATGCTCCCGAGCAACTACAAGTTGCGTTCGAAGATGCTTCCACCAACCCCGATAGCCCTACGAAAATCAGGCTGGGGGCAGGGTTTGAACTCGAACTCTGCTATGGAGAGACTTCAGACCCGCACCGGTATATCGAACTGGATGGCGGTGGATTTACTTTGTCTAATGTAACAGGCTCAGAATCAGATGTCGTCACTATAGAATCAACCACCCTGAAACTCAGCAATATCAAGATGAATACCACTGATGACTCAAATTGTGTGATAGCGCTTTATCCGACGAATACGAAGTTGATACTTGGCAGCGGGGCAAAGCTTGATAATCCTACCGGCCGGGCTGTTTATGTCTTTGAGGGATGCCAGCTTATTATGGATGAAGGTTCTTCCGTGAACGGGAGAATCGTATTGCAAACAGATAAAAATAACAGTGATGAAGGCGGCAGCTTCTTCTACAAAGGGGGGACATGGGAGAACGCCGAGCTTATATTCGCCTATAATAACGCAAGCACACTGATGCCGATGACTCTGACCAAAGCACTTGCCAACCCGTACAAACTGACGTTTGTGGCTCAATGGGTGATGCGGCCATCCCATTTTCCCGAAGGTGGATTCACGGTGGTGAAAGGAGACGGATACACCTTAACTCAACTCGATCTTGAGAAAATCACCTCATTGGAAATGGACGTCACCGGTAGTTATGTAACCTCTGAAAACTGCGAACTGGTACTGGATACAGCCGAAAATGCCATCAAGCTGCGTATCAAAGCAACAGCCTATTGAATACGTAAAACCGGAACGGCGGAAAGGGATGTGTGCCGCAGCAGGCTGGGGAGACGTGCCGCAGCAGGCTAGGGGAGCATGCCATAGCAGGCAAGGAGAGCATGCCACAACAAGTTAGGGAAACGCACCACAGCAAGCTGTGGCAATACACCCTAATTTCCCGGCTACGACAGCACAGAACACGCAAAAAGGCAGCAGTTACTCACAGACGAGAGCAACTGCTGCCTTTTTCACGTGTCACACCATATCCTTGTCTACTTCAAGCAAGTGGCGTACGCTGTTAATCCGTTTCGATTTTCCAGTCTCCAATTGTTCTCGTGGTACTGTCGAAGTTGATGCCGACCTTCACTACTTTCCTGTGGTCTGCCTCATAAGGAATCGCATACCCTTTGCTGTTAATTTGTGCCAAAGCCTCTTCCGCGGTGCCGTCCATTTTAAATTCAAGTACATAAATGGCATCCTGCATTTTGATAACCACGTCCGCTCGTCCGACAGCGCTTTTGACTTCGGTATCCACATATTGTCCCATCAAGCGGAACAGAAGATAGAATATGGTTTGATAATGTTTTTCCTCTTTGTTGTTCAGGTCGTTCGGAATAGAGGCGAAGAAAGACCGGGTGCGTTCAAGGCAAGATTCAAGGTTTCCCTTCATTAAATCACGCACAAAGGACACTACATAAAAGTTGCTTTCGCGCGTAGGTTGGTAAAGATAAGAAGGGATGAGCGACTCGATAAAGCCGATTCTTACTTCCTCGTTCGGGTAGCCTAATGTATAGGTACGAAAGAAAGCATCGTACGACTTGATTGTGAGATAACCGCTTTGGTAGAGCACCGGAATAGGGTCGGTGAGACAATCCGTAGCCTTGTCGAAGTCTTCCGGCTTGGCGTCCATACGGTCGAGCAGACGGATATCAAAGTTCATTTGTTGCAGGAGTTCTATCAGAAAGGTAGGGGTACCGGTAGAAAACCAGTAGTTCTCATAACTCTTTTGGGCAAAAGCATTAATCAGGCTGAAAGGATTGTACACATCCACACAGGATTTACTGAAATGATATCCGTCATATTGCTTCTTCAAGTGGGCACACGCCTCTTCATACGTTTCATCGTTGGCTTGTGCCATCTGTTCGACATCAATTTTCATCTGTGTCAGCAGTTCCTGTTCGGTGATACCGCAGATAGTGCTGTAATTATCGCTCATGCTGACGTTCTGAAGATTGTTAAGTTCGCTGGATATGCTCATCTGGCTGAATTTGCTGATGCCCGTCAGGAAGAGGAAGCGAAGATATTTACCTGACTTTTTTAAGGGGCTGAAGAAGTCGCGCATGATACCACGAATCTCATGCTGCAACTCATGGTTATTGTTACTGTCCAGCATCGGGGCATCATATTCGTCCACTAATACGACAACCTGCTGCCCGGTTTGCTCATAAGCGCGGCGGATGATACCTTCCAGACGTAAACTAAATGTGTCTTCGCCTTCCTGACGTCCGTAGACGTTTTCCCAAAGTAACAGCTGAACATTGATAGATGCGCGAAGTGACTCTGCTTCCATATATTTACTGCCGCTAAAGTCGATATGTAGCACCGGATACACTGTCCAGTCTTTCTCTAACTGCTCCATGTCCAGTCCGTTGAAAAGTTCTTTCTTTCCCAGAAAATAGGCTTCGAGCGTAGAGATGAGCAGGCTCTTTCCGAAACGACGGGGACGACTCAGGAAATAAATCTTATTTGTATTGACGAGTTGATAAATCAGTGCAGTCTTATCAACATATATGTAATTATTATTGCGCAAATCTTCAAAATCCTGTATCCCGATAGGATAGCGCCTGAATGTTCCTTCTTCCATATCAAATTTTTATTAAAATGTGAACGATGAACGCAAAGTTAAGAAAAAGAAGCGGAATAGCTTTCTTTGTTGCCGAAGATTTTCACGTGTCACACCATATCCTTGTCTACCCCGAATTTCTCATCCGTCTGACACTCCCCGGCAGGTTCCACATGCACCAGAATATCATAGACATTATCTATCGAGCTTTCAATACTTTTCTCCACCGCCCCGGCAATCTCATGCGCTTGTGTAATCGTTATCTGCGGATTCACCTCTATATCGAGCGTAATGATATACCGGTTTCCTATCATTCTCGACCTGACCCGGTGCGGATTACTTGCTCCCGGCACTTTCTCGACAGCTTCAAATATCTTATTATACACATTGACATCCTTCACGCCATCCATAAGCTCCACATTCGAGTCGAGAAAAATACCGATGGACGACTTGATGATAAAGAGGCTGATTATCAATCCCGTTATCGAATCGAGTATCGGCAATTTGAATATAAAAGTAAAAATCAACCCTAATAAAACTCCGGCCGAAATGACAACATCATTACGCATATTTATCGCATTCGCCGTCAGCATGGAACTGTCTATTTTCTTTCCCTGTTTGTACTGGTACGAAGCCAGCATCAGTTTGCCGACAATAGAGAATATAGTCACATAGATAGCGATAGCCGATGGTATCTCTTTCACTTCATCTGAAAAGATGCTTTGAATGGAAGATATCAACATTTGCATACCGGCATAAAATATCACCAGTGACAGAATCTTTGTCGCGATGCCTTCCGCTTTCTCATAACCGAATACATATTTCTTTGAAGGAGGACGGTTGATGAGGCGTGCCGTAAAAATCATAACGATAGAGATAACGACATCGGTTGCCGAGTCGATACCGTCGCCCACTACGGCCAGACTACCGGCCCATAAACCGATGATGATTTTAGATGCGGATAGGATTGCATTGCCAATTGTGCTAATCCATGAGGTTTTGATTAAGATATTCTCTCTTGACATTGAAGTGACTCTTTATAATTAATTGTTTGATTGAGATTGGCTAGCAAAGATAAACATTTATAGGAGTCTGTGACGTCAAGTCGCAAAAAAAACTTTTTCCGGGCTTTTAGTAGTTTCTATGTTTTAGTTGTATTATATATAGATGGTCAATTAAAGACAGGACAAATCATTTATTAAATAGTTAACCGCATGTTCAAAAAACTAAGTAGTTCTTTACTCATTGTATCAGCTTGTGTTTTTTCTTCTTGTACGCCCACCGTCAAGCAAGAGATTGCAATCCTACCTACCCCCGTTAGTCTGACCGAGCAGTCTGGCTCGTTTGTTTTAAAAGACGGAATGAAGATTGGGGTTTCCGATCAGTCCTTGTTTCCGGCTGTCGGGTATCTGCAGGAGATTCTCCGCAATGTCATATCGTCTTCTGTGGAGGTTACTACAGATAAGAATCAGGTAGATATGTATTTTCAGTTGAAAGATACCGGTGGCAAGCCCGGTTCTTATAGGCTTCAGTCTACGCCGGAATATATCCAGATAGAGGCTAGTGACTATTCAGGCATCATTTCTGCGATTACTACTATTCGCCAGCTGCTTCCTGCAGCGATAGAAGTGCAGGGAGAGAAACAAACTTATTCAATCCCTGTTGTGCAAATAGAAGATGCACCCCGTTTTGAATGGCGTGGGTTTATGCTGGATGCTTCCCGTCACTTCTGGAATAAGAATGAGGTGAAGCATGTATTGGATCTGATGTCTTTGTATAAACTCAATAAATTCCACTGGCATTTGTCTGACGATCAGGGTTGGCGTATAGAGATTGAGAAATACCCGCTGCTTACCGAAAAAGGAGCTTGGCGTAAGTTTAATAAGCACGACCGTACCTGCATGGCACGTGCGAAAGAGGAAGATAATACCGATTTCCTGATTCCGGAAGATAAGATACGCATTGTGGAAGGAGATACGCTGTATGGAGGCTATTATACTCACGATGATATCAAAGAAATTGTAGCCTATGCTGCACAAAGAGGAATTGATGTCATTCCCGAGATTGATATGCCGGGACATTTCCTCGCGGCTATCAGTCAATATCCGGAGTTGGCATGCGACGGACTAATCGGATGGGGAGAAATCTTCTCTTCTCCTATCTGTCCGGGTAAAGACGCGACGCTGGAATTCTGCCGGAATGTGTTCAAAGAAGTTTTCGAGCTTTTCCCTTATGAATATGTGCACATGGGTGGTGATGAAGTGGAAAAAGCCAACTGGAAGAAATGCCCTCTCTGTCAGAAACGTATCCGTACGGAGAAGCTGGGTTCGGTAGAAGAACTTCAGGCATGGTTTGTACGTGACATGGAGAAATTCTTCCTCGCCAACGGAAAGAGACTCATCGGCTGGGATGAAGTGGTAACCGACGGATTATCTTCCGATGCTGCTATTACATGGTGGAGAAGTTGGGCGAAAGACGCGTTGCCTACGGCGACCGCACAAAAGCAGAAAGTGATTGCTTGTCCGAATGAACATTTCTATTTTGATTATGCGCAGGATCAGAATTCAGTAAAGAAAATACTGGCGTATGATCCGTGTGCGGATGAACGGTTATCACCGGAAGAGAAGAAATACATCTGGGGTGTACAGGCTAATCTCTGGGCTGAATGGATTCCGACTATGAAACGCATTGAATATCTGATTGTTCCCCGCATGATTGCATTGAGCGAAATAGCTTGGGCAGAGCCGGCTGCTAAACCAAGTCTCGAAGAGTTTTATCGTCAGCTTGTTCCGCAGTTTAAACGGATGGATGTGATGAGGGTAAATTATCGTGTGCCCGATTTGCAGGGATTCTATAAAGTGAATGCATTTATTGATGAAACAGCAGTTGACTTGACTTGCCCGTTGCCCGGCACTGAAATACGCTATACGACAGATGGAAGTATGCCTACCAAGGAATCAGCTCTTTATGACGGTGCTTTGGAAGTGGAGGAGACTACCGATTTTGCTTTCCGTACTTTCCGTCCGGATGGTTCTCCATCGGATGTGGTGCGTACCAAGTATGTAAAGGCTCCTTATGCGGAGGCGGTGACTGCTCCGGCTGCTTTGCAGTCCGGCTTGAAAGCAGTATGGCACGATTTTCGTGGTAATCTTTGTGCGGATATTGAAGCAGCTCCTGTCAAAGGGGAGTATGTGGTGGAATCGGTATCTATCCCCGAAGAGGTGAAAGGAAATATCGGTCTGGTGTTGACCGGCTATCTGGAAGTTCCTGCCGATGGTATCTATACATTTGCCCTTCTTTCGGACGACGGTAGCACATTGATGCTCGACGGTGAATTGTTGGGAGATAATGATGGAGCACATTCGCCGGTGGAGATTATTGTGCAGAAGGCATTGAAAGCCGGGCTTCATCCGATAGAGGTGCGTTACTTCGATTGTAACGGAGGCGTATTGCAGATGGAACTGGTGAATGAAAAAAGTGAAAAAGAAGTATTGCCAAGTACGTGGCTGAAACATGAATAACTATTCTGTTGTTTTAATCATTACTTATTCGTTATAGTCTGAATAGCAAATTTCATTATTTTTAGGTATTGCTCGTCTTGCCGGTGAGCGGTACCTTTGCAGAAAATAATTGAAAACTTATGCGAATCAGTGAGAGACGAGTCGAGATTAATCATATATCAAAGGTGCACATGCACCGGATTGAATGGGATGAAGAGAGCTTATAGAAATATAAGCTCTCTTTTTTTTTGAACGATTTCGAATATTGTTCTTTTTTGAAAACAAGCGATAAGTTAAATGATTGTCGAACTTAATATAGATTGAACGTACGTTATGAGTACATTGAAAAAACTTCAGAACTACATGGGTAAACGGAAAGTGCTTTTGCCTGCGGCAATGCTACTGTCTGCCCTAAGTGCCCTGGCGGGCATGTTGCCTTATATTCTTATTTGGCTGATTGTGAGAGAACTGCTTGAATACGGAGAGATAACCTCTTCCGGTAATGTGGTGACGTATGCCTGGTGGGCGGCAGGCATGGCCGTGGCGAGTATCGTCCTTTATTTTGCCGCCTTGATGTCTTCGCATCTTGCAGCTTTTCGGGTTGAATCGAATTTGCGCAAAGAAGCCATGCGCCAGATAGTGCGTATGCCTCTCGGTTTCTTTGACATTAATACGAGCGGACGTATCCGTAAGATTATAGATGACAATGCAGGGGTTACCCATAGTTTTCTGGCACATCAGTTGCCCGACCTTGCGGCTACTTTTCTAGTGCCGTTGGTAGCTGTCATACTGATTTTTATGTTCGACTGGATACTCGGTCTGGCATGTATCGTTCCTGTAATTATTGCCATGCTGGTTATGGGATTTATGATGAATGCGGAGGGACGGCAGTTTATGAAAAGCTACATGACTTCTCTGGAGGAAATGAATACCGAAGCTGTAGAGTATGTGAGAGGAATTCCCGTAGTGAAGGTTTTCCAGCAGACCATTTACTCTTTCAAGAACTTTCATCGCTGTATCATGAATTATAATAAAATGGTATTCGGCTATACACGAATGTGGGAGAAGCCGATGTCGCTCTATACCGTTATTATCAATGGCTTTGTGTTTTTCCTTGCTCCGTTGGCTATTTTGCTGATCGGTTATTCTGGTAATTATGCATCGGTATTACTTAATTTCTTCCTATTTGTTCTCATTACTCCCGTATTCTCCCAAAGTATCATGAAAAGTATGTATCTCAATCAGGCTTTGGGGCAGGCGAGTGAGGCCATCGGACGTCTTGAAAATCTGGTTGCTTATGAGCACCTGACTGTTGTAGCGCATCCACAACCGGTAAAGGAATTCAGTATTCAGTTCGAAAAGGTTTCCTTCAGCTATCCGGGAGCTAATCAAAAGGCGGTGGATGATATCAGTTTCACCATTACGCAAGGAAGGACAGTAGCTCTTGTCGGAGCTTCAGGCGGAGGGAAAACGACAATTGCCCGTCTTGTTCCCCGTTTCTGGGAGGCAACAGAAGGGAAGGTTTTAATAGGTGGCATCAATGTAAGAGAAATCGCCCCTGAAGAACTGATGAAACATATTTCTTTTGTGTTTCAGAATACAAAGCTATTTAAGACTTCTTTGCTTGAAAATATCAAATATGGTAATCCCAACGCGACAATGGAGGAAGTGGAACGGGCAGTAGATATGGCACAATGCCGGGAAATTATCAATAAACTTCCGCTCGGACTAAATACAAAGATCGGTACAGAAGGAACGTATCTCTCCGGCGGGGAACAACAACGAATCGTGCTCGCACGTGCGATACTGAAAAATGCCCCCATCATCGTACTGGACGAAGCGACTGCTTTTGCCGATCCCGAAAATGAGCATCTGATTCAGCAAGCCCTGAAAGAACTGACAAAAGGAAAAACCGTATTGATGATTGCCCACCGTCTTTCAAGCATCACGGATGCCGATAATATTCTTGTGATTGACAAGGGTAAGATTGCGGAACAAGGCACACATGCCAAACTGCTTGAAAAACAAGGTATCTATTATAATATGTGGAATGAATACCAGCAATCCGTTCGCTGGACAATAGGAAAGGAGGTTTCTAATGATTGAAGTAATAAAAAGACGTTTTGCCCTTTCAACTAAAGGAGCAAAAGATTTCTGTAAAGGTGTGTTTTTCACTACACTGCTAGATATTGTATTGATGTTGCCGGCGGTATTTGTTTTTCTCTTTCTTGAGGAATATCTTCGTCCGGTGTTTCAGCCTTCGGTTTCGGTGACGCATGGTATTCTCTACTATAGCATACTCGGTATTATCTTTATGATAGTCATGTATATATTTGCGGTATTGCAATATCGTAGCACCTATACCACCGTTTATGATGAGAGCGCGAACCGGCGTATCTCATTGGCGGAAAAACTTCGCAAGTTGCCTCTGGCTTTCTTCGGCGAAAAGAATCTTTCCGACCTTACCGCCACGATTATGGATGACTGCACTGATCTCGAACATACTTTCTCGCATGCGGTTCCCCAGTTGTTTGCTTCCATTATCAGCATTCTGCTTATTACCGTCGGTATGGCATTTTATAACTGGCAGTTGACGATTGCTTTGTTCTGGGTAGTGCCGCTTGCCGCCGCAATTCTTCTTTTCTCGAAGAAGGAAATACAGAAAAGCAATGAAAGTAATTATCTGAACAAGCGAATGGTGACTGAACATATTCAAGAAGGACTTGATACTATTCAGGAGATAAAATCTTATAATCAGGAGAGGGACTATCTGGAGAAATTGGATGCAAGCATCGATACCTATGAAAAGGTACTGACCCGTAATGAACTGGTGCTCGGCATATTGGTAAACGGTTCCCAAAGTGTATTGAAACTCGGCTTGGCAAGCGTCATTATCGTCGGTGCCAATCTCTTGGCTTCGGGGACAATCGATTTGTTTACCTATCTTATATTTATGGTGATCGGCTCGCGTGTATATGCTCCGATCAGCGAGGTGATGAATAATATTGCCGCTTTGTTCTATCTGGATGTGCGTATCAGCAGAATGAATGAGATGGAAGCATTGCCGGTACAGCATGGAACTACCGATTTTACTCCTAAAGGCTATGACATCGAGTTTCAGCAGGTAGACTTTGCTTATGAGCAGGGAAAACAAATATTGAAGAACTTGTCCTTTACTGCCCGACAAGGCGAAAAAACAGCTTTGGTGGGTCCTTCGGGCAGTGGCAAGAGTACGGCAGCCAGGTTGGCAGCACGTTTTTGGGATATTCAGTCGGGAAAGATTACCCTCGGCGGACAGGATATCAGCCGGATTGATCCTGAAACGTTACTGACGAACTATTCCGTTGTTTTTCAGGAAGTAGTTCTTTTTAATGCTTCCATCATGGATAATATCCGTATTGGCAAACGGGATGCTACGGATGAGGAAGTCCAGAGAGTTGCCCGCCTAGCACAATGTGATGAGTTTGTCACTAAAATGCCGCAGGGATATCAGACGATTATCGGTGAGAACGGGGAAACATTGTCAGGTGGTGAGCGGCAGCGTATTTCCATCGCCCGCGCTTTGTTGAAGGATGCTCCAATTGTTTTGCTGGATGAGGCTACTGCTTCGCTCGATGTGGAAAATGAAACCAAGATACAGGCAGGCATATCGGAATTGGTACGTAACAAAACAGTACTGATTATTGCGCACCGTATGCGAACCGTTGCCAATGCCGACAAAATTGTAGTATTGGAGAATGGAAGTGTTGCTGAAATGGGAACACCGGAGGAATTGAAAAAGAAAAATGGTATATTTGCCCGGATGGTGAACAGACAGGTTACAAATATGAATGGATAAATAGCAGTGATACTATGCAGTTTTTGAAGGGAGATATACAAGAGCGAATCTTGAAGGTAGCCGAAGAAGTGTTTCTGGAAAAGGGATACAAGGATGCCTCTATGCGTGAAATAGCTTCGAGGGCAGGGGTGACGGTGAGTAATATCTATCATTATTTCACCAATAAAGATGAGATATTCCGTACGATTCTGAAACCGGTATTGAATGATCTGTATGCTATGATTTATAATCATGATGCCGATCAGATGACAATCGATGTCTTTATGGATTCGGATTACCAGAAAACATCTGTACGGGAATATATCAGATTAGTCTCTGAACATCGTGACCGTTTACGGCTGCTGCTTTTTCAGGCACAAGGTTCTGTTTTGGAGAACTTCCGTTCCGAATATACGGATTTGATGACGCGTACGATTTCTGTCTTTTTTCAAGGAATGAAACAGAAATATCCGCATATCAATATAGCAATAACCAATTTTTTCATTCACTTGAATACGGTATGGTTGTTTGCCTTACTCGAAGAGTTGGTGTTGCATCCTGTGAAGAAGGAGGAGATGGAGAAATTTATAGCGGAGTATATCGTTTTCGAAACGGCTGGTTGGAAAGAGCTCATGAATGCATGAGCTCTCTTACTTTATTCTCTTACTGATATAAAAAAACGTCCGGCTTTCACAAGCCGGACGTCCTTGCCTCTTTTAGAATATGTCATCTATTCATATTCCAAAATGAATACATTATATGGTTTTTTCTAACTTAACAACCAAATAAAAGAAATGCGGGTGAATCACTTCGGCCGATTTCTATGTATTTTTAATGTGGCTACGTAATATAATTATGACTAATTAATTTAATTCTGATACTGCAAAGATAGGGGCTTTCCGCTTTTCCCGCAATCCCCTAAAATGGGTATTCTTCTATCGGTTACTAGCTATATATAGTGGTTTAGGAATTTGCATAACTATGCATCCCCCCAAGAACATAATTTACTCCGAAATAGGTCATTAAGACAGTCAGGAAAGCAAGAATCATATAGATATGGAAGAATAGTGGTTTGCGGAAAATGCGCAGGCTTTGTGAATGGAATGCTACTCCATATACCAGGAAAGTGATCAGCGCCCATACTTCTTTCGGGTCCCACGCCCAGTATCTTCCCCAGGAAACGTTTGCCCAAACTGCTCCCAGAAAGATGCCTGCCCCTAAAAAGAACGTAGCAGGGTAGAGTAGCAAACGGCTGACTAGCGTCAACTGTTCTATCCGGTTGTCTTGTACAGCGTCGTTTCCGGAGACATTGTTTTCCGATTCTTTTTTTCGGAGGCATAATGCCAGTATTCCGTTTAGCATGATGAATGCCAATAGGGCATAAGACATCATAATCAATGAAACATGAATACTTAGCCACGGAGAGACGAGCACCGGCATTAATGGGGTGATCTGGGGATTCATCTGTCCCAGATAAGAGACTAACAACGCAAAGCCGGAGAGCAAGAATCCGAATGGAAGTATAAATGAGAATCTTCGATGGAGCAGACAGGCTATCAAGAGGATGCAGAGTGCCATGAACTGCATTGTCTCATAACCGTTGCTAAGAGGAACACGTCCGCCAATATACCAGCGCAGGCAATATCCTGCTAAATGGAATATGAAAGCAAGATAGAGTGCAACAGAAAAGATCGTTCCTGCTGTGCGGGAAATCGTTTTGGCTTTGGGCGAGGGTGTATTTCTTTGCAGGCTGTTATGAAGTAGAAGCATGAAAGACAACACTCCCAATGACAGATTTATCATAAAAAGAATCTTGCTGAACGGAATCCGGTTGTAGAGTAATTCGGCTTTCACTTCCAGTTCGGAGAGAGGTTGCACGCTACCATCAGTGGGTAATGGCTGGATGAATGTTCCTTTTTCCACCATCAGGATCAGTCCCACTTTTTCATCCGTTTCCTGGATGGCTTTGGCGAGTTTGCTACTTTTTCCCTGTTCTTGTTGCCAGGTTTTCTGAAGACGGTAGACTGGACCGTCAAATAAATCGGTCAAGCGTGCGTAAGAAGATTCCAAACCGAGTAAATGATGCAGTTCGGGACTTTTGATGTATATCATAGGTTCATTCTTCCATGAATCCGGGTAAAGAATCCAACCGCTTATAACTTGCTCGGGAGTCAATCCTTTATAGTAGATTTTTCCTGTCAGTTTTTTGACGAAGTCTCTTGCCAGTGTATTGAATGGTACTACCCGGTCATGGTAAATAACCTGTTGTTGTGCCAAGCTGTCTGCTTGTATTTTGTTTAATACACGAAGAGGTGTTTGCTGTGCCTGCATTGTTCCTGTCAGGTAGAAAAGGAATAAGATAAATAATCCTCCTTTTTTCAATAGGGGATGATTTAGTAACTTACGAAACTCTCCCTGACGGCAAAATAGTAGTAAAATCATAGAGATGCCCAGTAGAATGTAGCCGCTATAGGTCACTCTTGTACCCCATGGATCATAATTTACTGTCAGCCAACTTCCTTGACCGTCTTCGTCAAATGAGGACTGATAAAATCGGAAGCCTTGTGTAGTAAAGATACGGTTCATTGAGATACATTCGTTGTGCACGGAATCTTTCTGACCGGGAAGTGAATAGCTGATATGACTGACATAATCGGCGGGAGCTTTTGTCCCCGGATAATACTCTACCCGGAAACTATCTAGCTTCATCGTGAATGGCAGATGAATGTTCTTGTCGCCCTGTGGCGAATGAAAGCTGCTTTTTACTGTATCCGGACGTAAATGCATATATCCTTGTTCGCCATAGATAAATGTAATCATGGCCCCCACCAAGATAACGAGGAGGGAGCCATGAAACAGCAAAACGGGAAGTCGCCGCCATAAGGAACGTCGGATGAGGGCAACAACCCCTATTGCAGCAATAACTCCCCACAAACAACAAAACCAGATTGTGTGATATATATTTCTTTCTACAAACTCTGTCCCGTATGCTTGCTCTATGAAAGTGGCTGCGGCAAGTAATCCTATCAGACAGATGTATAAAATGATAAGTAATCTTTTCAACGGCATATCTTTTTAATGATATTAATAGGGAGCGTATTCCTTATTTTCACAGGTTTTTACTCCCATACATTCCATCTCGATCAACCATCCCGGGCGGCATACCGGCGCATGTACAAATACCTTAGGGGTACAAGGAAAACGTTTGTCGTACATTTCTTTGACGATGGTATAATCTGCTATGTCACGCAGATACACGATCATTTGTCCCATATCATCAAATGTACATTCTGCTTCTTTCAGTAAAGCCTTTACATTTTCCCACATCCGCTCTGTCTGTTTACGGATCTCTCCCGGATATACCACCTCGCCTTTATTATTAATACTTGCTGTTCCGGAGATGAATACTTGGCGCCGGTCTCCATAATCTACATACGTGCCACGTTCAAAACTGACACCATACTCATAGGTGGGATTCAAATGTGTTGGCGCATAAAGGAAATGAATTTGTTCGGGTTTGATTCCGCCAACGGCATACGTGTCCATTTGTACAAGTACTTTGGGGTCAGCATGGCGTCCGCCGATACCTGTGCTGGAGATATAGTGTGTCTTTTCCGTCAGGTTCTGGGTAACGAATACTTCGTTACGTGCCTTTACTACTCCGGCATAATTCACATCCACATTCTGTACGAAAAACCAGGTACGAATACAGTTGGCGGCTAGTTTGCAACCTTGTTCAATGAGCTGCATAACATAGTCGTTTAATAGTAGCCGGGTTTGGTATTCGGAGTTGGCTGCCCGATTGAAAGAGCTGCCACCCCAAAGGTGACGGTAGGGTCCATGCTTGACTTCGAAAAGACCATTATGCAGCATTTGTGTCTGTACTTTCGTCTGAAGGTAAATCCATACTGCTACTTTGGTTCCATTCAATGGTGGCTGTTCTACGATAGAAAGTGCGCAATCCGAGCTTTCAGCAGTAAGTGCCAACAAGGTATCTGCCTGATTGGAAGCGTCGCTCAAAAAGTATCGTTTGAAAATGGCGACGGTCCCTTGCAGTTCTTTTTCCCGTAATTGGTAGTATGTATCTATAATGGCGTTTAATTGTTCTTCATAAGTGGATTCCGGCTGGATTGCGTGAATCATTAAATGATACTCGGAAACACCGTCTGCCACTTCGTATTTAAATATTTCTGCTAAAGTCTTTTCTGATTTCAAGGGTTGTTGTTTTTTGCTGTTCATATCAAAAATTTCTGTTACAAGTTAATTGTTTTCGGCTCCTGCTTTGATCCATGTCCGAATCAAAGCGCGAACTTCACGTTGTTCAGCTCCATTGAATATATCGATGTGATTATCGTGCTCTAATACATCTAATAAATAACTGTTGTTTAAATCTCCAGGAGTGACATAATTCTTTCCTTTCGCAGAATGGGGAGCTTTTACATTAATCAGTGATTGATAGGCTTTGGCTGCCGTCAGATCCAAATCTCCGGCTGTTGTTGTACTTCCTCCATGACACATCACACATTTGGCATTGAAAACTTGCGTTTGGATGCGGCTGAATGAAGCCACTTCGATTGTTGTCTCTGGTAAAGTCAGCGATTCATCCGACGCATTTACGGGAAATGACTGATACGCATGCACCAAAGACATTCCGGACGTGATAACGGCTACGGCAATACTACGCGTGTTTCCGTTTAAGTTGTTTAATGTTACAGTTACAGCTTCTGCCTCGCTAGATGGTTCCAGAATGCGCTTAACCAATATGGGAGTAACTCCGTCCTCACCTAAGGAGATTAATGACATATTGTTTTTCTGCGGCCAAGCATCCAGATGGGTGAAATGAAGTGTTACAGTAGCCGTACGTCCACTGTCAATCGTGTCATCCGGATAGATTTTACCTTCATCACAAGCTGAACACAGGTTTAGGCAGGCACAGGTTATCAATAAATAGTTGAGTCTTTTATTCATAGACAGATTCCTCCTCCTATACATTAGAAAGTGAATTGTAACATAGCGGTAACGCTATGGCGTGATAGTCCCACTCCATCATTATCACGATCAGTCTGCGTGTCATGACCGGTTCTGCCCAGATATTGGTACATCATCTGAAGTTTTAAATTAGAACCGACAAAGTAGTAATTGGCTCCGATGGCAGGCATATTCAACAAACCGCCTTCGTCTGTCCCGTTGCGATCGAATATATCATAACGGAGAGCAGCCTGTAATTTAGGAGTTACAAAATAACCGGCCTGTGTATAAGCTCCCCAGTAATTCAGGTCTTTGTCTTTATGCATGATTTCTGTGAAATGCATATTCATGTAATAACCTTCGGCTGCAAAGTAGAAACGGTTCTTTACCATGGCAAACTCTGCACCTATACGCCAATCGCTGCTACTATGATCTTCGGCCTCGGCATTATAAGATGTAGATACACCGAATTGCATTTTATCTTCTTTCAGATTGTTCGGATTACCTTGTGTGGCTGGCATTTCACCTTTGGGCATATATACCAGGCGACCGGAGTAAAGCAGTTGGGGCAGCCATTTATGATCATCACACATTCCTTTGGTTGCCGAATTGACATCAATCCCTGTGCCATTGAAAATACCTAACTGATAATTCCATTTTCCGTTAATCAAACCATGTATCTGAACACCCAGGTCGAAGCCGGTAGCTATGCTCGGCTTCACAGCATTGATGTCATAGGGCATTAATACGCCACCTGCCACGGAACTGGGCAACACCGGAAATAATGTTTCCCCCAGTGTGGTCAGATAGGCATGCATAAACGGCGTTTTAAACTTCCCGACACGAATACGGAATGATTCTTTGAGCGCTACATCAAACCAGGCTTGTTGCAATAAGGCGGCACCGCTTTTTGCCGCATTCAGTGATAAATTGAATGTAACTTTCCCGAATGCCTTGCCTGTAAATCCGAGTATTGCGTTCGGAATAGCAAAACCACTGTTTGCCCAGTTACGTGCATAAAGGCTTTCCAAACCTTGATCGTCATATCGGTTGAAAGAGAGGCTGGTTTGAACTAAGGCATAGGGCTTGAATAAGAAATCACCGGCTTTGGTAGAAAAAGAAAAACCTTTCTTTCCTGCCAGCGAAACAACATCATTCTCTACATATTTATCATCGATTTCTTTTGCATTTGAATCTTGAGCATAAGAGTGGCTGCACAGAAATGCAGTGAGCGCGAGTGCTAGATATTTTTTTTTCATTGTTGTTGCTGATTATATTATAAACTGTTCAAGAATGTTAGTAAGGCTGCGCGATCTTCTTTCGACATGCGGGAGAAAATGGAACGTGAAGCGGCTCCCTCGCCGTCATGCCACATGATGGCTTCTGTCAGGTTACGTGCCCGTCCGTCATGCAGGAAATAGGTATGTCCGTTGACAATTTCCTGCAGGCCGATTCCCCATAATGGAGTAGTACGCCATTCGCAACCGCGTGCCAGGCCGCTAGGGTAATCGTCAGCTAATCCTTGTCCCATGTCGTGTAATAAGAAGTCGGAGTAGGGATGAATGATCTGATTGCCCAGCCAGGGTAGTTGAGTTCCGTTCAGTAATACGCTGCCTCGCGGGCGGGTATGTAAAGTAACGGTATGGCATAAATGGCATTTTGCTTGATAGAACATTTGCTCTCCATGTTTGATGGTTTCGTCATCCACGTTGCGGCGTGCAGGAACTCCCAATGTCTGCATATATAAATCGACATCTTCCATGTCACGGGTCGAAATCTCTACACCTTGGTTGGCAAATCCCATCATTTGTGATTGTCCTTCGCCCACTTCATGTGGAAAACGGTCATTGGTTACCCCCAGATCCGAAGAGAATCCCAGTTCTACTGTTAAATCCTGATGGTTGGCTTTGTTGCCGGATATTCCAATGTCATATTTTCCTTTTTCCGTCACATAATTCAGGCGTCCGCTAATGCCGTATTCGGGATAGTTACTTTGAGCTGCCAACTGTTTCAATTCATCGTGGTTAAGTGCCATCATCTGACCCATGCCGACATGCCGCAAGGGGGCACGTACCGAAATAATCAGATCTTCGGGCTTTATTTCATAATCATACCAATCTGTTATTTCATAATGAGGAGTTATTAATTCATATTCTTCTCCATCGGGAAACTTGAACTTTTCGGTAGTAGTGGTTATCTTTATTTTGCCTTCGGCTTTTACGCCATAAATGGACTGGTCATGTAATACACGGCCATATTCGGGGAAATATCCTCCGGTTTTGCGTGTAATATAAACCAGCATAGATGAAAAGCCTGCACCGGAACCACCTGTGACCCATGCCGGAGTAGTACGTCCTGTGTTTCTATGGCAAGCTCCGCAGGAATAGCCTCCAAAAATAGGTCCTAATCCATTACCGCTGCCTGTACCTACTCCACGAGAATTGTCATACAAACCATCGCCACGATTGAAACGTGTTAATAATTCACCGGTGACCCAGTCTGCATTGGTGTCATAAGCGCCACTTACGGTAGAAAAAATAGTGGAAATACCGGCTGATAATTCCTCCGGTTTTGCTATTTCTCCGTTTGGCTTATAAATAATGCCGTCGAAAGCATCATGATCACAACCTTGCAGGAAGCCTATATTTATCGCAACAAAGAGGATTCTTCCCAATCGCCTTGGGAGTCCTCCTCGTAATGCTTTGATAACCGGCTTTCCTAAAAGAAAGAACTTAGTCATCATAATTAATATTGTTTATTCTCCTGCTAATTTTCCGCGGACTAAAGCCAGACCACTGCATAAAAATGCGCATTGGTTTTGAGCATTCTTAACTTCAGTAGTAGCGCCTAAATTGTTACGGAAGGGGTGAGGTATGTCATTGATTGCTGTGATTGTTTCCTGAATCTGCTTAACAACCATGTCGTTCAATGTCGGGTTCACTTTTTTCATGATAGAGCACAGACTTGCACTGGCAACAGTTCCGTCTAAACTACCATAGTAAGCATTACGGATGCTGTAAATGTTATCAGTATAATCATCTAAAGAGTTCCAGCTATACCAGGATTCTACGGCTAATACACCACCTTCTTTATCTCCGCTGTTCCACTTATCTACCGGATCTCCGATTTTCGTTGCACCTACTTCATTGGCAATTCCTTCTGCACCATTGTCAGAGTTTAGTATCATTGCAACAGATTGTTTGATATTGCTTATAGAGTAAGTTCCGTTAGGTGCTTTCATTGCATCTTTATAGGCACCGTTCTCCAGATTTTTACCTTCTGTCCAACCTTTTAACAAAAGCTCTGTGTCTTTTGACATACGTCCGACAACAGCCTTGAGGTATCCTATTTTATTAGCATCCAGGTCTGTGATTTTTTTTGCTTCACCATCCTCAAACAATAAATATTCGGCAGTATGGAAACCACGCAAGTTCTGTGGTGCATCGGCTGGTGCATCATCACCGTCGTCTACGTCTCCTCCGACAGCGTCTTCCCAATTTCCGGACTGTAGAATTGCATCAATACCTCCTTTATCCAAAGGCCAGCTATCCAGACTAGGATCGAGCTTATTCAAATCTGCCGGACCATATAGAAAAGCTTCACTTTTTTCCCAGGGTTTACGTGCTGCAACCCAAGCGTCTGCTGCATTGGCTACATCATTATCACTGGAGGACGTTGATAACTTTTGTACTGCCGTGTTTAATGCGGTTACTTTATTGTACATATCTTGATAAGTAGGAATCACTACATCATCTACATACGTTGCAACCGCAGCCTTTAATTCATCATCTGTTGCAGTGCCACTGTCCGGGGTATTAAAACCCGCAAATGGGTTGGGTGAAACATCTTCTTTTTTAGAATCTTCACTACAAGAGGTCATCGCCATACATACTCCCATTGCCATTATAGGCAGAAATTTCCATGTTTTCATTTTCATTGCTATTAAAAATTATATTTATTTTTTGATAAACCAACCAATATAGGCTATGCCTACAGAGACTAAGTTTTCGTCATTATATTTTCCACCTCCTATGGAGCGGTGGGTGTAGTCTGCTTTAATTACTAGATTGGGTAGAGCGTAGTAATTCAATCCAGCTGTTACGGCTGATACCTGAAAACGTTTGTCGGCCAACAAACCTGTGTTAGCTTCTGTCTTTTCCATCGGATTGTAATATTCATAACGAATAAAAGGATAGATACGGGGAGCTTTAGAATGGAAGAAAGAACCTATATTATATCCTGCTTCACCCCCGTAGCTGACTGCATTTTGTGCTACTGTTGTGTTAGGGTAACCGGAAGCTGCTGAAGAACTGTTGTTGATTGTGGTTAAAGCTCCGCTCGCTCCTAGGTTTCCATAAACGGCATTTCCGCGTACAATCAGGTTGTTATTAAAGCCTTTGTATTGCAAATCACCGGTTACAATGGTTACCGGAAATTTATAACCTGTATTTCTCCAAGGCTTAGTTCCGTTCTTTGCTGTCTGGTTATAATAGAAAGAAGCACCTACTCTTAATCCTTTTACCCCATGGTAGTTTACGCGGGCTACAAAAGCCGGACTGGTGAAATTGTTGACTTCGAATGCTCCTTGTCTGCCGTTTTTTATCCAGTCTTCGCTGCGGAATCCTTGTGGATCAAGCCCATTGACTAATTGAAGTTCATAATCAAACCGTCCAATTTCACCGAATACGGCGATACCTGTTTCATGCCAGGTGGAAGGCAATATCGTTGTTTCACCTTCCGGGCGGTAAACTCCAAAGAAATTAATAGGCTCATGATGGTTGTTGGTCAATCCTACCGGTACAATCATGTGTCCGAAACGCAGATTGATGTGCTTATTAATGAGACGGGTGATATGAAATTGTTCCAAAGCTACTTCACCGCCTTTTTCAATCTCTGTTTCATATTCGCCGTTCTCTTCAAACCATTCAATTTCGCGAGCAGATCCCGTACCTCCGTATTCAAATTCGATTTCGGTACTCAATACCCATTTGGAGGAGAATTTATAATCAAAGGCTAATACAAAACGTGGAATGGAAATCTCTCCACGATTAAGTTTACCGGAACCATTGGGAGTAAAACGATTGAAATTATAATCTTTATAGCTCGCCGCCATTTCTCCATACCCTCCGAAACGGAATTTAGTATATTCTTCTGTGGAAGAAGTTTTACGGTTTTTAGACTTTTCTTTAGTTTCCTGTGCCGGAAGTGTGAGAGAATGTAGGAAACAAAGAATAATGATTGCAGTTATTTTTCTCATTTTTTTAATAATTTTATCGGCTGCAAAGTTATATGAGGTTAAAAGATATGGCAATACCCAATACTAGGCATAGTAATTTCTAAAATTCAGTATATGTAGGTAATTTTGAGTGCTTGAGAAGATAAAACCTGTTATTTTGGTAAAATAAAAGAATAAAGGTGTATGCCAGCCGAATAAATTTTGCTGATATACACCTTTGTCTATGATCCGTTTGTAGAGTAGGCCGGATTTACTCGATTGTGATGTTTTTATTCCAAGTAATTCCACTAATGTCGGTCAATATTAATTCATACTGGCCTTCGGGAAGATTTTGCAAACTGTTATCTCTAATTGCCAAAGTAGCTTTGCTGCCCAATGGGATGATAAGGCTATGTTTACCAGGGACTACCTTAGCTATATAATCATTCTTTATATTAGTGAGAGGGAATAATGCAAGGTCTTCTCCATTCTTTTGAAGTATCACTTTTCCACTTGTGTCTTTAAGAGTAATGCCAATAAGAAATGAGCCGTATACATCGGCACCCTCAACACGATATACTTTAAAAGACAGGGCTCCGTTATTGACATTTGCATCTGATATCTCAATTTTGGGTTTTACTGATTTGTTATGTAGTGGTCCCCATACGCCATTATGAAAAACCTGGTTGGTATATAGGGTGAGTATGAACAATATGGCTGCACCGCCGATTGCTACTTTACTGAATCGCTTGATAGACAATGGAAGTTCGCCGGAAGTAACCCATACCAGCCATTTATTTTTGGATAGTTGGGGCTGTAGCAGATAATCCAAAGAGTATTTTCCGCCGCCGGACAGGAAAATGGTGAATCCTGCGGATACGCCTAAAATACCTATTTGCCATTCATCAAGACAGGTTGTTCCTAACCAGCCGGAACCCAACAGAATGCCGAATGCAAGACTGAATACGCCGATACTCATTAATCTGGTAAAGAAACCAAGCATATAGAGTAATCCGACAACACCTTCAATGATAGTAAAGATAACCATCGCCCACCAAAGTAAATCGGGGGTGCTGACGAGATATTCGATGATGGGTTTGATTCCTATGGAATTAGGTAGGAAATGATTGAACTTCTCTCCAATGTATCCGGTAGAATCCGGGATAAGTTTGTTTTCGAGGACGAGTCTCCGCCAAAAGGCTGAAAAATAAGTCCAACCAACAATAAGTCGTAATGAAAGGGTGAAAATACCGGCCAGTGTATAGGCGGTAAGTTGTTCTTGTTGCTGCTTCATTGCAATGTTTGATTTTGTTATAATTGAGTGAATCGTTTCTTATACAACAAGTTTCCATTGGAAAATGTTTTAATGGATACCTATTTTTAAAGAAACGATTCCACTCAAGACAAACTACATACAAACAAAGCTAAACTTATGCTAAGGTTATCGCTTAAACTGCCATCTTTATACCTTCTTTTTTACTGCAATATCGTTTGCATTGCTGGCATAGGTCATATCCCAGCATGGCTCCTAAAATAAAATCTTCTTCGGCAGTCAGTTGATTTAAAGGATGGATGATGATGTGCCGCATTCCATACATTCTGTCTTTCCAAAAAACAGGTTGATTTTATTGGTACCTACTTCCTGTATCATATAACTGATCTTTTGATTTTTCAATCGGCGGATGGCAAATTCTTCGTGCTCTTTACTCATTGTGTAAAGTACCATGTTGCGTACGCCTTTCTTAAACTCATAAATATGATTAAGAAAAATTCGGATTTCGCCGGGGAGGATTCTTTCAGTTGCCATGATGCAAAGTATTCTTTTTATGTTAAGGTAAAATTAGCTAATTTCTTGTTTCACTTGTTCAGCCCATGCGTTGATACGTTCGTCTGTTTTGCTATCTTCGTTGACTTCGTCAAGCGGAAGACCTACAAACTTACCGTCTACGACAGCAATAGAAGAATCGAAGGTATAGCCTGCGGTGTCTGTTGCTCCACAGAATTTACAATGGGTATCTTTCAAGTCTTCATAAAGAATGCCTATTGCGTCACAGAAGGTGTCGCTATACGAGTCAGAATCGCCACAACCGAACAGGGCTACAGACTTATGAGATAAATCACATTTCTTTAAAACTTTTACTCCATCGTACCAGTCGTCCTGAAGTTCGCCTGCTCCCCAAGTGGAAGAGCCGAGCACCAATACGTCATATTCATTGACTAATGCCTCTGTTAGCTTGGATACATCAAATACATCTGCCGATGGTACATCTAATTTCTCTGCAATTCGACGGGCAAGGTCTTCTGTTGTTCCGGTTGTGGAACCATAAAATACACCAATTTTATTCATCTTTGATTCGTTTTTAAATGTAACGCTGCAAAGATAGAGGGGCTTGAAGAAATAGGAAATCCCCATTTATAATGGAAGATTTGTCTCATTCTCATTATAAATGGGGATATATGGAATAAAAATAGTCGATATTGTTAATGGTGGAATAGGCGGATGCCTGTAAATGCCATTGCCATATTATATTTGTCGCAAGTTCCAATCACATGGTCATCACGTACGGAACCACCCGGTTGTGCAATGTAGCTGACACCGCTTTTATGCGCGCGTTCTATATTATCTCCGAATGGGAAGAAAGCGTCCGATCCTAAAGCTACACCTGTCATCGTATTCAGCCATGCCCGTTTTTCTTCACGTGTCAGCACTTCCGGCTTTTCTGTGAAGAACTGCTGCCAAACGCCGTCTGCCAATACATCGTCATAATCCTCCGAGATGTAAACGTCGATAGTGTTGTCACGATCTGCACGACGGATTTTTTCAATCCATGGCAAGTTCATCACTTTCGGATGTTGGCGTAAATACCAGATATCTGCTTTATTTCCTGCCAGACGCGTACAGTGGATGCGTGACTGTTGGCCTGCGCCAATACCGATTGCCTGCCCGTCTTTGGCATAACACACCGAATTGGATTGCGTATATTTTAAAGTGATTAAGGCAATGATTAAGTCGCGTTTCGCATCAGCCGGAATTTCCTTATTCTGCGTAGGCATCTCTTTCAAAAGACTCTCATCGATCTTTAATTCGTTTCTTCCCTGTTCGAAAGTCACTCCGAATACATCTTTGTGTTCGATAGGAGCCGGGCGGTATGCAGGATCTATCTTTATTACATTATAGGTTCCTTTTCTTTTATTCTTCAGAATCTCCAGTGCTTCGGGAGTATAGTCAGGAGCAATGACGCCGTCGGATACTTCACGGTTGATGATGCGTGCTGTTTCTTCATCACAGGTGTCGGACAATGCGATAAAGTCTCCGTAAGATGACATACGGTCTGCGCCACGTGCGCGGGCGTATGCTGTAGCTAATGGAGACAGTTTCATGTCGTCCACAAAATAAATCTTTTTCAGCGTGTCGCTCATTTCTACCGCAACAGCAGCACCTGCAGGGCTGACATGTTTAAAAGAAGCGGCAGCCGGCAGTCCGGTAGCCTCTTTCAGTTCTTTCACTAATTGCCAACTGTTGAACGCATCCAACAAATTGATATAACCGGGACGTCCGTTCAATACTTCGATGGGGAGTTCTCCTTCTTTCATGAAGATACGGGCAGGCTTTTGATTGGGGTTGCAGCCGTATTTCAGCTCGAGTTCGTTTGCCATTTTATTAAATATAAAATTATGAGTTACTAATTACAAATAGATAGCGACAAAATTACTAAAAAAAGACTAGCTTGCCTAAAGTTGTGCCACAAAATAGTAGCGTATAATTAGTATTTGCCAATAAATGATGATTTAAAATACCTATAAATGATGATTGCATTTCAGCAAAATATTCCGTTTCTTTGTACTCTCTAATATACATAGGTATGATGGATAATTTACAGAAATACAAGCCGACTGATAAGATGATCGATCTCATCAGCGATAATTATTCTTTGTTGCAAGTGATGAGTCGTTTTGGGCTTTCATTGGGGTTTGGTGACAAAACAGTCAAAGAAGTTTGTGAACTAAATGGAGTGGACTGTCGGACTTTTCTGATTGTAGTCAACTTTATGGCTGAAGGCTTTTCCCGGCTCGATGGGGATAAAGATGATATTTCCATACCTGCATTGATTGATTATCTGCGGCAGGCACATATTTATTTTCTTGATTTTTCTCTTCCGGCTATTCGTCGTAAATTGATCGAGGCAATTGATTGTTCGCAGGACGATGTAGCTTTTCTTATTCTCAAGTTTTTTGATGAATATACACGAGAAGTGCGTAAGCACATGGATTATGAAGAGAAAACCGTCTTTAAGTATGTCGATTCATTGATTAAGGGAAATGCTCCCAAAAACTATCAGATCAGTACCTTTTCCAAACATCACGATCAGGTAGGGGAGAAGTTGACAGAACTAAAAAATATCATTATAAAATATTGCCCTGCCAAAGCAAATGAGAATCTTCTGAACGCGGCTCTTTTCGACATATATGCTTGTGAAGCCGGACTGGAATCTCATTGCAAGGTTGAGGACTATATTTTTGTTCCTGCTATTCTGAATTTGGAAAGGAGGATTAGGGAAAATGAAAAATAACGAAGTTGTTCGAATAGCTATTGCAGAGACCTCTGTAATTATTCGTGGTGGGTTGACTGCTGCATTGAAGCGTCTTTCTAACGTAAAAGTGCAACCAATAGAATTGTTGTCTGTTGAAGCTTTGCACGATTGCGTCCGGACGCAATGTCCCGAGATGTTGATTGTCAATCCTGCTTTTGGTGATTACTTTGATGTAGCTAAGTTTCGAGAAGAAATATCTGGTAAAAGAATACGTTTAATAGCGTTGGTTACTTCTTTTGTAGATGCTTCATTATTGGGTAAGTATGATGAGTCTATTTCAATATTCGATGATTTGGAAACTCTTTCTAAGAAAATTGCGGGTTTGCTGAATGTGGTTTCTGAAGAAGAAGGGATGGATAATCAGGATACGCTTAGCCAGCGGGAAAAGGAAATCGTTATCTGTGTGGTGAAGGGAATGACAAATAAGGAAATAGCGGAAAAGCTTTTTTTGTCGATTCATACGGTGATTACACACCGGAGAAATATTAGCAAAAAATTGCAAATACATAGTGCTGCCGGTTTGACTATCTATGCTATTGTAAATAAGCTGGTTGCATTGAGCGATGTGAAAGACTTATAGCCTGCGGAAGTGTTATAAAATATAAAACCGTTTGCGCACACGAAAAATATTCGTACCTTTGCAAAGCAATTGAGAAATTGCTGTTAGTTTATAAGGTAAAAGAAAATATTAAATAGAGGTATTAGATTAGACAGTTTAAGGTATTAAAAGTTTTTTAGTTTAGTTCAATAGGATAAGTTTTTAATAGAAGGTAAAAGGATAACAATAGGTAAGACGTTTTTAGGTAAAAAGAAGATTAGTTTTCAGGAAATTTGAGGTACTATGGAAAAGCCTTTAGGCTTTTCTGATGCGGTGGCGAGTGGTTCTATAAAAAGAATTAGCTCGTTTTTTTTATTTATATGGGATTTAAGTCTGTCGCATTGTTATGGGTTAAACAGAGAGTATTATTAGTATAGACTATATAGTAGGTTTAAGGGTCCATGCAAGCGAAAAAATAGTGACGGTATATGACAACGATACCGTTGCTATCCCGGACATATACCGTCACTATCCTTGCCGGATAGCGTCACTATTTTGTAGACGAAAACTTATCGATGAATAGGGTTGCTTGATCTTGCAGGTTAGGAGGGTAATAAAAAACAAAATCCCGACGAAATCGCTTCGGCAGGATTCTATTTCATTTTTTACTTAAATGTGGCTACGTAATAAAATTATGACTAATTAATTCAATTCTGATACTGCAAAGATAGTTCGTTTCAGTATGAGTCACAATCACCTTTATGAGGTATATTATGTAGTAGTTCTCACTATTTATGGTTAGTGGCAGGCGTTTTCTCTACTTTCTTCCACTCTTTAGTCTCGAAATCGTATGCTTTTATGATTCTTGCAGGGCATCCGGCGCATATTGAATAAGGTGGAACGGAATGACTGACTACGCTTCCGGCAGCCACTACGCAATGTCTTCCTAAGGTTACTCCCGGTAGAATGACCGAATTGGCGCCTACCCATACATCATCCTCAATGACAACAGGCAGTGTGCTGACTCCTTGTTCATCAATCATCTTTTCCGCATCCTGGTAATTGTGGTTGAGTCCTGTGACTGTTACATTCTGTGCCAGATTGACGTGGTTGCCGATATGAACCGGACCTATGATTGTATTTCTTAATCCGATGCGTGTATAATCTCCGATTGTTAAGTCGCCAACTGCATTGTTCAGACAGGAGAAATCTTCGACAACAGAATATTTTCCCAAGAAGAACCGGTTGAAAGGAGGGAGGTCTTTGCGGACACTCCGGTAGATGACAGAACCCTTTCCACGTTTCAGGTATATGAAATCGAAGAGCCGTATCCACCAGTTGGGGCGAGTTTTAACGGGATGCATGATGAAACGATGCACAGCCTGTTTCAAGCCGGGGTTTTCTTTAATTCGTTGTTTAAGTGTTTTTTTCTCCATATTGAATGTTTTTTCTTCTTTTTGTCTTCTACCAGATAATCAGGGATTGCCAGGCTGTAAGTGATTAATAGACCGAAGAGTGCGATCCACCATCCGAATGATAAGGTCCAATTGTATACGGTTATCAACGAAGCCCAAACGCTTACGAAGATACATAATTTAAGTGGAGAAGGTGTCAATTGTTGTACGATCCGGTTGCAGAAACTCCAGTTTCCCTCAAATATGGAAGGGAGCAAGTAGGAAGTCGTTTTCCGGATACGTTTCCGATAAGGGCAGACCGGAGCGGATTGGCAGTATACAATTACGTCCGGCAGGTAATCAATGTATATATTCTGCCGGAATAACTTTCGCTCAATATTGGTTTTGGAACTTTTCATGTTCTTTTGCAGCCATTTCAGATCGATTGCCATATTAGTTCCCAGCAAATGGGAGGATAGTCCGAATTGTGTATTACCGGCTCTGCAAAGGCTGTTTTTTATTTCTTCACGTATAGCACGGAAGCGATTACGGAAACCTTTGCGGTTTTCTATTACCGTATGTAGCTGGATGGCTTGTATACCGGCATCGTATGCATTGTATATTTTGTCCAGAAATTGCGGAGATAAAGCAGAGGCTGTATGGGACAGAAAGAGCACCAGGTCGTAATGCTCCTGGTCTAAACTGTTGATTGCCTGATGCAGATCGCTGTATGTGATAAACTCGTATGATTCTTCTTTATATATTTCCGGAAGAAGGCTTCCTTCCGGAACGAGAATAGCGCAACGATATGTTTTTTGAGCTTTAGGATAAGTGATATGTTTGAAATGTGAAGCTACGGCCATCACAAAGAGGTATAGCAGCAAAAGCCCTGTACAAAAGAATATCAGATCATCTATTATGTAGATATAAGAGTCTATCATCTGAAAGGAGATTATACGTTCTCTTTTTGAATGAATGCAGTAACTGTTTTCAGAATAATCTTTATATCCAGCCAGAAAGAGAATGTCTTTGCATAGGTGATATCCAATTGCTTGCGTTCTTCGGCAGAAAGTTTACCGGCTTCGCCTCTTTTCTCTACCTGCCATAAACCGGTCAATCCGGCCGGCCCCATGAAACGGTCAATGTGCTCATCGCTTGTCAGCAATTCGGCTTCGTAGAGTGGGAGAGGACGGTTGCCTACTATTGACATATCCCCCTTTAAAATATTAATAAGCTGGGGTAATTCGTCAATACTATATTTACGGATAATGCGTCCTATCTTTGTTATTCGCGGGTCATTTTCCAATTTAACGAAAGCATTGCTTTTTTCTTTGGACTTCTTGTTGATGTAGTCTTCTTCGGAGATTACGAAATCGTCCGATATCAGGAGAATTTCTTCTTCGTCGGTTTCTTCATTAATATCCGGTTCCAGTTCTTCCCCCCAAATATCCTCATCTTCCTGTTGATACTGGTTAAGAGCATTGAAATCCTTTAAATGCTTGTCGGCATCAGTGTACATCGAACGGAATTTAAGGAAGTCGAATATCTGATAGTTACTTCCTACTCGCTTGGATTTGTAGATAATGGGGCCCTTGCTTTCTAACCGGATAGCTAATGCAGTAAATATTAGGAGAGGAGAAAGGCATAATATCGCCATTCCCGAAAAGAATATATCAAAAGTTCGTTTCCATAAAGGCAACCGGAAAGCATTAATATTTTGTGTTTTAAGCTGAAGTGCCTTTATTTTCTGATCTTTTCTTCGTTTAAGGAAAGTCGATAAGTCCTTTAAAGCCTCTTGGCTCGTTTCATATTTGATTGTATTGTTAATGCCGGCTTTAAGATATTCGGATGCTTCTTCCTTAGACAAGGAATCGATGACGAGTATCATATAAAGTCCCGGATATTTTTTGCGCATGTATTGGATATCTGCAATATCTTGGGATAAGTTCACCTGTTCGAAAAATAGGGCTGCGTCATATTTTTCGCGTATTTTCTCCAATACTTTGACAGCTTTGCTACAATTGGACGCAGCATAGAATACCCCAATACTTAGTCGGGAGAGTAGTTCTATTGTTTTGCTATCTCTGCCTATATAAACAAAATATTGCATGTGTAGAAGACCCGGTATTAGTCAATAATCTTTTTGATTCGGATTTTGAGTTCCAATGGGTTGAATGGTTTCAGGATATAGTCTTCTGCTCCCTCTTCCAGTAGTCTGATTCTTTCCGTTGTACTTTCTTCGCTGGATAACATAACGATAGGAATTGACTTGAATAATTCATTGTTCTTCATGTATCTTAAAAATTCATCACCCATCATAAGAGGCATACGAATGTCTGAAATAATGAGGTCAGGTATATTGCCTTCATTAAGCCATTCTATTGCTTTGATGGGATCTTCCAAATAGGTAAAATCATACTCTTTTCCTAGATACACACCGGCCACTTTTCCGATTGTCGATTTATCGTCGACTAGTAATATTTTTTTCTTCATACGAATAGACCTTTCTATCGCTTGCTTTG
>ENA-OROZ01000553-OROZ01000553.1-human-gut-metagenome-genome-assembly--contig:-NODE-553-length-41949-cov-36.871605_pt1 | contig 41949 bp, 39 predicted proteins | sample MGYA00242138_ERZ509066 | MGnify/ENA primary metagenome ERZ509066 (study PRJEB26280, sample SAMEA2338691) | human gut metagenome | biome: human gut; feature: human-associated habitat; material: faeces... | reverse complement strand
CAGTTTTGGGTTAGCATCCGTGCGTCCTCCCCACAGGGTTTGTCGGGTGCGCCAACAAAAGAAAAAATGCAAACACGGTCGGAGCGGGCGTGCACCGTACGCGCTCCAACCGTGCCCGAACGGGAGAAAAACGTGACTATGCGGTAATTAAAACACACCGGGGAAATGACCGATGCTTCACGCGCACCACTGTCTGACGCCATACAGCCTGCCGCACTGTGCCGCCGAAGAGCCGCACCGGCAGTTCACAGCAGCTTCAGAGCCTCCTTTATCTCCGAATAGTGACGTCGGCTCGCCATTATCTCCAGATTGTTGAACGGCGGGAAGAGCACACACCTGAGCGTGGTGTACTCCACCGATGCGAGGTAGTCGATGTTGAGAATACAGTTGGAGCTCACCTTCACAAACGTACTGCTCATGGCGAGTATTTCCTTAGCCTTGGTGGTGCGGCGCAGACGGTGCTCCTCCATGCTGGTAAGCACAATGACCCAGCAACGGCTCTCGTCATAGCGGAAAAAGAGAATCTCGCGACGCCGGAGCAGCATGAGGCGGTCTACGGTCTGCACGGCGAAGCGGTCGCCAGAGACAACGTCGGGTGTCTGCGGTTGCGGCACACCTCTGCCGCTGCGCCTGTCGTCCCTCACACGCTCTATTATGGCGCGCAGCTCTTCGGTGGTATATGGTTTGAGAAGATAGTCGAACGCCGAGGCGCGCAGCGCGTCGATAAGGTACTTGTCGTATGCCGTGTAGAACACCACGTGCATGTTGCTGCCCATGAGAGGTCTCATCTCCTTCATCAGCTCTATGCCGCTCGTGCCCGGCATCTCCACGTCAACGAAAATAATATCGGGCTGATGGCGCATTATGCTGCGCCTCGCCTTCCCGACACTTGTCTGTGTGTCGGCAACGACAATGTCGTCGTAAGCCAGCAGGTCAGCCTCCAAGGCACGTATGGCTCCTGGTTCGTCATCGATGATGACGGCTGACATCACTTTATTGTTCATAGGTCTTTTTATGTGTTATAGGTTGAACTGATAGCTATAAGGTATGTATATTGTGACGAGAGTGCCACGCTCTCCCGCATCCGAAAGGTTGCGTATGTCGAACCGCATCTTCACGGTGTTTCTCGCGTTGAGCATCTCCACCGTGCGGTAGAGCATCTTCAGACCGTTTCCAGTGCCGCGTTCCGAGTTGCTGTGCGCGCCGGGATTGTATCCGCATCCGTTGTCGCGGATGCTCACAAGCGCTCCCCTGTCCCTGCCGTCGATGCTCACCGTTATCTCCCCACAGCCTTCCATGCCGTCGAAGGCGTACTTCAAGGCGTTCTCAACGGGAATCTGTATGCACATAGTGGGCACGAGGATGCCCGTGTCCACAGTCTCGTCCACATGCCAAGAGACATGCGGCGTCACCGGATTGGTCTGCTCGCGGAGACTCACGAAGTCCTTAACAACCTCCATCTCCTCGGCAAGTGTCATCGCCATCTTGTCTGATGCGAGCAGGTTTGAGCGCAACACCTTCACGAAGAGCTGCATCTTATGCGACAGTTCCTCATACTGCCTCATAGCCGGCATGATGGCGTTGAGCACGTTGAGCGTGAAATGCGGTGATATGCGGTTCTTCACATTGTCCATGCGAAGCCTTGTAACCAGAGCGAGCTGACGGGCATATATGCGCTCGTTCTTGCGCCGCACGTATACGAACACCAGCACCGCCCCGAGCACGACAATGAGGAGCAGGGCGACGATGAAGACAATGGTAGTGTGCTGTTCGGACAGCTGCACGTTCTTTCCGGCTATGAGTATGTCACGCTTCAGGAGCGTTGTGTCCTGCCGGTAGCGGTAGTCTATCTCCGCGATGCTGTTCATGTGTCGCTCGTTGCGTATCGAGTCGTTGTATTTCTCCACCATTTCCCTGTACATGTAAGCCTTGCGCCAGTCGCCCTGACGCTCGTAATACTCCATCAGACGCTTGTTGTGAAGATACATGTAAGAAGGTCCCACGCGCTCGGGATTGTAAGGCTTTGACAGATACCTGCCCGCCTCGTCGAGCCTGTGCTCGTTGAGTGCGAGCGCAGCCTGCAGGCTGTTGAGATAGAACATGGCGTCCTCGTTTGCCTGCGGAGCCTGAGCGAAATGCGCATACGACTTGTCCAGATAGAAGTGAGCGGAATCGTAACGTCCCAGTAGAGTGTATATCTCACCGATGTTGGCCTCCGTAAGCGCGTCGAGCGACGGCTGGCTGAACTTTCTGACTATGCCGTATGCCTTCATGAAGCACTCCAGTGCCTCTGTGTAACGTTCCTCGAAGTAGTAGCAGTTGCCCTTGGAGTTAAGGAAATAATACTCCTCATACTCCAGCCTTTCCTCCGGATTGCGCTCCGCCATGTCGAAATAATGATGTGCCTGAGAGAAGTTATGCATATCCGCATACACCTGTGCCAGACCGACATATATGCTGAACCTCACCTTCTCCGAGCCCAGTGAGTCAGCCACCCACAATGCTTTGCGGTAGTAACGTGCCGCACTGTCCCAGTCGCCTTTCTGTCTGTACTCGTCCGCAAGGTTTATGCAGATGTTCTCAAGCTCGCGCCGGTCGGAGGTGCGGTAGAGCGCGTCGTAGGCGTGATGAAGGCATGCTATGGACGAGTCGCGCATGTTCATGCCCAGCAACAGCGCGCGACGATGATTCCAGCACATGGCTTCCAGAGCCTCACACCCCTCGTGCGAACGGGCATAAGCCATCACCTTGCGGTTGATGCCGACAGCATCCGGGGTATTCCCCATAAGGTGGCGGCAGTATCCGGCAAACAGTTCCAGCCTGTAATACGACATACTGTCGGTCAGTCCTTTCTGTGCTTCGCGGAACCGTTTCTCCATCAGGTCAGGATTGGTATATACAGAATCGAAACGCGATATGAGCAGTGTGTCTATGCGTTCTCTCTCCGCTGTCACACCGGTCTGTCCGGCATGTCCGCACGACAGCATTCCGAGAAGCGTCATGCACATGCCTATGATTGTCTTGGAGTATCTCTTTTGTCTTTCCATACACGGTTCAAGGGTTTTCCCTTTTCTATTTATGGTTTGCTTACATCAGACGGAGGAGCGCGGCGAATGTAGCATATCACCACGCTTAAAATGTTTCCCTCCTTTAAAATAATAGTACAAATATACAACAAAAAATCGGAAAAATACAAACCAAACGTACTTCATCGCCTTTTTTTAAAGGCATCCGACACATGAAAACTCAAAATTAAGCCATATTATTACAGATTATACACGAAAATCGTTCATATAAATCCGCGCCAGCATAAATGCAAGAACAACATATGAAATATGCGCGCCGTTCACACCATATTATATATATAGCATGATGTAATAATATATATAGTATGATGTAATCATATATATGGCATAATGTAATAATATATATGGCATGATGTAAAGCCTAAGACGGCTCATCGGAAAACGGAGATTCATGGCGCGGAACCGTGCGTTCCGCGAGATGGAAAAGCACTGACGGGCAGGATGATGTTGTGATTACATATTGGTATAGAGTGGTCGGGAGACGCAAGATTTTGCGTCTCTACTGGCGGAGCGGTACGATGGCGGGCGGGTAAAGCACCTGAAATGAGGCGCGGTATGGCATTCATGGCATGAATATGAAATAAAAAAAGCGTCACAACCAAGCCTTCATAAAAAACAGGCATGGTTGTGACGGATTGTAGAATGAGCAGTATTATGCTCAGAGCTCCTCGTTCTCAGGACGGAGCTTGCGCACAGTTTCGGCAGCGCGCCACATTTCCTTCTCACGCATAGCCTTCAGTTCGGCGTTGAGTTTCTCACGATAGTCGGGCTGCGAGTTGCTGTCGATGGAAATCTGCGCCTCGTTGCCTGTCTTCACGGAAAGATAAAGCCACTCCATGACAGGCTTTATAGCGTCGCGGAAACGGGGTGCCCAGTCGAGCGCGCCACGTTGTGCGGTGGTGGAGCAATTGGCGTACATCCAGTCCATTCCCTTAGCCGCGAAGAGCGGCATGAGGCTCTGTGTGAGTTCCTCCACAGTCTCGTTGAAAGCCTCCGACGGTGAATGTCCGTGCTCGCGCAGCACCTCATACTGCGCCTCGAGCAGTCCTTCGATGGCACCCATGAGCGATCCACGCTCACCGGTAAGGTCGCTTGTAGCCTCGCGCTGGAACGTTGTCTTGAACAGATAGCCCGCACCTATGCCTATTCCGAAGGCTATAGCCTTGTCCTCCGCCCTGCCCGACGCATCCTGATATACGGCATACGAGCAGTTCAGTCCGCGTCCCTCGAGGAACATCGAGCGCAGCGATGTGCCCGAGCCTTTGGGCGCAACCATCATCACATCGACATCATCAGGCGGCACAACGCCCGTGCGGTCGTTCCACGTGATGGCGAATCCGTGCGAGTAATAAAGAGTCTTGCCAGCCGTGAGATAAGGTTTCACCTTAGGCCATACGGCTATCTGTCCGGCGTCAGACAGAAGCATACATATTATCGTACCCTTGTCGGCAGCCTCCTCTATGGAGAACAGCGTTTTACCGGGGACCCATCCGTCCTCCACAGCCTTGTCGTATGTCTTGCCCTGACGCTGCCCCACAATCACGTTGAATCCGTTGTCGCGCAGGTTGCATGCCTGTCCGGGACCCTGAATGCCATAGCCCAGAACCGCTATGGTCTCGTTCTTGAGCACTTCGCGTGCCTTTTCCAATGAAAACTCTTTGCTGGTGACAACTGTTTCCAACACGCCACCGAAATTCAATTCTGCCATATATTCAACTTGTTTTTATGCAACCCGAAGGCCACGGTTTATTATATTATTTCATCAAACTGGGTGGCAAATATAGCAATTTATAAGCTATCAGCCAAATATTCTGTCACTTTTTCACAAATTTAATCTTACAACGGCATGTCTCCGACTCCTTTTCCGCGTCGCCGGAGAGCCTTGTCACGCGCACGCAATACTCACTTTCACCGGTCTGTTCAAGATAAATGTTGAGCCGGTCGCCCATGTATGCCTCCGCAACATAGGCAATGTCGATGCGGCGTATGTCGTTGCACCGGTACCATTCAATGTCCCACAGGTCGAGGATATGCTCTATATATTTCACACTGTTGAAGTGTCCGTTAACGTCAATGTCGCTGTAGCGAGCCTCGACGGTACGCACCGGCTCAGCCACGGCGTCCATTTTCACGCGCGAGGGCGGCTCTATGGGACACGGCGTCACATCGTCGACATACCCGGCAATTAGTCCGTCGCGCACAGCCATTATGTCAACCGGCTGCCGCGTCACGGTGTCGATCATCGCCCATATGCTCCTTCCATATCCGCACAGCCGTCCGCCGCTGTCCCTCACGACATAGTTGCGGCTTGTGAAATAGCGTTTCACATTCTCCACCCATGTGCTTACGGTGATGGTGTCGTAAGCCTCCGGCATGCGTTCCATCTCCATGACGAGGCGCGAGAGCACCCATGTGCGGTGTAAAGGATTGAGACAGTTCATGCCGAATCCCCTGTCGTTGGAGTGGAAGTCGGCGGCATTGAGCAGACTGTTGCCCAGATGTCCGAGGAACATACGGTGCGAGAAATCGCAGTGGAAAGGCTCCACCAGAAAATCATAATTACCTATCTTACTCTTCATTTCCATTGTCGTCGTTGTATTTCTGCCTGTGAAGATAGTCAGCCGCAGGCTCGTCGAAGCTCCTTGTCACGGCTATCCTGCCCGAGCGGCTATATTGCAGCAGACATCCGAACTTGCTCAGGCAATAATAAAGGTCGGTGACATCCTCGGTCAGTCCGGCATACTGCACGGTGCTGTAAGTAGGGTTCACCTCCATCATACGCGCCCCGTGCCTCCGTATGGTGCGCGATATCTCCGGATTGTCGAGCAGTTTCGGAGTGGATATCTTGTAGAGTCCCACCTCATGGATGAACAGTTCGTCGTCGCGGTAGAAGTCAGCCTTCACCACGTCTATCTTCTTCTCGATGAGCTTTGTTATCTTCTGTATCTGCTCCTCGTCGCTCCACGCCGTGATGGTGTACTTGTGTATGTCGCGTATGCTCGACGCCGACACGTTGAGACTCTCAATGTTTATCTGGCAGCGCGTGAACACAGAGGTTATCTGATTGAGTATTCCGGCGAGGTTCTCAGAATAAACAAGCAATGTATATAAGTTTTTCTCCATTTCCTTCCTGTTGATAGTTATTTTATTTCAAGGAGCATCTCGTCGACGCTGCAGCCCGGCGGCGTCATCGGCAGGACATTGTCCTCCTCCCTCACGGCGCACTCGAGCACGTAAGGACCGGGCGTCGAGAGCATGCGTGCGACAGCGTCGTGCAGCGCGTCACGCTCCGTAACGACGGCGTAAGGGATGCCATATCCCCGGCAGACGTGCTCGTAAGAGGGGTTGAGCATGTGTGTGAAGGAGTAGCGTCTGTTGAAAAACATGTACTGCCACTGGCGCACATTGCCCAGAAAACTGTTGTTGAGCAGTATTATCTTAACGGGTGCCTGCTGTTCCATTATCGTACCGAGCTCCTGTATGCTCATCTGAAATCCGCCGTCACCTGTGAAAAGACACACCGTGCGATGAGGCGCTCCGAACGTCGCCCCCACAGCCGCCGGCAGTCCGAACCCCATAGTACCGAGTCCGCCGCTGGTGACGACGCTCCGCTTGGAGTTGTATCTGAAGTAACGGCACGAGAACATCTGGTTCTGCCCCACATCGTTCACGAGCACCGCGTCGCCGCCTGTCGCCTCAGCCACGGCATTGACCACCTCGCCCATAAGCAGCGGACCGTCTTGCGGATGTATGGCAGGCTGTATGACACGGGCGTCCTCCTCGTCGGCGAGCGGGCGGAAACTGTCTATCCACTCACGGTGACTGTTCTTCTCGAGCAGCCTTGTCACGGCAGGCAGCGACATCTTGCAGTCGCCCAGAACCGCCACATCGGTCTTCACGTTCTTGTCTATCTCGGCGTTGTCGATGTCGAAATGTATTATCTTAGCCTGTCGGGCATAGGTGTCGAGACGCCCCGTCACGCGGTCGCTGAACCTCATTCCGATGGCAATGAGCACGTCGCACTGCTGCTCCTTGACGTTTGGCGCATAGCTGCCGTGCATGCCGAGCATGCCCATATTGAGCGGATGGCCCGACGGCAGAGCCGAGAGTCCGAGCAGCGTGCGCGCCGCCGGTATGTCGGCTTTCTCAAGAAACTCCACCAGCTCGTTGTGCGCGCCGCCCAGCTCGACGCCCTGTCCCACGAGGGCGAGCGGCCGGCGGGCAGAGTTGATGAGTGCGGCGGCACGCGCCACAGTCCCGTAGTCGAGCTTGGGGTAAGGCTCATAGCTGCGCACTGACGTCACCTTGACCGGCTTCCACTCCGTTGTTCCCACCTGCGCGTTCTTCGGGAAGTCGAGCACCACAGGTCCAGGACGTCCCGAACGGGCTATGTAGAACGCCTGACTGACAGCCCACGCAATGTCCTCGGGGCGTCTTATCTGATAGCTCCATTTGGATATAGGCTGCGCTATGCCCACGAGGTCGACCTCCTGAAAGGCGTCCGTGCCGAGCGCGCTTACGCCCACCTGTCCTGCTATGACCACTATGGGAGTGGAGTCCATCATGGCGTCAGCCACTCCGGTGAGAGTGTTCGTGGCGCCGGGACCGCTCGTGACCAGACACACGCCCACCTCACCGCTCACGCGGGCATATCCCTCCGCGGCATGGGCAGCCCCCTGCTCGTGGCGCACGAGCACATGGTTGAAGGCATGTCTGTCGCCTACTGTATAATCGTAAAGAGCGTCGAAAACCGGCATTATGGCTCCGCCGGGATAGCCGAAGATGGTTTTCACCCCCTCGTTCTGCAGCGAGCGCATGAGCGCCTCCGCTCCTGTTATAATTTCCTTTGACATTTATATTCCTTTTTACTGAGCCGCGCGGAGTGTGATGGAAACTTCTTCCGTCCGCCAGCCCATTGTTTCTAATCTATCAGTCTCACTCCTCCCTTGTCCGCCGAGCTTACGCTCCGTGCGTATGCCTTCAGCGCGCGGCTCACCTCGCGGGTGCGTCTCAATGGTCTCTGCGGGCGCGCCTGCAGCACGGCATCGGTGAGGCGCACGTTTATGGAGCGCGAAGGTATGTCGATGTCGATGATGTCACCGTCCATAATCTTACCTATGTTGCCTCCTGCGGCAGCCTCAGGCGATATGTGTCCGATGCTCAGTCCGCTTGTCCCTCCTGAGAACCTGCCGTCGGTGATGAGCGCGCATTCCTTGCCGAGATGCATGCTCTTGATGTATGACGTGGGATAGAGCATCTCCTGCATGCCCGGTCCGCCCTTCGGTCCCTCGTGTGTGATGACCACGCAGTCGCCCTTTCTCACCTTTCCGCCCAGTATGGCGTCGCACGCCTCTTCCTGCGAGTCGAACACCCGCGCCGGACCGCTGAACTTCCACAGCGAAGGGTCCACGCCGGCAGTCTTCACCACACATCCGTCCTGCGCGATGTTGCCGAAGAGCACCGCAAGCCCTCCGTCCTTGGTGTAGGCGTGCTCCAGAGAGCGTATGCATCCTGAGACGCGGTCGGTGTCGAGCGTCTCCCACTCGCTGTCCTGACTGCCCATGACGGTGGAGAACCGCCTGCCGGGCGCGCTGCGGTAGATGCGCAGAGCCTCAGCATCGGCATCACCGCGAGTGATGTCATATTTCGCCATCGCTCCGGCGAGCGTCATTCCGTCGACGCGCCTCACCGAGGCGTCGACCAGTCCGCCCTTGTCCAGCTCGTTCATTATGCCGAGTATGCCTCCCGCACGGTTGCACTCCTGCACGCTGTACTTCTGAGTGTTGGGCGCGAGCATGCAAAGGCAGGGCACCTTACGGCTTAGACGGTCGATGTCTTTCATGCTGAAGTCCACCCCAGCCTCGTTTGCCACGGCAAGCAGATGGAGCACTGTGTTGGTGCTTCCGCCCATTGCTATGTCGAGAGTCATGGCGTTGAGGAAAGCCGCACGTGTGGCGATGCTCCGCGGCAATACGCCCTCGTCGCCGTCCTCATAGTATGCCAGCGCGTTTCTCACGATGAGGCGGGCAGCGTCGCGGAACAGTCTGACGCGGTTGGTATGCGTCGCGAGAACCGTGCCGTTGCCCGGCAGGGCGAGTCCTATCGCCTCCGTGAGCGAGTTCATGGAGTTGGCGGTGAACATGCCCGAGCAGCTTCCGCATCCCGGACAGGCACACTCCTCTATACGACTCATCTCCTCGTCGCTCACCGAAGGGTCGGCACCCTTCACCATGGCAGTGATGAGGTCGGCGTTCTCACCGCGCCACCGTCCTGCCTCCATCGGTCCTCCGGAGCAGAAGACGGTGGGAATGTTGAGCCTCATGGCAGCCATGAGCATGCCCGGTGTCACCTTGTCGCAGTTGGATATGCATATCATGGCGTCAGCCTTATGCGCGTTCACCATATACTCCACGGAGTCGGCGATGATGTCGCGCGACGGAAGCGAGTAGAGCATACCGTCGTGTCCCATGGCAATGCCGTCGTCTATGGCTATGGTGTTGAACTCGGCGGCATAGCAGCCCATGCTTTCTATCTCTTTCTTCACTATCTGTCCGATTTCGTGCAGATGCGTATGTCCCGGCACAAACTGCGTGAACGAGTTCACCACAGCTATCACGGGCTTTCCGAACTGCTCCCGCCTCATACCGGCGGCGACCCACAGTGCCCTGGCTCCCGCCATGCGCCTGCCCTCTGTACATACTGAGCTTCTCAACTTGTGTTTCATATCTGTTCTCCCTTCCTGCCACATGCCGCGCTACGCGGAAATCTCCGGTGCGGCGGCACGGCGATAAAATAAAAATGACAGACACATCCGTAAGCCTCACCACTCCGGCATGCCGGACGGTATGCCATATCACGGACGGTCTGGCTGCAAAGGTAGTCAGTTTTTGTGTAAAGAACAAACAAACCGTCATTATTTATTCTGCAAAACAATCAAATTAACAACAAAATGGCGTAAAATATTACAATCAAGAAGAAAATAACGCACATTCGAAGGTTTTTTGTGCAATATACCGACCGGCTGAACATCATATACGAACCACCGGTGACGCTCCGCGAACAGCCCGCCGAAGGGCACGCACGTATATTGGCACGCCTTGCCCCGAACAGGTCATCATACCGCCAGAGCAACCGTTCTGAACTGACTGCCAACCGCTCATTCCTCTTCCGCACCGCTGACGCAGCTTCTATCGCCAGCAAAAAGACGGCGGAAACGCATATTTATGCACTGTGCGGAAGTAAAATATTTTGACAACCGTTTTTCGTGAAACAGATTACGGAAAACCGCCGGACACCGCCCCATACCCCCATAATGACGTTACGGACACCCCGAAAAACACTGCCGGAGCAACGGCGGAGCACGTTCGGAAAGCCCGAACATGCCTTACGGCACCCCAGGAAAGCCCGTCCGGCACCATGACAAAGACCATATCGCACCGCCAAACAGCCTCTTCCGCAAGTCAATAAAGCCCGTTCGGTGACACGGAAAAGGCGCGGCAATCACACCATACCGCATAAATGACTGCATACCAAAGCATTGCGAAAACCGCTTAAAATCCGCGTATTTCCGGCAGGAAATGCTTTTGAACGAAAATACACGATTCTCGCGAGGTTGACAACATATAAATATGCATACACATGACAATATCCGCATATTTATGCAAAAGCGGTGATTTGCCGTCAGCAGTATCACATGCCGGTGACAGACATACGGGTTTTGTCTTTAAACCTCAATCGGTCAATAGAACGCTGAATATACATCCAAGGTTTATCGTCAGCCCTTCATCTTTCTTCCGCACTGCTGCCGCCATCCTGTCTTTCGCTTTTTCACAGTGTAACCCGCCACATATTCAATAAAGCTGAAGACAATCCGGCTGACAGCAGTATGAGTTATGAAGGGATGTCTAATGACCTGTTCGGGTAAAAAAGATGCGGCATACCACATTCAGATAAAGCAGGAAACCATATGATGACAGCAGCACGGAAGATGTTATCGTTTCTTGTCAACAAACACCATGGCGTTACGCTCGTCGGCAATGATGCTTATATAACGGTCGTACTCACGCAGCACGTCTGCCGTAATTTCCTCTTTGCTGAGATACTGTATGTCATTTCCCGCGCGTCCGTCGGTATAATAGGTGACGGGGACATACTGCATACCGTCATCGACATCGGGTGTGTTGTCCTCATCTATGAGATAATCGGATATGCGCTGCTTCTCAGTAGTGACGCCATAACGGAAATTGCGTATGCGCTCATGAGGGATGTTCAGCTCTATGGAAAGCGGTCCTTTCCTGCCTCTGAGTATGTCTGCCTGTATGCCATACTTCGAGAACTCAGTCTGAAGTTCGCTGAACGCCGGCTCCACATTGTCTCTGAAGAAACGCTTTATGTCGCTTTTCTTATGGAAGGTGACAATCTGCCGCAGGCGCAGCTGCCAGTTCTCACCGTTCCATGTCCTGCTTCCGTAAGGCATGTGGGCGGAGTTGTAGAGTCCGTCGGTGCGCAAAGCCTTGAACAGGCACAGACAGAGCACAAGCATAATCAAGCCGAATGGCAAGGCTGAGATGAGCGTCATGGTCTGAAGCGACTTCAGTCCGCCGGCATAGATGAGCGCCATCGTGATGATTGCCATCAACGCTCCCCAGAACACGTTCTGCCATTTGGGCGAGTGAGGATGATTGGATGTGGAGATGCTGTTCATGACAAGGATGCCCGAATCAGCCGATGTGACAAAGAAGATGGCAATCATCGCTACAGCCAGCACGCAAATTGCCTTAGCCATGGGGAAGCTCTCGAAGAAGGAGAACAGCAGGATGTCGGGATTGTCCACGAGCCTGCTCAACGCTCCGCCCACAACATTCCGGTCTATCCAGATGGCTCCGTTGCCGAACACAGTCATCCAAAGAAAGATGAACAATGACGGCACCAGCAGCACCGCCAGCACATACTCGCGGATGGTACGCCCCTTTGATATGCGGGCGATGAACAGACCCACGAACGGCGCCCAGCTTATCCACCACGCCCAGAACATCACAGTCCAGTTGGTGAACCATCCTCTGCCCGCCTTCTCGAAGGCGAAGGTGTTGAACGTGAGGGTGGCGAAATTCTCTATGTAATTGCCAACTCCCTCAAGGAAAGCGCTCAGGAGAAACGTGGTGGGACCAAGAAACAGCACGAAAAGCAGCATCACTATAGCCGCACCGATATTTATCTCGCTGAGCCGTTTCACCCCTTTGTTCACTCCGGCAACGGCAGAGCTTATCGCCAGCGCGCTGACAACGATGATGATGGCGCACTGAAAAAGGAAGTCGGAATGGCGCAGCAAGCCCAGATGAACAAGTCCGGCATTGAGCTGCATGACTCCGAAGCCCATCGAGGTGGATATTCCGAAGAACGTGCTTACCAGCGCGAAGATGTCGACAACGTCGCCTATCCAACCGTGTATCCTGTCACCCAGAATGGGATAAAGCCCGCTGCGGATGCTGAGAGGCAGTTTATAGCGGAATGAGAAATATGCAAGGACAAGCCCCATCACGGCAAATATCGCCCAAGCATGTATTCCCCAATGGAAGAATGTGGCGAGCTGCGCGTCCTTGGCATGGTTCGCAATCTCGGGAAGAGCGGGATAGACATAGTGTGACATGGGCTCGGCAACACCGAAATACATCAGTCCTATGCCCATGCCTGCGGCAAAGAGCATGGATATCCATGAGAAGAAGGAGTACTGTGGCTCGGAGTTGTCTGCCCCAAGACGTATATTCCCCATCTTGCTGAACGTCAGAACAAGCAGAGAGATGACAAAAAACGACACCAGAAGTATATAGACCCAGCTCATGTGTCTGTATACGCTGTCCTGTATGTTTGTCAATGCCGTGTTGACCGTATCAGGGAAAAAAGCCGCCACCAGCGATAAAATGATAAGTACAAGCAGCCCGGGATAGGCTACATTTTTTGCAAATGTTGTTTTTGTATTAAGTGTATTCATCATGTCTGAAATATATTATCTTAAATGAAGAATGCAGCAGAGTGCGCCGCATATCATACATGCAAAACAATGAAAGAACCCGAATGCGTTTCTTTCACGCTGAATGCAAATATACAAAAAACATTTCAAAACAGACGGTTTAAGTGCATATAAAATGAAACAACATACTATATATAACAATATATGTGACACATAGAAAAACCGGAAGCATGAAAAGGAGCATGGCGGAATGACGTGTATTCATCTCCAAAAGTCATACATAATCCTGTTCGGGAGAAAAAGACATACCCTGCTATACGCCATAAAAGCCACGCTCATGGCACAGACGTCAGACGTGGCGCAATGTGAGGAAGCGGCGCAAAAGCACACATTCCTTTTCCATGAAGTAATTTTTCAGACACGTCAGCCCGGATTGCGAGACAGCGGCATGAATGAAACGGCATGCAAGGCGCGACGATGTGCGACGGCTGAACACGAACAGCCCGCCACACTACCGGCGACTCTTTTCCTTGGCGGGGAAGAGTCTGGCTTTCAGCCACGACCTTACAGGCAGGTCGTACAACTTGTATGCAGCCCATGCATTTGCCACTGCCATAACATAAACACACACAGCCACAGCCACATGTGTAGACAGCGGCGCGTCGGGATGATAATAAACCCACGACTTCTGAAGATATACCAGCGGGAAATGGGTGATGTAAAGCGGATAGGACAACTCTCCGAAAAACCTGCATACGGCAGAAGAGCGACCTGTAACGCGGCTTCCCGCTCCCACGGATACAATAAAGGGGAACAGCAGCAATATGACAACAGCCTCATAAACTCCGTTCATCCATAAACTGTCCGCACCTCCCACACGCGGCATCACGAGGACTGCGGCTATCAGTGCCGAGCACAGCCAGAAGCCTCCTCTCACCTTTATGAGCCTGTTTGCGCGAGAGAGAAGCAGTCCGGCAAAGAACGGATAAAGCAGTCGGGTGCTGCCTATAAGGAGCTGGTCCGGCGACAGACTCCATCCGCCTATCACAGTGAAAGCCTCAGCCGTGCGGTTTTCCCACACTCCCAGCCAGTCTACATTGAGACAAAGAAGCAGCGTCATCACACCGAAAAGCCACCACACATACCGTGAGCCAAAGTTTTGTAAACCTGCGTATGACAAGCGCATAAAGAATATTGGCAAGATACTCCCATTGCAAAGACCACACCGGTCCGTTCAGCGGATTGGTCTCAGCCCATCCGCGTATGTCCCACGAAGCGGGCATGGGAACGATGGTGCAGCACCACAGGAAGACAAGTATCAGCATCCACCATGGAGTCTGGTCGACAAGAGGGAACTGATCCTGACATCCCGTGAAATAAAACATAAGCGCACCGAAGGCGCAACCGTAAACAACCATAGGGTGCAGTCTTATGACACGACGCTTGAAGAAGCTCCATATAGTCATTCTGTCCCAGCGGTCGTCATAGGCATATCCGATGACAAAACCTGAAAGAACGAAGAAGAAATTCACAGCGAGATAGCCATGGTTTATAATCTGACCGGCAGCGGCGAACGCATCATCGGCGACACACGCGAGAAGTTCAAGGCTGGAGAAATATGGCTGATTGTTCCCGGTATGCCGCACCAGTGGATATTCAATCCAGACGACACCGACAGCGAGGGCAACATAGAGAACATCACAATAATATTTCCCGCAGACCTGCCCGAAACGGCTCGCAGGGATTGTCCCCGAATATAATGTGCTTGCAGAGCGGTACGGACGCATGGAGCAATCGGTCATGTTCGGCAACAAAGACAGTGAATTTATAGGCGCATGCCTAAGAAGAATGGAGGATGAGACTGCGGCTGAAAGAATGAGCACACTGATATTTCTGCTGACCGCAATACTGAAAAGCAGAGACCTCACATATGCCCGCCACCATCTGAAAGACACGTCACCGGCAGAGAAAGCCAAGAAAATAAAGACATTCATAAACTGTAACTTCCCGAAGGACATCACCATTGACATGATTGCCGCGCACATGAAGATGAACCGCAGCATTGTCTGCTCGACATTCAAGCGGCATACCGGCACAACCATCATCAGCTATCTCACAAAACGAAGAGTGCGTGAGGCGTGTGACCTGCTGATGTCAAAGAAATACACCGTGGCGGAGTGCTGCTACAAAAGCGGATTCAACGACGTGCCGCACTTCAACAGGGTGTTCAGGAAAATGACAGGAATGACATCTAATCAGTTCAGGAAACAGAACGGCGTGAAAGGAAAACGAGACATGAACGATTCATGATTACGCCGAAACGCATCACAGTTCAGACTGATTCCGCACGCATGTCTGGCTGCCTGTATTCTGCTTTTGCATGGGCGGACAACACCGGGATAAGTTCACCCACGCTCCGTCCTGCCCGGCAAAAGGGAGGAAAGCGTACGTGCGACCTTGAATATATATAATGCAAACATCGTGGTGGCGACCGCCATCGTTTTCTCAAGAGCATAATGGACAATGCCTTGAAAACTCTATCTGAGTGAGAGACTTGAACGTACATTTTCCCATCACCGCCTAAAAAACCGGAAGATGTCATACGCCATACAAAATAATTCCGTACCTTTGTAATAAGTGAGCACGAAGATTATCGTCTGTAATTCTTTATGATTAAGAACGTTTTCGATAAGCCAGATGAACAGAGACAAACTCTCTTGAACTATGTCATGTCGAGAATAGATGCGCGCAAGCGAGCGATAATGACACAATAAATTCAGTCAACAACAAAGTTCACATACTGATATATTTCGTCAGACTCACGTCAAACCATACAAATATATGCGACAATTAAGATTATTCACAACAGTGCTGCTCTGCCTCTGCTTTATTGCAGAGACGAATGCCCAGACGCCTGATGACAGCGAGGATGTTGTAACAGTGAGGATTGACTCCATCATCTACCCTCGCATAAAAATGAAAGAGGAGGAAGAACAAATATCAAGGAGCGATACTGTGTACGCTTACATGTACAACATATATTATCACTACTATAAGAATGGAGAAAAGACATGGCTGATAAACAATGTCTTGGGAAATGACGGCTCAAGTGCAGATGAGGTACGGTTCGATGTGTCAGACAGTGATTTCACCGGATATATGACATTTGATGATGTAATGAGCGGGCTGAGATATGTTGTGGCAGATGCCAACAAGCGGTACGGCATAAGGAAAAGATTCCAGATATGGGTAAATACACTTGACTTCGGAGAGGAAAGTGTTGAGCTCTGCCGTATATATGACAAGAAGCGTCATAAGATAAGACATGATTTTTCTTTATTCAAAAGAGTATTTCTCGAGAGCGGGATATTCAGGAGCATAAAGGATATGATGAAAGAGTATGGGATGGAGTTCGAGGATTGCGGGTATTCCGATTTTGCTCGATGGAATTATTTGAGTCCTGACGCTTATGTCAGGTCTTACGGATATAAAGGTGATAAGGAGACGCTTCCCGAGAAGATGATTTATTCATGGGACTATATAATAGAATTTGTAGAAAGGAAATAGGTTCCGGATTTAACAAACGTTTTCGATAAGCCATATGAACAAGGCGAAGACTGCTTCAGGCTTGCCATGGCGAGAAAACGAAGGATGCAATCCAACGCTTATATACCGGCATCATGACAATTAGAATAACAAAAGATATGCGACAAGTAAGATTTTTAATGATATTACTCTACCTCATCGTTGTTGCAGAGACGTCTGCCCGTACATCGGACGACAAGGTGCAGGCAATATCGGTGAAGATTGACTCAACGTATTATGACCGTATTCATAAAGATGTATTTAACAAAATGACAGACTATTCCTTTTATAAATATGGGAAAAAGACAGGCAATACGGTTGAGGTATATACAGCCGACGAGGACGGTCTGGCTCATTCTATACGAATAGACTGCAAGGACGAGAATCTTGAGACCCTCGGCTGCTACATGTCCTTAGAGGACATGATGAGCGGACTGAAGTGTGTCATGGACGACATCTCAAAGAGGTATGGCATATACAAGGAACTTATAGTGAAGATAAACACGTTGGATTTCGGGGACGGGAGCGTGGACATTTGTCGGCAGTATGATAGGAAAGCAGGCAAAAAAGGGACAGGCATCCCTTCCGTATTCTCAAAAGTATGCATTAAAAGCAAGCTCGTCAGAAGCCTGAGAGAACTGATGGCACAATACGGAAAAGAACATGCCACAGACCATCCTTTTGTCTCCGACGGCTTTACGTACAACACACTTGATTATGTAAGCCCGGAGATTTATACACATTTCTATAAATATGAAGGCAGCAAGGATGAGCTTCCCGAAAAAATGTTTTATTCCACAGACCTGTTAATGGTGTTCTGTGATAAGGAGAAGTAAAGGTAAGGATTCGCTTTTGTGCACCTTCTCGCCATGGCAAGCCTGGAGCAGTCTTCGGCTCTGTTCATCTGGCTTATAGAACAAAAAAAAATCCGCATCCCGGACGGCAGATGCGCGCGGGATGCGGAAACATAACGATATTGTCGTGAGACGAAAATATCAGGAGTTCTTATGATTGATGCATATGCCTTTCTGATACCATTCGTATAACCGGTGGATGCCTTCGTCTATCTCCACCTTATGATGCCATCCGAGGTTGTGGAGCTTGGTGACATCAGTAAGCTTGCGCGGAGTGCCGTCAGGTTTGGAAGCATCCCAACGCAGTTCACCATGGAAGCCGATTTCCGCCACGACCTTCTCTGCCACCTCACGTATGGACAGTTCCTTGCCGGTTCCCACATTGATGTGGCAGTTGCGTATCTCCTTGTCACCGGGCTTGTATGTATCCTTGAAGTCAACATTCAGAAGCACGTGCACACTGGCGTCCGCCATCTCCTCACTCCATAGGAACTCACGCATCGGACTGCCGGTGCCCCAAAGAGTCACAGCCTCAGGCGTTATGCCATATTTGGCAAGCGTGGCAAGAATCTCATCATCTGAACGACTGCCATCCACACCCTCTACAGGACGCAGGCTGATGTCCTTACGCACAGCATCCCAGTTGCCTTCGTTGAGACATTTTGCAAGATAAACCTTGCGGATCATGGCAGGGAGCACATGACTGTTCTCCAGATGGAAGTTGTCGTTAGGACCATACAGGTTGGTCGGCATCACTGCTATGTAATTGCAGCCATACTGCAGCGAGAAACTCTCACACATCTTCAGACCGGCAATCTTTGCTATGGCGTAAGGCTCGTTGGTGTATTCCAGTTCGGAGGTGAGCAACGCCTCCTCCTTCATAGGCTGCGGAGCCATGCGCGGATAGATGCATGTGCTGCCGAGGAAGAGCAGCTTCTTCACACCGTGGCGGAAGCTCTCGCCTATGACATTCTGCTGTATCTGCAAGTTCTGATAGATGAAGTCGGCGCGATAGTTGAGATTTGCCATTATTCCGCCTACATGGGCAGCCGCCAGCACAACAGCGTCGGGCTGCTCCTCGTCGAAGAAACGTTTTACTGCGAGCGGGTCGAGCAGGTCGAGCTCCTTATGCGATTTTCCTACAAGATTGGTATACCCTCTGCCCATGAGATTGTTCCATATGGCAGAGCCCACCAGACCATGATGTCCGGCTACATAAATCTTACTGTTTTTATCCAACATCTTATTATATAATTGTAAAAACGTCAAGTAGCTGTTCAATATCAATCGATATTATGAAATTAATCAGACATTATCCATATCTTTGCCGTCATCCTGTGCGCTCAAGGGCACACAATATGACGACAATTAATTTAGGACATCCACTTATTTCACAATACCTTTCTCCAGATACTCGGCAAGGTTTGTCTTCACCTGTTCGCCGGCACGCTCCACAGCCACCTTTGCCATGTCGGCATCCACCATAATCTTTACAAGCTGCTCGAAGGTGGTCTTCGACGGATTCCAGCCCAGTTCTTTCTTTGCCTTGGACGGGTCGCCCCACAGATTGACGACATCAGTAGGACGGTAGAAGTCTTTCGACACCTCTACGAGCACGCGTCCTGTAGCCTTGTCGATGCCTTTCTCGTCCTCGCCCTCTCCTACAAACTCAAGATCTATGCCAACATGCTTGAACGCGAGATAACAGAACTCGCGTACGGAGTGCTGCACACCGGTGGCGATGACAAAGTCCTCCGGCTTATCCTGCTGCAGGATGAGCCACATACACTCCACATAATCCTTGGCATAACCCCAGTCGCGCAACGAAGAGAGGTTTCCAAGATACAGCTTGTCCTGCTTGCCCTGCGCGATGCGTGCTGCGGCAAGTGTGATCTTTCGTGTGACGAATGTCTCTCCGCGACGCTCACTCTCGTGGTTGAACAGTATGCCGGAACAGCAGTACATGTTGTAAGCCTCACGATACTCCTTCACAATCCAGAAGCCGTACAGCTTTGCAACGGCATACGGACTGTAAGGATGGAACGGAGTGTTCTCGTTCTGCGGAACCTCCTCCACCTTGCCGTAAAGTTCGGATGTGGACGCCTGATAGATGCGGCAACTGTCTGCAAGCCCACACTGGCGCACAGCCTCAAGAACACGGAGCACGCCCGTGGCGTCGACATCAGCCGTGAACTCAGGCGAGTCGAAGCTCACCTGCACATGGCTCTGCGCGGCAAGGTTGTATATCTCAGTAGGTCTCACTCTGCCTACAACCTGAATCATGCTCATCGAATCGCTCAGGTCGGCATAGTGCAGATGGAAATGCGGACGTCCCTCAAGATGGGCTATACGCTCACGAAAATCCACAGACGAGCGGCGGATGGTGCCGTGCACATCATACCCCTTGTCCAGCAAGAACTCAGCGAGGAACGAACCGTCCTGCCCTGTGATACCTGTTATCAACGCTACTTTTCTTTCCATAAAAATAAGTTTTATAAGTTTTATTGTTTATAATTCCAATCTATCTATAATATATGACGTCTGTTTGTTTCCTCTTGTCAGTGCTACTGGCATGGTTTGTCTGTTCTTATCATTACGACGCATGCCTTTATCTATACCACCGCACATCCTATGGTGAGAATCTCACAGTCGGTCACAGCCTCCATCTCATGTGCGGTACCGGCAGGCACGCTCACGAATCCGTCGGCACCGAACACCTCTGTATCCTCCCCCACAGTGATGCGTATGCTTCCATGCCTTACAAGAAAAAACTCGTCCATCGTAGGATGGCTGTGCCTCCCAGCCCTCTCTCCCTTTACTAACGATGTAACCGCAATCTGAGTGACCGGCGACGACACATCCCCGTTACTCACCAACACCCGCTTCATGCCACAGCCATGGGAGGTGGGCTGAGGCGCGATGGAGTTCAAATCAGCTTTTCTCACAAATATATTTTTATGAATATCCGCAAATGTCCCTTACGCCCGACAACCGTTGGCAGACACCTTTTTGCGTTAACATTTTTATGTTAATCGTGACCACGAATGCCACATTGTCCAACCGTCTGATTTCCAGCGCGTTGTCAAACGTGCTTTTCGAGCGTCCGAAAAAGCCCATTTTAGCTTACAATACAGGCTGTTTCACCGTTCAAAACAGCCCGTTCCAGGTCACCGGATGGTACATCCCGAGAACCGGACGATGGATGACGTTATTTAGTCGCATATTTGCAAGTATGAGCGGAAAGCGGATATTCATACATATATTTCTTTCTGCAGTATCACGCTTTAGTGTGCCGCAACCGCCATCCGTTCCAATACTTACGATAGAAAAAGAAAAAAATCCGGTATGTTATTTCAGAGAAATATTCCTCCGTATAATTGCGCAACAGTCTCATGTTGTATCGCTCACGGCGGAAGAAACTGCCTAACGGGCTGTCTGCCTGACGTATCGCCTTCAGGGCATCATTATACATTCCGAAGTTTCCGCCTTTCAATATATTGTCCAACAACATCCCTCCAGCTTTCGCGTCTGGTGCGGCAATCATAAATCTATCATCCATGTTCAGCACGGTCTTCAACACATACATAACCGCACCGGCAAACTTTGTCATATGAAAGTCGCGCAGCCTGCCCTTCACCGCCTCACGGTCAAGCGTCCTACAGCCGCGCGTCAACAGATAATAATAATCGACAATCTGCCGCAGCCCCACGCCTTCCTCCAGGAAATGATGCATTATGTGTCCGAGCAATGCTATGACATTAAGGTCATCTGTCGGTGCGGTTATCATCCCCTGCCCGTCAGGCAGTTCAACATTATGCTCCATCTGTCTCGGAGTCTCCTGCCTCCAGTATTGCATCATCTTTCTGTTGCGCCACGGATTAAGCAGAAAAGTCGGAAAGAAATGCACTTCTATAAGCGGATCCTTCACCATACGGAAATCTATATGATGATAGCTCACAGTCTCAAGCGGCGATATGCCGCGTATGTATTTTATTATTTTTTCGCGTCCGCCTTCAAGCCATATATCAATGTCACCACCCTGTCGTCTGAGCGGATGCGGATAATATGCCGCCACTCCCACGCCCTTGAATATGCACGAGCGGAAGCCCGCCTTTGCAAAACGGCGCTGCACATCCATTGCCTGCATATTCTGACGGCGGCTCATCTGTTCAATACGAACTACAGTCATTGCCCAGCGCATAGCCAGCGAACGTGGAGGTCTCTGCTCCGCATCAAGCCTGTCAATGCCATCGGCACACACGCCTATCAGAGTCTGACGTGCCGCCATGTCATACAAAGCCTGCCATTCTTCCGCAGTAGGCACGACAGAGAGTCTGCTACGTGTGCCTACCGCCACCTGCAACAGTTCGAAAAAAATCCCGGTCACTTCCATTTTGCCGATATGAACTGCGGAACCTTCCATAACATTTTTTCCACCTTGGTAATTTGCGGACATTTGAAATGATGCGACGAATACACTCTGATGTCCTCGTCCCACATTTTTTTCCTCTTGGCGTTATCGGTGCTCAGTCCGCCCATACGCATCCTGACGACATAACGTCTCATGTAGTGTACTTTCAAATCGTTCTCCAAAAGATAGCGCACCAGCAAGTCTGTGTCTGCCGCAATCTTATAACTCTCGTCATAAAGCCCGAGACGCATCATCACATCGCGTCGGATGTAGCACGTCGGATGCAGCGGTAACCAGCCGTGGCGCACCTTCCACTTAGAGTATCTGCCGCCAATCCAATTGCGCACCACCTTATTTATATCATTCTCATCAACATAGATTCCATCGGCATATACAAAATCAGCACCTGTGCGTTCAAACGCCTCCATGACATCAGACACGACATGTTCATCATAAACAAAGTCGTCAGAATGGACAAGCCCTATCACGTCTCCTGCCGCCGCGCGTATCCCCTTGTTTATCGCCTCATACATGCCATGGTCCGGTTCGCTTATTATCCTTCCGATACGTCCTCTGTATTCGTTTATCACATCCAGCGAGCCGTCAGTCGAGGCTCCGTCCACAACAATATACTCCGTATTGTCATAATCCTGAGCCAGCACGCTTTCTATCGCTCCGCGTATCGTGGCATTGCGATTATAACATGAAGTGATTATAGAAATTCTCATAGCCAGATAAAAACCAATGTTATTCCTTTATAATTCGTTTTCTTATACATACAGCAGGATTACCCTGATAAATTCCATTCTCAGACAAATCCTTCGTGGCAACACTACCGACAGTCAATATTGCCTGTGTATGAACTGTGACCCCGGGACAGACCGTTGCCTGAGCGCCAATCCAAGCACCATCCTCAACACTTATCGGTGCATTGCGGTAAGGCATTGACGTCACGGTATAATCATGATTGCCTGTAAGAAGCATAGCTCCTTGTGATATACACACATTGTTTCCAATTACCACATAGTCCAGATTATCTATCCAACAATGCTCGCCAAGCCAACAGTTGTCACCTAAGGTAAGTTTCCAAGGAAACTTCACCGTAACATTATTCTTTATAACAAGCCCTCGCCCTATCTTAGCACCGAAAGCACGGAGCAGAAATATCTTTATTCCCATGAACGGATTCCAGGAAGCACGTACAAACATTGCACTTACGAAAAACCATAAGGCCTGCTTCATGCCCCCTGCTCCTTTATCGAAGTTTCCCGTTGTGAATGAAGCCAAATTAACTTTTTCCATAACTTTAGAATGAATAAAAACATGTAGATTATCTCCGCAACTTATCATACATCCTCACCATATCCTCTGCCATCTTCATTGAGGAATACTTATTCTCGACAAGTTTCCTTCCATTACGTCCCATGCGTTCGAGCTCATCGTCTGTCAGCGCGATAAACTTGCGTAATGCAGCAGTAAGAGCGTCTGCGCCAATCTCCGTCCACCATCCACAGCCGGCGGTCTCAAGTTCTTGCCACGGAGTGCCTTTTGTTGTGATGACAGGGGTGCCACAAGCAAGAGACTCAGCCACCACAATGCCGAAATTCTCACTATGGGTCGGCAACACAAACACGTCTGCATGTCTGAACAGTTCCCATTTACTGTCGCCGTATACTCCACCGACAAACTTAATCATATGCTCAACTCCGAGACGGACTGCAAGTTGCCGCAATTCATTTATATAATTCTCATCACCCTCACCGGCGACTTTAACACAATAGCCATCCAGCTCATCCTTAAGAGAAGCAACCGCCTCAACAAGAAAGTTTATGCCTTTCTTCACATGGACTCTCGAAAGAAACAGAATCTCCCTGTTACGTCTCCACGAGCGTTTCATATCGATTTTGTCCACATCAATGCCGTTGGCAATCACCTCTATCTTGTCGTTGTAGCCCAAGCGTAACAGATTGTCTTTCTCGCTGTCAGCGGTAGCATGTATACTGTCAGCCCTGAGCACAGCACGTTTCTGATAAAGCAACAGTGCCGGCAGCTTGCGCGTCCAATAATGACGAGACATTATCCATGGTTCAAGCATACCGTGAGGCGAGAGCACTACCTTCACGCCCATCTGCTGCGCCCACTTCTGCGCGAAGGCACATCCGGGCATCCAACAGCAGTTCACGTGAACCACATCCGGACCTATCTTTGCAACCAACGACTGCCATTCCCGTTTCATCCTCCCGGAGAAGAACGGACTGATATAATGAATGCGGCAATTGTCCAACGTTACAGGATTGTCCGACTCATGGCTCACGACGTGCAGTTCCACCAGTTTTCCAAGCTTGTCGGCAAGCAGCTGCATATAAGCCGTGGTGCCTCCGGAAGCCCTGTCTATACTGGGAATATAATGTATTACTTTCATTCTACGTCTTTATATATTAAAGCTGTTCTATGACAGAATAAGCCTTCTCCGCCATCTGGGCTGGCATGAGATGCGTTCTCACCAGTTCTTTCGCATTCTCTCCGAGCCTTCGTATCTCAGATTGTCCGATACCGCTTATAACAGATACGCATTCATCCATATCTTCAAATATCATTCCGTTCTGCGAATTCCTTATATAACTGTATTCCACGCACTGCTTTGTCTCTTCACTTCTTCTGAACGTGAAAACAGGCAGTCCATAAGCCATAGCCTCAACAATAGAGAGTCCCACCCATCCTGGTTGGAAATATATGTCGGCTATGGCAAACAGTTCGCGCTTCACATTCGTGTCATAAACTGCACCGAAATCATAAACGTTATCAAACATACTGAAATCCGGTTTGTTCTTTCCTGCACCTATTATTATAAATCCGAAATCTCTGTTGTCCAACCGTTGCATAGCCTCAACCAACAAATCCGTGCGGCGGTAGTTGGATTCAAAACGGGCACAGAAAATCAGTATCGTTTTCTCTTTTATGCCATATTTATCCTTCAGTGCTAACTTGTCACCATTATATGCCAACATATCGCTGACGCCCGACAAGGTGTTGTCAAGTGCCGCCATCTTTTTATTCGGAAACACCTTGCGCCATTGCTCCAACTCCTTCTGCATATACAGCCACACACCGTCAGCCAATGCCATCTGCCATCGTAGTTTCCAGTCGGGTTTGTTCTCTTCCTCCAGATATCGTTTCACTGAGATTCCCTGCCCCCACAATATTATCTTTTTCCGATGCAGAAACTTCGTGAGCAACAGCAGCCACGTAGTGATGTGTGCAAAGTGCAGCATCAGCACGATCACATCATATCTTTTGTCAAACAGCATCCTCGGGTCATAAAACAGAAAGCCCTTTACCTGTCTGTTCGGAATAAATCTCAGTTTTTCAGTATTTATCTTAAAGCCGTTCTTACGGGTTTCGTCAAACGAGTTGTATACATATACATCCATCGTCTCACACTTCTGTCCCAGCAATTCGAAAAACTCCTCCCTATAATGAGGCACTTCCGGCTGTAATATGGCAATACTTTTATTTTTCATATTCAGACTATCTTAAATGTTTTTCCTCTTTATTCACAGTCTGTTTCAGACATTCTTTATATAATCTCACCATCTGTGTGGCAAGAAACCTTTGTCCCGCCTCGTTAAAATGAATCTTGTCATGATACATATCTTCTGTTTCTCCGGCTTTCAAACCCTCTATCAGACACACGTCATGTTCCGCAGCCCATTCTATTATTTTCTGTCCCATCTCGTTATACAGTCCTGCTTTTATCTCATCTCTCTCTGCATGCAGATAAATTGCCATAGGAATATTTTTTTTCTGTGATATATCCAACAATTGGACAAAACCATTGTTGAACGATGAAGACTTCTGCCTCACTGTATTTTTGAATTCGCTATTCTTCACAACCTGCTCATCAGGATCGAGTTTCACTTCTGTTTTTCCAAACATCATCCTTATTCTCGGAACAAGATATCTATCAATAAGTTCCGCCCATGCCAGCTTATACTGACGGTCTGGATATGTCGGTACGACTCCGACCACCGGCACGTAAGTCATTACATCATAAGCATCATGACTGCTGCATACTAAAATCATAGCATTTGCTCCAAATGTACCATTTTCCTTCAGATATGCCGCACAATTGTCTGGTCCCCAGCTGCCTGACGAGATATTAAGCATCTGCGTGCCGGTCTCATCAGAGAATAAAGTCGAGGCAAGCGAGTCTTGATCCATCCACGTTCCGCCGAACAACACAGAGTCTCCAAGTCCAAGCACTCTTAACTTTGTCGAGTCAGGTTCTCCATTTCGTTGCGAAAACGAGTTATAATGTATATATGCCCCGAATCGGTGTCTGTCCTGATTGGGCTGTGCAATATATTCATATTTGTCACTCTGACGGTAAAGCAATGCGTCGCAGAAGCCAAACACATAACGGAGGACAAGTTCACCGACAACAAATGCCAACAACAATAGTAAGACGATACATTTCTTTCTCATACACAAAATATCATACCAGATACTTTCTGTACATCTTTGCCTCGGTCACAACAGCTACCGTCAACCAACATATGACGCACATATACCACCCACCCTGAAACATATAACCTTCCAAAATGGAATGTACAGTGAAAAATAAGAACAATGCATATGCCAACACATTCTCATTATCATACCTTATATTTCTCAATCTAGTAAATGTCTTGCACCATAATATCAGAGCAATTACAAAACCAATTACTCCCGTCTGCGCCAATATAGCAAGCCAACTTGATCCAGATTCACCACGTCCTACCGTCTGATTTTCGTCTGTACCCTGTACGGCAAATCCAACACCATAAACAGGAGAAGAATGAAATTCGGCCATACGCTGTGCCCAAAGAAAATCTCGCGATGTTACTCCAGTCTCTTCCTGAGTTTCTTGTTTCTGTAACATACGTGTGGCACTATCCATGAAGAATGGGAATGACAATACACCAATAACTCCGAATATCACGACATATTTTGTGAGTTTCCCAAAATTCGGCGATAACCATTTCAATAAAGCGACAGACAAGACAACTGCAAGACCGAATGCCGAACGTGAGGCAGATATAACACAAACATACATTGAAGCCAGGAACATCACTATATAAAATATTCTTGTCCACTTTTTCTTCTCACCTTCCCTAAACAACAGATACGCGAAATATAGCATACTAACAGCTGCGGCAGCACTATTCCACATAGGAAACTTTGCATATCCGGAGAATTCGTCCACACCTCCGTATAGCATCATACTCTCACCAAGTCTCTTTGTCACCTGATAATTCACGCCCTGAAATTTCGCGACAAGACTTACGACCACAGTGCAAGCAAAGCCTATAAATATATTATGCAATAGCTTCTTCTTATACAGGTGCCATTTCACTCCTGTTATAAAAGGTGCAGCTACTATCAATATCAACGTATATAATATTGGTCGGATATCATATACCGCATTGATAATCGTTGACAACCATATTGCCAATATAAAGAACACATATATCACATTTTTGCTTACAAACTGTACTTGATAACGTGTCATCTTATACATTATAAGCAATATACCTATATAATATATATACGAAGGAAAAGTATATGGATACAAATTGCTGAAAAGACAGAATGTTATCAACAATTCAAACCAATTACGTTTTATATATGTCAATATATTTGCCATACTTTTTATTCAATTATTATTTTCTTTACTCTATTCATCGCAGAATCAAAGCAAAAGAAGTTCTCTGCTTCACCTTTTATCTTATATCTATCTATTCTTTCAGACTTTATGTCTGTCAAAGTCTTTTCTAAACAATCCTTAAACTCTTCAGGAGAGTCAAACTGTCCGACTATACCATTCTTCATAAAATATGTATATCCTCTTGCCGACACCTTATGAGCAATAACAGGCAATCCACATCTCAGTCCATCTATAATTCTTAGCTTCATTCCACCACCAAGACGTGTAGGACATACAAAGATATCACATTGCCCGACAATATCCAATATATTTTCCGGATTTTCTATAATTCTGACATTATTATATTGTGCGACCTTTTCTTTTAATTCTCCAGAAGGATTACGCCCTGTCAGCACAACACTAATATTCTCAGGAATAAATCTATACAGCTCATCAAGAAAATAATTAATCCCGTCAAGATTCTGCACATTCCCCATCGTACCACTTATCACAATCTTCGGATTCTCCTTATCAAAAGGTCTGTCATCCTCTACGTTTATCTTTTCACCTTTTCTCAGAAAGCATCCACCGACTATACATTTCGTTTCCGAACTGCCATACAGCTTCTTAAAAGTGGCTTCATCCTCTTCCGTCAGGAATATATTATAATCACATTCCTTATACGAATGTCTTTCATTCCTTCTGACCACAGGCAATAACAACAGATTCTTTATCTTGCTGTTATTATCACGAAAATACTCCTGCTCACAATTATGATTCAGAACTATTGTTTTTATACCGGCCTTTCTGCAATCATCCACAAGCGACCCAGCAATACTGTTATGATCGAATATACAATAATCATAATCATCCTCCACAATCATCCGCTTTGCTACGCCATTATGTCTGTGCAACACACCGCTAAGGGGCGACATATATTTTCCGAATCTCGTACGTGGAACAACCGGAATAAATCTGCAATTAGCGAAATCCGTCTGCTTTGCATTCTTTAGATATTCACTGCATATAAGTACATCAATATGCATATTCCTGAATATCTCAGAGAAAAGCTCCAGATAGTTACGGCAGGCATAACAACCGCCACCGATTCCCCATGGGTTATGTTTTAAGATATATAATATTTTCGCCATTACAACTTCATTATGAGATCAGCCAATTTCTTTTGTAATACCATCTTACGGTATCCCAATGTTTTTTTCTTTGGATTAGTAACATCCCTAAGGGTTTGTCCTTTAGCCTTTGGATTCCAGCTTTGCGCCACACGATGAATACACACCACATCTTTCATTGAAGTATATCCAGGCTGGTCAAACCACTGATAAGGATACACATGCACCCCATTGCTTAATATCTGTAACTTGTTCACACTATTACGCGAATCGAACCCATAATTCTCCGCCAGTCTCATCTGCACCATTGGTATTATGGTCATATCATATCGCAGTTCCTGAGGCAGTTTCTCATTATACGAACGTATAAAATGTCTGTGCTCATAATATTCAAGACACTCCTTTATAAACGGATGTTCCCTCTCCGCCCCAAAACAATGAGATGTCAATGTAACAAAGTCCTCCTTTCCAGGCTCATGGTGTACATAATACTCACGTCCGATAAACATTCCGTCATTTAGGAACGGATCAAACGACTTGAACATATCAATGTCCGTATCGAGCCATATTCCGCCATAATGATATACAGCATAAAGCCTTACAAAATCTGCGGCAAACGCCCACTTTCTTACACTCACAGCCTCGTTTGCGAACATATTATTACATTCCGCCAGCTTCTTGGCGTCCCATAACATAAACTCATAATCCGGCAAGACCTTCTTCCATGTGTCCATACACTCTTTCAGAAATTCCGGATATGGCTCGCCACTAAACCATGAATAATGTATAAGTTTCGGTATCATAAAGTAAAACTATTCTAATATTCTTTTAATAATCTTATCTAAAAACTTAAATTTACGTATAGTTCGTACGTAAAGTTCACGAATACAATATAACCAGAAATAGCGATTAGCAAAGATAGGCAGATGAAAGATCTTATGTCCTACATAATGTTCCAGATCTTTTGTAACACACATTAAAAACGGCCCATGCCACGGTTCACGTTTATCACAAAAACAAGAATAATGCGCATCTACATAAGTGACATTCAACTTTGCAACCTCGTTCATCACTAATTGATGCATACTTATCCAATTACATTTTCTTATCAAGGTCAAAGATGTTCCGCTATTACAAAAAACAGCAGTATGAGCTATAGACCCCTCTGTCGTAACCAAATCAGTACAATTCATCAAGAGCCATATTTGTTCACAAACCGAATGTCTTTCTGGTGCAATAATCTTATATCCCAAATTCTTGAAAACCGTTTCAATGTCTTTTTCTCCAAGATCTCTTAACATACTACTGAAGATTTTGCCTTGAGTCCTCGTAAGATATATTTTCGGATACAATGTAATATTTATATTATCACCTAATATACGAACATTATTTTTTACATCATTTATTGTTTCAGAATATTCTTTTGTATAATAACGCGGTTCTTTCTCTTTTCCTGAGAAAAAAGAATCATCTGGTATATATAATTCATCATAACACGTCACTTTATCAACACACTTTACACTATTCAGATCAAGACCTGCCAGACGGAATAAATCACAAACATATTTAGGTGGGCGTTTATTATCCGTCGCAATATATATGATTTCCGCTCCTTCATTAACAAGTTCCTGGTATCGTTTTGTTTTCAAAAACCACAATTTACTAAAATGGTCTGTAAAGCAATGCCCCCATGTATATGTTGTAAAAACAGCAATCAATATTGCTTTGTGTCCATATATTATTTCTTTCCCATCAAAATTGTATGTTCCTCTAAGTTGTTGTATGGATGACGCTTTGATTTCTTTTCCTATTCCATCAACAGCACCACCTCTCAATCCTAAAGTCGTTGTTATAGGTAACACATATGAATTCTTATAATATACACAATTAAGTTGTTTGTCTACAAAATAGCTTTTACTTATAGGAGCTACAACTTGAGACCTTATACACGATTTTATATATTGGTAACAATATGTCATTTTTCTCCTAAAATTATTAATCGTGTTATTTTATTCATTCTTATCACCATAACCATGGTATAACAAATAATAAGAATTAATAAACTTATTATTGGAGAGATTACTATATCATAAAAAAAATTCTCATACACAGTATCATTAAATATATTCATATCATAAATATATGGTATTAAATATAAATTAATGAATCGAGCGATAATAAAATATTGGAATATATATATACCTAAAGTGGCATTCCCCAGGTTACCAAATTTTTTAATCCACACTTTATTATCTATTTTGTTCACTAATTTTCGTATTAATAATATCATAACCATTGATCCTGATATACCTATAATTGTTCTCACAAGATATATCAATAAATACGATGTCGTCCACTCTCTATATGATGAGTATATATATTATATTCATTTGATTGCCAAAAGATAGACATCAAAGAAAAAATTGATAAAGAAATAATAAATATAAATTTATCATATACAAATATTTGTTTTTTATATTTATAAAAGACTATACCTATAATAAAATAAGGAAACATTGTCAAAGAATGAACAAAATCTATATTTTGTACAGGAATATTCAATATAACAAACATAAATATAATTATGAATATATACAAGGATATGCTTGATTTCTCATAAAGAACTTTACATAAAGAGATAAAAACATAAAAAATAAAAAGAGCTTTTAAGAACCAAAAGCTATAAATACAATTTAATAACAAATTATCTATTTGCCCTATTAAACTTTGTTTCCGAAGAAAAATCATTATTACTCCAACAAAAAAATACGTTGTAACAGATGGAACAAAAAGTTGAAGTGTTTTCTTTTTTACTATATTTATGAAATTCTGTTGAAAAATAGAACGCGCAAAATAACCACTTACAATCATAAATAACGGCATGTGAAAAGATATAATGAACTGACTGATAAAATCAGTCTGCCAATAATTTTCATCTTCTGTAAAGAATTGCAATCCATGTGCATAAATTACAAGGAAAATAGTTATAGCTTTTATCACATCCCAATACAGTATTCTTTGTTTCATATTACTTGTCATTCTATTACAGTAAACATTCTATATCCTAATTATTATTTTATCCATATGTGTGTGGAAACCACTATACAATAAATAATATTCATATTTTTTTTATACCCTTTATTCTAAGATTTATTTTCAATATTGTACAATAAAGCGGAATACTTAAATAAGCCAGCCTCATCAGCATACTAATAAAGGCACCATATCCTTCTTTATTATACGAATTCATAATTCTACGGATATTCTGTTGGAAAATCTTTAATTTATATTGTCCAGAAACAAATGAAGAATACAACAATATTTTCATTGTACCCACTAATCTTATTTTCAGCCAAGGCTCAAGCACAATATTATTCTCTTTCATAAAAGTAAGGTAATGATTAAAAACTATCTGTGCATCTTCAACAATATGCTTTCGTGTTTCCGGATTTTGCATTGCAGATCCTTCACGTTTCCTATAATAATATATATTATAATGAACGTAAACAGGATGTTTGCATACCATCAAATATTTATATTGGAACTCGCCATCTTCACCGGTTCGGAGGCCTTGTGTAAACCTAAGGTGTATTTGCTCTATCACATCACGTCTATACCATAAACAAGGATGATATGCACAAATATTTTTCAACAAGAAATTATTTTTATCCAGACCATCATCTATCTCCGATATATTAAAACTGCCATCATTAAGTTTTGTGGTATCACCATCATTAAATGTTTGCATATCAAACATTATATAATCCGGCTTTCCCTTTATTGATCTTACAGCTTTTTCAATCTTTTCATATTGAAAATTAGTAATATCATCACTATCCACAAACCATATCCACTCTCCTCGTGCAACATCCAGACCTGCATTACGAGCTGTAGAAACACCACCGTTCTTCTTATGTATTACCTGCACACGTTCATCTTTCTCTGCATATTCATCACATATTGCAGGGCAATCATCAGGACTTCCGTCATCTACAAGTATCAATTCCCAATCGCCTTTCTGACAAATGATACTTTCAATACATTCCCTAATATATTTTTCAACTTTATAAACAGGGACTATGATTGATATATAAGGATTATTCATATAATTATATTCTTCCTTCACAAATAAATGCTGTAAACCTCGGTAATATCTTTTTTAATAAGAAATATGCAACCATACACAGCATCATAGTAATTAAAGGTGATATCCAGTAACAAAGCTTTTCATCAACGAGCCGTAATAAGATTTTAGATGTGTTTGCTAATACAAAAGTGTTATGTATCGCATAAATAAAAAACACAGACGAAACATATTTCGAAACTATGTTTATAACTTTATACGGCAAATGAGAAAAGCCAACAATCCGTAGTAATGATGATATTATAATAAATAACCTATTAACAACAGGTACGGCTTCCACATTCTGTAAGATAAAGAATACTAATGCAAGTATCAACAGAACATATTTCATTTTACGTGGCATATCAATCATCAACCTATTCTTCAACGCATAAGTCGCGCCTATTGAAAAAAATAGATATGCAGTTGGACTGAGTCCCGTAACATTAGGCCATAGACCGGATACATATAATATACCAATTATTATAGAGAACAACAGCCCAATTCGTTTTATCAACCAATATATGATTGGTGACAGGCAAACAACAATTATAAGATCACGCACATACCACAAAGGTGAGTCAAACGGCATCGTACCAGAAGTTTTATCCCACCAGATATGCCACAATCCTTCATCCCATAATCCATAAAAGAAAGAACATAGTGCATCAAACGATTTTCCCCTGAAGATTATAGAAAACAAATTTCCTCCTACTATCATGAATACAGGTAATAAGTTCCATAATAGATAAGGTGTGAGTAATGTCCTACCTCGCTTCTTCAGTTTTGTTACATATACACCACTTTTAAATTCCTTTACATTATAAAAGAAGAAATATCCGGAGATTATAAAAAATACTGGTACTGCAACTACAACAATTGAATGCCACCACATCGCCACCTCTCCACATCGCTCGGTTGTAGGATTCATATGAATGAAGATGACAAAAAGTATCATCAACATCTTCACAGCATTCAATGTCTTTGATTGCAGATTTATCCTATCCTCTAAGTTTGATAACATTATTCTAATAAGTTTTTATCTTGCTCCCAACAACAATTTTCTGCAAAAAGAGCTTTGACGTAATATCTCACTGACAATAAGACATACAGCAACAATCAGTATTGTAACTATTCCTCCAAAAGCAAGTTCTAATATTGGAGCCGGATGATTTACAAAATAATGTCCGAATACGGAAAGATCTTTTGGCAAGAAAAAATAATGCAGAAGATAGATGTCTAATGTTCTACGTCCTATAAAAGTTATTGCTTTTGATGCACGCAATGACGATGAGAAATACGTACGTTTTTTATAAAATAAAACAAAAACTAACAATAATGCAAACAGTTCAAATATTATGAAGTTGACATGAAATAATAGTCCGCTTAATTCCACATTAAAGCACCAATTATAAACAGCCGACAATAGAAAGCCAAAAATAATAACAGATACAAGCGTATCACGATATTTATATTGAAACAAATTCTCCAAATTCAAACGTATTAATTGTCCTGCCGCAAAATACATATAATATCTTAACATCGGTATTCCAACAATACCACTTACACCACCTAATCTATTTGAAACTGTTGGCATTGACAATACATAAATTCCTAATGCAATCAAAACAGACAAGATTATATATGATTGTCCTTTGTTATTTATATTAAGACTCTTCGCAATAAATTCCCAAAGACATTGAATTATTATAAACTCAAATAAAGTAAGAGTGAACCAATATCCGCATTTAAATTTATCTGTTATACAATATACTATATCTGTTTTGTTTATAAGAATATATATTCCACAAAAAAACATTGCCGGAATAATCAGCTGTCTCAATTTTAAATACCACGTTTTACCCCCCCCATTTAACATTTTTTCGGGATTAATCACAAACCCAGACACAAAAAAGAACATCGGTAATTGTAACAGTGAAGTCAATGCTCTAAATGATGAAAGTTGTTCATTTGCTATTCCATAGCAATACAATGGTATATGTCCAAATACTATAAATAAAATAGCAAAGCCACGCATTGCATCAATATATTCAAGACGTTTCCTTTTATTTTCCATATATTTTCCTAATTACTCTTGCAAAGAACTCCAAGACCTTATAATATCTACTCCCGTAATCTGCTAATACAGCTATACGCACCAACAAACATGGATGTACTATATCATTCTGCATCCTTTCTGAGAAATGTTCATCAAGTATTTTTTCCCTCTCCAACTCTCTTAACTCCGGTTTTGAAGAAGAAACACCTCCATACTCAAATTCGCATATTTTCATATTCAGACGCTGATAAGACCTGTCCTTTATAACAATTTCATAGAACATCTGTTCCCAATCCGAAACAATCCTAAGATCTTCACGATAAGGTCTGTTTTTTAACAATGAGGTTCTTATAAATGTAGCCTGATGACTTAAAGAATAAATTGCCATAAGGTATGTAGTTATATGAGATGGAGCATCCCACATACTTTTCTTTCCATCATCAGAAGCACACACCGTGTCTCCTGTCATAAAATCAGAAGCGCCTAATAACGGTATTACTTTTTCTATAGTTTTATTATCATATAACATATCTCCAGAGTTCAGAAACAGACAATATTCTCCTTGTGCATACTTTATTCCTTTGTTCATTGCATTATAAATGCCATTATCTTTCTCTGAAATCTTATAATCTATGATGTCAGAATATTGTTTTAATAAATCTACAGAACCGTCTGTTGAAGCACCGTCTATAATGATATATTCAAAATCTTTACACGTTTGCCAACCGACACTTCTCAATGTTCTTTCCAGCCCTGCTTTATTATTATAGCAAACCGTTATTATGGATAATTTCATTTTCTCGTTTTTGTATCAGTGAGTACCTTATTATAAAGTTGTATATATTGTTGAGCGATAATATCATACGAAAAATGAGACAGCACATATCGCCTAATATCATCTCCATTATATGTTTTACCCAATGCCTCTTTTATACCTTTTATTAAAGCCTCAACAGTAAAGTCATCACATATTATTCCATTCTGTTCATTTATTAGTTCTGGTACTCCACTGCAAGGAAATGCAATGACTGGTGTTCCGCATGACATAGACTCTAATGGAGTTTGTGCAAATGCTTCCTGAAAAGAAGACAATATAAAAAAATCAGCTGCTGAATAATACATCGACAACATTTCATTTCCTGTTATCAATCCCTCGCAACGAATATTTACACCCATTGATGGAATATTATCACATTTTCCTAAACAAACCAATAAGAAAGAATCATCATGAAAATAAGACAAAGCATCTAACAATAAAGACAAACCTTTACGTGGATCATCAATCTTATATGAAGAGAAAAGAAATATTTTCCTGTTTATAGGAAGATGCAGTTTTTCCCTACATGACATTTTATCTTTTTTAACAAAAGAATCTCCATCAACGCCATTATGAATAAGCGTTACAGGACAATCCTTAAGAATAATATTATCTTTAAAAAAAGATTGCATCTTTTCTGATATTGCTATCAAATGTGGTTGATTATTTCCATTTACTGCTTTCCTTTTTATTTTCTCATATTCTTTATCCAAACTTAAGAAGTCTTTAGAGGCTGTTTCTTTTTGTAAAACATAATGAAAACCTCCTAGCCCAGGATTTTCATCATGAGCAGTCCATACAATTGGCTTATCCACTTTCTTAAAAAAAGAAGAGAAATCAACAAAATCAGAAATCCAATGTAAATGAACTATATCTGCTTCTTTGACTAGAGGATGTTTTACTATATTGGTATATGCTGTAACTGGAGAAGTAAAAAAAATATCGCCATTCCTTTCAGCTCTTTTCCTTCGCATAATCAATATTTCAAATCTTGGTCTTAGAATTAACCTTAACATCTTCATAAGGATACGTACAAGGATGTTATTATGTTTACGATACAACCAATCTATATCCGCAATATATTTATATTCATCTGGCTGCCCCTGCATAAATAACATCTTAGAATCAATACCCTCTTCAATAAGTGCTTTACATATACGAATAGCACATAAAGACGCACCGCCGTCAGGAAGTTTTGTTATATGTAATATTTTCATTTACCGGAATGATATACTTGTTATACAGGTTTAGCTCATATATTGTCTTACCCCTTTCCAATATCCCCAAAAACCTGAAATTACAGATTTTAAGATTAATTTATCTCTGCTATAATCACCAATAGAATGATAATATGTCTTATATGCCTTATATAACTCATATGTCTTTTTTAACCTCACATACAAATTATATAAAAGACGCATATTATAAACCCTATTTCTAATAGCACAATAAAGTTTCCAATCCGATTCTACAGGAACAATGACAACATTTAACGTATCTTTATTACAAATACTATGCTGCCTGTCCAATGGATGATAATGAATTGCTTTAATTGTCGTCATTCTATGAAAACCGGCTTTCTCTGCACGCAACTGATAATTTATCTCATCTCCCCAAATAAACATTTCTTTTTTAGGAAATCCAATTTTTTTTATTAATCTCCGCGAATAGAGAATTCCATTAAATGGAGATGCCCAACCACTCACCACACCATTTCTATCAGCTTTTTTACAAAAATCTATATAAGTTGTGTCAGGAATAAATGAGCACGTGGTTTTATCTATGTTTGACAAAACAATCGGAGCTATGTAATCTTTTGTACTTAAAAATGGTACTAACTCCTTTAAACAGTCTTTCTCAGGTTCACCATCATCATCCATTACCCATATCCCGTCATAATATTTATCTTTGAAAGCAGTTCTCATTCCCAAATAGAACCCGCCTGCCCCACCTGTATTATTATGACATCTAATATATTTGAAATATATATCATCGATGATTCGACTGTCGTATCCATAACATTTTATAACAGAATCAGTACCATCCGTACTTGCATTATCTATAATATATACAGTATTAGGTTTGTATGACTGTCTTCTTATTGCATTTAAGCATTGTAACAGACTCTCTTTCCTATTAAAAGTTACTACAACACATGCTATTTTATATTGATATAAATCCATATGATAAATGAATTTAAATAAAATTTAACATACTCATTACTTTCTTTATTATTGGTGCCATATCATAATATTTATATTCTGCAAGTCTACCTCCGAAAATTACATTTTCTTCTCTATCTGCTAATTCCTTATATTTTTTATATAGACTATTATTCTTATCATCGTTAACTGGATAATATGGCTCCAAACCATCTTTCCATTCTGTAGAATATTCCTTTGATATAATTGTATTCTTACAATTATACACCTCATTACCAAACATCTCAAAATGTTTGTGCTCTATAATTCTAGTATATGCCACATCTGTTGCAGTATAATTAACCACAGCATTACCTTGATAATTACAGCATTGATGAATTTCTTCTTCAAAATTTACAGTTCTGTATTCAAGCCTACCAAATTTATAGTCATAGAATTCGTCTATTTTTCCTGTAAATACAATATTTTCTGCGATACGCTCCCAATATTCTCTATTATCAAAAAAATCCACACCGGTTCTTACTTCGATACCGTCCAACAAGCCATCTATGAGTTTATTATATCCCCCAATTGGTATACCCTGATATTTATCATTGAAGTAATTATTATCAAAAATAAATCTAACAGGTAAACGTTTAATTATAAAAGCAGGAAGCTCCGTACATTTTCGTCCCCATTGTTTTTCTGTATATCCTTTTATTAGTTTTTCATAGATATCTATACCAATAAGAGAAATCGCTTGCTCTTCCAGATTACGTGGTTCTAATATACCATACCTGTTCATTTTTTTTTGATATTCAGTCTTTTGTACTTCTATTATTTCCTTTGCCTCTTGAGGAGTTATTACGCCCCACATCTGATGAAATGTATTCATATTGAAAGGTAGATTAAACAACTTTCCTTTATAATTTGCTAAAGGTGAATTGGTATACCTATTGAACTCCACTATAGAATTTACAAAATTCCAAACTGTTTTATCCGAGGTATGAAAAATATGTGCACCATACTTATGTACATTTATACCCTCTATGTTTTCACAATAAATATTTCCTCCTTTATGCTTACGTTTATCGATTACAAGACATTTTTTCCCATATTTATGTGCAAAATGTGCATACGTTGCCCCATATAGTCCCGCCCCTACTACAAGAAAGTCATATAACTTCATTTTATAAACAATTTATTTATGTATTAAAGACCTTATTAAGTGTAATATAATAAATATAAAATAACTGACTAAAATTGGAAGTCTAAAAAAAGTTATGGACTTCAAATCATCACTTTTTATAATATAAGCCGAATTATTTTTATAGAAATCATACATTATTTTAAATTTACTGAAATCATAAGATTTCATATAACGTAGATAATATTTCATTATTCGACTTTTTTCATAAGATAATAAAGCAACGTTTGATATTCCCTTTGTTGATTCATCTAGAGACTTACACATCAGAATCCATTCTTCCTGAGATTTTTCCTTATAGGTTAATCCTGTTATCTGTTCTCTATAATTATACAATATCTTTTTTATGAATTTTATGCTATTAACATAACTACAATATATATTTGTAAACACTTCATCTTCTCGAACACTCAAATCATTGACAAATAGTATATTATTTTTAGAAATAATATTTCTACTAAAACACTTATTCCAAGTAAAGCCAAAATATTCGTATTTTTGTTTTTTTATATTCAGGATAAGTTCTTCTGTTTCTGCACGATTTTCCACATAAGCATCACCATATGATTGCTTAATTATTTTCTCATCAATGACTCTGTTATTAGAAAAGAATAGCAAATCGACACCTTCTATTTCTTTAGAAATAACATCAATATAGTCTGAAGTGACCCAATCATCAGCATCTACAAATAAGATATAATCTCCAATAGCTTCTGATAAGCCTAAATTCCTTGCCCTACTTACTCCTTTATTTTCTGTATGAAAAACCTTTATGTTTGAATACTTATTAGAATATTTATCACATATTATTCCTGTATTATCAGTACTTCCATCATCCACAATTATCACATTTTCTCTATAATTTTGCATATTGGACAATAAATTGTAAATTTCCTTTTCTACATTATAAGCTGGCAAAATTATTAATGTTTTTTTCATTATCTCCTCCATCATATGCTAACTAAGGACTTGTAGAAGTAACCTCCTTACTTCTACAGATGACATATTATGTTCAATTGTGCCATCTGCTTTAAACTTTGGATGTTTTCTGTTTTCACATACAATTATACTTTTCTCAGCTTTACTTAACATTTCAAAGTCGGAAACTGAATCTCCAAATGCTATCTTCGGCTTCTTTCCCATTTCTTTACATATTTCTTCTACTTTTAAATTTTTGTTATAGCCATAATTGTGTAATACTTTTCCAGAAAATCTATCATTATCTTCTTCTGCGACAAACCCATATATTTTATAGATATTAAATTTAATACGATAATTATCTAAAATATCTCTTGGTGCTCCACTTACTATAATAGGCAGTATTCTATTCTCATTAAGTACATCAAATATCTCTTGTGTAAATCCATATAATTTAGCTTTATCTTCACGCATATACTCCTTAATTTGCTGTTCTAAAATAGATCTCTTCATGCCTTTTATGGACTTAGCAAAAACATCACATGCATCTCTAGCTAATTGATCATGCGATATTTTATCTTTTAGATATTCTTCTATATAATAATCAATTTCTCCACGAACCACACTTCCTACAGTTCCTACTTCTATCAAATAATCTATCCACGAAAAAAGTGTGTATCCTTGTCGTAACGTATTATCCCAATCTAACAATGCATAATCCATTAACGTCCTCCATTTTCTTTTATTAATTTAATTTTTATCATATTTATGTCAGAACCTTCAGCCTTTAAATATAACCCTTCATATGTAAAATCTTCTTTTAACACTGCATAAATACATCCATCACTTTTAATTACATCTTCTGACCAAAATGATAATATTAGATGTTCACCACTTAAAACACCAGAACATTTCCATGTACGATGTATCTGTTCAACCGGTGCTACTCTACTTATTGTTCCTGTTATGGTACTATTTCTCTTATGATGTTTTAGGACATATACATCTCTCTTAATGATATTTCCATTACTATCATAAATTTCATCTTTCCATTTACCACTATATTTTGACTGTGTATAACACACAGTATTTGTATAAATTATTTTACACACTATAATTATCACTGACGAAATAATTCCTGTTATGATACCTATCCAAAAATCACTCATATTTTTCCTCTCTATTTTTTAATATCATTTCATAATATTTTTCTTTTTTCAGTTCTTCTTCCTCAACTCCCAACTCTAATAATACTGTTCTCATCTCTCCATATATTCTATCTTTATCATTACTCTTTTCAGATATACGTTCTATTTCAATGAAATCTCCCAATCCTTCTACCTCATCTATACAAATATTAAATTCCTTATATTTTGCAGTTTGTCTTCTTTTTACAACCTGTATTTTGGGTAAAAAACCTATAAATTGTAACATCTTGTCCATTACTATATCATCACTAATATCTAACTCCAATTCTTCTGCGGTATCCAAATCCTCCATTAAAATCTTAAGTGTTAGAATTTTTTTATCATTATATTTTCGTATTCTAAAAATAGATGTATCTACAATTTGTTTCGCATCACTTCTTTCATAAATTGTGTCTACTTGTAGACCTACCGATACCCATTCACAACCACATTCTTCCAACTTCTTTTTAACTTGTAGTTTATTTTTTAATAATGCCTTTAATTCCATCTCTATCATTATATTACACCTCCCATTATTATGTATTTTACCACATATACCTTAATTTTACCATCTGCAAAAGAGCAAGAAAAAAAGCCGATCAGGAATCGCAACTCCCAATCGACATCTTTTCTTACTCCTCTCCATTTTTACATTCAATCTCCGTTCCGTCCAAGAAGACCACCAACAATGTTCCATCTTCAAAAACCTTGATGTGGTCCAGTGTTTTCAGCATGAAGTCCGTATCCATCTCCGTCAAAGGCTTTGCCCCATCGGTAT
>ENA-OROZ01000546-OROZ01000546.1-human-gut-metagenome-genome-assembly--contig:-NODE-546-length-42316-cov-7.313197_pt1 | contig 42316 bp, 25 predicted proteins | sample MGYA00242138_ERZ509066 | MGnify/ENA primary metagenome ERZ509066 (study PRJEB26280, sample SAMEA2338691) | human gut metagenome | biome: human gut; feature: human-associated habitat; material: faeces... | reverse complement strand
GACCCAGTCCGTCCAATTGTTTCAAGCCTCCATAGCGGCTGCCCATACCGGCTGCCAATAAGAATAAAGTTGGTTTCATAAATTGTGTAATATTAAAAGGTTAGTGATGTCAATGGCATCAGATTTCGTTGCAAATTTACAAAAATAGTTGAATCCAACAGGACAAATATCAATCATTATTCACTAAAATCGTACAAAAATCATTCATTAGAACGGGTAACCGATAGCAAAATGTATTCCCAGATTCTTGAAGAAAGCTCCGGTTACATTATAATAGCCGCTACGTTCCGTATCATAAGGCAGATGCAGAGGAATACCGAAGTCGAGACGGAATACGAGAATATCCATGTCATAACGGATACCGACACCCGTTCCCAAAGCTATTTGTTTAGGGAAAGTCTTCAGACGCAGTTGTGAATTGGGACGTGCTTCTTTTCCATCAGCCAAAAGCTTTCTGTCTTTGCGCAACAACCACACATTTCCTGCATCCAGAAAGGTAGCTCCCCAAAAGCTCTTGAAAATACGGAAACGATATTCCACATTCGCCTCAAAGCGGAAGGTTCCTGTCTGATCCAGGTAGGAATATTTTCCCTCTTCCGGATGATAACCGCCCGGACCGACACTGCGCACTGTAAAAGCACGGATACTATTGGCACCACCTACATAAAATTGTTCACTATAGGGAGCTATCGTAGCATTGCCATAAGTAAACAGTGCACCTACTGCCATGCGGCTGGCTATCGCATTATTCTTATCTATGTTCCACAAATGACGCAACTCTGTATTCAACTTCACAAACTGTGCAAACGGAGCCCCCAGCAAACTCTTATCCTCTTCATTGAACGGCTTGCCAAAAGCACGGTAAATAAGGGAAGTGATATTACCCGCCGAAGTGACGGTAGACTGCCACCAGATAGGGTTCTTTATCCGACGACCCGAAGCATTGTCATACGTATACGTATATTCCATCGCCGGAATAAACTGGTTCCTAAGACTGACATACAATGCAGGATTAGCTTCAGCTATCTCTTTAAAATCCTCAGACTGATGCTGCAAGACATTAAATGTCAGTTTAAAAGGAGTAATACTATGCCGGCTGGTACGGGAGGGCTGGAAATCGTATGTAGCATTGCCGCCAAAGGACAGCAGTTTATAATACTTTGCCCGGTTCAGCTGGTTGATATACAGACGAAAGGTCGTCGTGGCCGGGAAGTCAAACTCCCGTTTACCCAGATGCGGGAACACGACTCTCGGAAAAGTCAGAGAGGTAGAAAGCCCCATTTCCCAACTGTTCATCAGTGAGCTCTTCTCACCGCCTCCGGTCTGCCACTCATAAGAGCCTTTCAGTTTTACGTTCCAGCTTTCACCACCTCCGAATACATTGTTACGAGTGACACCGAAAGATGCACCGGGACCAGTCTGGTCATTACTCTTCGTTACTACATTCAGTTCCAGTTCTGCATCCAACGGTTTGGCAAATGTAGCCTGCATAGTGACATCCAGTGTATCACAAGCCGCTGTCGTATCTCGGGGAGCATATTGCATATCCATATAGCTGAATATACCGAGCTGACTCAATTTCTCCTGCACCTGCTCCTGCCGGTACTGGCTATAAAGACGGGTACGGTTGGAAGCCCTCATCTGTTTGCTCCGTACAAACTGCTGATAGTTCATCCATCGATAGAGCATATTCGGACGGACCTGCAGTTTATCATAATAGTGAATATTCAGATTCTTGTACAAGATACTGTCATTAGGTGCCTCGCCATTCTTTCCGAAGAGATAGACCGAAGCATCTCCTACATAGTAAGAACGTTGAGCGGCAGCCGGTAATCCCGGAAGAGGAATCAGACGAAGACTGATATGTCCGCCGGGAACCAAGGTTGTATCTGCCTGATAGGTCATATAGTCCGGACGGAAGTAGAAATATCCCCGATTACGCAAAAGGGTACTGATACGGGAACGTTCTTCATCCAAATCCACCACATTAAACTGTTCGCCGGGGGTGATGTAAGACATACGACGTCCGCGTTCCATGATCTTCAGAGTCTGGGGAGTGAAACGCTGATAATACACTGTATCAATGAAATAAGGGTTCTTCATATCTACCGTATAGAGCAGACTTGCTTTCAGACTATCTTTCTTATCGACCAAAGTCTCGTAAGTCACCTTTCCATTGAAATATCCGTAATCACGGAGCAGGTTAGTGGCTACCTTGACACGTACTTCGGGATTGACAGTAGAAATAAATACGGGCGGATTGGCGGCAAAGCGGTTAAACATCCACTTACCGAATCCTTTCTTGTATTTCACGAAGTCGTTATACATCCACATTTTAAAAGGAATAGGCAGAAAACCTCCCAACAGAGTAGTACTGGGAGTTTTGGCAAGCGCTGCATTGATTTCCGTCAAAGCAGTTTCACCAACCCGTGTCGATGATTTATTGACTATCACCGTTTTTCCTCCGGTATAGAGTATTTCATCTTCGGGCAGATGTTTCGTCACCGAACACGCCGAAAACAACACTATTCCTATAAGACAGCCTGCTAATATGTTAATACGTATATCTTTCATTCTTACTTCTTTTTCTTAAAGATGAACAGTTCACTGAGCTTATCCAGTTTCTTGCGAAGTACCAGACCGACTCCGGTTTCCGTAATCTCCCCTTCGAGTACACTCTCATAGTTCTTATCGTAGAACAAACGGACATAACGGGTTCCCGTACGGTCCAGACGATATTCCAAAGAGATGTTGTCAATGAAGGATTCGGCATCATTCGTCGCATTTTCGCCCGTCGATACCTTACCGCCGATTACAATCTGGAAGCGGTTATTGAAGAGGCGCTGCGAATAACGGAAACTGTAATCCGTACGCTTGCCGCCGGTATCCGAGGCGTCATGATCTTCGACACCCACAGAGACGCTGGCATTCTTCAGGTTACCCATCAGTGAATTTATCTGACTGCTCAGTACGGAGTTCAGGGCAGAACCCATATTCAGCTTGCCAAGTCCGCCGCCTCCACCGCCGATCGGTCCGGTGCCGAGATAGGTTTTCATCAACATGATATAAAGTGCCTGTTTTCCACGTTCTTCCGCTCCCATTGCTGTCAGTTCATTCTGTATGGTCGCATCTTCCGGGGCCGCTACGTCGAAAGCAAAAGACAGGTTGTCCAACCGGTTCTTTACGACAATGGAAACGTCAAAGTTAACCATTCTCGTTCCTCCGTTCTCTCCTTCGGATACGGAAGCACGGATACGGTCAGTTGCCTTGAAGTTCAGCATGGGGTCCATCGGGTTTCCGGTCCAATCTACATAGCTGCCGTTATCGATGGCAAATTCCTTGACTGCAATGATAGGCAGAGAATACTTCATCAGTCCACCGCTCAGTGTGTAACGTCCGGTCAATGTCAGGTCTCCCTGCGGAGTGTATTTCATCGAAAGATCGCCACCTCCTTCCAGTTCGATACGATTGTCACTGGCGTCCAAGTCCACTTTCACCCTGACTGAAGGGTCGATATGAACCATCATCAGCATATCCAATCCACCTAAAGATACGGTAGGCACTTCCTGACGGACAACTGTGGTGGTATCACTGAATGAAGTAAATGTCACCAGACTTCCCAAACGATCCTGCACGGTCAGCGGTGAATCGGTCAGTACATACGAGACATCCGTATTGCCCAGCAGATTCAGGTTTCCACGCATATTCAACCCGTCCAACGGGCCTTTTATGGTTGCCCGCAAGTCCGCAAAGACTTTTCCGTAGACAAGGCTTTCGCGAGTACGCTTCGCATTCAACAAGGTATAGTTTTCCGCCAGCAGATTCAGACTCGCCATCGGTCGGGACATATCACGGAAATCGACATAACCGTCGATCGTAAACGGATTCTTTCCCGTGGTGTAAATGGCGAACTTATCAAATATCAGACGATTGTTCTTCAACTGCACAGGGCGGTTATCAAACAGGAAGTTAGCACCATACTGGCGTGACAGGACAGATACGCTGTCCAGTATCAGTTCACCGTTTATCAATGGCTGCTCGGTACTGCCTGTTATATTCAGGTCACCGTCCATATCACCGGCAAGCGTAACCAGCTCGTCGGGAATAAAGGCGTTGGCAATACGAAGCGGGAAGTGTTCCAACGTCGTATTTACTTCCAGGCTATCCTTTCCCGTCGAGGTAGGGAGCAGCTTGCCATCTGCTATCAGCACTTCTACCTTATCATGATTCAGATAAGCGTTGAGGTATTGTTTTCCCTGTTCGCCCGGCAGCCATGTAGCCCCCAAAGTAATATCACCAATGCGCTGGCGTTCATAAGTCAGTTCATCAATGGATGCTTCCGCAGAGAGCTGAAGGTCTTTTTCGGTCTGTATATAGTGTGCTTCTGCCGAGAACAATCCGGTGATTTCGGGGAAGTAAGGCAGTACGCTCGTTATTTCATCCAAGCGGATTCTCCGGATTTCGACATCGATATTCTGCAAAGAAACCGTATCTCCCTGTACCGAATGCACACGGAAGCCCATACCTTCATCATCCCACATATCCACATTGGCATACACGCGCATATTCTTATGCAGATAAATCCAGTTATGATCTTCGTTGAAGTGGAATTTACGGAACGCAATAATCGGTTCTTCCGGAATCAGTGTAAAAGCCAGTCCATCCCCTTTTCCACGTCCTCCAACCAGCGGACGGGCATTGACTCCAAGCAACACACCGGTTTTCCCCTTTTCGTTCTTATATTCTGCCAGCAGCTCGGCATCGCGGTCGCGAATCTCGCCTGTCAGAATAGTGGAGAAGGAAAACTGGGGATTCTTCGGTCCGTTGATTACTCCGGCACGGAGATTCATACGGGTAGTATCCTGTTTGACGGTGAAAAAGACCGTATCCAGTTGCAAGGTATCCACTTTCAAAGCATGGATGGCTGCTTTGCCGTTGATTCCCCAATCGGGAGCAGTGCCGAATTTCATGGAAGCATCATGGAACGATATATTCTTCATTGCCATATAGTATGCCAACGGATTCTCCTTTCCTGCCGAAAAAGAGAAAATAGCCGACGGTAATGCTTCACGCAAAGCAGCATGATCCAAGAGTTTTTCATCCACCTGCTTCATCAACACATCTACAAAATGGGTAGACTGACGAATCAGAGGATATACACCGGCACGGGCACTCAGATTCAGTTTCATATCACCGGCGGTGAAATGAGTGAAAACACGGTTCTGCCGTGCCTCTCCGCTTAAATTGAATGCCAACGGATGTTTCATCGGCTTGGGCATAAGTCCCAGTTCGTACAAATCAAGCTGAGTAACGTCAACTGTCACTTTACCGTCCGGATAGCTATGAGCTAAATTATATTCTGCATCCGCCGTCATTTTCAAAAGTTCATTGTCACTCGTAAGCTGAGCCGTTGCCAAAGCACCTTTAAGATTTCCCGTCAGATGAACATTCGAAAGATGATAGCGGGCGTAATGAAGCTGGTCCAAAGAAAGATTCAGATTGGCTAAAGAATGGAAGGACATGACATCCAGTCCCCTGCCCTTGGCATCTGCCGAAAGAGATAGTTCATAAATCGAGTCTTTCGGGAGAAAATGATGCAGTTGCAGATCGTTTATTTTCAGATCGGCCGTATAAACTTCTGTCGAACTGTTTAATGCGGCATTTACATTCATGCTGCCCTTGCCTTCTTTCAGATCGAGTTTTGCTTTATACTGCGGGCCGTTCATCTCCATCTTCATCTTGAGACTCATACTGTCGGGAATTACTAAAGAGCCATCGGGTGTGACTCCAGTCAATCCTGTCAGGAAGTTCAGATTCCGGGTAACCATATCCAGCCCAATAGTTCCCGAACGAGTCAGACTGTCCGTCAGGTTTTCAAGGATTCCTCCCCCCTTTAGCGAGAAAGCTCCCGGCAAGTCTACCGTGAAGCGCGAAATCTGCATCTCTTTCAGATTTCCATCCGTACCGGCACGAATCACTAACGGACGGAACGGATATGCTTCTTTAAACGTTTGAGGCAGTCCGCCGGCAAAAAGCATCACGTCCTCTTTGCCTATATATGCGTTAAAGCTGGCGGATAAACGTCCTGTCGTCGGGATATTTACGAGTTCCCAATAAGTCTGGGCGGACAGGTCTATTTCTGAATGTGGGGTTTGCAGTTTCAGTTCAGGAATGCGGATGATAGAATCATTCGAAAAGAGCCGCCCTGTCAGTGAAGTAATACTCAGTCCCGAACGCTCTTCCATCGTTATTTCACGAATCACAGCGTTCATATTTCTGCCTTCGTAGAGCAGAGAGTCCAATCCGATGCGGATATTCCGGACTGCCATATGAGAGGCGTCAAAACCTTCCGACGGTTGGACCTCTCCGGTGTCATAACTGGCAGAGGCACCCGACAAAAGGAATTGCTTCAATCCATAAAACTGGTTCTTTAAATCCGCTTTGGCGTCATCAATGGTCGCTTCGCCTATGTATGCCGCCATCTTCATGGAGTCGGCAGGCAGTTTCATACCGAATGATACATTCTTCAACTTCAGTTGATGAAGGTTCACCTTCCAGTTCACAGGAGCAGATGCCGTCGTGTCTTTGGGAGTGGTCGTGGTATCAGTCATCAGAAGTTGTATATGAGTATCGGATAACTCTGTCCGATTGACAACTGCCGTTTCGTTCGATAAATCGACTCCATGACTTTGCAGAAAGAAGCGCCCCAAAACGCCTTTTATCTGCATCCCTTCTATCAGATTGGCAGAATTGACCGCCACCTGACTTAAGGTAACCTCGTCAACTTCTACTTTTCCTTTGAGCAACGGCCATGCCTGTACGCGGACATTCAGGCTTTCCAAAGACAATAAGGTATCCGGCTGCTGTATGACTTCCACCCCTCGTACCAGCAGATTAAGCGGAAAACGAAGGTCTATCCGTTCCACCTGAATCTGCATTCCGGTTGCTTTAGAAGCATACGCAGTAACCTCCCGTCGCAAAAGATTCTGAACAGGAGGTATATAAAGTAATACCATCAGTATTACAAAAAGTATTATAGGAGTAAGCAATATCCAGCCCACCCGTCTTATCCATTTTCGTTTCATGCAGGATGTGTCAGTGTAAAAGTGATACAAAGTAAACAAATTACTTTGAAAAAAGGTTTGTCCAAAAGCTAAAATGTGAAAAAGCCGGAGGTTATGGTTGCATTTAGCGCAATTTCATCCCGTTCATTCCGTTCATTCGGAAGGTGAGATATTTGTCAAGGCAGCACCTTCTCACTATGCTACGAGCTTATGCCCGTGCCACTACGTTGGCACGCTTGTGCCACCGCAGTGGCACGACTGTGACATGCCTTTGGCACAACTGTGCCAACAGGGTGGCACAAGCATGGCACTATATAGGCTGTTCCAAAGGAGCTGCCGAGAGAGATTTAATGTAAACCGAAACTATACTCCTCAGCAGCACGAACAACTTTACGCACCGCCTCCAAAGTCTCCAACGTAGTCTTTTCTATTTCTTCGGAGAATTCTTCCCCCCGGCAAGACTCCAGCCATCTTAATGAAGCAACAGACTCAGAAGCTCCGATCAAGGTGAAAAGCGGAAGGAGTTTATGAGCCATAGCGGCTATTCCATCCACCTCCCTGTCAGTTAATGCCTGTTGCATCCGGTCGGCATTCTTACCGGTCTCTTCGATAAAAGTCCGGATAATAGAACACGCCGCTTCCGGATCATCTTCCGAGAAGGCAGTCAGTGCAGAAAAGTTGAATAAAGTATCTTCAGGCAGCGCATCTGCAATCAATTGCATATCATGTGTTATATGCGCCTCATCAGCTGACATTTGTCCTTCATTCAGAGTTACCAGCAATTCTTTCACCGTAAAAGGTTTGTGCAGGCATCCGGCAAAGCCGTGTTCATGCAAAGCCTTCTCATCCATTTCGCTGCGTGCCGTGACAGCAATGACAGGAATATTGCGGGCTTGCGGAATGTTAGAGGCACGCAATAATTTGACCAGATCAAAACCGTTGATAGCAGGCATCTGTATATCGGTCAGCAGCACATCAAACGTCGAGGAGCGCAGTTGCTCTATCAGTTCTTCCAACTGCTCGCAGCAAACAGCATCGATGTTGTGCTGTTTCAGCATGGCAGCAGTCAGGTTCAGCTGAATCTTATCATCATCAATCAGAAGCACACGGATCACCTTCATGACCGGTACAGCATCTGTCTCTTCCGGAGAAACATCTGTTTCTTCCGGAGAAGCATCCGTATCTTTCGACGCTTTCTTGATTCTGCTCCCGAAAGGTTTATTTTCCACTATTGACTTGCCCACCGGAAAGAGTGGCAACACGACAGTAAAGCAACTTCCTTTTCCTAACGTGCTTTGTACATCGATCGTACCTTCAAGCAGAAGAACCAGCTTATGCACAATGGACAATCCCAGTCCGAATCCTTCTTCTCCCTGCGCACCGGGGAGGCGGGTAAATTCCTGGAAGATGCGTTCCCGATCTTCCGATGCCATCCCTTTGCCGGTATCCTCAACCGCTATTGTCAGCTTCGAAGCGTTATAACCAACAGTTAATGTGATCTTGCCCTGCTGAGTGAATTTCACCGCATTGGACAAGAGATTATTCACTATCTGCTGAATACGTAAAGGATCACTGATATATTTCTCCGACAATTCCGGAGCGATATGACATTGCAAGACCAAGCCTTTAGCCGCCGTCAGAGGTTCAAAGCAAACACGGATTTCTTCAAACAGCTGAGCAGGATTAAAAACAATCCGGTTCACTTCCGCTTTATTGAGGTCAAGACGGTGGAAATCAAGCAAGTCGCTTACTAACTTCAGTAAATGCTCTGAAGAACTTTTCATGTTGTCCAGATAGAATCGCTGCCGTTCATCTTCGGTCAGGCGGGACAAGAGTTCCGTATATCCCATTATCGAGCCTAATGGCGCCTTAAAGTCATGGGTAATGGCAAGCATCAGTTTCTCACGGGCAACAAGCAAGTCTTCCGCCCGCTTATTCGCTTCTTCGAGCTGACGCCGATAACGGTTGCTACGAGTAATATCCCGCATAATTAAGATCAGGAAAAAGGCGGATAAGAATACGGCACCAATGGCAATTCCGGCAATGATATTAGCCGAACGCATCCGCACCTCTTGCTGAAGTTCCGCATCCTGACGGGCACGCGCAGACATTTCCTCCTCGTATCCTTTTATCAGACTATCCATTCTTGCGGTCAGCTGTGTATTCATCCGCTGATACCTCGTACTGGTACGCCGGATCGTTCGCCTCCGCTGCAACCGTTTCTCTTCGGTAGCCATGCGAATCTTATGCTGAAGGGAGTCCGCCGACTTGACAGGTTCCAATATCGTATCGGTGGCAATTTCCAGAGAAGTATTGACCAGCACGGCAGTATCTTTCTTAGAAGGCGCGAACACTTCCCCCAATCGTTTGAAGAAGCCTTTCTTCTTCGGGGTAGTGATCAGAGAATCGCGTTTGGTAATAACCCGGTGTTGTACCCGTTGCTGAGTAATCACCGAGTCCTGCTGTTCTGATATGATTTCTTCAATCTCCGAGGCGGAAAGCAAGCTATCATTCGCCTCGCTCAGCACCCGCAGCATCTGAAGGGTATTCTGATCTTTCTCATGGAGAAGACTCAGCAGACTGTCTGTCCGCAGATTCTGCTGATCGTCCGCAGCCGACAGCGTCTCCATCTCCTGATGCACAAACACCAGAGAAAAAAGAAGAATCGCCAGCAGCAATATATAGCCGATGGTTATTTTCAGTTTGGTGGAGCGAAAGGAAGCCATAGGCAATTAAGATTTTAAATTATGAATTTTGAATGGAAGGCGGTAGTTTCGTCTTGTGATGGAAACGCCACCATAACATCAGACCGGCACTGGTCAACCCAAAAGGAAATGCCATCCAGACACCTATGATCCCCCACTCCAACACGAATCCGCAAAAATAGCCGACCGGAAGCGAAATAAGGAAATAAGCAATGAAGGCAATCAGCATCATCAGTTTTACATCTGAGATTCCACGCAAGGCATTGGCAAAGGTTATCTGCAATCCATCTCCAAACTGATATACAAGGAACGGAAGGATAAGCGAAGTTACCATAGCCGCCACTTCGGTACTATCGGTAAACCAACCTCCCAGATAATTGCGGCAGAGGAATACGATGGAAGAAAGCACAACACCCAACGCCATCATCAAATGAAAACCGGCATAAGCCGAACGACGTACATTGAGTATATCGCCCTGCCCGTTAAAGTTACTCACACGGACAGCCACAGCTGCTCCCATCCCGTAATACATCATAAACGTAAACTGAGAAATAGCCAGCATGACCTGATGAGAAGCCAGCGCAATGGTACCCAGCCAGCCAATCATCACCGCACTCAGACTGAACGAAGCTGTCTCCATTCCCATCTGAAAAGCAATCGGCCAACCCAGCGAATTCAATCGTCCGAATATAGCCTTCGACCATCCCAGACGATAGAAGCCGAGCTTAAAACGAAGAAAACGCGGACTCCGCATAAAGACTATGATAAATACGACTACCATCATGATACGCGAGAACAGCGTACTGATACCTGCTCCCAGCAAGCCCATTTCCGGCAAGCCCAGCTTTCCGTATATCAGGATATAATTGCCGATAATATTCAGCACATTTCCGCCGAGCAATATCCACATAGCGGTCTTAGTATCCGTAATTCCATCCGTAAACTGCTTGAAGCCATTGAACAGCATCACAAAGACGAGCGAAGCCAGCAGAACCAGATAATAAGGTTTTATCAGGGGAATAAGTTCTTCCGGCTGTCCCAGATTTCCCACATTAAAATAAAGGACAGTCATACCGATGGTAAGCAAGAATGCCACCAACAAATTTGCCAGCAGGCTGTTACGCAACGCCTGCCCCGCCGAAGCATACTGATGAGTTCCATACAAACCTCCCACGATAGGAGTCAGCCCGTACGAGAAGCCTGTACTGAAAATAATCACCAGATTGAATACATTATTGACGAAGGAAGCAGCACCCAGTTCTATCGTACTATGATGACCGATCATCAACGTATCGGCAAACCCCAGCACAATAACTCCTATTTGCCCGATTACAATGGGCAATCCGAGAGAAATCAGTGCTTTGTAATGCTCCTTATATATACTATAGATATTTCTCATTTATTTTTCCGTAGTTAATCGCATATTCCGGCAACTCCGCATCCTGCCGTTGCCTCCAATAAATATCCCTCCGGTAAGGAGAAGTCAGGATATTTGTTTCTTATAATAAAGTATCACTCCATTCTCCTTCCTGAAAGCAGACTGAGCTACCTTTTGCAATTGTCCGGCAGTAACAGCGCGATAACGCTCTACCTCCTTTTCCATATCTTCCGCCCTGCCCAACAGTTCAAACCAAGCAAGATTGGTAGCGACATTCAAATAATTGATATTGCCGAATATCTGCGTCGATTCGAATTTATTCTTCACTTTTTCCAGTTCCTGTTCGTCAACAGGTTCTTGCTGCAAACGTTCCAGTTCTTCACGTACGGCCGCTTCCGCCTGTTCCAGCGAAACACCTGCCGCGGGTTTGCCCGAGATATGGAACAATCCGGCATCCACACTACCGGAAATATAAGCGTCGATACTCGAAAACAGTTGTTTTTGCTGTACCAGGCGTTGATTCAGACGACTGGAACGTCCGTTGCTCAACAAATCCGACAATATATCAAAAGCGTAATAATCCGGATGATCATGACTGCACATATGATACGCCATGAATAGTGAATCAAGGGGTACGTTACGCTCTACTGTCAACCGTCGTTCTTCTGTCTGCTCCGGTTCCTGCGGCAGATTCCGTTGAGGAACCTCCCTGCGAGGGATGGGACCGAACCATTTTTCCGTCAATGCAACTGCTTCCTCAAAAGAGATATTTCCCGTTACGGCGAGCACTGCATTGTTCGGCGCATAAAAACGGAAGAAGAATGCTTTCACCTCTTCCAGCGTCGCATTGGCTATGTGCGACAAATCTTTTCCGATGGTAGGCCACTGATAAGTATGCGCCCGATATGCCAGAGGACGCAAAAGATGACCGACGTCTCCGTAAGGCTGGTTCAGGCAACGCTGCTTGAATTCTTCCATTACTACTCCACGCTGTACTTCCAGACTCCGTTCACTGAAATCAAGGCTCAGCATACGGTCGGATTCCAGCCAAAAGCCGGTCTCTACATTCTGCCGGGGTACAGTGAGGTAGTAATTGGTTATGTCATTATTGGTCCAGGCATTATTCTCGCCGCCTGCCAGTTGCAGCGGCATATCATAATCGGGAATGTTCACCGAACCTCCGAACATCAGGTGTTCGAACAAATGAGCAAAGCCTGTATGCTCGGGATGTTCGTCGCGGGCTCCCACATTATATAATACATTAAGAGCTACCATCTGCGTACTTTCGTCCTGCGAATGTACCAGACGTAACCCATTGTCCAAAATATGCCTGTTAATCTTCATTCTACTTAATCCAGTACTTCTACTTTTACAATCTTCACGTCCTCTTCGGGGCGGTCGCTACGATCGGTTTTCACCTGCTGAATCTTATCCACGATGTCCATGCCTTCGATTACTTCACCGAAAACCGTATACTCACCGTCCAGATGAGGAGTACCTCCTACAGTCGTATAAGCTTCGATCTGTTCCGGCGTAAAGTGAAATTCCGGTTGCTTGGCAGCTTCCGCTTCCGCCTCTGCAAAAAGCTTCTCCTGCAATTCATACAAACCGTTTTCATCGTTTTCCTTCCGCATCTTATAGATTTCTTTCATGTGCTTCTGAGCCAACGTATTGAAAATAACATTGATCTTATTCTCATTCATCTGGCTTTCCATGCCCAGCAATGTAGAGTCGTTGTACACTTTGCCTGTCACAATGTAGAACTGGCAACCGGATGATTCTTTCTTCGGATTTACATTGTCTCCCTGACGGGCAGCAGACAAAGCGCCTTTTTTGTGAAAATACTTCGGATAAACAAATTCGGCCGGAAGGGTGTAACCCACATCTCCTGCACCCAGCATCTTTCCTTTCGGTGCATTCTTTGAATCCGGGTCACCTGCCTGAATCATAAAGTCTTTGATAACACGGTGGAACAGCGTTCCTTCATAAACGCCGTCTTCTGCCAGTTTAATGAAATTATCACGATGTTTCGGCGTCTCATTATACAACTTAACCTTGATGTCTCCCAAGGTTGTTTCAATCTTTACCAACGTTTCGTTGTCCATATTTCCTCCTTTTTTTGTTCCGGTTTTGCAGGCCGTAAGTCCGCAAAACGATATGGTTAATAGTAAGTATGCAATCTTTTTCATAACACTTTTATTTAATTTAAGTTTGCAAATATACTACTTTCGCCCAAATCCTCTTACCTTTGTAGCATTAAAAGAGGCAAAAGAGAGTATGATGAAATCCATATTGATAATAGAAGACGATATCACTTTCGGAATGATGCTGAAAACCTGGCTAAGTAAAAAAGGGTTTGAGGTGTCGTCAGTCAGTAACATTGCCCGTGCCCAGAAGCACATTGAAGGACAAGGGGCAGACTTAATCCTGTCCGATTTACGCTTACCGGATCACGACGGAATCGATCTTCTGAAATGGATGAACGAAAAAGGAATCGATATTCCTTTGATCATCATGACCGGTTATGCCGATATCCAATCGGCAGTACAAGCGATGAAACTGGGAGCACGCGATTATGTTGCCAAACCGGTGAATCCGGAGGAACTACTCAAAAAGATGTCGGAAGCTTTGCAAGCGAAAGAAGCGCCGACTACGCATACCGCAGCCAAAACTTCTGCAAAGAAAGGTTCTTCCGTTTCGTCCGGAAACGCCACCGAAACCCATCATGCTTATCTGGAAGGAGAAAGTGATGCCGCCAAGCAACTCTATAATTATGTAGGTCTAGTAGCTCCCACCAATATGTCCGTACTGATCAACGGTTCCAGCGGAACGGGAAAAGAGTATGTGGCGCACCGCATCCATCAACTGAGCAAACGGAATGACAAGCCGTTTATCGCGGTAGACTGCGGTTCGATCCCCAAAGAATTAGCTGCATCCGAGTTTTTCGGCCATGTGAAAGGCTCTTTTACAGGAGCACTGACGGACAAGACCGGAGCGTTCGTTGCCGCCAATGGAGGCACTATCTTCCTGGATGAAATAGGTAATCTCAGTTACGAGGTACAGATACAGCTTCTTCGTGCCTTGCAAGAGAGAAAGATTCGTCCGGTCGGTTCCACGCAAGAAGTTTCGGTTGATATCCGTCTGGTATCCGCCACCAACGAGAATCTGGAACAGGCTATCGAGAAAGGGACTTTCCGTGAAGACCTTTTCCATCGTATCAATGAATTTACCCTGCGGATGCCCGACCTAAAAGAACGGAAAGAGGATATCCTTTTGTTTGCCAACTTCTTCCTCGATCAGGCAAACAAGGAACTGGACAAGCATCTGATCGGTTTTGACTCGAAAGCCTCACAAGCCTTACTCAATTATCACTGGCCGGGCAACTTACGCCAAATGAAGAATATCGTAAAAAGAGCGACCTTACTGGCACAAGGCAGTTTCATCACTCTTCTTGAGTTAGGAACCGAATTACTGGAAACAAGTACCGTTTGTTCCGCAAGCATGGCGCTACGCAACGAAGAAACAGAGAAAGAACACATTCTGGAGGCATTGCGCCAAACCGGAAATAACAAGAGCAAAGCGGCACAATTACTGAATATCGACCGGAAGACATTATATAATAAGTTGAAACTATATAATATCGACTTGTAGGTTATCAATCAGTACTACCCATATATTTAGAAGGAGATACGCCGAACTGCTCCATGAAGTGCTTGCGCAAAGTACGGGTATCGGAATAACCAACCATTTCCGAAATTTCCTGAATAGAATAGCGATTCTCCAGAATCAATGTCGCCGCCTTGCTTATACGTATACTGCGAATCATATCTATAACAGACAAATCACTGCGCTGTTTCACCTTCCGGTACAAGGTAGGCTGACTCATATTCAGTTGCTCCGCCAACATTTTTACATTAAAGTCCGCATTGGAAAGGTTAGCTTCTATGATATGAATCAGTTGTTGCAAGAAGGCATCTTCTTTCTCCCCCTCTTCCGATTCCTGTTTCAGCATCAGGGCTTTCGTATAAATCCGCTTCAATCGCTCACGCTGCAAAATCAGGTTATCCACTTTGGTCTTTAATATCTCCGGATTAAAGGGTTTCATCATATAATCATCCGCTCCGCTATTACAGCCTTGCAGGATGTCAGCATCTTCTGCTCTGGCAGTCAGTATCAAAATAGGAATATGCGCAGTTTCCTGCTGCATACGAATTTCCCTGCAACAAGCAAAGCCGTCCTTTACGGGCATCATCACATCCGAGATAATAAGATCGGGCAACTGTTCTTTGGCTATCCGCACCCCTTCCTCACCATTGCAGGCTTCACTGACTACATATCTGGAAATGAATAAGCTCCGAATATATTCGCGGACATCCTCATTATCTTCGATAATCAGCAGACTTTTTTTAGCCGCTGTTTCCCGTGTTTTGTTTTCCGTTATCGAAAGAAACGATTCCGGTTTCAATTCTTCATTTTGCTTTGTCTTTTCCTGACGGCTGTCAATAAGTTCATAAGAATCTTTTGCAAAATGCGCTTTGCCTTCGGGAATATAAAGGGCAAAGGTACTTCCTTCGTCCGGCACACTCTTCAGCGTTACCAAGCCATGATGCAAGTCCATCGTGTTCTTCACAATATGCAGTCCAATTCCTGCCTTCGTTGACATCTCAGGTACATTATCTCCCGTTACGAACGATTCAAAAGCATATTTCTGCAACCATTCCGGAATCCCTGCGCCTGTATCCGAAACGGTGATCCGGCAATAACCCTGCCCACTTTTCATCAGATGAGAGACGGAAAGCAGGACACGACCTCCCGATGGGGTATACTTAAACGCATTTGAAAGAAGATTTTGCACGGCCGAAGCGATCTTTCCCTCATCTACCCAATACAGGAACTTCCCTTCGGGCAAATCAACATCAAATTGCAAGCCTTTGATTTCGGCCATCTGCCGGAACGGTTCCGACACATTGCAGACCAGCTGCACCAAATCAATCTCGGATAACTGAAGTCTGACCATCCCGGCCCCTATCTTTTGTACATAAAGCAACTGATCGACCAAGGTATGCAGTGAGGCCGCATTCTTATACATGACCTGCAATTTCTTATAAAAGTCTTCCAATGGATTGCACTGTTTCATCAATTCCTGTAACGGGGCAAGGATCAAAGTCAGCGGAGTACGCAGTTCGTGGGCAACGCCCGTGAAAAAGTTCTCGCGTTCCACACGTATCTGACGTTCTTTCTCACGCTCCATACTGACCGTCAACAGTTCATGTTTCATCTGCATTTCGTGTTCCATCCGTTTCTGCCGTATTCTGATCAACCGTACTCCATAAGCCACTCCTCCCAACAATAACAGGGAAACGAAAAGCCGGAAAGCAAAAGTCTGACTCCAATGAGGAAGAATTACGATCTTCAGAGAAGTCACCGCCCCTGTCTGACCGTTCGGATGTATATTCTTCACTTCAAATACATACTCACCGGCTGGGAGGTTGGTATACGAGGCTTTCTCTCCCTCATCAGAAATCAGCCAATTCCCCTGATAAGGCAAAAGCCGGTAATTATATTTTTGTTGTTCGTCCGAGTAGGACAGGTTATTGAAAGTCAAGGAGAAATCTTTGTTATCATTATCCAGTACAATGTGATCCGTAAAAGAGATGACCCGATTGAGGATGATCTGATTATTAATCTTTTCTCCGGTCCCGACAGGATGGTTATCCACTTCCAAACCGGTTATCAACACCCGTCCGTTGGTCGGATAGGCATTTATATCCTCCGGATTGAAATAAGTCAGGCTCTGATTATTTCCGAAGAACAAAGTCTTGTCACTGAATACGGCAGAGCGGTTACTACCTGCTATGTAGTAATTGTAAAAGAGATGCTGCCGACGACCATACCGCGATATGCCGGAGTTGCTTCCCAACCAGATATGCCCTTCACTGTCTTCCGCTATGCAGCCGATGAAGTTACTGCACAGTCCGTCATTCGTGGTATAACGGGCACTGATCCTGTTTTGTTGTGGAGACAGGATGGCAAAGCCGTCCGTATAACCTATATATAAATTCCCATCCGAGGATGCCAGCAGCGAACGTACCGAACGATATTCCATATTCATCTTCCGCTCATATCCATTTTCTACGGAGATACCTCCGGAAGCGGATTCAACCACTCTGCAAACTCCCATATTGCTGGTCCCCAGCCATATCGTTCCATCTTTTGTCTGAGCAATCGCACGGATGAAAGGTTGTCTTTTCTCATTTAAATAGTGTGCTGCTGATAATTTGGCGCATACACCTGTCTGACGGTTATACAATAAAAGCCCGTCTCCCGTACCTACATAGAGCCTGTTCTTATCATCCATATACAAAGCCCACACCGAAGCCCTGTTGGCAACACCGTCCACCAACAGCGAATGGGTCACGAAACGACCGGTCCGGACATGATAAACAGTCAACGTACCATTTATATTTCCAAACCACAGATTGCCGTCTACATCTTTCAAGGCACACAACATCGTTTCTTCCGATTTCCCGCTACCTGTATCGACTTTAGAGAAACTAAGTTTTTTCCCTTTTGCGTACGGTATGTCACTTCGCATGATTCCTTTGTGATAGGTCGCCAACCATAACCGATGACTATCATCCATGAGGATATCACATATTTCGTTATGCCTGTCCTGATAGTAACGGTCATAAAACTGTGACCTCAAATCAGAATACATCACTCCTCCACCGTTAGTACCAATCCAAAGAAGGCCATTAGGATCGTAACAGGCAGAAATCATACGTGTTTCGAGGTTTCGGTAAATCTGTGTATGTGTATTGTTATATATCTCCGACGTCAGTTCTTCCGGCTGCTTTTCATCCGGCATCAACAGTGTATAGCCACCCCATGTCACTGCCAGATAGCGGTTATTGCCGATAAATATAGTCTGATAAACATCTGTATGAGAAAGGAGATTCTCTTTTCCTGTCCCGCCGTACGAAATCCGGTCCATATGCCCCGACTTCGTGTGATAACGGACAATGCCTTTGGCGATGGTAGAAATCCAGACAACTCCGTCTCTGTTCAAGATGGAAGTGACTTGTAATGGTTTTCCGTCTGTCAGCGGTATCTTCTGATACGCCTCCGGAGTATCCGGATGAAACAGGATCAGATTGCCCCGGTTAGTTGTCAGCCATATTCCGTTCCCGGCTTTTTCATGATAGCACAGAGAAGAAAAGACTTCTCCTTTTTCTTCCAATAACTGAAAGGTCTTTTGTATGCGTACCCGAACAGCCGTTTTTTCTTCTTCCTTGCCTTGCCGTATCTCCCATTGACAGAGTATCAGTCTGTTTCCCGATATTCCCCAAAAAGAAGAATTGTCGGCGGGCAGGACATTAAATACACCTATGGCAGTATCTGATTCAGTATGTATCGGAAGAAAAGTTTCCTGCTTGCGGTTGAAATAATAGAGGTATCCATCGGATACAATTCCTAAAAAGTCATCTGACAGTCGCACAATGGCAGCAACCGAAGCATACGTATCCGCAGGCTTGAAATTCTGAATCGTTTTTCCGTCATAACGGCTTAATCCGTCATCCGTCCCAAACCACATAAATCCGTCTTCATCCTTATAGATGCAAGGAATCGTGTTATCCGCCAATCCATCCCTCATTGTCAGCAGCCGAATATCTTTATCAAAAAAAGCATAGGCAGGATGCAGCGGGCAACAACTCAGAATCAGGATAATCAGGATTAGATTTAAGTGCTTCATTCTATTAGATAATTTAGGGCAAATAAACGAAATTAAGTCAGAACATACAAAAAAACGAATAAAGAAATGGACTTATGAATTAAACATGTATGTTGAATGAAAGAAACAGGCATATTCGGAACCACATTGTTTGCGTACATTTGCAGCCATACAACAACCTGATGTACACCTTTTAAATAATATACAATGACCTTAGTTTATCTTAACCTGTCAGACACAAAGGAGAAATTTTTATGATAATACGCATACCAAAGACTACATATTATCATAAATGGTTCATCGGAGCTACACTCGTCGTTCCGGTTCTTCCGCTTACCGCCCAGACGTCTCCGAATCTTGTATTCATCATGGCAGACCAGTATCGGGGGGACGCACTAGGTTGTTTGGGCAAAGAACCTGTAAAGACTCCTTGCCTGGATCATCTGGCTTCCGAAGGAGTCTTATTCACTAATGCAGTCAGCAGTTATCCTGTTTCATCACCCGCCCGTGCCATGCTGATGACGGGCATGTACCCCCTGCATAATAAAGTAACAGGCAACTGCAATTCACAAACAGCGCCTTACGGAGTGGAGCTTCCACAGGAGGCCCGCTGTTGGAGTGATGTACTAAAAGACATGAACTACCGTACGGGATACATAGGAAAATGGCATCTGGATTCTCCTTACAAACCTTATGTAGACACTTACAACAATCGCGGCAAAGTAGCGTGGAACGAATGGTGTCCGCCCGAACGCCGTCACGGATTTGAATACTGGACAGCCTACGGGACATACGATTATCATCTGAGACCGATGTATTGGGACACGACTGCCCCACGTGACAGTTTCTACTACGTCAACCAATGGGGCCCTGCTTATGAAGCGGATAAAGCCATCGAATACATCCAGACACAAAAAGAGAATAAACAGCCTTTCGCACTGGTCGTATCGATGAATCCTCCGCATACCGGTTACGAACTGGTTCCCGACAAATACAAAGCCATGTATAAGGACATAGACGTGGAAGCCCTCTGCGCCCACCGCCCCGACATACCTGCCAAAGGCACCGAAATGGGAAACTATTTCAGAAATAACATACGCAATTATTACGCCTGTATCACAGGAGTAGACGAACAGGTAGGACGTATCATCGAAACCCTCAAAAGCAACGGACTTTTTGAGAATACCATCGTTGTATTTACTTCCGATCATGGCATCTGCATGGGAGCTCACAACAATGCCGGAAAGGATATCTTCTACGAAGAATCCATGCGCATCCCCATGATTATTTCATGGCCGGCAAAGATAAAGCCACGCAAAGATGACCATTTAATGATCGCCTTCGCCGACTTATATCCTTCCCTCCTTTCCCTGATGGGATTCCAAAAGGAAATACCCGAAACGGTACAGACTTTCGACTTATCCCGCCATATTCTGGGCAAGAGTAAAAAAGAAGTGGTACAGCCTTATTATTATGTACAGTTTGACAATCATGCCACCGGATACCGCGGGTTACGTACGTCAACCCACACATTCGCAGTCCACGCAACCAATGGAAAAATAGACGAAACAGTTCTTTACGACCGAACCAAAGACCCATATCAAATGGATAATATTGCCGGACAATCCCCCCGTCTGGTCCGGCAATTCAACAAACAACTCAAGGCATGGCTACTCCATACCAACGATTCATTTGCCCATTATCTCGAAACCGTAACTAAATAAACACCATGAAGAAACTTTGCTATCTCTCTCTTTTTATCCTATACTCAGTTTGCAGCTTCGCACAACAACAGGCTATCCCCGTCCCCAAGCCCCATCAACTCAAATGGCATGAGGCAGAAATGGGAGCTGTCTTCCATTATGACCTGCACGTGTTTGACGGCATCCGCTACGGACAAGGCAACAACCGTATCAATCCCATCGAAGATTACAACATCTTCAACCCGACCGAACTGAACACTGACCAATGGATACAAGCCGCCAAAGCTGCCGGATGCAAATTTGCCGTACTGACTGCTACCCACGAAACAGGTTTCGGACTCTGGCAAAGCGACGTCAACCCTTATTGCCTGAAAGCCGTGAAATGGAGAGACGGGAAAGGAGACATTGTCCGCGACTTCGTCAACTCCTGCCGCAAATATGGTCTGCAACCGGGCATCTATATCGGTATCCGATGGAACTCCCTGCTGGGCATCCATAACTTCAAGGCCGAAGGAGAAGGAGCGTTCGCCCGCAACCGCCAGGCATGGTACAAGCGCCTGTGCGAGAAAATGGTAACAGAACTCTGCACCCGCTACGGAGATTTATATATGATATGGTTTGACGGCGGAGCCGATGATCCCCGTGCCGATGGCCCCGACGTGGAACCGATTGTCAACAAGTATCAGCCAAACTGCCTTTTCTATCATAACATCGACCGTGCCGACTTCCGTTGGGGAGGTTCGGAGACAGGTACAGTGGAATATCCCTGCTGGTCTACCTTTCCCGTCCCCTGCTCACACCATAAACGCATTGAAAGCAGTATCGACCAGCTCGAACTGTTAAAACACGGTGATAAGAACGGCAAATACTGGGTACCGGCAATGGCAGACACTCCGCTACGGGGAGCAAACGGCCGCCACGAATGGTTCTGGGAACCGGATGACGAGAACAACATCTATCCGCTAAACACGCTGATGGACAAATATGAAAAGTCAGTAGGAAGAAACGCCACCCTCATTCTCGGATTAACTCCTGACCCGACCGGATTAATCCCCGCCGGAGACGCACAGCGCCTGAAAGAAATGGGAGATGAAATCAATCGGCGGTTCTCCTCCCCGATAGCCCGCATTTCGGGACAAAAGAAAAGCCTGACACTGAAACTTGGAAAGGAGCAGTCTGTCAATTACTGCATCATCCAGGAAAACATCAAAAACGGAGAACGCATCCGGCAATATCAGATAGAAGCCAAAGTGAACGGCAAATGGCAAACAGTCTGCAAAGGAGAATCTGTAGGGCACAAACGGATCGAAAAGTTTGAACCGGTAGAAGCCACAGCATTAAGACTGACCGTATCCGAATCTGTCGCACTGCCGGATATTATCAACTTCAGCGCCTATTCCGTAAAATAACACAAGAGGTATGAAAAGAATAATCCACATCTGTTTATGGCTATTGACGGGCATCTTTGCGGAAGTATCGCTGTCTGCACAGAACCCGTTTATCTACCATAAAGGGAAGACATACAAAGATGTTGCAGCTTATCGGATGGAAGAAATCATCGACCTGAACACCCATACTCCATCCACCCCCATCTTATGCGAACAACAAGTGCCGGAACACCAAAGCACTCTTTCGTATAAAGTTGCACTTCCTTTGTATGTTCGTGGTATATTCTTCAGCCGTGATTCCCGCCCCGGCGACTATCAATGGCCGAATAACACCAATCGGTTGCTCCCCTGGATGTTCAACCGTCTCGAAGACCTCACACGGAGCGATTATGCAGGCATTCCTTCCAATGCCCTGCCGTCCGCATCGGGCGATGCACTGCTCCTCGAACTCGCAGACGGAGAATATCTGTTCGCCAAAGCCATTGCGGGTAGCAACAGCCTCAGCTGGTTTCAGGTTAATCAGGACGGCACGCTCACGTTGTATGTCTCCACACTAGGAGAAGATGCACTGACCGGCCGACTCCCCCTCCTGATTTTCCGGAAATCTTCATCCGTCTACCATGTATTCAGTGACGCCTACGATTCGTTAATCGCAAAGAAAGCCGTATCTGCCCTCCGCAAAAGAGCGGACAAAGAGTATTTCAATGCCTTTGACTATCTGGGATGGTGTACTTGGGAACATTATCATTATGACATTGATGAAACGAAAATACTGAACGATATCGATGCCATCGAAGCATCCGGCATACCGGTACGTTACGTATTAATTGACGACGGACACATAGCGAACAAGAACCGGCAACTGACCAGTCTCGTCCCCGACAAAAAACGTTTTCCGAACGGATGGAGCCGCATCATGAAGCGCAAACAAGCAGATAAAATCCGATGGATAGGGCTATGGTACAGCCTTTCCGGCTATTGGATGGGAATCTCTGCCGAGAATGACTTTCCGCCGGAAATCCGGCAAGTTCTACACTCCTACAACGGCAGTTTACTGCCCGGCACCAGTACAGAAAAGATAGAAACATGGTACGAATATTATGTCCGTACCATGAAGGAGTATGGATTTGACTTCTTGAAGATAGACAATCAATCCTTCACCCTCCCGCTCTATATGGGCGGAACGCAGGTTATCCGACAGGCTAAAGACTGCAACCTTGCCCTGGAACATCAGACACATCGAATGCAAATGGGACTGATGAACTGCATGGCACAAAATGTGCTGAACATTGACCATACCTTGTACAGCAGCGTAACCCGTGCCAGCATCGACTATAAGAAATATGACGAGAATATGGCTAAATCACATCTGTTCCAGTCATATACCAATACACTCATACTGGGGCAGACCGTCTGGCCCGACCACGATATGTTTCATTCCTGCGATACCGTTTGCGGCAGTCTGATGGCACGTTCGAAAGCGATCTCCGGCGGACCTGTTTACCTGTCCGACTCTCCAAGCGAATTTATTGCCGATAATATCCGCCCCCTGATTGATGAAACCGGAAAGATATTCCGTCCGGCGGCTCCCGCCATCCCGACTCCGGAATCCATACTGACCAATCCCCTGCAAAGCGGTAAAGCCTACCGCGTATTTGCCCCTACAGGAGACGAAGCGCTCTCAGTCATTTGCTACAATCTGAATACTTCTCCCGCTTATCGGGAAGTAGAAAGTTTCGTCAAACAGGAAGATTACCTGTTACGGGAAAGCACCGGCAAATCCGCAGATTCTTCTTCCGACAACATTCTCGCATTCAACTGGGAAAAACAGAGCGCCGAAGTATTGAATGCATCTGAAAGAAAAATAAAGTTATCCGGATTTACAGATAGTCTGTTCCATCTTTGCCCCATCCGTAAAGGTTGGGCAGTGATCGGCATACAAGAAAAATACCTGTCGCCTGCCACTGTGCAGATACTCAAACGTACTACCGATAAGCTGATATTGGATGTCCACTGCACCGGTACATTAAGAATATGGGCAGACTCCCACGGGAAACAGGAATTACGAAGTATACCGATCAAAAAGGCCGGCAGAATTGAAATAAAGAAATAACACTAAATAATTAATCCATGAACAAAAAACTACTTTTCCCCCTCGCACTCGTGCCACTGGCTGCCACCAGCCTGCAAGCACAGAAGTCCGCCCAGACACAGCGTGTGGACAAACGCCCCAACATTATCCTTTTCATGGTAGACGACATGGGATGGCAAGACACTTCACTCCCCTTCTGGACACAAAAGACAGATTACAATAAGCTGTACGAAACACCCAACATGGAACGACTTGCCAAACAAGGCATGATGTTCACACAAGCGTATGCCAGCAGTATCAGTTCCCCCACCCGATGCAGCCTCATCACCGGAACGAACGCGGCACGCCACCGGGTAACCAACTGGACGCTGCAAAAGAACACAAAGACAGACCGCAAGGATAAAGTACTGGATGTGCCGGACTGGAACTACAACGGAGTAAGCCAAGTGCCCGGCACCAACAACACATTCGTAGGAACCTCCTTCGTACAACTACTGAAAGACAGCGGCTATCATACGATTCATTGCGGAAAAGCACATTTCGGTGCCATAGACACTCCGGGAGAAGACCCGCACCACTGGGGCTTCGAAGTAAACATAGCCGGACATGCTGCCGGAGGACTCGCCAGCTATCTGGGAGAAGAGAATTACGGTCACAACAAAGACGGAAAGCCAATATCACTCATGGCCGTTCCCGGACTTGAAAAGTACTGGGGTACGGAGACCTTCGTCACCGAAGCATTAACTCTGGAAGCCATCAAAGCTCTGAACAAAGCTAAGAAGTACAACCAGCCTTTCTACCTGTATATGTCCCAATACGCCATCCACGTCCCCTTGGACAAGGACAAACGTTTCTACGACAAATACAAGAAAAAAGGCATGACCGACCATGAAGCCGCATACGCCACACTGATCGAAGGCATGGAAGAGTCTGGGCGATCTGATGGACTGGCTGGAAAAAAGCGGAGAAGCCGACAACACTATTATTATCTTCATGAGCGACAACGGAGGACTTGCCGCCGAATCGTATTGGCGTGACGGCAAACTGCACACCCAGAATCATCCTCTCAACAGTGGTAAAGGCTCCACCTATGAAGGCGGCATCCGTGAACCGATGATCGTCAGCTGGCCCGGTGTCGTAGCCCCTGGCAGCAAATGCAATGATTACCTGCTGATAGAAGACTTCTATCCTACTATCCTCGAAATGGCGGGCATCAAAAAATACAAGACAGTTCAGCCTATCGACGGCATCAGCTTCATGCCTTTACTGAAACAGACCAGGAATCCTTCCAAAGGACGCAGCCTCTTCTGGAATATGCCCAACAACTGGGGTAACGACGGTCCGGGAATCAACTTTAACTGTGCCGTACGCAAGGGTGACTGGAAATTAATCTATTACTATGGTACAGGTAAAAAAGAACTATTCAATATCCCCGATGATATAGGCGAAAGTAATGATCTCAGTGCACAACATCCGGATATTGTGAAACGGCTTTCTAAAGAATTAGGAACCTATTTGAGAAAAGTTGATGCCCAACGTCCTACAGTCAAAGCTACGGGTAAACCTTGTCTTTGGCCGGACGAAATTGAGTAATCATTCACCAGTTTAGTCAGCTCCAAACAAGTAACATGATATTCCAGCTAAACAGACCAAAAACTATGCATTTTACGAATACATAGTTTCTAAGGCTACTCAAATACTGGTATAAAGCAGAAAGCCTACAACTATTATTATATTAATACACAGCCAAATACAGTTTACTATATTCTCAAAGTATTCTCATGCCTTTGAGAAAAAATTCTCACCACGATGAGAAAAAATTCTCATGCCTTTGAGAAAATTTTCTCATTGCAGTGAGAAATTATTCTCATTGCGGTGAGAATAAAAGACTTTGCAGGAATCTGATAATTAGTTCATTACTTTTCGTTTTTCAGATGCTTTAGTTCTTTACTCATTAAGTATAGGTTCATTGAAACATAACCATTCTTGCATTACTTATTATTATTTACGTAACAAAGCAGACTATTGTGGAATAATTCCACACTCCTCACCCCATTTTCCACACATTCCCCATGCGTTTCCACACAATAGACAATGTACATCATTCACATATCTCACTTATAATCAATACATTGATAGCGTACATCAGTCTTTGGCACGCACTTTGATCTTTAATTAGCCGTTAGATAAAGCAACAACCGATTCCTTAACACAAAAGAGAATTGAAAACATATGTCTAATAATCATTAAAGCAAACGATTATGAAAAAATTAGTATTAGTAGTAGCAATGTTTATGTTTGTTTGTGGTGGTTCATTCCTTGTAAAGGCTCAGAACTCTGAAAAAGCTGCGACAGCCCAGTCAGAAGTTAATGCCGCACTTATCGTTAATGATACAGTAGTAAAAGATACTGTAACTAAAGAAGACGAGCCTGCAAAGGCATCACTGATTGCATTAGCCGCCAATGTCAATGATACAGTTGTCACAGACACTGCATCCAAAGACAAACCGGCTGTGCCTGTCAAGGAATAACCTTGCCAACAACATGCAAAACATAGTCTGCCGAAGAATAGTAAGCACACTACAAAAAAAAGCCATCCCTACTTTCGTCTATTCCGGGGATGGCTTTTTCATAAAATAATTCAATAACTATCTATTTTCACGCTCCAGCACAGCTAAACGGGCATATAATTCGACAAGCGCTCCCTGCATCCGAATTTCCCAGCTTGTTTTAGTAGTTCCCCCACGCAAATCATCATCGTTCAGCAAGTTATTACTCTGATGACAACTGCTTTCCCATGCATGAATCATACTTTTCTCTATATCATCGACATATTTACGGTTATTGTCAATCGAATAGAGTTCAAAAAATCCACGGCACATAATTGTATTGAACCACATATCTTGTTTTGGAGCGAAGATATTAAAGGTCAAGTTCAACTCTTTTGAACGGTAAGGGATAAACCATTTCTTGTGACAACTTTCGGCAATGGCGTATGCTTCATCCAAATACTTTTGTTCACCAGTAATTTTATACAGAAGACAAGCCGCCTGCAAAGGCTGTCCGCTATTGTATGAATACTTGTTTTTTTCGATATCACCCGGCTGATTGGGATCATCTTTTCCGGGACGTACATTATCGTAAAACAAATGATCGGACTTGTCTTGCAATACGTTCAGCATATAGTCATAACATTTAATTGCCCAATCAAGATATTCCTGTTCGCCAGTCAACAGATATAACTTACACCCCAACACAGCCGTAGGAGCGGTAGAGCAAGAATGTTTGCTGGTAGTATGTGAGTTCAGTTCTCTCCAATGAACGCCACCGCCACAAGTCTCATCCCACCCATGGTCTATCAGATAACGCCATACAGCTTCAGCCTGCGTCAGGTAACGCATTTCTTTAGTCAGACCATACCAATCCGCCATGTCCAATCCAATCCATACGTTATCGTCATAGTAACGTTCGTTGCCTGCCGCAGGATAACAAGAATATGCCCATATATTATGGTCTTTTTTATAGAAATTCTGAATTCCTTTAAACATCATCTCGTCCATTGCCGCATAAATGTTCTCTACTTCACTTTCCATAGCAGCTTCACGCATGGCAACAAAGGCTGATAATCCGGCACCTTGTCCCCACACTAAAGCATCGCCATCCCAGTAAGCGCCACCGTTGTACGGATAGTTGGATCTCCAGCAACTACGCGAACTCTTACCGAAATAAAGACCAATAATAGTAGTCATGTAAGAATGCGTACGGCTCAGCATTGCAGGTAATTCCAATTCCACCTCTTCTTCTTTCTCGCGATAAGGAGTCAGACGTCTATTTTCCACTACAGAACGCTTTCCGCTTTTACTGATAGCCACAGCCGATACTTCATAGAGTGAAAAATAAGGAACTGTAATCAAATATTCACATGAGGCACCACTCTCTGCGGGAATTGTAATACAACCAGGAGAGTACACAGAGCGAGTCACCTCTTCCGACACATCTCTATAAGAGATCTCTACCATATCTAAGTCGCGGTTGAGCGGACATACCCATTTCACTAACAATTCATTGTCGGCATCAGTAGTCTCTACCGAGAACGAACTGACCGGAGAGATGTTATCGCCTGCTACAATAACATCATCTACAGAGTCTTCATCGTTGCAGGCACTCAGTGCCAGCAACGTGAATAAATTGAAAATAAATAACTTATATATCGCTTTCATATTTCCTTTCATTTAAAATAATTAGTTAAAAGGTATCACAATCTCAGCAGCATCGCCAAATCTATCCAATGGGAAATCCGTTTCAGTCCAATTGTTGTATTTACAGATATGCATCACCAAATCATAATCGGCATTAGTGGCATCTTCCACATAAGTAGTTGAAGCTCCCGGTGAAAATATCCAGCGTGCCAGTAATCCATCCGAATGTTCCTCTTGAAGCTCTGTTGCATTGGCTTTCAACTGTTCGACTGTACGACAAACATTCCAAATACGTGCTTCACGCAAAGCACCGCAAAGGAAACGTCTGTCATCCGACGCTCTTCCGATTGAGATTTTACCACCATCATTCCCTGCACAAAGGTCTATTTCCTGATAATCTATGTCAGTCCGATGCTGATCGTCCCACTTCACTTGTTTACCATTAACGTAAAGCTTATATTTCTCGTTATAATCGTCTTTTCCTTTCGAACAATCAACCACAAGAGCGATATGCATCCATTTTCCAAGTTCGAAAGCGCCATGTCCGGTTCTTAGTTTTAATTTATCACTAATGCCAACCAGTTCCATCTGACGTCCTTTATTTCCTTCCCAGTCACCACCGCGAAGAATAAAGTATCCCTCTTTTCCCATAAAGGTCTGCAACCAATTCGTCTCATCTATGCGTGTCACAGTTTCCCAAGTCATCTGGGTCAGTTTAAAGTTATTGGTCTTCTCTTTGATAGCTGCCGCCCCTTCACCGACCATTTCTCCGAAATGCGTCCAAACTCCATAGTCTCGACCCAAGTTCATATACTGTGGCTCGCCTGGAAGGATATTCACTGTGATTTGTTTCGATACCTGATTTTTTGCATCTGTTATAGTGAACGATGTAGTTCCTACTCTGCGTCCGATTACAGTCACTTCATTCCCATAGATTTCCAGTCGCATAATTTTCGCATCACCGCTATCTAGAATTTTATACTCACCGTTACCACCGATAATACGTACCTTGGCTTTACCCTGTGCTCCGTTAATAGTGACTCCATCTTCATCGGCATCTGTCAATATCGGTTTCGGAGCAATCACATTGACGGTCACGTAGGCTGTTTTACCTTGTCGGTCTTTCACCTCAAGCTCCGCACTTCCTTGTGCAATACCTTTGATTCTGAACTTTTCCGTTTCTTCCAGGGCGTCGGTATAAAGTTGTATGCAATCGGGAACAGCGGTCTCACCTTCTTCCTGATGAAAGCCCACCGTATATCCACCATTACCAGTATAAATACGAACTTCCGCCTCATCAGCACCCTCCACTTGCGAATAAAGCGTGAACAGAGTTTGGCTGAGTTTCAAATCAAATGTCGCAGCCGTAGTCACCATAATTTTGACACGCTGTTCGTATTTGTCCGTCAGGTATACCACACTTTGTGCATGATTATCTCTTTCTATAGCTTTTAGCTTCACGGTATTACCTTCCACTTCTGCCGTCACCACCTTATCATTGGCGGAAGCCACCACATACTCACCATTTCCGGAAAGGATATTCACTATCCGTTCGTCCCCCTGCGCGATACTGATATCCGTGAGATCCACTTTCAACTCAACCACATCGGCAGGCGTTCCGTTATCTTTATTATTATCGTCATCACCACATGCACCTAATGCCAGCAGTGAAGCGAAAAAGAAATACTTTACAATTTTCATATACTATTACATTTAGGGTTATTGGGTTACTCTTCTACATCCACATCCGGATATTCCACACGCAATACATCTCTCGACATGGAGAAGGTACCGTCGAACGTCATCTTCAACGGTTCACTTTGCGTATTGTCTACGTATGCATACGACATTTCGATGGTAGTCACCTCTGTGTAGTAGCGCTGGTCCGTATAGTTGTGGGTATACTTACGTGTTAACTTGGCACTATAAACGTTAAACTGCAAGTCCGGATTCTTCGAAACAAGCGTTATATTACCAAACATATCACGATGAATTTCCACTACATAATCCAGATAATCAGCCGTATTCGAACGCGTCTTTTCACCTACAAACATATAGCAGACATCATTATTGATGGCATATAGGTGCGTACTGGTAGTCTCGGTGGTGTAACTTGTTCCTTGTTGGGTCACCACACCTTTACCACTATAGATACCTGAGTAATTGTTTTTGAAACCGATATGTGCTAACACCTTCGTATATTTGCTCTTTCCCATCGGCTCGCCGATAGAAGAAGAAATACGTAACGGCAACACATAGTCGTCGTACAAACTACCCACCTGCGAGATTTTCGTCAGGTCAATCGTAATATACGCACTCGCATTCAGTTCTCCTCTCGGGATAGTCCAAGAGGAATTGTCGAACACATACGTTTCTGGCGAAAGTATTTTATAATAAAGACTCGTCTGATTTTTATACTTTTCCCAATTATATCGATCCAGCGTATCCCGATCGACTTCCATCGTTACCGTAATATCCTTATCATTAGCAGAAGTACCGTTTACTCCAAAATATATAGGAAGCACTGCCATGTTATCTTCTGTCACTGTTAGTTCATAATCCTGCCATCCGTTACGAACAATGTACGAATTCTTTTCAAACAGCTCGTCCTCCAGTCTGTCGCAGGCTCCAAGTCCAAACGACAGTAGTACGAGTACAACGCCTATCAGTCTGTATTTTTTATATCTAAATTGTGTCATAATGCAGTTTCTTAATAATTAATTCCTTTACCATTCCGGATTCTGTGTCATATTTACATTCCGTTTGAGTTCGTATGTTGGAAAAGGCCACAAATACATACGTTGTTCAAACACCTTGTGCACCGTTGTAATGATGGTCGGTTTGTAGAAGTCAGCAATGTGTGTTTCATCATCACTCACATTGATATTACAACCTTGTAGCAATTGATTCTCTTCTATCATGGCATCTTTCCAACGACGTAAATCGAAATAACGCATGCAATTCTCACCAAACAATTCCACTTGGCGTTCTTTTTTCAACTTCATGCGGAAATCATCAGGATTTTTGTATGTTGCATCCGAATAATCCGGCACACCGGCACGCATACGGATGCGTTTAATGGCATAACGCATTTCATCGACATCCCGCTGAATTACCATATCTTCCCCTGTATAGCTTGTTACGTGATGCACTTCGGTCAGTTCGTTAAGGGCTTCGGCATAAATCAACAAAATTTCACCATAACGTATGGTCATCTCCGTCTTATCCACCTGATATCCTCCCGTTGTTCTTGAATCTTCATTGTTGTAGTATTTCTTCATAGTGATACCCGTAATCGGACAATCTTCCTTGAATCCCTGTTTCCCATCATTCAATCCACGATAATAGAATATCTGACTGTTGCGGTACATTGTTTCGGAAGAACTGGATGCTTCCCAAACAGAACCACTATAACCGACAGAAGCATAGAAACGAGGCTCCCGGTTATTGTACATCAAAGAAACGTTGGCTGGCAAAAACGGATTGACAGCAGCGTACGCCTGCGTGGTAAACCCTTCGGTCACATAGTCGCCTGTAGCAGCTGCCTCTGTAATGCTTCGGCCGTCGTTCATGGCATACGCATCCACCATCTTCTGTGTCACAGCCAATTTATTATTCCCTTTCAGCGTCTTAGGCATCAATTCTTCGTTCCATCTGTTGATATTCAAATGCCCCTTGCTAGAACGAGTGAATATCAACTCCTGATTCTTAGACCCCAAGATAGTGCCATCAAAGATCGATTTATAAGAAAGAAGCGGGTCTACATCTTCCCAACCGTCCGGATATTTTTTATTGGAATATTCTTCATGGTAAGGAGGGCGTGTCGATGGTAGTGACGTAGCTTTCGGAGCTACTGTGTAGAGCTCATACAGATTAGCATTTTTAGACAGTTCGATGAGATCCTTTGCCGCGGCAGCTGCCCTTGCCCACTTGTTTTCGTCGTATTCTTGCGACACCAACTGATTACCATAGCAGTCTTTTACATTAAACAAGTCGGTATTTCCGTTAAACAGCGGACTGGCTGCATATAACAACACACGCGCACGCAATCCTAATGCAGCACCACGTGTGGGACGCCCCAAGTTGTTAACTGTCCGTTTGGTAGGTAGCGACCGTGCCGCTTCTGCCAGTTCCTTGTCTATAAAATCCACTAAAACATCAAAACGCTCACGTGGCAATGATAATTCTTCATAAGAAAGATTTACATCTTGTCCTTCTAACGGAATCAAGGGAACAGGACCATATACACGTATCAATCCCCAATAACAATAAGCGCGCAAGAAACGAACTTGTGCTTTCATATCCGCCCTCTCATCCATCGTCAATTCTGGACAGCGGTCTACATTATTAATAAAAGTAGATGCTTTGCGGATTCCTTCGTAATATTTCCACAAACGAGATTCACTCTCTTGAGAATCACTCAATTGGTTGTCGGCACTATAATTCCCCTCCTGATAATCTTTCATATCCGGATGATAAAGGTCGTCGCTCGCCCAACGGAACGGTTCCGAGAATTCACCAACATAAAGCATTGTATTGTATGCACTATGCAGCCACCCTTCCGTGTAGACCCGCTTTGAAAAAGCAGAGTCTACAGAAACCTGGTCATAAAAATATCTGTCCACATCAAGATAGTCGGCACATGAAGAGCATACAATAGCACCCACTGCCAGCCACAGACTATAAAGTAATCGTTTCATAATTGGTTTTTTAAACATTAGAAGCTAAATTGAATATAACAAGAGTAAGTTCTATTAATTGGATAACTACTTCCTGACTCATTTGTTCCTTCCGGATCCCACCATTTGAACGGTGCCCATGTAAACAAATTCTGTCCGATAAATCCAATACGCATATTACTTACAAGGAACTTACGTGTCCACATCTGTGGCAGATCATAAGTGATTTCCAAGTTACGCAGACGTAAATACTTTCTCTCTTTCAACCAATAAGTAGACTTACAGTTGTTATTATTGTTATTAGTATATGTCAGACGAGGCCAGTCTGCATTCGGGTCTTCCGTTGCTTCCGTTCCGGAAATTTCTTTCGGGATCCAACGATTGCCGTCCACCATTACCTGAAGGATATTACCACGTTTGCCATCGTGGAAAGCGTGCGGACCACTCCCTCCTACAAAGAAGTCGCACTTTCCTGTACCCTGAAATAACATATTGATTCCCCAATTTTTCCAATTGGCACTTAAGCCGAGACCATACTGAAGGCCCGGTGTTTCTCTGTATCCCAATGGTACTTTATCGTCATCCGTAATTACACCGTCGCCGTTCACATCCTTATATTTAATATCACCCGGAAGAATCGTTTTGTTTGACAATGCCACTTGGCTCGGACTACGATCAATGTCCTCTTGATCTTTGAACAACCCCAACGCAATGAGACCACGACTTTGATTCAACTGGAATCCCTTTTCCATCTTATACCACAATTCGTTGGCAGCCTCATCTCTGTCTATCACATCGGTTGTCTGATAGGTAAAATTAGCACGAAGTTGCAGATTCACCTGTCCTATTCGTTGTGTATAAGCAATGTTACCATCCCAGCCATACGACTTCATCTTACCCACATTCGCCATTGGAGTCTGGTCAGCAAGTCCAGTAGTCAGCGGCATTTGGTTACGTTTCATGAAGATATCGTCACGCTTGTCCAAAAACCAGTCTATTGTACCTGTAATCTTGCTGTTGAAAAAAGAAAAGTCGACTCCGACATCGTATTTCTTAGCAACTTCCCATGTCAAATAAGGTGTACCCATCGTCTTGATGCGATAGCCTTGTGCAGAATTATTCGTAAATTCACCAAAAGAATATGCATTATCGTCAGTATTTACCAACGTAATGTAAGGGAAACGACGTCCGGCAATCTCATCATTACCTACTTCACCATACGAAGCACGAATTTTGAACTGGTCCATCCATGGCATCATTTTTTTAATGAAAGGTTCTTCCGAAAGTAGCCATCCCACCGACACTGCCGGAAAGAAACCGAACTGTTTACCCTTTTCAAAGTTCTCTGATCCTGTATATCCCCAGTTAAACTCTGTCAGATATTTATCCTTGTAAGCGTATGTGAAACGACCGGAATAGGCAAGTGTCCGATGAGGAATGGAAGCCATCAAATCATCTTCCGCAAAATTGACGTCAGACGTTTCTTGCTGGTAAACCATGGCAAATGCCCCTACACGATGTTTCTCGGCAAACAATCGGCTATAATCCAATGAAGCCTGCAAGTAGTAACGCTTGTCACCTTCTACCGTTTTAGCTTGTGACATGGCCTTAGCATTCGCTTCCCGCTTCAGGACCAAGTTTCCATTGCCATCGCGCAAAGACTCTGCTGACCAAAGTTCTTCTCCTTTTTCACGTACGATTGTGTTCTTATTGTATGTATCGAAAGCAAATACTCCATTAAATTTCAAGCCTTTCGTAATAAAAGAAAGATCTTGTTCTAAACCTACATTCGTTTCCATCTTGTTTTCCCAGATAGTACGATAACCTGTTTGAGTCATCTGATATTCGGGAGTCGTCATACCACTGACAATGGGCCACTGTCCAGTAGACCATTTACGCGGAGCAGTCACCGGAGTGTAAGAAGCAAACGATTGCCAAATATCGCCCGAACTACTAGAAGGAGACGTACGGTTGACTAACCATCCCCCTACACCAACCGACAACACCGTTGTTCGTGTCAGGTTCATATCCACATTGGCGCGATAGTTCCAACGTTCGTACGTGGAGTTGGTATTGTATTTATTTTCCGAAGAAGAAGTTCGATAACGACCGTTTTCACCGGTGTATCGTCCAGTTACAAAGTAACGTACATTGTCACTACCGCCTGAGAAACTAATATTAGCATAGTAACTCGGCGCACCTTTTTTCAGCATCAGATCTCTCCAGTCTATGTTCGGGTAAAGATCCGGGTCCAATCCGTGTTGAATAATGTCCAACTCCTCATTAGTGTAAAGCGGATTCTCATAACGCCCCACCAACGCTTCATTTGCCAACCTGGCCCAATCATAACCACTGGCGTATTCGGGCACTTTGACCGGTGTATTCCAATCGAAACCTGCCTTCACGTTGATTTTCACCTTTCCTTTTTCACCGCGTTTGGTTGTAATCAATACCACTCCATTGGCACCGCGTTGACCGTAAATAGCAGTGGCCGAAGCATCCTTCAAAACAGAGAATGACTCAATATCCTCCACCGGAATCTCATTAAAACTACGTTCCACGCCGTCTACTAAAATCAGGGCACCCGATTTTGCACCAAACGTACTCATACCGCGAATCCAAAACTGTGACATATTCTCGCCCGGCTCACCACTACTCTGCATGGCAATAATACCCGGAACAACACCCGCCAGTGAATTAGACAAGTTGGCACCCGGCGCATTCAACTGTTTTAGCTCTACGTTAGTGATAGCACCGGTTAGTGTTTTCTTCTTCTGCACACCACTAGCAGTCACCACCACCTCGTCTATCGTCTGGTTATCTTCTTTCATTATCACCTTAAGATTATTCTTATCTTTGATAGACAGAACCGGAATTTCGACCGGCTGATAGCCCACAAATGTGATTTGCAGCACGTCATACGCCCCTACCTTCAGCGAAAACCGTCCATCAAGGTCAGTGATAGCACCCACGCCCGGTTGGTTCTTGGCTACAACCGATGCACCGATGATAGGTCCCAAGGCATCTTCCACCACACCTTTTATAATAAGCTTCTTGTCCTCCTGCGCCTGCAAAGACTGTGGCACAAGCAACATTGCCATTAGAAGCAATACGATATATTGTTGTATATTCTTCATGGAAAATTATTTATTTTTTATGTTTATTACTCAACTGTCACACGACGAATGACATGATTTTCACGGTCTGCCACGTACACAGAGTTATCTGGATATACTGTCACACATTCCGGACTGTTAAATTTTGCCAATTCCGGCAGTCCATCTCCAAAACCGCTCTGCCCCGGAATACCAGCATACAATGAAGCCACTCCCGCAGGTGTAATCTTACGGATGATATGTGCACTCTTTTCAGGCACAAACATATTGCCATCTTCATCGAACGCCGGCTGGCGAGGCTGATTGAGACGTACCGTAGCACCGGAACCGTTCACATAGCCACTTTCATCCCATGCGCCAACAAACAATGATGGTATACCGAAAGTACGTGTAGCCGCATCATAGGGTACTTTATATATGCAATGACGATTACATACTACAATATACAAAATCGTACCTTCCGGATTGAACATCATACGTGTCTCGACACTCGTTGCATTGTTCACTTGGAAAAGCTTTTCATAATCTTCAAACCCCGGTCCTACATAACGCCAGATATATCCATCACCCTTATTACTAAAGAAAACTTCTCCTGTCTTGGGGTGCACAGCAATACCTGTAGTACCGATTTTCGTACCTCGGCTTAGCCCACGCACATCCACAAAGCCTCCTTCGCGAGTCACATAAAGAATATTAAAATCCGTTTTGGTGTTTTCCTCATCCGTAAAACAATAGTTGGAGATATATAACGTATCCTGATTGGGGCTGAACGCCAATGCAGTGGGCGATTGGAAAGGTCCGGTAGAACATTGTACCAAAGTTTCCACTTCACCGTTACGTGCCCGACGTAGCGCACCATTTTTATCGGTACCACGCCCTTCATCAACAAAGAACACCGTACCGTCCTTGTCTGTCAATAAGAACCACGTGCGTTGCAATTTGCTGGCAGCATACGGTCCATCATCACGTCCCTTCATACCCTGCTGCCCTACCATAGTAGTCACATTTCTCTTAAACTGATAGCGGAATTTATGGTCGGAAGCATACTCTTCCACATTATCCCCCTTACCTATATATAAACGAACATATCCGGTATCTGCCCGTGCGGGAACGATAGCATAAATCATCTCATCGTCCATACGCACGATAGGCGCTACTTTGTTGTTAACCGTCACCGTTACATATTCCGGATCGGAACCGAAATTCTTACCACGGATGATCAACTGTGTACCAATACCTCCACTATCAGGAGAGAAACTTTCGAAAATCGAACGCTTGCTCAAATCGGGAGGTGTAACTTGATATTGATTCATGGGAGCTAACTTATTATCACACCCCCAAAAAACAGATATCACAATAAATAAGGATAATCCAGATTTGATGTTTGATAAATTGAATTTCATAAAATATTAAATTTAAATTAAGAACAAAGAGAGCATTCCTTACATAGCCTCAAAAACGATAAATGCAATATGAATTCATAGCATACATAATAATTAGTTAAACAATATTTCCTTTTCATTAGATTAAAGATTAATAAATTAATACTTCTCATGTTTTTTTAATTAAAACATTGACGAAACAAAGGTAAATCCATCAAACTCTACCAAAAAATTTGACTACTATTTTTTCGTTTTCTGGCACAAACATTTACTATATTAACACGGATATTTACTTATTCTTTTTAGCCATGAAGAGACGTCTAAAACGGGGTTATATCGACGAGAACTTCTTTGGGACAAAAGAATACTCCAAACGAAGCCAGCCTGCAAAAGAGTCTCTACGAACATCGGTGAGTTCTCACTTTCCGCACCTTAGAAAATTATTTTTGGCACTTATATACGACTCAACACCTAGTCTTGTGCCATAACTTTTAGTTATAATAAAAAAGCTCTTTCTAGTTGGTGTTAACTGGAAAGAGCATGTTTCTTTTTCGACTGCTAAGATAGCAATTTATTTCTGATTTCCCTAATGTTTTTGGATATTTTTGCTATACATAAAAGTACAGCCCAAGTTACAACACTTGATAGTAAAGTAGACAGTGTGATTGCTAATCCAGTATATTGAATATCTCCATATTTATCGTATGCCATAATAAACGTGAGAACGATTGAAGCTATTATTCCTATCGTAAGTACAATATTAGCAATTACAATTAGAGTAGCTTCTTCTTTGTTACATGAGTTTAATACAGAATCCTCTTTTTGTTCTTGCTTTTCTTTAACTAACTTGGAGTAGCTAAACTTTAAACAATCGAGACAATAATCAGAAAAATCATTATCTAACTTTTTGCCGCACTTTTTACATTGCTTTTCCATAACATTTTGCGTTTTATTGGTTAATACTAAATAATAATGTTTCCATTTAGTTAGCATCACCTCACGCATATATATGAAAAAGGCGTAGAGCTAATGCCTAACGCCATCGAGGGCTACCACACCCTACTCACTTATAGGCAAAAGTCTACGCCAGTATATGGCGTATAAACGCAATACACCCATAAGTGAGTTCAAATAGCCTTATTGCTTTCAATGTGGTAGTTCGATGGCGATTAGGCTATAGTATGTAAAAAGCGCATCACCTATTCGATGATACGCTGCAAATATAAGAATAACTTCATAAATTACAAACGGTTAGTCCTTCTTCTTTTCTTTCTTATCTTTAGATTCATCCTCTTTAGGTGTATCTTTGCTTTCAAGATGCGCCATCCTCCGAAGCAATTCATCAAACGCTTCTTTAGGTACAGAGAGGTTGATATTAAATTGCATACTCTTAATATCCTTCAATTTGATTTCTTCTTGTTTCTTTTTCTTTCCCATAATTAAGCTACATTACGCAAAAGTAAATTAAATCTTTGAGAATCGGTAAAATTTCGAGTATTAAATCGGAAAATATATTCGTCAATATACCTCTGCATATATTTTTTGCTTACATGATAGTATATCCCAAATATCATTCTCTTGAAATGTGACCATACATTTTCGATACCGTTCGTACTAACAACGATTATCTCACATTCATCTGTTGCATAGGTCGTACCATAGAAATGTTTTTCATGGTCTACTGACCTTTGTACATACTTCCCATGCAGTCCACTATAATCCCAACCATCAGTATAAACAACACTACCTAATTCAACTTTTTCTTTGATAATCGGAACTATAGTTTTAGCTTGTGTATTGGGAACAACTTTGGCAATAACCTTACCACCTCTTTCAAGTATTCCGAATACAGGAACTTTATCCTTATAACTACGTCCTTGACATTTCTCTACTTTCTTATCCTTATGTCTATTTTTATTCTTCCCACCTACAAACGCTTCATCAATTTCAACCTCACCGGATAAAGTATGGCTATTCTCCATCTCCATATATTGTCTAATCTTATGGAGCATCTTCCACGCTGTTTTTTGAGTTATACCTAAATCTCTCGCTAATTGACATGATGAAACGCCTCTCTTATGTGACAAGAATAACATCATAGCATAGAACCATGCTTTCATAGGAAGTTTAGTATTGGCAAATGCAGTACCAGTTTTAACATCAAAGTATCTTCCAGTATTCTTGCATTTATACTTACCATTACCACATTTATAAACCTTAGAATTGCTGTCATAAGGCGAAATGACTTCATCTCCCCATCGCATCTTCTCAAAATATCTGATGCAACTTTCTTCATCAGGAAAGTTTTCAGATAGAGTTAAAAGAGTAAAATCGGTTTTCATAACGTCAAATTTTTAGCTATCCAAATATACTAAAAATCAACGATATTGGCAAGTGATTTGCAATATATTTTTCAAGGAAGTTTTTCGCAAGGATGCTAAAAAACATCCTTGCAGAACATACAGAACGATTACTATTTATAAACTATAAACAGTACATTTGCAGATAGTATTAACCTTTAAAACGACAAAAATATGAGCAAATTTATTTCACTATCAGCATTTACGCGCTATGATAAAGAACCTATTATCATACCCATAAACACGGGACAAATAAGATATATTCTTCCAGTGAGAGGATATAAAGATAGCAGATGCGAGATAGTATTTGAGAAAGGAAACTCCTTAATTGTTGAAGAAAGTTTTGATGATTTGCAAAAAAAATTAGAAAATCTCTAAGGATTACATTTTATTTCCTTTAGGATAATATCAGCATTTTCATTTAATGCTGATATTTTTTGTTCATTATCTAACAACATAAAATTAGGTATGCCAATGGAATCCGCTAATTGCATAGCTAATAATTTGTTTTGTAACTCAATTCCATTCACTAGTCTTTCTAAAAGTTCTTTTTTCTTTTCCATAATCCTTAAATTTAAATAGTTAATTATTATTTTTTGTTATGACCTGACTACTTGGTGTCGGGTCGTATATAAGTGCCTTATTTTTTCCCTGAATTATTGCTGAATTTCCTTCAAATGTTTCATCCGGAACTCTTTTGGCGTACACTCATACTTTTCACGAAACACTTTGAAGAAAGTAACTTTATTTGAGAATCCCGAATCGAACACAATTTCATCAATCGTTTTTTGGGTCGTCAGCAACAAATCTTTAGCCACATGCAAACGACATTTTCTTATCAGATCCGTCGGACTATCCTCTCCTATTTCTTCCATCTTCCGGTAAAGACTCCGAGGACTGATTGCCAATCGATCAGCGATATAACGCGGAGTTAAATCTTTGTTCGTTACATTATCATTGATAATTTTTAAAACTGACTGAAGGAACTTCTTCGATTCTTTATGCGTCAACTTTCCATCCGACTTTTCAAAAGAACTGATTGGCGAACTGAAATAGTTCTTCAATATTTCTTTCCGTTCCATCACCTGACATACAGTAATACGAAGATACTCCGCACTGAACGGCTTTGTTATATACATCTCTGCTCCGGCAGAAAGAGCCTCCATCTGTTGTTCCATCTCATGCCGTCCGGAAACTATGATAATAGGAATATGCGCCGTCTCTTTCATCAACTTAATCCGTCGAGTCAATTCAATGCCACCGATGCCCGGCATCATGACATCGCAAATAATCACATTCGGATAAACCTCATTCATCACTTGCTCCAGGCGTTCGGGATCTTGCAATGTTACTACATTAAAGTCGCAGGAAAAGATCTCCCCAATAAACCATAACATTTCGATTTCATCATCAACCACTAAAAGCGTAGGGCGCATCTTGTCAAACTCATACTGGGGAAGTTTCAATATCGGTTGAGTATCTATTTGGGGGATATATTCTGCCGTCAGTCGTTTAGTTTCCGACACTCCGGTAGTCAGTTCCATGACCGGCAAAGTCAATGTAAACATCACCCATCCGTCAGAAGTATTTTCCACTTTCAATGTACCATTCAACAACTTTGCCATATTATAAGAAATAGCTAGCCCTAACCCATTCCGTGAAAAGTTCTTTTCGTCCTGATTCTCAAAATTATCCAAAATAGCATACCGGTTGAATATATACTGGAAATCCTTTTCTTTGATGGTACTTCCTTCATTCGCAACACGAAGAAGCAGTAGGTTTTCACCGTTCGTATCCACTTCAATCTTAATGCTCTGCCCGTCGGGAGTATATTTAAAAGCATTGGATATCAGATTGATAATAATTGTATTCAGAAAGCCCTTGTCTGAGTTCCACATCACTTGTTCAGGTATCTTACTCAAAAATGTGATGTTCCTGGATTTAGCCATTTCGACAAATGTTTTAGCTATTCCTTTCACAATGGAAGATACATCCAATGATTCCACCCGCACTTCCCTGTTTCCGGTTTCGATACGGCGGAATTCGATCAGCTCATGAATCAGATTGTTGAGGCGTTCAGCATTTGTCTGAATCATCTGAACGTAATCGACTACGAATTTACTGAGCCCCTTTGATGAAAGAATACGTCCGCAAGGACCGTAAATAAGAGTCAACGGGGTACAGAATTCGTGAGCTATGTTAGTAAAGAAACGAAGCTTCGACTCGAATACATTCTTTTGATGGCGTTTCTCTATTTCATTCAGCAATTCCTGCTTTTTCCGTTTGGTGCGGAGAATGAACGAACGTATCAGCATGGCGGCTATCAGAAGCAGGCATAAAGAATAAATGAGATATGCCCACCAAGAGGCGTACCACGGATCACCGATCCGTATCAACAAAGAATAGACATCACTTTCTTTACCGAATACACTATTGTAGTACTTTACCAATAATGTATATTCGCCGGGAGCCATGTTCGTGAAAGAGACAGAACTTTCTTTACCATTATTAATCCACT